>Ga0255094_1000754_pt1 | contig 16044 bp, 15 predicted proteins | sample Colum_Law_RepB_8_2_FD_188434 | JGI IMG/M metagenome (GOLD analysis project Ga0255094, IMG submission 188434) | Freshwater microbial communities from Columbia River, Oregon, United States - Colum_Law_RepB_8d | ecosystem: Environmental > Aquatic > Freshwater > River | place: USA: Oregon...
CCATAATCACCGCCTGCAGCGGCAGCACTTCCTCACGCACAAAATCCGCACAACTCAGCTCGGCCACCGTCCCATCCACCTGCAGCAGCGGCAGATGACGGATCTGAGCCTTCGCCATGATCGCCAACTGCTCGTCCCGCGGAATCCCCACCGGAGCTGTCGTCGATTTCTTGTTGCGAATATCCAGCGCCACACTCAGCAGTGTCCCCAGCGCATGCCCCGCCAGAATCGCACGCCGCAGATCACCGTCCGTGATCGTTCGCAGAAAACGCTGCTGCTCGTCCACCAGCAGCACCACGCCACGCGAATTGGCATCAATCGCAGCCATCGCATCCTGCACCGTCGCCGATGCACGAATCAACAGCTTTTCAAGTATCGAGATGGCTTCCCTGCCGCTCATGAACCTGATCTCCGTATCGCTTTGGCAGGCACGCCCGCCACCACCGCCTCCGGCGGAACATCCCTGATCACCACGGCACCGGCACCCACGATCGCCCGATCACCGATCTGCAGATTCTCGCAGATTGTTGCCCCGGCTCCAATATGGACTTGCCGACCAACCCGCACACCACCCGCCAGACAGGCCCGCGGAGCAATATGCACGTCAGCACCTATCCAACAGTCATGCTCCACAATCGAACCGGAATTCAGAATCACATTTTCCCCGATTTCCGCACACGCATTCACAATCGCTCCCGCCAGCACCTGACTCCCCGCGCCCAGCTTCGCTGATCCCGCAAGGACACTCGCAGGATGTCGCAGAATGCCAGGCTCCAGACCCGCCTGCACCGCCGCCTCAAACAGCCGCCGCCTCAGACCAAATGCCCGAATACCACCAACCGCCACAAAAAACCTCGTAAAACCCTCACTTTTCATCCGCGGCAACAGCTCGTCACCACCCGCCACACGAATCCCCAGCAACCGCGTCCCATGCAGCTGCGGACTGGCATCCAGTACCACCGCACGCTCCGCCCAGCCCAGCAGATGCAATGCATCCGCCACAACTCGTGCGTGCCCGCCGGCACCGATCAATACCACCCCGTCCGCCACCATCACACACACCTCAGAAAGGACTCGACAACTCAGGCAAACCAGCCGAACAGTCAAAAAATCGCTTGATCAGCAATCGCTCGTCCAAAACCACCGACCGCAGCACACCCACAATCCGCTCCGCCGCACAGCCGTCCCCGTAAATGTTCCGCACCCCCCGACAGTGCTCCCGAAATTCCACCGACAACGCCCGCTCCAGTGCCCCACCAATCCCCACCACACTGTCATCACAATCCAGCACATTCCCGGAACGCGGACGCCCCTCCTGCCGCAGCCCGATATTCACCACAGGCAACTGAAACGAAGCCGCCTCAATAATCCCGCTGGATGAATTCCCCACCATCACCGCCGCATGACGCATCAGACTGAAATACGCCTCCGTACCCAGATTACTCACCAGTCGCACTCGCGATCGACTCGCCGCAAATCGCTCCAGACGATCCAGAATCTCACTGTTCCTCGTGTCCGCATTCGGACGAGTCATCACGATCGGTCGCCCTGTTGCCTCCAGCGCACATAACAATGCCTCCGTCTGCTCCCCCGCACGCTCCGATTGCAGTGTCACCGGATGCTGAGTCACCAGAACCGGTGCCTCCTCCAGCGACATCCCCACCCGCTCCGACAATTCCGCAATACCCAGCAGTCGCATCCGCCCCAGGTGGTCCAGCCCGGGAGCACCGCTGACAGTCACACGCCACGGCTCCTCGCCCAACTGCACAATCCGTCGCCCATGCTCCGCTGTCGATGCAAAATGCAGGTGCGAATACTTGGTGATCGCATGCCGAAAACAGTCGTCAATCGCCCCCGCCGTAACCTCCCCGCCATGCACATGCGCCGTCGGCAACCGAAACGGCACCGCCGCCGCTGCCGCTGCATGCATCTCAAAACGGTCACCCAGCACCAGCAGCAGATCCGGACGCACACGCTGATACACCTGCGCAAAACCCAGCGTCCCCAGACCCATCGATATCGCTATCCCCGCAGCGTCATCCGACGCCAGCAGCATCGGCACACGCTCATCGATCTCAAAGCCGTCCGCCGCAATCACAGCATCCGTACGACCATGACCCGCTGCCAGATGAGCACCGGAAGCTATCAAATGCAGACGCAGGTCCGACTGCTCACGCAGACATCGCAGAATCGGCAGATACAGACCCCAGTCCGATCGACCGACTGTCACCACACAGACAGTCCTCATCCCACGTCCTCCAGCCGCAGCAGCTCGCCCGCAGCCACGGGAACTCGCAGAGTCCGCGAAATCAGATACGGCTTCATGGACGGAGGCAGTCCGGTACCAGGTCGCCGAATCGCTATCATCTCGTCCGTCAGACATGTGCCCGCCGGCAGATCAGCAGCCGCCACCAGACTCCGCCGCGCCGCCTTCGCAGTATCCAGCTCAGCACTGCACGGAGCCTTTCTGCCCGTCCCCAGACACGCCTCCACCGTCCGAATCCCCGCGATCAGACGCCGCAGCTCCTCCGGCTCTGATGACGCCCGATGATCCGGACCCGGCAGACTGCGATCCAGAGTAAAATGCTTCTCAACCACACACGCTCCCAGCGCCACCGACGCCAAAGAGACCTCAATTCCCAGCGTATGATCCGAATAACCCACCGGCAGACCAAACGCCGCTCGCATGCTCAGCATCGCCCGCAGATTCACATCCCCCGCCGCCGCCGGATAATTGCTCACACAGTGCAGCAGTATGATCTGACTGTTCCCCGTACCCTCTGCCGCAGTTACCGCCGCCTCCACGTCACCCAACGTACTCATCCCCGTCGAAATCACCATCGGACGACCGAAACCGGCAATCTGACGCAGCAGCGGCAGATTCGTCAGCTCACCCGAAGGCACCTTGAAGATCGTCATACCCAGCGAATTCAGCAGCGTCGCACTGTCCTCGTCGAACGGTGTCGACATGAACAGAATCCCCCGCGCACGACAATGCTCCACAATCACCCGATGATCCGCATCACTCAGCTCAAGAGACTTCAGCATCTCAAACTGAGTCTGCTGCTTGCCCGTATTCTCCGCCTGATACCTGGCCGTCGGAGCCGCCTTCGTCACCAGCTTCTCTGCACGAAATGTCTGAAATTTGACAGCGTCAGCGCCCGCGTCCGCCGCCACATCAATCGAACGCAGCGCCAGATCCAGACTGCCATTGTGGTTCACACCCACCTCGGCAATCACAAAACACGGCTGACCAGAACCAATCGCCCGCTCTCCGGCCAGAACTGTCTGCACCGACGTCTCCATACCCTTCACTCCTTTCGCTCCGCCGGACGCAGGCCTGCCCTCTGCACTCACTTCTCAGGCAGCACGACGCAGCACCTGCGGCATGCCCTCAGACGTCAGCCGACGCTGCATAAAAAACTCGGCCAGCTCAAAGTCCAGCGGAGTATCAATATCCACGGCACGCTCACGCGGCACCAGCACCGCTCGCACTCGACCCGCAAAAATCGAATCCAGATTCATCACCGAATCACGACGCGCCGCATAGGCCACTGCCGTCAACTCATACACATCTGGCGCATCCTGACGACGCACCACGTTCCCCGGTGGCTGCACCGCGATGCGAGCCGAACCTGTTGCATCCAGCGTAATCATGTTGAAGTACGGATTCGCCGCCGCCTCCGTCGCTGTCACCACAATGTCCGCATCCGTGCTCAGCAACAGCTCAACACAGCGATCAATGTCCTCAGACTGCCGCAGCGGACACGTCGCCGGAACACTCACCAGCACGTCATATCGAGTCTGCTCAAGCTGCTCCATCGCCTGAATCGCATGACGCCATGCCAGACGCTCAGCAGCCGTGTCCGTGCACAGCTCAGCAGGACGCCGAAATGGTGCCTCCGCTCCCCACGCACAGGCCGTACCCGCAATCGACTCACAATCCGTCGACACAATGTGCCGCGAAATGTACCGGCTGCCCAATGCCGACTGCACCGCCCACGCAATCAGCGGACGACCACACAGCATCCGAATGTTCTTCCCCGGGACACCCTTCGAACCGCCACGCGCAAAGGTACAACTGAGAATTCGTGTCACTGACCCGCCTCCCTGTCCGGCCATCTCAATTACCACGTCCGCAGAAACCTCGTGTTTCCCGCAAATCCTCACACACCTCCCGCTTATATTCCACCCTCCCGACATCGGTCAAGTCCAGCGATTTCCCAACCGACAAATACCCCCGAAAACCCAGCTTTTCCCACCACTCCAGCCCGCTCACAAAAAATCCCACCGCCAAACACGAAATCCATTCGGATTTTCGTTGCAATCAGACGGATTCCTGATCTCCGCACGCCCCGTTCTGCCTTTACGCCGACACACGCCACACACTATCCTGCACCACGCAACGGATTTGCAGAACCGGTCGCCACAGCCACCGGTGACATCCTGACTCAGTCTCAATCGGCAGGGATGCCCGCTCCCTATGTCCATGGTTCGCGTCATCGCCCGACTCGACATCAAAGGCCCCAGCCTCGTCAAGGGGATCCGGCTGGAAGGGCTCCGCGTACTCGGCGATCCCGAAACATTCGCCCGACACTACTACGAAGCCGGAGCCGATGAACTGATCTACCAGGATGCCGTCGCCAGCCTTTACGGCCGCAACAGCCTCTGCGACATCATTTCACGCACCTCCCGCGAAATCTTCATTCCCCTCACCGTCGGCGGCGGACTCCGCTCACTCGAAGATATCCGCGCCGTCCTGTCAGCCGGGGCCGACAAAGTGGCCATCAACACCGCCGCCATCAATGACCCCGAACTCATCCGCGAAGCCTCCCGACGCTTCGGATCCTCCACCATCGTCGTGGCCATCGAAGCCGGAAAACAGGCCAACGGCTCATGGCTCGCCTTCACCGACAACGGACGCGAACACACAGGCGTTGACGCTCTGCAGTGGGCCGCCCGGGCTGAAGAACTCGGCGCCGGAGAAATCCTCGCCACCTCCATCGATCGCGAAGGCACCGGCGAAGGCTTCGATCTCGAACTCTGCCGGAAAATCACGGCCGCCGTACGCATCCCCGTCATCGCTCACGGCGGACCGGGAAAAACAGAACACGTCGTCGATGTCGTAAAAAACTGCGGCGTCAGCGCGGTCGCGGTCAGCAGTATTCTCCACTACGAAGCCATCCGCTCCATGCAGGCACGCTCCGCAGAGACCGCCGAAGGAAATCGCGAATTCCTGCACAGCGGACGCTCCGTCTCACACGTCAGACCCAGCACCATCTCACAACTCAAACAAGCACTGCTCAAAGCCGGAACCGTCTGCCGAATGGAGGAGACGGCATGAACGGACTCAAAGTACAAATCATCGACTACGGACTCGGAAACCTGTTCAGCATCCGACACGCCTGCCTGCACAGCGGCATCGACGCCGTAATCTCAACACAACACGATACACTCATGCAGGCCGATGGCATCATCCTGCCAGGCGTCGGTGCCTTCGGCCACGCCATGGATACCCTCCGACAACTCCAGCTCCTGCAGCCACTTCACGATGCCGTCGCCGCAGGAAAACCACTGCTCGGTATCTGCCTCGGAATGCAGCTCCTCCTCGATGCCAGCGAAGAATTCGGACTGCATCAGGGACTCGGACTCATTCCCGGAGTCGTTCGAAAACTGCCGGAACTCCGCACCGACGGCACCGTTCGCCGAATCCCAGCCGTCGGCTGGAATCAAATCCACCTCAATCCCCACCGTTCGCAACCGCAAATCGACTGCGGCTTGCCCGATTCCGCATGGATGTATTTCGTGCACTCCTTCGCTGCAGCTCCCGAACACTCCGAAGATGTGCTGACCTTGACAGATTACGAAGGAATCCGGTATTGCTCTGCCATTCGACGTAACCATGTAACGGGCGTACAGTTCCACCCGGAACGCAGCGCCCGCCACGGGCTGCAGTTCCTCAAACACTGGGCCTCCAGCCTTACCAACACCCACTGAATTGTTCGGATTCTGACTCATGGATGAGAAACTTCCGGCATATTACGGCCTGCCCTCGGAAGTCCGTTTCTGCAGCCGCTGCGTGATGTCCAATCAGCGCCCGGCGTCAGCAGTCGAGTTTCGTCACACCATCGAATCCCGCAAGAAAACTCTCGCCATCGATTCCGAGGGGATCTGCGATGCCTGCCGCGTCGCTGAACAGAAACAGACCATCGACTGGAACTCCCGCGAAGAACAACTGCTCCAGTTGCTGGATCGCTATCGCAGCAAAGACGGCTCCTACGACTGCCTCGTACCCGGCAGTGGCGGCAAGGACAGCGCCTATCAGGCCCATGTCCTCAAATACAAATACGGTATGCACCCGCTGACCTGCACGTGGCCACCAATCCTGTACACCGAATACGGCTACCAGAACTGGAAGAACTGGCTCGACGTCGGCGGCTTCGACAACCTGTCGTTCACCCGCAACGGTCGAGTCATGAAGCTGCTGACACGACTCAGCATCGAAAACCTGTTCCACCCCTTCCAGACGTTTATCCTCGGACAGAAAAACCTCGGACCACGCCTCGCCGCGCAACTGGGTATCCCGCTCGTGTTCTACGGCGAAAATGAAGCGGAATACGGTAACCCCATCGCTGATACCGCCTCCAGCCTTCGCGACAAATCCTTCCACACGTACGACAATCTCGAAGAGATGTACCTCGCCGGTGTCTCCATCCGCGAGCTGACAGAACGCTACGGCGTCCAGCTGGGTGACCTCGCCTGCTTCCTGCCTCCGCGCGAAGCCGAGCTCTCGCGAGTCGATGTGCAGGTGCATTACCTCGGCTACTACCTGAAATGGACTCCTCAGGAAGTCTACTACTACGCCGTCGAAAACTGCGGCTTCAAAGCCCGACCCTTCCGCACCCAGGGAACCTACAGCAAGTACAACAGCATCGACGACAAAATCGACGACCTGCACTACTACACGACCTGGATCAAGTTCGGCATCGGTCGCGCGACCTACGATGCGTCACAGGAAATCCGCAACGGACACATCTCACGCGATGAAGCCGTCGCACTCGTCAATCGCTTCGATGGCGAATTCCCCGATCGCTACTTCCGCGAGGTGATGGACTACATCGAAATGGATCCCGACCACTTCCACACCATCACCGATCGATTCCGATCTCCGCATCTGTGGAAACAGGACGCACAGGGACGCTGGCACCTGCGGCACCGCGCAGGCGGCAATGGTGTCGATGATCAGCCCGCACTACACACCAGCGGCAGCAGCGCCAAAGCCGCCTGAGATTCCGGTTATGGCTGGGCAGGCTCAGGAGCAATCGCACATGGATGGCGAAAATACTCTGAAATTCACGCAGACAACGAACACGGCTCAGCCCGCGTCCGGAACCGTCATCGTGCATGCTGCCTACCCGCTCTGGCGAAAACATCTGCTCGTCACCATGGCTCGCGCCCGCGAACTGCAGGATGACGGCCACAAAGTCGTCGTCACTCACTGCGATGCCACCGCCGGAACCTGCGCCGCCAACTACGCCGGAAATCCCGCCGCCTGCCTCGTCTGCCGCAACCGCGTACGCAGCACCGCCGCTGAACTGGGACTGCAGACCATACCACTTGCCGTCGATGCCTCCGTCGACCAGATACAGCCAACACTCCCCTTCAGCGAACAGCGCGCTGTCCTCGAAGGTGTCCAGAGCGGAGTCATCTCCACTTTCCGCACCATGCCTGAAACCGCGCGTCGCGAACCACTCATCCGACGCATCAAACGACGCTACTTCAGCAACTCCACCAGACTGCTGAAATCCATGAAAAACGTCGTCGCTGCACTGCAGCCGAAACGGATTGAAGTCTTCAACGGGCGACACGGTTGCTCCAAATTCGCCGTCGTCGCTGCACGCTCCGCCGGGATCGATTTCACAATCCTTGAAGTCAGCGCCAAACAACACCCGTTCATCTGCCCCGGATACCTCGTACACGACCGCCGCAGAATGCAGGAACGCATTATGCGACAGCCCGCTGACTATGATGCCGCTGCCTCATGGTACGCAGCCAATCGACGCCCACGGACCAACAAATACGCCAAACGACACGGTACCGAATTCACACCACCCGCTGCCACAGCCAATGCCAGAAAAGTCAGCATCTTTCTCAGCAGCCAGGATGAATTCGCCTCCCTCGGAAAAGACTGGACCTCACCCTTCCTCGACTACGGGCCCATCGTCGAAAAAGCCTGCCGCGAAAATCCTGATATGGTCTTTGTCGTTCGGTTCCACCCGAACCAGGCTGACATGGCCGGCGATCTGCTCACTCCGTTCAAAAAAACCGCAGAACTGCCCAATGTCCGCATCCACTACGCCGACGAACCCGTCAACTCATACAGCATCATGGAATGGAGCGACATCGTGGTCACCTTCGGCTCCACCATCACCGTCGAAGCCTGCTGGGCCGGCAAACCCGTCATCACACTCGGACCTTCCTTCTTCGATAACCTGCAGGTCGCTTACACACCCGGAACTGTGCCCGAATTCGTCAGCCTGCTGCGACAGGACCTGCAGCCACACAGCCGCGATAACGCCGCCCGCTATGCCTGCTTCCGCATGTTCGATCAGGACCAGCTGAAATACGTCCGACACACCGGAAAAACCATGGTCGAAAACGGCTTCACCATCCCCTACCCATGGCTGGGGCAACTGGCCAGAACCACCGATGATCTGATCTGCAACGCCATCAAAATGTGGGCCGGACACCGCGCCCGCAGAAAAAAGTCCGCCTGACATACACTCTCTCAGAACTCACCCTCGCTCACCCGATCAGGTAAATTCCATGAACGTTCAGGAAATCCTCGCTGCACACGCCCACTGGACAGCCGCATGGCACCTCGCACCACCGGAAAACAGCGAATCCGGAATCCTCGCTCTCGCCCGCCAGAACCACTTCGAAAACTTCTCACTCTGGCACGAAGAGGATATTGCTCGCCGCGATGACCTCGGACCCGAACGCATTCGCCACGCAAAACGTACCATCGATCGACACAACCAGCGCCGCAATGACCTCGTCGAACAGATCGATAAACACCTCGTGCAGACTCTGCAGCCACGCGAATCCGGCTGCCCATTCAATTCCGAAACGCCCGGCATGATGGTCGATCGACTGTCCATCCTCGCGCTCAAGGAATATCACATGCACGAGGAAACTCTGCGATTCGACGCTGCACCCGAACATCGGGAACGCTGCAACACCAGACTGCATGTCATCCGCCGACAGATTCAGGACCTCGCTGTCGCCCTCAGTGACCTGCTGGCCGAAGTGCAGCAGGGCACACGCAGCTTCCGTGTCTACTTCCAGTTCAAAATGTACAATGACACCGAACTTAATCCGCAGCTGCGAAAAGCAGCCTGAACCGGACACTTCAAGGCCGCTGACCGCATGCGACTGCTGATCATCAAACCCAGCTCACTCGGCGATATCATCTGCTCGCTCCCGGTCGCACAGTCCATCCGCGATCAGCTGCCGTCCGCAGAAATCTCCTGGGTCGTCAAATCCCGTTTCGCGGATATCGTGCGACGCTGCCCCACCATCAATGGGGAAATCATCGAGTTTCAGCACGCCCCCGGATTCCGCGGTGTGCTGGCAATCGCCCGCGTCATGCAGACACTCCGCAAACGACACTACGATGCCGTGCTCGATTTCCAGGGACTGCTCCGATCCGGACTCATGACATGGGCCGCCAATGCCCCCCTCAAAATCGGCATCGCTGATGCACGCGAAGGCAGCCGCTTCGCCTGCAACCACATCGTACCACTCCCGCCAGCCGGCAAAAACTCACACGCCATCAGCAAGCTGCTGCAGTTCCTCCCACCCCTCGGACTGCAGCCGCAACTGCACTCACCGGTCATCATGCACGGTGACTCACCCGACAGCCTCGATCACCGACTCACCCGCCCGCGGCTGGTCGTCATGATCCCCAACAGTCGCGGAGCACACAAGGAATGGCGCGGATTCCGCGAACTGACCTGCGACCTGCTGAGCGCTGACCCACACTGCACCGTCGTCTGGGACAGCCACCTCCCGTGGGAAACTCCACCACTCGCAGACACCGATCGCTTCGTCAACCTCACACGCCGCTCCTCACTGCCACAGCTCATCGAACTCCTCCGCCGCGCAGACCTCGTCATCGCCAATGACAGCGGACCTCTGCACATGGCCGCTGCACTCGGCAAACCCACACTTGCACTCTTCGGACCAACCAGCCCTGCACGATTCGGAGCATTTCCACCCGAAGAACCACGCAACCGCTGCCTGCAGGCTCCCGCTGGTGACCTCAACAGACTGACCGTCGAGACCGTACTCCACGCAGCACTCGAAATGCTGCCCGCACTCCACACACAACGCGCGGCCGCCTGAGGATACAGTCCACTGACGCAGCCTCCCGAACTCACAAAATCCCCGACAACCGGTTCCATGCAGCATTCACGACCCGCCAACCTCTACCTCGCCTGCACTCCGCTGCAGATCCTGAACGCCGCTGAAGCCCGCGATCGGTTCCACCCCGACGAAGACAATTTCCTCGTCGTCTTCCACAGCCCCCGCTCCGCCGGAAAACAGGCCCGACTCGCAGAACTCGCGGATGACGCCATCGATAATCGCTGGACTGCCACCTGGAACCTGCGACTCACACGTCTCTCACAACTGCTGTTCCCCTTCACCGCCAGAAAACTGCGACAGCAGATCGGGCAATGCCAGTGCCTCTACACCGGAGGATTCCAGACGCAGCAGCGACACCTGCTGCACTCCATACCACACAATCAACTGGTCGTGTTCGATGGTGGTGCCGGGGTCCTGCAGTCAGCCGTCAACTCCTGGCGCTCTCAGGGAACCCGCTCTCGCTCACTCAAAAGATTCATCCCCGGACAGAACACCAGCCTGCCCGACCTGAGCAAAGCACGATTCTTCACCAGCTACGCACTCGATATGCCCGCGGAATCCATCGTCACCAACGACTACCGGATGTTTCGCAGACTGGTTTCCGCAAAACTGCCCGTGCGCGATGAAATTGTCTTCCTCTCCCAGCCCCTGCAGCGGGATCTCGGCCTCCAGCTCGATGTCGATGCCACCATCAATGCGGCGCTGAAATTCCATCAGGCCAGCCGCTGTCGCTACATCCTGCACCCCCGCGAAACCAACGGCCCGCCGAACGCTGAAAAACTGCCGTACCTCGCCGAATTCTTCGGCCTTCGCGAAGGCTACCTGCCCAAAGCCTTCGTCACCTGGATGTCCTCCGTCGCTCGCAGCCTCCCGGCGATCTACGGACAGCCCGTCTCCTGCTTCGATATCCGCCCCTGCATGCCACCCGGCACCTCCTCAGACTACCTCCGGGAACTGCAGGCCACCTACGACGATTTCGCCGCCGCCGGAGCCATCATCCTGCCCCAGCCGGCTGCCCGTCACAACGGCTCGATCACACACCCTATGCCCGAATCCAGCGCCGCCTGAATATCAATCGGGCCCCGCCAACCCACCCCCAGCCCATGCTCTTCAACTCCTTCGAATTCGCCGTCTTCCTGCCGGTCATGTTCTTCGCCTGCTGGTACGCCTGCGGCAACTCATGGCGCATGCAGAACGTCGTACTGCTGGCCGGCAGCCTCGTCTTCTACGGCTGGTGGGACCCCCGCTTCCTCGCCCTCATGCTGTTCTCTGCTGTACTCGACTTCACCGTCAGCAATCTCATCCACAGCACACAACACCCCGTCGCCCGCAAAGCACTGCTGGGCTGCAGCATGGTCATCAACTTCGGCATCCTCGCGGTCTTCAAATACTGCAACTTCTTCATCAGCTCAATCAACGATGCTCTGGCACTTGCTGGCTTCAGCCCCGCTGCAGCACGGCTTGATCTGGTCCTGCCCGTAGGCATCAGCTTCTATACCTTCCAGACCGTCAGTGCCTCCATCGATGTCTACCGGAGACAATTGCAGCCCACACGCAATCTCATCGCGTGGCTTGCCTTCATCACCTTCTTTCCGCAACTTGTCGCCGGCCCCATCGAAAGAGCAGGGCACCTGCTGCCACAGTTTCTCGGCAGCCGCCGCTTCAGCATGACCGCCGCCATCGATGGATGTCGACAGGCTCTCTGGGGCCTGTTCAAAAAAGTGGTCATCGCCGACAATTGCGCTGCCCTCGCCGGTCAGGCCTTCGAAAACTCCGACACCGCCTCGGCCACCGCCCTGCTTGCCGGAATCTTCCTCTTCACCATCCAGATCTACTGCGATTTCTCAGGTTACTCAGACATCGCCACTGGAGTCGCGAGACTGTTCGGCTTCTCCCTGATGCAGAATTTCGCCTTCCCGTACTTCTCCCGCGATATCGCCGAATTCTGGCGCCGCTGGCACATCTCTCTCTCCACCTGGTTCCGCGACTACGTCTACCTGCCGCTCGGCGGCAGCCGCTGCTCAAAACCTCGCATGATCCGCAATACCATGGCCGTCTTCCTCATCAGCGGACTGTGGCACGGCGCTAACTGGACCTTCCCAGCGTGGGGACTCATCAATGCACTCTGGTTCCTGCCCCTGCAACTCTCCAGTTCAGTCCGCCGCTTCGAACCCTTCCCACCGCGTGCACCACTGCTGCCACAGCCCCGCGAAGCTCTGCACATCATCACAACCTTCCTCATCACCATGCTGTCGTGGACGTTCTTTCGCGCCACCTCACTCACTCAGGCCACACAGATCCTCCTCCGCATCTTCACACTCCGGTCCGGAACCAGCCTTCCCGTACCCTCCCACGTCTGGATCCTCGTCGCCGCATTCCTGACCGCCGAATGGATTCAGCGCGGTCGAACCCATGCTCTCGAATTCCCGGACAACGGTCCGCCACGCTGGACCCGCTGGCTCATCTGCTACACCGTCATCTTCCTGCTGCTGAAATTCGGCGGAGAACAGCAGGACTTCATCTACTTCCAGTTCTGAATCCCCGTAAATCATGGCACAACCGACTTACAGCCAGCCCCCCGAAAACCACAATGGCAACCGACGGGAACTTGAACTGTTCCTGCTGCGGCTGATGCTGTTCGCACTTCCGCTGCTGCTGGCTGCCGTCCCCTCCTTCACTATCCTCGCATGGTCCGGAGAAGCCTTTCGAGATCTCCAGCCCATCCTGCAGCAGTCCCTCAATACCAACCGCGGACTCATCGGCTTCGCATGGAATGAACAGAACTACCCATGGATGAAACATCAGGCACTGCTGATGCTGCCCCGCCAGGATGTCCTCGCTGTCGGCTCCTCCCGCGTCCTGCAGTTCCGCCGGGAAATGTTCCTCTGCCCCTTCTGGAACGCCGGTTACTCAATCCTCACCACCAGTGACTTCAGCACCTTCCTCTCACTGCTCCCCGCAGATCGCCACCCTCGGATACTGCTCATCTCACTCGATCAGTGGATGTTCAACTCCGCATGGATCGCCGAGTCCGGACATACCACCCCGGATCGCTGGACAAACAACCCCTCAAACAACCTCCGCACAGGACTCCGACTGCTGCCCGATGTGCTTGCCGATGTTGCCCGAGGACGTATCGAAATCACACCACTGCTGCAGCACCGCCCGGATGCACCGTGGGGCCTGAATGCCTGGCAGAACGCCAAAGGATTTCGACCTGATGGCTCCTTCGCCTACGGACGACAGGTTCAGCAGCGACTCACCAGCGACCCGCGGACACCCGATTTTCAGTTCGCCGGAACACTCCGACGCATCGCCGGCGGCAGCGACCGGTTTCAGTTCGGAGATACCCCCGATCAACAGGCCCTCAGCAGTCTGCAGGCTTTTCTGCGGACCTGCTCTGACCTCAACATCCACGTCGTGGCCTTCCTGCCACCCTTCGCAGACACAGTCAGCAGCGCCCTGCAGAAATCAGGCCGACATCAGTACCTGGAACTGCTGCCCACCGCACTGCAGCAGGTCTTCACCAACACCAGCCACGAACTCCACTGCTTCCCAACCCTCGCCAGCCTCGGAGCTGACGACAGCGAAGCCATCGATGGATTTCACGCCGGCGAAAAAGCCACCCTCCGACAACTGCTGCAGATGCTGCAGCAGGGTTCCGCACTGCATCAGTGCTGCAGCACCGAACAACTCCAGCGTGACCTCGCCGCTGCACCAAACGCACTCGAAGTCTACCCCCGCTGAATACGACTAAGCCGCACGACGCTGCTGCACCGCGACCTCGACAGGCCCGACAGACGACGTCGCCACCGCCGATTTCCGCAACACCGCATACATCGTGTCACTCGTCGGCAGACAGTCCAGAAATCCCTGCGAAACCTCAAACCCCGACTCCAGTGCCAGACGCCGCAGGGTCGTCGGAGTAAAATAATTCACATGATCCGGATACCGAAAACCACACCACCGGCCGCCACGCAGTAACCGATTCACACACGCAAAATTCGGCACCTTCAGCACCACCAGCCCGTCCTGCGAAAGTACCCGATGCAGCTTCCTCAACAACACCAGCGGCTGAGCCTCATGCTCCAGAAATGATGACATGATCACCAGATCCACGCTCTCCGCCGCAAACTGCCCCGCACCATCCACCGCATTCGCAAACACCACCCGACCACCCATCCCAGCACACGTCTCGTGAGCCAGCCGCGCCAGATGCGCTGAAACTTCAATCCCCAGCGGAATAATTCCCCGACCCACCGCCGCAAATCGCCCCTGCAGATCCTGCAGCAGGTCAGCCGCCGCACAACCTATGTCCAGAATCCGCATCGGCTGGTCGTCCGGCAATACCGCACACAACTGCTGCGCCAGAGTAAAAAAGCGGTTGCGACGCGGAAACAAACGCAGCTTCAGACGAGCAGCCGCCAGAGACAGCTTCGACAGCAGCGGCTCAGCCGACTTCCGCCGCTCCTTCTCCGCCGCTGATGTCACTTCCCACGCATGCTCACTCGTCAATGCCTCATACGACGGTGGATTCGCCAGAAACACAAAACCCGTTTCCTCACAACGCACCACACGCCACTCACCCGAACGAAACGCCGTCGGTCGCACACGAGTCACCCGACCCAGAATTGGACACAACAGTTCCATCGGTACCCAGCCTCCCTGAAGTCTCGCCCCACAAACGCCGGCATCCTGCCAGCCACAAACCACCTCGAAATCTACACCCAACTGACCCCCGCCGACCAGCCCAGTTTCACAATCGACAACACATCAAAAATCCTGCCCTGAACAGCCTCGGCAGGTCCGTCAAACCCACCTGCAACACGATCGGCTGAGATAACCCAGGCCACCCACTTTTCGCCCCCGCACAAACGCTCCTGTCACATCCACGCCGGCACTCCACACCCACACCCACACATCAATCCAACACCATCCGCCGCACAAACGACACCTTCCCATCACCGTCCGCAAAATAATCCGGAATCCGCGCCGCCTCCACATATCCATGACTGCGATAAAACTGCCGCGTTCGCTCAAAACTGCCCTGATCACTGGTCTCGATCAGCAGCAATCGACCACCACGCTGCCGCACCTGATCCTCCACCGCCCGCAGCATCCCCGAACCAACACCACGACGCTGCTCCACTCCATCCACCGCTATCATCTGCAGTTCCCACACCCGATCCGCAAACGGACGCTCCGTAAAACACACCACGCCCCGCAGACGACCACCCAACTCATACACCTGAATCGTCTGCTCACTGGCCTCCCCAGCCGCAAAATGCCCCTGCAACATCCCCTCGACCGCTCCCAATTCCTCACGCCGAAATAAACCACTGCCCTCCGAAACCCGCAGAAACTCCCCCACATCCGCCGGAACCACCGCTCGCAACTCAACCACCCGATCGCCCCTTACCACTGCCACCCGCAGCCTTCTTCAAAACCCTCTTCAAAACCCTCTCTGCCACCTTCTCGACAACTTTCTTCCCAACTTTCTTCGGGGCCTTCTTCGCAACCTTCTTCGCAGCCTTCGTCACGACCTTGTCAGTCGCCTGACCAGCAGCCTGTTTCACTGCCTTCCCGCCAGCTTTCTTCCCGCCTTTCCCCCGCACC
>Ga0255094_1000757_pt1 | contig 16024 bp, 13 predicted proteins | sample Colum_Law_RepB_8_2_FD_188434 | JGI IMG/M metagenome (GOLD analysis project Ga0255094, IMG submission 188434) | Freshwater microbial communities from Columbia River, Oregon, United States - Colum_Law_RepB_8d | ecosystem: Environmental > Aquatic > Freshwater > River | place: USA: Oregon...
CGCCAGCGTATCCCCTCGTGACCGACAGACGCCGAAGCCGTTTATTACCGATGTGGTGGACCTGCAGTTGGAGATGAAGAAATCGTTGCCGACGAATCCGGACCAGCTCACGAACAGCATTGGCATGCAGTTGAAGCTGATACCGGCGGGAGAATTTATGATGGGCAGTAACGCCAGCTGGGGCGATCTTGAGACTGCGGGGGTTGTTCTGCCTGACGGATTTGACAACAGCGATGAAAGCCCCGCTCACCGAGTTCGCATTTCAAAACCGTTTTACATGGGGATTCACGAAGTGACTCGTGGCCAATATGCCGAGTTTGTGAATGAGACGGGGTATCAAACGGAGGCGGAAAAAGACGGAACAGGCGGCTGGGGCGTGGACGCTGCTGGAAACTTCGCTCAGAAGCGAGAGTACACGTGGAAGGACAACGGGCTGTCTCAGACGGACAGTCATCCAGTAGTGAACGTGAGTTGGAACGACGCGGTGGAGTTCATTAAGTGGTTGAGCAAAAAGGAAGGCAGGCAGTATCGCCTTCCGACGGAGGCGGAATGGGAATACTGCTGCCGAGCGGGCAGCGAGGCGCACTTTTCCACTGGGGACAGTCTGGCGTCGCTAAGGGGTTTTGGCAATGTGCTGGACGCGAGCTACAAGGGCAAGTCCCCGAAAGTGTATGAGCCATTTCCGTTTGCTGACGGATTCGTCTACACATCGCCGGTTGGCCGATTCAAGGCAAACGAATTTGGTTTGCATGACATGCATGGCAACGTTTGGGAGTGGTGCAAAGATTGGTATGGTGCGGACTACTATTCCACGTCGCCGCTCAGTGACCCGGGTGGCCCAACAACGGGCTCGTACCGGGTGTTCCGGGGCGGCAGCTGGGGCGACTCCGCCTGGTTCTGCCGTTCGGCGGGCCGCGACTGGAGCGACCCGTCGTACCGCTACGGCGACACGGGCTTCCGCCTTGCCCTGAGTCCGTCTGGCCAGTAGCCGGAGGCGGTGGGAGCGAAGCACGGAGTGCAGGCACGCAGGGAGGAAGCGGAGCCCGACCGAAGCTGCCGTAACGGAGTGCGTTGCGACCGTCACGCTGGTAGCGGCAGAGGCAACGCGGCACGCGCAGCGTGGCGCTGAACTTTGGCGAGCGGGGGAATGTGAATCCCCTGATTGCGATTCAGTCCCTCCGCCACCGGGTTCACCCCGGTGGCCCAACGGCCTATGCACTACCCTGCTTTGCCAATCGTCCGTCGTCTTAGTGCAGAAACCTTTTTCCCCAAGGTAAACTCGACGGCGAAAAATCGTTCCTGTTGCATCAGGGCACTGACGTGCCCCGCTCGCCAGATTCCTTTACTCCCAGTCGAACAACACGATGGCTCAACGTTTCTTCCTTGTTGCCGTGCAGTCTTCCGAGTCAGCAGAAGCAGAGCTGAATGCATTCCTGTCCAGTCACAAAGTGCTGACAATCGATCGCCGCTGGGTCGATCTGGGAGCCAATTCGTTCTGGGCTTTCTGCATCGACTTCATTCCCGCTGGCGGTGTTCCAAACACTCGAAGTTCCCAGGTGACTCGCAGCCGTGTCGACTACAAGGAAGTGCTGACAACGGACGAGTTTACTGTCTTCTCACAGCTCCGACAGTTGCGTAAAGACATTTCCCAGACAGAAGCAATTCCGGTTTACACCGTGTTTACCAACGAGCAGCTTGCCCACATCGTGCAGCAGCGTTGCCGGACAAAAGCAGATCTCAGCCGGATCGAAGGAATTGGTGAAGCGAGAATTGAAAAGTATGCCGACAAGATCCTGCCGCTGTTGGTCAGTTTGCCGCATGCCCCAACCTCTCAGGAGTCCGTCGATGCGGCGAACCGCGAATCTGTTTGAACAGATCTGCTCGATGGAAAACCTGCGTGCGGCATTCCAGAAAGCCGCTCAGGGAAAGCGAGATCAGCAGGTTGTGCGAGAGTTTGGTCAGACCCTTGAATGCCGACTCTCCGAACTGCTCCTGACGATCGGCAATGGTTCAATCGCCTTAGGCAGATTTCACCAGTTCGTCATTCGCGATCCGAAGGAAAGGGTCATCACGGCTCCGTGCTTCGAAGAACGAGTTCTGCACCATGCTGTGATGAATCTCTGCGAGCCTGTGTTTGATCGCTGGTTGATCGACGACACGTTCGCCTGCCGAAAGGGTAAAGGTCGCGAGGCCGCAGTACTGCGGGCGGCCAGCTATTCAAAACGTTTTAGCTGGTTCCTGAAGCTCGACATTCGGAAGTACTTTGACAGTGTTTCCCATCACGCTCTTCAGAATCTGTTGAGGCGGCGATTTAAGGATGATCAATTGCTGGAACTACTCAACCGAATCATCCATTCATTTCGAGGAGCGATCGGTGTTGGGTTACCAATCGGAAGCCTGACGTCTCAGCACTTTGCTAATTTCTATCTCGGCTGGTTCGACCGATTTGTAAAAGAATCGCTGCGTGTCCGCGGTTATGTTCGTTACATGGACGATATGGTTCTGTGGCATGACGATCCGACAGCATTAAAAAGGATTCGAAGTCAGTGTGAGGAATTCCTGAACAAAACGCTGTCGCTGAAAGTCAAACCGATGATTCTGCAACGGACGAGTGTCGGCGTGGATTTTCTCGGATGCCGAATCTGGCCAACCCACGTGGGACTGAGTCGTCGTAGCAAACGCCGCTGGCGACGGCGAGTGTCCGTATTGCAGCAAGCTCAGCGACTGCACAGGATTTCTGAGCTGGATCTACAGACACGACTGGAGGCGGCAACAGCTTTCGCAAAAGGTGCCGGTGCGAACAGTTGGCGTTTCCGACAGGCTATGCTACAACGACCACCGGTGGACGGTCCGTAAGGCTCGAACCGGGTGAACCGGGGCGGCAGCTGGAACAACTCCGCCAGGAACTGCCGTTCGGCGAACCGCAACAGGAACGACCCGTCGAACCGCAACAACAACCTGGGCTTCCGCCTTGCCCTGAATTCCGCTGGATGGCCGATGCCGGAGTTACCAGACGGAACAGACCGTTTTCCTGTCTGAGTGAGCGAAAGCCTGCTCAGCGAAATCTCAACCTGAAGCCGCTCGGTGCTGGTAGTCTGTCGGATGGCAGGTCGAACGCTCCGGGCGGCTTTTTTTGCTACCATTCGTACCATGGCTCGAGAATTCAGCTCAGATAAAATGTGTTCGCCAAATATTCACGGAAACCTGAATCGCAATCAGGGCATTCACATGCCCCGCTCGCCCGTCTACTCATCGAAAGGATTGATCAGTGGCACTCCGGCGTTTTGAAAGTCGCAGATGTTGCGGCTCACGATCGTCAATTGATGCTGCAAAGCTGACGCTGCAATCAGACTGTCTTTCACCGGCATCGCTCGACCCTTTTTCTTCAGGCGAACGAGCAGGGCAGCCCAAACTGATGCTGTGCCAGCATCCAGATCAATCACTCGCAGCCGCTGCATCCCTTCTTCAAACCAGAGTTCAAGCTCTTTGCGTTTGCGGGACGAAGCCGTCAGTCCAATACCGTATTCAATTTCGCCCAGCACGATAGGCGTCACGATGAGATCTCGTTCGTGCTTTCGCAGCCATTCCACAACTGCAGCACACGGTTCAGGCCGAGTGATCTCGCTGAGCACATTAGCATCGACCAGATATTTCATAAGTCGTCGGTCGATTCGGAAGGCAGCGGTTGAAACCAGTCACTCGACGGACAGGACAACAACCAATCGACGACTCCTGTGTTGTCTCCGGCGGCTTCTCGCTTCAGCAGGTATTGCCCGGCGTCCAGCCTTTCGAGTTGAAACTGCTGTCCAGGTAGAATGTGATCTTGCTCCCGAAGTTCAGCAGGCAGAACGATTTGACCTTTGCTGGAGACTTTTGTTTTCATGGAAGTAAGATAGCGTCTTACCAGATCACGGTCAAGATTTTAATGGTCAGTACTCGGCGAGCGGGGCACGTCAGAGCGCTGATTGTGATTGCATTCTGGCGACTGCATACACGAATCGTAGCGGCGAGCACAACCGCAATCACGGGATTCCCCCCGCTCGCCAAACTTCAGCGCCACGCTGCGCGTGTCGCGTTGCCTCTGCAGCGTCCAGTGTGACGGTCGCTACGCACTCCGTTACGGCGCCTTCAGTCGCCGCTCCGCTCGCTCCTTACGGGCCTCCACTCCGTGCTGCGCTCCATCGCCTCCGGCTACTGGCCAGACGGACTCAGGGCAAGGCGGAAGCCCAGGTAGAGGTCGCGGTCCGACGGGACGAACCTGTTGCGGCCCGCCGAACGGCAGCCCCTGGCGGAGTCGCCCCAGCTGCCGCCCCGGAGCACCCGGTCCGAGCCCGTTATTGGGCCACCCGGATCAGTCATGGGCGACGTTGCATAGTAGTCCTTCCCGTACCAGTCACTGCACCACTCCCAAACGTTGCCGTGCATGTCGTACAAACCATATGGATTTGGCTGCTTACCGCCCACTTCATGCGCATACTGCTCGGTCGTTGCGTTTCCGTCGCCCAGGCTCCCGCCCCACCATGCGTAGGTGCTCAACTGAGACGCGTCACTCCCGAAACTATACGCCGTCGATTTCCCGCCACGGCACGCATACTCCCATTCCGCTTCCGTCGGTAAACGATACGCCTTACCCTCCAAAGCACTCAGCTTCCTGCAGTATTCAACCGCGTCGTCCCAACTCACATACGTCGCCGGATAATTATCGCCTTCCTTCACATGCGCCCGTCCTTCCCACGGCTTCGTCTTCATCACCGTAAACCACTCGCCTTGTGTCACTTCCGTGATACCCATATAGAACGGCTTCGTGATCCGAACCCTGTGCTGTGGGCCTTCATCTTCTTCGCGATCGGCTTCGTCCTCAGGAGAGCTCATCAGGAATTCTCCCGCTGGAATCAGCTTCAGCTTCAAGCCAACGCTGTTCGTGATCAGTTCTGGCAGTGCCAAAAGCTCAAGGTGCAGGTCCACGTAACCATTCACAATCCCGTTTACCGACTGACTTGATCGGCCGTTCGTCTTGTCCCGTACAAGATCGGACACTCGCTTGTAAAGCACATCAGACAGTCTCGCCGCCGTGATATCGCCCCCGGTCGAACATTCATCCAGAAAAACCTTTGTAAACGCCCCGTGCCCCCATTCATCGTGCTCAAACGCCTGCTCGTTTTCCGAACACGCAAACAAAGCCGCCATGCCTTTCGGGATCCCTTCCTTCTGCAGATTGCTTCCAAACGCCCGGCCACGAGCCGCGCTGGGATCTTCACGGCAGCAGTCCGCCAACAAAATCCGGCTGCCCGCACCGCATAGAGTCAACGCGTCCAGAATGGAACGCATCGAAATCATCGACGCCGGGTCAGGCTCCACTTTCAGTTGGCCGTTGTCATCCTTAACGTCCTGCCCCTTGAAATCCTTGACGCCACGAATCTTCGTGTCATAGGGCCCATAGAATGCCTCGTTGCCATACTGAACGCCATGGCCAAAAAGACCGATCAGCACAACACCGTCTGTCGTACCTTCAGATCCCGTCTCGATCAATGCTTCCTGAATCGATTTCTGTGTCGCCTCCTTTCCCAGCAGCACTTTCACCTCGTAACCAGATCTTTTCAGCAACTCTGAAACCGCATCCGCATCCGCCTGAGGGTACTTCAGCGGATTTCGATTCATCTGCGCGTGCGCGTACTTCGTCACACCAATCAGCAACGCATACTTTTCCGCTGCGAACGTACTGGAACAGCTTGCCAGAAATGCGAGCAATAAAAACAGTCGTTTCATGGGGTGACCCGTTAACGCAGCAGCAGTGATTTGTGAGGGCTCCTTGCGAGCCGACAGAACGATTCACCGAGTTCGATCGGACTTTCCGTTTATCGAAAAGTGCCAGCAAAGTCGAAAGTAGAATATCACTCTTTAAGAAAAGTGTACCAAGGACGCGTGGTCTCGGCTATCTCCCGGGAAACGATGGCCGTCGAAGAATCTTCCCGATTTGTGGTCGGCCGCGTTCTTAGCAAGCGCACGATTTTGCTCATGTTGTGTTAGAGGGATTCTTTCAAAATTCCCGGGAAGACCACGGAAGCCCGAATGAAGGCGCAGTACTAATCCGACTGCATAGGTCCACAAGCGGCGAACAGGAGGAATACAGCTCCCAGGACTTGGTTTAATGCCTTCGGGTGGAGCTACCGTCCTGCCCAAACGTCTGGCGAATCACCCTCACAAGATCACCCGGGATTGGTACGCCGATTCATTCCGGGAGATCATCATCGGCGTGCTGCTGCGGCCCGATCGCAAGATCAAACGCTCTCCCTGGGAGAGCTTGCCGCAAAGCCCGTTTGTGGACGGTGGCTGGGCGGCCTCGGCAGGCTCTTTGCGGTGCGCGCTTCGCAGTCAGGGAAGCTGGATAACTTCACCACCGCTGATTGTGAATAGCCCGGAGACAATAGAGTGGTCGATCGCATCTGAAAGCCCGCGGACGGATCCATCCGCCAGTGCAATTGTCTTCTTCTGAGGATGATCGGAACCAAGTCCCTCTACAAAGGCCAGCGGACCGGAGGCCCATGTGAACCCCAGACTTGAAGGGAGTTCTCCAAAAAGCAGTGTGTTGGATGCACCGTCGGTCACCTCGCTCAGCCGACGGGTTAATGTGTCCGGATTCAAGGCAACATTCGCTGCAGGGTAACCATCTTCCTGAACTGAAGCCCCGGAAGGACAATGCAGCAACGGCAATTGAGTCTGCAAAATACTCTGACGGTCCACTGAACTCATCCATGGGTCGTGAATATGTACCGACTTAAAGTTTGCACCCTCCGCGAAATCAATGACTTCCAGCGGCCACGGAAGTTCGAGGTTTTCCGGAAAACGTCCATAAACGTCGGTCGAGTGGATGGTTGCCAGAGCCACCTGCCGGAAGTTGTTTTGACACTGAACTTGCCGTGCAGACTCTCGAATCGATGCGACAGCGGGAACAATCAGTGCTATAAGTAAACTGAAGATGGCAATGACCACCAGAAGCTCTATCAGGGTAAAACCTGACCTGTGCAAGTCAGGCAAGACTTCAGAGATGAGAGCGTCAGGATGTGAATAGCGTACCCTGTTCTCTCTGGCAACATCTGTGCGGCGTAACTGGTTCATTTTGCTGGACTTTCGACTATTTCGAATACAGAAGATCGTTTCTGCGAAGGCCCTGAGTTTGTGAGTTGTGCCTTCGTTTCTAATGCTTGGGTAGTGAGAACCGGAACAGCGGCCCTCGCGCAAACGAGGACCGCTTTCCGACCAGTCGTGAGTGCCGCGACTCTTTAAGAACTCGGGCACTACCTTTTCTTAACGAATGACGATCGGGTCGCTGTCAATCACGGAACTGCCTCGGCGGAGAGTGACATTTCCGCCGTTAAAGAATGGTGATGCATTTGCAACCCCCAACAGCACTCGCGTCTGTCCATCCGGCAACTTTTCCACGGAGAATCTAATGAGAGGTGACAGTGATGCCGCGGGCCGTGTCGCCAGATCGCGAACGGAGAGGCTAGCGAATGTTCCGGTGCGAGAACTTACAGAAGCAACGTCATTGAATGAACCCGTCACCGAGAACCGCAACAACTGACCACTGCGCCCGACAATTGTGGAGGCATCCCCGCCAGTGGAACTTCCACCCTGGACATTCAACTCCCCCGCAAAAGCCCCGGCAGACGCTAAAACAAGGGCTAATGCGACGCTAAAACACTTGAACATGAACCTACTCCCACTGAGACTTGAAATTGAACAACCACTCTGACGACTGACCTCAGGCAGGTTTTTTCCTTCAACCTGAGTTCAGCGACAACATCTGTCAGCGTGAACGTCGCTTGAGGCTGGATCTTCCCGGGATTTTCAGAGAATCGGGCGTTGTTTCCTGAATGATTGCCCCAGGGGTCAGGTATCTGGCCGTCCCGGGCCGATGTTTGCACAACTTCGGAAGGTGGGTAGATTATTGGGAAGAGAAGCGGCATTGAGGCGTTGACAGTGATGACACAATGGCTGAGTTTTTTGGTTTGACGTGGCAGTGATGAAGGGTCTCTGGCAATGAAATGGACGACCGGATTGTTGTTGGCTGCTCTGAGTCTCTTCCCGTCACTTGCGGCAGCCGCAGAGAAGTATGCATTGTTGATAGGTGTCGCGAAGTATGAGCATGCAGAGATGAACAAGCCTGAGGCCTTGCAGTATCCGGAGGCCGACGCAAAGGCTTTGGGTCAGTTATTGAAATCTGGTGGCTACAAGATTGACCTGCTGCTGGGCTCAGCGGCCACGCAGGATGCCATCAAAAGCAAACTCACGGCACTGCAGAAGCAGGCCGATGCGGAGGGCGTGGTTCTGATTGGTCTGTTCGGGCACGGTGTCGAAGTTAATACGGTGGATGCAAATAGCGACGTCATCAAGGACGGCTGCTTTTGCCCTTTTGATACGGCCATGCGGGAAGCACTCGACTTCAAGGGCAAGCCGGTCCTGGATGCGAAAGGGAAAACTCAGATCGAGCCCGATCCAGATACACTGATCAAACTCGGTGATCTGATGAAAACCCTCAAGCTGGCCAAGGCTGGCAATCGCATTGTTCTGGCGGACTGCTGTCGGACGACTCCGAACGCGGCACGCGGTCGAACGTTCGGAGCGAACTTCAGCGTTCAGGATTTGCCGGACAATACGTCGCTGCTGTTTGGCTGTTCTCCGAATGAACAGGCGTTCGAACACAAAGACTGGGGCCACGGAGCATTTACCAAGTGCCTGCTGGAGAGCATTGGTGAACTTTCTGCTGATGGCCCCGTCGATACGGCTCAATTGGCCAGCCAGATGAAAAAACGCGTCCCTGCCCTCGTCGCCAGCGTATCCCCTCGTGACCGACAGACGCCGAAGCCGTTTATTACCGATGTGGTGGACCTGCAGTTGGAGATGAAGAAATCGTTGCCGACGAATCCTGATTTGCTCACCAACAGCATTGGCATGCAGTTGAAGCTGATACCGGCGGGTGAATTCCTGATGGGCAGCAACGCCAGTCGAGGTGACCTTGAGACTGCCGGGTTTGTGTTGTCGGATGACTTCGACAACAGTGATGAACAGCCCGTTCACCGAGTTCGCATTTCAAAACCGTTTTACATGGGGATTCACGAAGTGACTCGTGGCCAATATGCCGAGTTTGTGAATGAGACGGGGTATCAAACGGAGGCAGAAAAAGACGGAACAGGCGGCTGGGGCGTAGACGCTGCTGGAAACTTCGCTCAGAAGCGAGAGTATACTTGGAAGGACAACGGGCTGTCTCAGACGGACAGTCATCCAGTCGTGAACGTGAGTTGGAACGACGCGGTGGAGTTCATTAAGTGGTTGAGCAAAAAGGACGGCAGGCAGTATCGCCTTCCGACGGAGGCGGAATGGGAATACTGCTGCCGAGCGGGCAGCGAGGCGCACTTTTCCACTGGGGGCAGTCTGGCGTCGTTGAAGGGGTTTGGCAATATGCTGGACGCAAGCTACAAGGGCGAGTACCCGAACAACGACTACACAGAGAATCAGCCATTTCCGTTTGCAGACGGATTTGTTTACACGTCGCCGGTTGGCCGATTCAAGACAAACGGATTTGGTTTGTACGACATGCACGGCAACGTTTGGGAGTGGTGCAGTGACTGGTACGGGAAGGACTACTATGCAACGTCGCCCATGACTGATCCGGGTGGCCCAATAACGGGCTCGTACCGGGTGTTCCGGGGCGGCGGCTGGGGCGGCTCCGCCAGGGGCTGCCGTTCGGCGGTCCGCGGCGGGAGCGACCCGTCGGGCCGCAGCGACTCCCTGGGCTTCCGCCTTGCCCTGAGTCCGTCTGGCCAGTAGCCGGAGGCGGTGGGAGCGAAGCACGGAGTGCAGGCACGCAGGGAGGAAGCGGAGCCCGACCGAAGCTGCCGTTTGAGGATAAACCCGGTGGCGAATGAGCATCTTACTTGTTTTAATCAAACTCCAAAAAACTGAGGAAAAGTCGGGAAGAATTAAAAGCACGCATCGTTCTCAAAACCAGAACAGGCCGCTTTGCAACCATAGGAGACACAGATATGAAACGAAATCACTTCCTTTGTCTGATCCTGTGCTTTCTCGGCACGGCGTCAGCATTTGCTGGTGAAGACTTGAAAGCACAGCTCGCCGCGAAAGCTGGGGCGATTCTGGAACGCAATTGCCTGCAATGCCATCGCGGAGACGGGTCGGCATCAAAGTCCAAATTCGACGTTCGAGATGTGCAGTCGATGATTGATACGGGAGTCGTTGTCCCGGAAGACGCAGAATCGTCCATGCTATGGCTGCTGGCTCATCGAGGCACGATGCCGCCACGATCGCAGCCGCAGTTGTCGCGTCTGATTGCGGCAGATTCGCAGATCGTTGCCGACTGGATCAAAGAAGGGGCGAGGGAATTTCCAAAGCCGGCCGTTCGACCCGTTGTGCCCCTGCAGGCAACGCTGAAAGCCATTGCAGCCGATCTGCAAAAGCTTCCTGACAGGCGTGTCCGCAGTCGACAGCGATACTTCACATTGTCTCACGCGCATAATAATCCAGGAGTGGGAGAAGAAGCTTTGCTTCTTTCTCACGCTGGTCTGGCCAAGGCCATTAATAGTCTCTCGTGGAAGCCTCAGATTGCCGCGGTTCGGGTTGTCGACGACAAGAACGACTTGCAGACACACGGGACCCTGTTTGCTGTTGATCTGGATGACATTGGCTGGACCACTGAGCACTGGAGAGCTGTTCGAGCTCGATATCCGTATGCCATAGGCTTTGCCAATCTTGAGGATCGAACACTTGAGAATCTGGAAAAAGAGCTTCTCGAACTGACAGACGGTCGGGAAGGACTGTACCTGATCCGCGCAGACTGGTTTGTCACCACCGCCATGCAGCCTCAGCTCTACCACGCATTGCTTTACGATCTAACTCTTCCGGAACTGACTCAGCGCCTCGTTGACAAATCAAGGCCCGCAAATCCCAAAGGAATGATTGCTCTGGATCTGGAGCGTTATTTGGGGGTTGATGTGGTGGAAAATATCCTGCTCGGAAATGAAAACGCCATGCGGTGTGGATTTACCCCGAGCGGTGTGTCAGGACAGAATCGCCTGCTGGAACGACACCGCACGAAGTTTGGCGCTTATTGGAAAAGCTATGACTTCAAGGCGGGTAACAGGCGTTCCATACTGTCACAGTTTCCACTTGGACCGGATTTTCCCGGCAATGAATCGCGACTGGCATTTGATCATGATGGGGGGGAGATAATTTTCAACCTGCCGAATGGCCTTCAGGCCTATTTGCTGGTCGATGGCGAAGACTACCGTATTGATGCGGGCCCGATCGAAGTGGTCAGTGATGCACTCAAAACGTCTGGTTCGCCCGCGATTGTGAATGGTCTGTCGTGTATGTCGTGTCACAAAGAAGGCATGATTGATCCGCCGGAAGACGAAATTCGAGATTTCGCCAGTGTTCTGGGGAAGGAACGAGAGCGTGTGCAGAAACTCTACCCTCCCAAGGAAGTCCTTGAGCCGAGGATTCTCGAAGATGCACTTCGTTATCAGAAGGCTCTGGACGCGACCATCGGGGCGATCATGAAGTCCGGTGATCATCAAGCTCGAAACTACGGTGAACTTCCAGAGCCGGTTAGCGAAGTCGCCCGTAACTATCTGCTGGAGGAACTTGACCTTCGCGCTGTTGCAGCAGAGTTACACGAACCCGATGTGACAAGACTGCGGGCAAAGATTGAAAACGACAACCTGCTGCGTGAACTTGGGATCGGCGTCCTGTTGCGGCCAGATGGCAAGATTAAACGGGCATTCTGGGAAAGCTCAATGGGCGGAACGTCAATCATGCAGCTGACTGCATTTGCTCTCAACTACTCAACACCACAGTTCAACGAGTAAAAGCTTTCCTGCACGAATTCTGTCACTCGTCGCAAACCCATAACTGTTTCCTTTCAGTGGACGAGTGATCAAAGAGTCCTACACAGGTTGCAGTCCGATGTTTGCAGCCTATTTCTTCCTGGAGATGAAGCGATGCGTTCTGTAATCATGTTTCTCACAATAACACTCTGCGGATGGTCAGCGTCTGAACTTCTGGCCGCAACTCGCACGACATTTGAGGGCCAGATCTTTGGTCTGTCGCAGCAGGTGAGAGAAAGCTTTACTTCAGACCCACGTCTGCAAATGCAATCTGTCGCCCTGGGCGTATTCACAGGAGAAGGCGATGCCACGGGAACAAATTTTGGCCTGAGAATTGAAAAGTCTCTCAAGGAGAATCTTGGCGACCTCCTGAAACCTAAGGCTCGGTTTACTCTGGCGGGCAGTTATGTGTTTGTCGAATCAGAGGATCCTGCCACTCCGGATGCAAAAGTTCTGGTGGTGACCGCTCAGATCAAAGATGACCGAGGCCGTGAAGTGAAGCCAATCACGGTGGAGATTAACGACATTGACGGGATTACACAGGTGCTTGGTCTGACCGCAGCGATTCCTCAGACGTCTTCCACAACATTTGAGAAACGCAATGAGCAGTTGCAGAAGGTTCAGGAGAAACCATCCTTTGAAACCATCGGCGGAACGCGGGTCAACGCGATTGGAGCTCCCATGTTTTCGATGGGGATTCTGAAGAAGAGCACATTTGACGGGCCGGTAACGGCCGTTGCGCCAGAAAATGTCGAGGGGAAGGCGTTCGTTGCGATCGCTCCCGGTGACTACTATGAGATTGAACTTGTGAACGTCGACAAAATTGATGTCATCGCCACGCTGACGGTGGATGGCCTGGATGTTGCAAATACTTTTGCAACAGACAAGGGGTCAGACGGGATTCCAATTCGATGGCCCGGCTATCTTATCCCTGCGGGTACAAAGGTTGTAATTCGGGGGTGGCTCAACACGATTAACAAAAATGTGAAGGATAATGTGTTCTCATTTCGGGTCGTGGAGCTTGGACAGGGAGCAGCGACGGCACTCAAAGCTCGTGGCGGCGTGGGGGTCATCACGGTCCAGTTGCGCGAAGCGTGCGCCCCCGGCTCAAAGCTTAGTGGGCGCTCGGTCGGTGAAACGGCCAAAGGCGAAGGTTTGCAGGAGAACATGGAAGCCAGGCCATTGCAGATCGGTGACAACGTGCTCTCGACAGTGAGCATCCGATACAATCGACCGCAGGAATAGGGACAATTGTTTTCAGTAAAGCAGCGAGGTGTGTGGGTGAATGTCCTGTTACCTACTGCTCGTATCGATGTGAGCGATGCCTGAAAAATCCGTCCGCGGGGGCAAAAGCCGGGAGAAGACATGCTCATGAAGTATGTCGCGGGAACGACCGGGGCTGGCGTTGCAAAGGTGTTATTTGTCTCCGTCTGGCAGCCAAAAGTGGCGCCCGGCAGTAGCCTCAGTAAACCGGCGATCTGCGATCACGTCAGAGCGGCCTGCTGAGGTGCTGCCTGGTCAGATGTTGAGCCTTGACTCACGCTCAACTTCTGGGGTGATTTGCGACGAAGCACCACTGATCAAAAAAATCAGTTCTCCACATCATCAATGAACGATACCCTCTGACTCCAACTCTGATTTGCGAGTCAGAATATTCATAAGGGGTTTGTATGCAGCAATCGGTGCGCAGGAAAGTCGAGGACGTAAAACTTCAGGACGGAGACAAGACGCATGAACGCAGAGGATGATAGACCACAATTGGACGGACGAGCAACGTCCCGTCAAATCAGTCAGGAGGATAGTGACCTCATCGGCGTTTTCGTAAGTACTATGCTGAAATTTGAGAACTGCCTGAAGATCGGCGCCGCGGAGAATGCAGCTGATCAAGCTTCAATTGCGATCCACAAAGCCCCTTTGTGCTATAGCGATATCCAGAGAGGGAGAGTGCTGGCTGGCATTACGAAACTGGCGTTCGGGACCTACGAAGAAGCAATCGCTCTTGACAATGCTTGCCGAGTTTCGGGCTTGAGTCGCACACTTGGGGCCGTGGTGTATGCGCTGAGTGCTATACACGGACCACAGGACAATCTCTTCTTTGTCTATGACGGCTTATTCAAAATTGACAGACAAATAGCAGCTGCTGTTCTTGGGAGAATTGCGAGACTGGATCCTTCAGATTACGTCCGAGAGCTTGCGTTACAATGGATCGCTTATACTCTCCCGTCGGAAGCCGCGAAGCTTGTGGACGAGTTGATTCGGTGCGGCGCGTATACCGGCGAAATGACAGTCCGTTATTGCCGAGCGTTGCTGAGCAATCCAGTCGAGCGTCCAGGCGCAAGGTCAATCCTTTCTGCCGACGAGGTGCGGACGGCGCTGCGTATTTTGGCCGCGATCGAGCAGATAACTATTGATCCGAATTTGGAGTATCGGGTCAGCGCTGTCGGAATTCTGTCAAAAGAACCACCTCTCTACGCGATTCCGATGCTTACGCTGGCCGCTCAGGTTCCCGAGCCGGAGGTGCGTCGTTCAGCTCTTGTCGCGTTGGCACGGCTCGATCCAGAAACAGCGACTATCGTCCGCGATACGGCCCCGTCATTTCTCAGCAGGCTCGATTTTGTTCCCTGATGCAGGGCTTTACGAACATCGGAGTCATTTCGGAGTGCGCTGGCGGCTCCCTTGGACGACCGGCACCGCATGTTTCTCGCGGCTGCTTCGGGTCAAATATGGTGGCCGTAGTGAGGCTGCTCAACAGCTTGGGCAGACTCAGCCACAAAATCGCCGCCGCGGTGTTGCAGGATCTGTTAGGTTTTCAATTGAACGTAGCGTTATTAGTGATTGCTATCTGGCCGTCCCGGGCCGATGTTTGCACAACTTCGGAAGGTGAGTAGATTATTGGGAAGAGAAGCGGCCTGGAGGCGTTGACAGTGATGACACAATGGCTGAGTTTTTTGGTTTGACGTGGCAGTGATGAAGGGTATCTGGCAATGAAATGGACGACCGGATTGTTGTTGGCTGTTGTGTGTCTTACCCCGTCACTTGCGGCAGCAGCGGAGAAGTATGCTCTTCTGATCGGTGTGTCGAAGTACGCGCATTCGGTGATGAACAAGCCTGAGGCGTTGCAGTATCCAGAGGAGGACGCGAAGGCATTGGGTGAGTTACTGAAATCCGGTGGCTACAAGATTGACCTGCTGCTGGGCTCAGCGGCGACGCAGACCGCGATTCAGGCGAAGTTGAAAGCTCTGACGGGAAAGGCGGAAGCGGACGGGGTTGTGTTGATTGGCTTGTTTGGTCACGGCGTGGAAGTCAACACGGTGGATTCGGAGGGCCGAACCGTGAACGATGCGTGTTATTGTCCGTATGACACATCGATGCGTGAAGCCCTGGATTTCAAAGGTCAACCGGTGGCTGATGATGAGAAGAAGATATTGATCGAACCTTCCCCAGACGGATTGATCAAACTTGGCGAATTGATGCGTGCGTTAAAGGTTGCGAAGGCTGGGCATCGCATTGTGCTGGCCGACTGTTGCCGGACGATTCCGAACGCCCCGCGTGGTCGTTCGTTTGGAGCGAATTTCAAGGTTCAGGATTTGCCGGACAACACGTCGCTGCTGTTTGGCTGTTCGCCGAATGAACAGGCGTTTGAACACGACGACTGGGGCCATGGGGCGTTCACAAAATGCCTGCTGGAGAGCATTGGCGAACTTTCCGCCGCAGGCCCCGTGGATACGGCTCAGCTTGCCAGTCAGATGAAAAAACGAGTTCCGGCTCTTGTGGCCAGTGTCTCGCCTCGTGACCGACAAACGCCGAAGCCGTTTATCACCGATGTGGTGGACCTGCAGTTGGAGATAAAGAAATCGTTGCCGAAGAATCCAGATCTGATCACCAACAGCATTGGTATGCGATTGAAGTTGATTCCTGCGGGTGAATTCATCATGGGCAGCAACGCGAGTCGAGGTGATCTTGAGTCTGATGGATTTGTGTTGCCGGATGACTTCGAAAACAGCGATGAAAGCCCCGCTCACCGTGTTCGCATCACGAAGCCGTTTTACATGGGGATTCACGAAGTGACTCACGGCCAATTTGCCGAGTTTGTGAATGACACGGGGTATCAAACGGAGGCAGAA
>Ga0255094_1000758_pt1 | contig 15978 bp, 13 predicted proteins | sample Colum_Law_RepB_8_2_FD_188434 | JGI IMG/M metagenome (GOLD analysis project Ga0255094, IMG submission 188434) | Freshwater microbial communities from Columbia River, Oregon, United States - Colum_Law_RepB_8d | ecosystem: Environmental > Aquatic > Freshwater > River | place: USA: Oregon...
ACAGCGAAGGGGAAGAGGATTCCGAACTCTGAGCCTCGCCCCCACGGCCCAAACCGTTCCCCAGGGGTTGCTCGGGCACGCCTGCCCCAGCCACCCCTGAAAAACGGCACTGCCCCTTCGCCCCAATACCGCTTCCCAACACACTGGTTTCACATTCGGGGCATGAATTCAGGTCGATCTATGCAGATCACGTTGAACGGTGCATTGCGGGAAATCCCCGACGCATGGACGATTTCAGATCTGCTGGCAGAACTGAACATCGAAAGTCGCTATTGCGCCGTTGAACGCAATCGGCACGTGGTGCCACGCGAAACGCACCGCAATGTCACCCTGCTGGCAGGCGATCAGATCGAAATTGTCACACTCGTCGGCGGTGGCTGAAGAGTCAGAATTTATGGCGGAAAGCAGCATTTGATGAGTGTGCAGATGGCAGATCGACCCCTGGTGCTGGGCAGCCACACCCTGAACTCCCGACTGATCGTGGGCACCGGCAAATATGCCACCCTGGAACTGATGCAGCAGTGCCTTGAAGCCAGCGGTTCCGATGTGATCACCGTGGCAGTTCGTCGCGAGCGTCTGGTGGATGCCTCGGGACGAAATATCCTCGACTATATCGATCTCAGTCGCTACACCATCCTGCCCAATACAGCCGGCTGCTTCAATGTTGAAGATGCGGTGCGAGTCGCCCGGCTGGGCCGGGAAATCCTCCGCGGACTGGAAAACCCCGGGGCCGACTGGGTAAAACTCGAAGTCCTCGCAGACACTCGCACCCTGCTGCCCGACCCCGTCGCCACCGTCATCGCCTGCGAACAACTGGTCGCCGATGGATTTCAGGTGCTGTGCTACACGTCCGATGACCCGATCACCGCTCGGCGACTGAAACTTGCCGGTGCCACCTCCGTCATGCCCGCCGGCAGCCCCATCGGCAGCGGACAGGGCATCCTGAACCCCAACAACATCCGTATCTGCCTTGAATACCTCAAGGAAAATGATCCGGATTACCCCGTGATTGTGGATGCCGGAGTTGGTACCGCCAGTGACGTTGCTGTGGCCATGGAACTGGGCTGTGACGGAGTCCTGCTGAATACCGCAATTGCCAGTGCCCGCGACCCCCTTAGAATGGCTCATGCCATGCGACTGGCCTGCCACGCCGGCCGGGATGCTCTGCTTTCCGGACGAATCCCCCGCAAACTGTATGCTACGGCATCCAGCCCGACCGAGGGTGTCATCAGTCGCGCCCTCGGAAACTGAGTGCCCGGCCGAAAACCGCCTTTCAGAAAGTACAACTCATGTCCCAGCAGCCCGACCTGGCCACGACCACAACTCGACAGGCTGTCAGAAAGCCCGTCAGCGGTCGGACAGTGGTGGTGCTGATGTTCGTGCTGGGGATTCTGGCTACCGCGTTTCTGTACGCATACTGGACGCTGCACCTCACACCGTTCATGCCCCTGCAGGATGCAATTGTCAGGGAATTCCCGGGATCGGCTCCCCGCGTCAACGGCGGTCGCAGAAAGATCCACAAAAAGACACCCATGATCCTCCGCGTGGCCATCAAGTCCGAAGTGGACCCCACGTCAGAACAGCCCGCCGAACAGCAGGCCATGCTGCACCTCAGACAGCGAGTCGCAGCCATGACCCGCGAACTCCAGCCGCTGCCAGGTATCGAACAACTGGAAGTCCACGTTTACAAACTGCTGAAGGAAGATCAGATCCGTAAACGAGCATGGCAGTTGCAGATGACCGACGACGCCCAGTGGCAGCAGATGGACGAAACCGGCACAGTCTCCACCGTACAAAAACCTCAGGATGCCGCTGCCGCGGAAAAAAGTCCATGATCACAACCATCGAACTGATGGCGGTCATCAGCGGGGCTGTCTTCGGAGTCCTTGCAGCGCGACGCAAAGGACTGGACCTCGTCGGTGTCGTGTCAGTCGCCATGATGACAGCCTTCGGAGGTGGTAGCCTGCGCGACCTGCTGCTGGATCGGCACCCGCTCTTCTGGATAGAACACTCACGCTATCCCGTCATCGTCTTTTCCGTCGCCTGCGGACTGTCGATGCTGCCCCGCATTCCCCGGACGGCCGTCCGACTGCTCGATCTCGCCGATGCCCTCGGACTCGGGCTCTTCAGTATCGTCGGGACCCAACTGGCACTGGATCAGGGAGTCGCTCCGTTCGTGGCGGTGCTGCTGGGAGTCATCACGGGATCATTCGGCGGTGTCATTGCAGACATCGTCTGCAATGAAGTCCCCGGACTATTCCGCCCCGACACACCCCTCTACGCCACCTGTGCCTTCACCGGAGGCTGGATCCTGATCGCTTTGCTGCACCTCTCCGTCAGTGCTTCCCTCGCGTTCGCAGTCGCCACCGTCTCCGTCGTACTGATGCGACTCGTCGCCCTGAAATTCCGCATCGTCCTGCGGTCAACTCGCCCCGGGCAGGAATAACACCGGTAGCCCCCATCGCCCCCTACCCGCAAATTTCACGCAGGGATTGGAAAGCCGGCAAACCAACTGCTCCATCCGGGCAATCCAGGCCGATTTTTCCAATAAATCCGATTCGGTGGAGCAGAATGAATGCGGCAACCGCAGTGAATTTGCCGAATCTGTCGACAGGAGATGTTGCGCAGATTCTCCGCGAGGCCCGCTATGATGTCCTGGCTGCTCAGTCAACCACTGCCGGCAAGACTACTTCGTCGACGCCGCTCTCCATCTCACAGTGCCGCAGAATCACTGGAAGCGCGCCTGTGCGCAGGCAGCCTCAACGCCCTGCCCGCTCTGCTCCCCACAGACCTCGATGACTCCCCACAACAGACTGTGAATTCGGCAACCGCCAGCACAACAAAGGCCGGCAGAAGCCTGCGGATCGCATGGGACTTCCGTGACCTGCCAAACAGCCCCAACCTGATCAACTCACAGCAGCAGCACATCGCCGAACAGGCACTCAAAGCATGGGAACAGGCTGCTGCCGGCCGAATTCAGTTCTACCGCGATACCAGCAGCCCGCTCGACTCCATCCTGAACATCGGCATCGGATCGCTCAATCCACTCAATCTGCCCTCGACACCGGGCGGACTGCTCGGAGTCGGTGGCAGCAACCTGCTGAACTCCTCGGAAAACCACTCCGTCCACGGACTGGTCTGGCTCGACGCATCCGAAACGTGGGGCAGTAACAGCACCTCGGCCGGCCAACCCGACCTGTTTACCGCCTTCGCCCACGAAACCGGGCACGCACTGGGACTGCCCGACACCAGCAGCGGCGTCATGAACAGCAATTACTCAGGCCCCGCCACAATCGGCGATTTCCCGAATCTCAACTCTGCCAGCAACTCCGGCACCGCTGCTGTCAGTCCCGTTAATGGCGGCACCGCAACAGCACCTGCCGCAAACAGCACACCTGCAGCCACCACGGGCACCACCGCCAAAACTCCAGTTGCCACCACCCGCAACTTTCCCGTTTACGGACTGGGTGACCCTCAGCTGACAGCCGCAGAAGTCGGGACACTGCTGGATCGCGCATCCGCCGCCACCCCCAGCAATGATGCCATCATCGCCGTCGTTGATCGTGAAGGCACAATCCTCGGAGTTCGCACGGAAAGCGGAGTCTCTGCTCCGGACAATCAGACACTCGCCTTCATGATCGACGGAGCCGTCGCTAAAGCACGCACTGCCGCCATGTTCTCCAACGGCGATCCCTCCGCCGGTACCGTCGGACCACTCACCTCACGCACCATCCGCTTCCTCAGCCAGACCACCATCACCCAGCGCGAAGTCGAATCCAATCCGAATTCCGCCGATCCCACAGTACAGGGGCCCGGCTTCGTTGCTCCCATCGGCGTCGGTGGACATTTTCCGCCCGAAATTCGGCACACGCCCCCGGTGGATCTGTTCGCCATCGAACACACCAACCGCGACAGCCTGCTTCACGCCGGACTCAACGGCATCCGGGAAAATGGCGGCGGCGACGACCTGCTCCTCTCAGCTCGCTTCGATGCCACATTCGCTGCCGGCAAGGATGTTCCCGCCCCCGAATCGTGGGGCTTCGTCACCGGACTGGCACCCACACAACAGTCCCGCGGCATTGCCACGCTGCCCGGAGGAATTCCGCTGTTTCGAGACACCAACAGCGATACCATCGGTGACACTCTGGTGGGCGGCATCGGAGTCTTCTTCCCGGGACCTGCAGGCTTCGCTTCGTGGGAACAGGGATTCGCACCCGGACAATCCGAAACCGCCCGCACCAATGCCCCCAAAGTCCTCGAAGCAGAAATCATCGCACTCGCCGCTGCCGGAGGCAGTCGCACTGCCGAGATTTTTGGCACCGGAGCACCCGGAGCTCACATCGACACACTCGACGGCATCCCCGCCATCCCCGACATCGATCTGCCCTTCGATCACATCACACTCGTTGGTATCGATCTCGAAATTGTCGGCCCCACTCCGGGAATCGAAGGCGTCCGACAGACTGTCGCACTGGCTCAGTCACTCGGTCCAGGCACTGTGAATGGAGTGAATCAGCCGGTGGCACCCGGTGGCATCCAACTGCTGCCCGGCGGAGCAGTTCCCAGTGGCTGGCTCGTGCCGCCGCAGAATGGCACCGGAATCACAGCCGCCGAAGTGCAGCAGATTATTGATGAAGGCATCATCGCCGCTGATAAAACCCGCGCCGCCATTCGAGTCCCCGCCGGGTCACGCACCAGGATGGTGCTGGCGGTCACCGACACCACAGGAGAAGTCGTCGGACTCTATCGCATGCCCGATGCCACATTCTTCTCAATCGACGTTGCCGTGGCCAAAGCACGCAATACCGCCTACTACGCCAGCACCGCTCTGCAGCCAGTCGATGCAGTCGACGGCGTCCCCGCAGAAACCGCCTTCACCAATCGCACATTCCGCTTCCTCGCGGAACCTCGGTTTCCCGCCGGCGTCGAAGGGACGCAACCGCCCGCCTTCTCCACTCTGAACCAAATCAAGAACCCCGAGATCAATCCGCGCACAGCGGAAAGTATTGGCAGCCCGGTTCCCGCCAGTGACATGTATGACACCGTCCTCGGATTTGATGCCTTCAATCCCGGACGCAACTTTCAGGATGCCGCTACCAGTCTGCGACACCAGAACGGCATCGTATTCTTTCCCGGCAGTACTCCGCTGTATCGCGACGGCCAGCTGATCGGCGGCCTCGGCGTCAGTGGCGACGGCGTCGACCAGGACGATGTCGTCACCTTCCTCGCAGCTCAGGATTTCCTGCCTCGACAGAACGGAGTCCTGAGTGCTGATGATGTGTTCGTCGACGGAGTCCGACTGCCATACATCAAATTCAACCGAGTTCCCTTTGGCTGACATCGGCTGAGAACATCCATGCAACCAATCTTCCGCCCGGCGATCCTGACCACAATCCTGCTGACACTGCTTCTGCCCGCAAACACCCGGTCAGGCGATCGCGAACCACGCAGAAGTTCCGGGAAAGCCTCACTGCAGCCCTCACAGACCCCCGCCGCACGAGCCGGCTATCCGAAACGCGTGGCCCCGTGGGCTGCCACGTGGCCAAATCGCCGAACCCGCGGATACTACGTCGGTGGCGGAGCTGCCCTGTTCGGATTCCCTGCCACACCACTCTACGGCGAAGGACGCCGCAGCAGCGAAGGAACATTCGGAGTCGACTACACGCCATGGTACTCACACTACAACCAGCACTGGTACCACGGACAGAATCAGCAGGGAGGCGAAGGACAGTACGAAGCCGACCACCGCATCAATCCGCTGGATGACTTCCTCGGCTTCGGCCCACGCCGAAACGCCTTCCCCCGCCGACACTAATCACCCGCATTTTTTCGGATCAACATCCCACGACTCCGCCTGCCCCGTACCCTTGGGAGGGCGAGGCTCCCGCCGAGCCGAACATCACCCAAGCCACTCAATCCCACGACTCCGCCTGCCACCTTCCCTTGGGAGGGCGAGGCTCCCGCCGAGCCGAACATCTCCCAAGCCCCTGATTCCCACGACTCCGCCTGCCCCGTACCCTTGGGAGGGCGAGGCTCCCGCCGAGCCGAACATATGTCACGCCATTGAATCCCACGGCTCGGCAGGAGCCTCGCCCTCCCACCCGGAACCAGCCAGCACCACTTCGGTGCCCCCCTGCAAAAAACCACCCGCTGGCTCCCGCCAACATCGCGCCTTCAGATGCCTCTGCAATTGGCTCTTTACGTGCCTTTCGCGCCCTTCGTGGTTCAAATACCACCCCTCCGTGCGGCACATCCCATAACTCACACACCGCCTGTGACGTACTGCCCCAACCACCGCTAAGCCGTCGCCAGCACCTGCTGCAACCGCTCGTACAACCGATCCAACTCCGCGGCAGTCTCTGCATCCAGAGTCCACCCATACGGCTGACGCCGAGCAGCCGAAGTGAACACACCACGCTTCACCAGCAGATACTTTTCAATCGCCAGAAATCCGTCCAGTCCCGCCTGCAACTGCAGCGCGACCAGACCGCAGATCGGATACCACAACTGATAGGCTCGCTCCTGCTCACCACCACACAGAGCCCGCCATAACGCCACCACACCGTCCAGCAGATCCATCCCCGGCATCGTCCCCTGCACCCCACGACGAAAACTGTCCACAAGGTGGATACCGCCGGATCCCTCAAAAATCTGAGCTCGCCCGCCACTGGCCTCACGCAGCGCCGACAGACACGGACCAATCGGTGATGCCTCCGGCTTGAACACGATCTTCTCTCCCCCGTAAACATCCAGCAGCTTCAGACTGACCTCCAGAGGAATCGACTGGCCCACATATCCCGAAGCATCCTGCACAATCACCGGCAGCGTTGTCCCTTCCGCGATCGCGCGAAAATAACCCGTCATCGCCTCAGCACTCAGACGCGACGTCAGCGGAGGCACAGCCATCACCGCATCACAACCCGCACGCTCCGCCGCTGCAGCATACTCCACGGCCTGCTTCGAACTCTCAGCACCCACAGCCGCAAAGACCGCACCGCGACCACCCGCCAGCTCCGCCATCAGCTCCGTCAACCGCAGACGCTCGGAAAAAGTCAACCGGAAGGTCTCTGAGACCATCCCCGATCCCAGACCATCTGCCCCCACACCAAACGCCCAGTCAATCTCCCGCCGCAGCACCGGCACATCAATCTCATCAGCTGCGGTGAATGGAGTCTGCACAATGGGCAGTACGCCCTGAAGTTTTCGAGCCATCGTCGGTCTCACTGTTGATCAGACATTCGCACTAAAACGCCGTACCCAGTCCCTCGGCATGACCACGCAATGCCGTCAGCACCTCGTCCGTACTGGATGGATCCACCGCACGACACGAATCCGTCAGCAGCGACGCCAGATCCGCAAGATCCCGACGCCACTCCACAGGGTCCACCATCGGCGGTTCAATTTCAGAGAATTCTCCCAGCAGCAGAATCATCCGCAGACAGTGCCGAAACACCACACCCTCCTGCCGCTGCAGATCCCGCGCCCTCACAAAACGATCAAAATTTCCCCCGAATCGCAGCAGGTCACCCACACACCACACACTCCGCTGAGGCACATCCAGCACACCGGGAAACTCGCTGTGAAACAGCATCCGCATGCGATCCCCCAGCGGCAGCGGATATACCCGCCGACGCTCCACCTCATCAAAATACCCCGTCAGCTCCTGCGGCGTCAGCAGACCACGCGACAACAATCGCGGATTCAGATACTCACTGGCCAATGGCCCCGCAGGCATCGAATCCGGCAGCGGCACACGCACCAGCACCGCCACAGACGAGGGCATGTCAAGCACGCTCTCCAGCAACTGCAGACGCTCCTCATGACTGGCCCGATGCATATGCTCCGCCAGAAATAAACCGTACAGCGGATTGATGCTGCGAAAACAATTGATCAGCGGCAACAAAGGAGTCGCAATTGCCAGACGCGGCTCATACCCATCCCACACCGGCGCCACAGCAGCCTCTCGCTTCACCGGCTTCAGCGCCTTCTGCCGATCTCCACTGCCCGCTCGACCGCCCGTTCGAGCCTCCTGAATCAAACGCCCCAGCAGACCGCCACCACCATCAACCGCCTCCGCCCGTCCCTCAACCGGCTCCGTATCCGCAACGACATCTGTCGCTTCCACTGCTGCGTTCCCGGCAACCTCAGTCTCAACCTCAGTCTCAACCTCAGCTTCAACCTCAGCTTCAACACCCACCACCGACTCAACACCCTCAGCAAAAATCCCCTCCCCGAAATCCAGCACCGCACCGGCTTCCGACACACTGCTGCTCTCAGCCAGCTGCTCAGCCTCCGCCTCCGACAGCAGCGGCAGCGAGGACGACAGCCAGCGCGACTGAACACTGCCCGCATGCGTCTCGATGGCATACAACAACTCCAGCGCCGCTCGCTCAGCCGCCCGCGAACGAAACACCACCTCCTCAGCCGCTTCCGCCGAAATCACACCCCGACGCGGGGGCGGTGGCTCCAGCTTCAGAAAACCGCCAGCCTCCAGAGTCATCAGCATGCGAGTCACCTCACGCATCGACTCCTCCTTCGCCGCCGGTTCCAGCAGCCGACGACGAATCGCATCCTGCACCGTCTGCACCGTTCCCGTCCGACGAATCAACCACGCCAGCAGACGCCACGGAAACCGACCACGACTGGCCAGTCGCCCCGGAGGTGCATCCCGCAACGACAAAAACTGACGCTCAGACCAGTACTGCATCCCCTCACGACGCTTCGGCATCTTCTTCTTCAGATTCTTCTTCGCCCGAATCAGCATCGGATCCTTCGTGTCCTCCGGTATCTGATCATACTTCTCCTGCCACTTGTGCAGCCGCACGTCATCCTCATGAGCCACCGCAAATACATAACCACGATCGTCATACTGCGGTCGACCAGCCCGACCGAACATCTGATGCGCTGAACTGGCATCAATCAGCTTCATCCCCCCCGGAGGACCCTTCAGCAGCGATGTCATCACCACAGTCCGAGCCGGCAGGTTGATCCCGGCAGCCAGCGTCTCCGTACAAATGCACAGACTCAGCAGCTTCTTCTGAAACAACGATTCCACCACCCGCCGGTAACGCGGCAGCAATCCCGCATGATGCAGACCAATCCCACGCAGCAGAAACTGCCGCAACTTGCCACCAGCACCCACCGACCAGTCATGCAGGTCCAGCTCTTCAAGTATCAAACGCTGCTGCCCCGCCGCCAGCAGATCCCTGCCACGCATCTGCTCCGCCACACTCCAGCACTCGTTCCGGTTGAAACAGAAAACCAGCGCCGGCGTATACCGGGACGTCTCGTCCCCCGCCGACAACTGCTGCAACTGGTCCGGCAGAAACTCGTCCGTCACCCAGCGAAAGTCCAGCGGTACTCGCCGCTCCTGACTCTGCAGCAGTCGCAGACGACGACCATGATCCCGCGCTAACCACACCACAAAATCCACAGCATTCCCCACCGTCGCACTGATCAGCAGCAGACGACAATGACGCGGCAGCATCCCCAGACTCAGCTCCCAGACAATCCCACGCTCCGGATCGTTGAAACTGTGGAACTCATCCATCACCACCGCCGACACGTCCTCAAACGACTCCTCCTCCCGCTCCAGCAGACGGTTCAGCAGTATTTCAGCCACCACGACCAGAATCGGAGCCTTCACGTTTTCCCGACGATTCCCCGTCACCAGACCAATACTGTCCTCAGAAAAACCCCACCGCACCGCTGATTCCCGCAACTCCCGGTACTTCTGCTCAGACAGGGCGATCAGCGGAGTCGTGTAGTAGGCACGACGCCCCGTCATCAAAGCATGATATAACGCCGTCTCCGCTATCACCGTCTTGCCAGTGCCCGTCGGAGCACACACAAGGATCCCGTCCTCAGACTCAAACCAACTGAAAATCGCCTGCTCCTGAAACGGATACGGTGGCCACGGCAACTGCTCAAGATACCGCAGGGCTATGTCTTCATTTGTCAACGGCTCAGACGACATCACCAGTACTCCGCAGATTTCACGCTCACCCGCAGGCCTGCCCGCGAAACCTCAACATAACACATCCAACCCCGACAGCCAGCAGAATCAGAACAGATAACACAACTTCAGTCACTCCTGCCACACTCACCAACAGGCGAGACACTGCCGAAATCCACCGCCCACCGATTGATTCCACTCCCAACAGCAGGTAAGAATTCCACCACAGCAGGGAAACCTCAGGCTCCCCGGAATCTCGTCCCAAGACCCAGCCACTCAGAATCCACCCCATGGCCGCCAGCGAAATTCGCTCCGTCACCGCCTCCGCAATCCCGCTCCTGCTGGATGACATCGACACAGATCGCATCATCCCGGCCCGCTTCCTCCGCTGCGTCACCTTCGACGGACTTGGCGAACACGCCTTCGAAGACGATCGCCGCCAGGATCCACACCATCCCTTCGACCAACCCCGCTTTCAGGGTGCCGGCATCCTGCTGGCCGGGCGCAATTTCGGCTGCGGTTCCTCCCGCGAACATGCCCCCCAGTCCCTGCTGCGCTGGGGTATCCACGCCATCATCGCAGAATCCTTCGCCGAAATCTTCTTCGGCAACTGCAACTCGCTCGGCATCCCCGCCGTCAAAGCCTCGCGATGTGACCTCGAAACTCTGGCCACCATCGTCGAACAGAACCCCGCCACACCCGTCACCGTTGACCTCGTCAGCCTCACCGCCTCCGCAGGAAACACCACCGTCAACGTCTCCCTCCCGGAAAGCGCCCGCGATGCTCTCGTCACCGGACAGTGGGACTACCTCGGCCGACTGCTCAGTGCCGCTGAACAGGTCTCACAGCACGCACAACACATCCCCTACATCAGCGGCTTCAAAGCCTGATTAGCCAATACCACTGCGTCAGCACGGCCCCCGGCCACCTGACAAGCCGGACCGCCAGCCCGGCCCGTCAGAAAGCCTGACGCACCCGCCACGCACCGCCTCAGATGTCCAGCTCCTTCACATCCAGCGCGTGCTTCTCAATAAACTCACGACGCGGCTCCACCGCATCACCCATCAGGACCCGGAAGATCTCGTCCGCAGCCGCTGCATCCTCCATCCGCACCTGCAGCAAAGTGCGTTTTTCCGGATCCATGCTGGTGTCCCACAACTCTTCCGAATTCATTTCGCCCAGACCCTTGAAGCGAGTCACGCTGAGACCCTTTTTCCCCAGTCGCCGCAACTCCTCCAGCAACTCCCGCAGACTCTGCATCAGCACACGGTCGTCCTCACGCTGCAGCAGAAACGGATACACCGGTTCCGCATTGCGCACCTCCGCCGGAGTAAAGTCAGAGATGAAAAAGCCGTAATCCTTCAACTGCGCAAAACACTCGTTCAGCGTCCGCACCTCGTGCAGATCCACCAGCTGCGCCATCGTGGTGCGAATCGGAGCGACCGATGATCCACCGGCCGCAGCAGCCGTCGCCGCAACAGCATCAGCCACCGCCGTCGCACTGGCAGCCGAATCCACCGGCTGCAGACCACGCACAAATGCCTCTGCCTCGTCACGCTCCATAAACCAGCGTTCCGTGTCGGCATACAGTACCCGATAACGTGGCAGACGCGATTTTTCACTGCCCGTAAACCGCAGCAGATACCGAATGTCCACACCCCGCCGCTCCAGCAACTCCAGCGGCTGCTCCATCCGCTCCGCCAGATCCACCATCTTCTGCAGATTCTCACCCTCAAAAACCGTACCGTCCGCACGCACCGACAGTCGAGTCCCCGTCATGCCCAGACTGATCAACTCCGCCATCATCTGCGGAGCCGTCTGCACATATCGGATCTGCTTCTTCTGAGTCACTCGGAACAACGGCGGCTGCGCAATGTAAACGTGACCATTCTGCACCAGCGGACGCATGTGACGGAACAAAAAGGTCAGCAACAAAGTCCTGATGTGACTGCCGTCCACGTCCGCATCAGTCATCAGAATGATCTTGCCGTATCGCCGCTTGCTGATGTCCATTTCCTCGTCACCAGCCGACGGCGACAATCCCACCGCGCGGAACAGGTTGCTGATCTCATTGTTGTCCAGCACCTTCACCAGTTGAGCCTTCTCCACGTTCAGGATCTTGCCACGCAATGGCAGAATCGCCTGAATACTGGAATCACGCCCCGTGTCCGCAGAACCACCGGCCGAATCACCTTCCACCAGATACAACTCGGTCGATTCCAGATCACGACTGCGACAGTCACGCAACTTCTCAGGCAACCCGCCAGTCGTTAACGCCCCCTTGCGACGGACCATGTCGCGCGACTTCCGAGCGGCCTCGCGAGCCTCAGCGGCCATGATCGCCTTCGCCACCAGCTTCTTCGCTATCGAAGGATTCTCTTCAAGGTACCGAGTAAATGCGTTGCCGAGCACCACCTGCACCGCACCCTCAACCTCGGCATTCGTCAGCTTCACCTTGTTCTGCGATGTAAACTTTGGATCCGGTACCCGCACCGAAACAATCGCCGTCAAACCCTCACGGAAGTCCTCACCAACAGGCGTCACTTCCTTGAACAGATTGCCCGCCTTCGCATAGTTGTTCATGGTCCGCGTCAAAGCCGTGCGGAAACCACTGAGATGCGTACCACCGTCAGGATTGAAAATGTTGTTCGCAAAGGTCAGCACGTTCTCTGTGTAACCGTCGTTGTACTGCATCGCTGCTTCCACAACGACACCATCCTGCTCACCAACCGTTCGAAATACATCCGACGTGACGGGTGTCTGTGTCCGGTTCAGATACCGCACAAACTCCACCAGACCGTCTTCAAAATGAAAGACCTCAGACTGCCCCGATCGCTCATCCCGAATCGTGATGCGAATGCCCGGAGTCAGAAACGCAAGCTCACGCATGCGACGCGTCAGAGTGTCGAACGAATACTTCGTTTCAGAGAAAATTGTGGCGTCCGGCAGGAAGGTCAGTCGAGTCCCCGTGGAATCGGCGCGACCCAACTGACGCAGCGACGACGTGGCACGACCCTTCTCAAAATCCATCACCCACGTCGAACCCTGCCGACGAATCTCCGCCCGCAGCCAGCTGCTGAGCGCATTCACCGCCGTGATACCCACTCCATGCAACCCACCCGTGCCCACACGGTAGCCACTCTCACGGTTGAACTTCCCACCAGCATGAATTTCAGTCAGCACCACCTCCAGTGCCGATCGACCGTCACCCTTCACCGTGTCCACCGGAATCCCACGACCGTTGTCCACGATCGAGACACTCTCGTCGATGTTGATCTGCACCTCGATCTCAGACGCATACCCGTTCACAGCCTCGTCAATGCTGTTGTCCACAACCTCGTAGACCAGATGATGCAACCCCGGAGCCCCGGTGTCGCCAATGTACATGGCGGGGCGAGTCCGGATGCCCTCCACACCCTTCAGATGCTGAATCTCATCCGCACCGTATGTGGCCTGAGCGGCCGCAGCCACGGCTGCTTCCGCCACAGATGCTGCACCCGCTGCCGCTGCACCCTCTGAAGACACTGCTGACGGTTGTTCTGACGACTCTGAAGTCGAAGTCACGATTCTGCTTTCTTCCATTAGCCACTGCGCCCGACAGACTGCCCGGCCTCACCCGCTGACACGTCCACCTGACACTATCGGACTCGTTTATACCTGATACCCCGAATTCCGGAATTCGGCAGTCGCTGCTGCAACTGCTGCAACACCGCCTCATGCAGGAAACCTCGCAGCTCCTGCAGTACGGCACTGTTCGTGACCGTCACTTCCAGAATCCCATCCTTGATCTTCCTCGCTGCACTGCGCCGACCAACCTCCGGCCCCACCACAGCCTTCCACTCAGCATCCAGAGCATCCGTTTCGGAGCGACCCACCAAACCCCGCTCGCGAATCAGACGAAACACCGCCTGACCCAGCGAACCCGGCAGCCCCCTCGGAATCTCAGGAATCTCAGCCATACTCCGCCACCCCATCAGCGATCCTGAGTCAGCGGCATCACCACATACGTGTACGAATCCTCAACTCGGAAAACCGCCGCTGTGTCACCGTCCGTCAACTGCAGATCCACCAGCGTCTCCGGATTCAAAACCCGCAGAAACTCCGCCACATACTTCGGATCAAACGTGATCTGCAGATCGTCGTACTCGTACTCAATCGGCAACTCAATCCGCGAATCACCCACGGCACTGGCTGCACTGCTGAGCGTCAGCAACTGGCGAGTAAACTGGAAGTCGACCCCGCGAGTCTCTTCGTCGGTGACAATCTGAGCCTGCCGGACCGCTGAATAAAACAGTCCCGCTGACAATGGTATGTTCACACTGCCATTCGGAGGGATCACGTCACGGTAACGAGGAAATCGGCCCTCCACCAGCCGACTGCTGACCGTACACGCTCCAGCACGCATCAGCACATCGTTGTCATGCACCACGATGTCCACAAAGTCCGCCTCAGAATCAATACTGCGCTCCAGCAGACCCATCGCCTTCGTCGGCACCACGGTCGTGCGAGTCGGAACCTGAGGATCACCCTGCGGCTCACAAATCGCATTCGACACCGCCAGCCGACGACTGTCCGTCGCCGCCAGAGTCAATAAGCCCTCGGAAAACTCCAGCAACAGACCCCCCAGAGCATACCGGGTACTCTCGGTGTCCGTCGCAAACGATGTCCTGCGAATCATCTGCCGCAGCACCGGAGCCGAAACCCGGAAAAAACTGTCCTCAGAAAAACGCGGCACCGGAGGAAACTCGCGAGGATCCTCGGAAGTCAGACGAAACCGCGAACCACCAGCCTTCAGCACGATCGTTCGATCATCCACCTGCAGCTCAAATGTCTCACACTGCAGCTCACGCAGAATGGCAGCCAGCTTCTGAGTCGGCAACAACACCTCGCCCTCAGAATTCGTCTCCACACCGTTCACACGGTACCGCAGACCTGTCTCCTGATCCGTACCCACCAGCTCGGTACCAGCACCACTGACGATCAGCAGCACGTTCTTCAGCACGTCCCGCGGAGTCCGCGAAGGGACAGCCGAAGCAGCGACCGCAAACGCCGCTGCAAACTGTGCACGATTGCACGTCAATTGCATGTTTGATTCCCCGTTGAGTTCCAGATCAGCATCCAGACTGCCACCGGGATCCGGCTCCCGGACAAGACCCGCCTGCCAACCTGCAGATTGCCAATCTCAATTCTATCAGATTCGCACCGAACGTGGTACCCAGGACGACTCGGTTTCCAGCAGCAAAAGCGGGGGATTTCCCAGTTTTCTCAGGGGACCGCCAACTGCCGACTCTCAGTCCAGCTCCGGAGCACTCAGCAACTCATTGCTCACCCGCGCCGATCGACCCGCCTCACGCAGCTTCTGCACCACAAAATACTTGTGATTCGCCACCGCCAGCTCCGTCAGATTCAGCCGCCGAGCCACGTCCTTGTTCGCCCAACCCAGCACAAAAATCAATTCCACACACTTCAGACGCTCCCACGCACCCGTCCGCCGAAACTCGCCCAGCAACGACCGCAGCTCAGCCTCAATCACACCGGACTCCGCCCGCGCACGCTCACTGCTCCGCATAATACTGGACGCCGCACGACCCGGACCCGTCAGATCCCGCACCGCACCGTCCTTCGACTCCGACGTCAGTAACGGCATGACCGGACGACGACCCGATCGCCGCAAAGCATCCACCAGCTTGTGAGAAGCAATGGAAAATAACCACGATTCCAGCGGAGTCCTCTCGTCATAGTTCGGCAACGCCTTCAAAAAACCCAGCAGCGTCTCCTGCACAATGTCCTCGGCCACAGAACGATCGTGCAGTCGCGCCCTCGCAAATGCCAGCAGCCGCCCCTCGTAGACATCGATGCACTGCTGCCACGCGTCCGCCTCGCCCGCTCGAATCCGCGACACAAGCTGTCGATCCGCTTCACTGGCCGGCATACCCACACCCCGCTGCCACCGCTCAGATCCCCCAAAAAACTCACACCACGTCCCCCCACCCTGCGAAAACTTCCGCAGAATCTACCAGAAC
>Ga0255094_1000760_pt1 | contig 15934 bp, 11 predicted proteins | sample Colum_Law_RepB_8_2_FD_188434 | JGI IMG/M metagenome (GOLD analysis project Ga0255094, IMG submission 188434) | Freshwater microbial communities from Columbia River, Oregon, United States - Colum_Law_RepB_8d | ecosystem: Environmental > Aquatic > Freshwater > River | place: USA: Oregon...
ATCCCCACGGATCTCCGCTGCCAGTGCTGACGGCATAAGTTCCGGGAGCTCGATTATTCGCATCACAGGCCAAGATCGGAATCTGTCGTCGCAGCGGAGCTGACGGGCATAGATAAGCGGGAATCATCTGTTGCACCGCGGCCATGTTGATCGGGTCGCTGTTCCCCAGTGAAGAGTTGTAGAGCGTGAACACTCCGGAATGTTCGAGATAAGGCAGGATCGCGACAAAGGTGCTGGCCTTTGCAAGTGTTCCCGTGCCCCCCACTTCTGTGGCGGGGAACAAATTGAAGACATCGTGATAGTTGTGAATCGCCAGCGCGATCTGCTTGAGATTGTTGCGACACTGGACCCTTCGCGCGGCTTCGCGAGCCTGCTGCACAGCAGGCAGGAGAAGTGAAACCATTATCGCAATGATTGCGATCACAACGAGTAACTCAATCAGAGTAAACCCCCGACGACGGGGCCAAACACGTGAAATAGAGACACCCGAAAACAAAACGCTCTGCAACATTGCAGCCATTCCTCCACACGAACCACACAAGGTGAAACCGAACGACACCATGTCGATCGGACAAGCTTGTGCTGAGCGTGGCTGGCTACCTGACCATGTCTTTGGCTGGCTGCGGCCTCAGCATTTTTCTGTGAACCTCAAACAGTGTTACTGGCCAGCAACACGAAACTGAGATTCAGTCTCAACACAATAACGATCAGGTGCTGAGTTTCAACAGCAGTCCTGGCAATTCCAAAGAATTTCATGCGAGTGAAAACTGATGCCCAAGCCTGCGGAATTCATCGCGCAAAAAAAGAGAGCTCAGCCAGGTCGCTGAACTCTCTTTCTGTTGAACCACATTGTGATGGCAAGAAGTTACTTCGTCGGCTGTGTTGATATCCGAATGCGACGGTACTCCATTTGTCCTCGGTCACCTTCAAGTCCAATCGGACCAGTCTCAGGGACTTTCAGAGCTTCCTCAATCACTTCGCCGTTGCAGGTGCAGTGAGCGACGCCATCTTTCACAACAACGACAAGTTCATTCCAGTCGCCTGCTTTGTAATTCTTCAGCATCTTGTAAGGACCAGCCAATGGATAGTCGCGACATTGTAATTGTGGCTTGCGAATGAACACGCCGCTGTCGGCATTTGGTGTCGCTCGAAATTCCAGCTTCAATGTGAAGTTACCTGGGAACTCGCGCGTCGTGTAAAGCTGCTGAACGCGACTGCCCTCGGCGGGAGTTGTCACGATGAATCGACCATTCTTCGCGACGTAACGACCATCAGGAGTCACGGTCTTGCCGTCATGTCCCCATCCGGTGAGATCTTTTCCGTTGAAGAGACTTTCGAATCCTTCCTCTGGCGTGAATTGATCGGGTTCAGTTTCCAGGAATCCCAGAGTCGCCAGGATCGGAGTCAGCGCTGCGGCCCATTTCTTGTAGCCAATTTCATTCAGATGCAGCAGGTCCGGCATCTCTTCCGCCTTGGCATCTCCCTGCTCATTGGCAAAGAGAGCCCACGTATCAAGCACTGTGATTTGCGGATCACCCTTGACCTTCATGGCTGTCAGCTTGTTGATTTCCCGAATCTTGTCGGCCGGACGCTTCTTGGTTGCTGAGCTGGGAAAAACCTGACAGAGAACAATTGGCATCTCCGGATTGTGCTTCTTCAATTCGTCCACAATCAGCTTGATGTTGTCTGCAATGATCTGTGGTTCGGCCTGCTCTTCCAGATCATTGGTTCCCATCAGCATCACAACAGCCGACGGATTGAGGGAAAGCACGTCCTGCTGAAGTCGCAACAGCATGCCTCGAGTCGTATCACCACTGATGCCGCGATTGGCGGCCTTCATTGCGGGGAACAGTCCCTGAAAATCATCGCCCCAGCCCTGCGTAATTGAATCACCCAGAAAGACGACGCCCTTTTGATCCTGCTCAACTTTTGTGGCCCATGCCGCGCGACGTTCTTTCCAGAGTCCCTTGAACCAGTCATAGCGACGAATCGGCCCAGCGCCGGGAATCCCGTCGTCCGTGGCCGGCAATTCGAAACTGGTTGCATCATCAGCACGGAGGATCGACAGGCTCGATCCCAATACAGCAAGGTTGCTCAACAACAGAAGGAATAACAAACGCGCGGAAGTCCGAATCATGACAGCCTTTCTCGATGAGCACTCAATTCCGGAAGACGCGGAGCCCGGCATCACGCAGACCGGATGCAACCTTCGGTACTCCCCAAAAACTAAGCAGCATCGCTAGTTCCATTTTGGTGGAACCAGGGATGCTGCGTCAGCGTTCCGGAAGTTTACAGATCCGTCGCACAACTGCGAGGGATTCGGAGACATCTAGTCTTTGAGTCGTTCCGGCTTGCAGAGCAGTTTCTTGTCGTTGGCCGCTCGCCCGCACTTTGTGCACACATGGCTGGCATTGCACACGAACTGCTTGTAAAGCACAAAGTCAGATTTCAGCAGTTTCTTCATTTCGCAAAGCGTTTTTGACATGATCAACAGGTCCCACTCTTTGAAAGCGCCCTTCTGGAATCTGCACGAAGGACTAGTCTTTGCACGGATTGATATCAGACTCGGTATTCGCGGTATCCACAGGAACGTTGCCGCAATCATGAACTCGCACGGCACAAGCCAAACCATCAACTAAAACTCGCCCGGTACTTCACCACCACTGCGGGTACCCGCCCCGCGCCACAGCCCACGGTCAACATTATCCGAAAAGGCTCTCACGGAACCGTCCATCAATAGCCCCTGAACAATCCCCGTGTGGAAACTGCGGGCAGTGAATACGCCATAAGTTGAAACAGTCGCGCTAACACCTTCTCGGGAATTCACCCAGTCGACGTCACGTATCGTGCCTCCATCGTTGTGCGGAACTTTCGTATTCGGCGTGAAAGTCGTCGTGAAACACGTCTGGTTGGCGCGACTATCAACCCATTCAGCATGGCCCGAACTCTTCAAAGCACCACCAAGCCCGCTGATAGCCGCAGGATCACTCGGCACCGATGGACTCCCTACAGCACCAACGTCCCGCAAGTAATACTGAAAGGCTTTCACTTCGGCCATTGCCAGCGTGTTGCTGGTGCCGTCAGTGAAGTCTCTCATGCTGGTTCTGGCATTTGGACCAAACGCGCCAGTTCCAAACTGTCCGCTTGTGGGATTCCAGACAAACCATTCACCATAGTTCGCGGCATAGTTGATCGGCCAGTGTGTCAATGCTCCGTCCGGATAAGCCTTGTCATTGACTTCGCTTGGGCACATAAACGTAGAAACGCGGACCTGCGTGACTGCAGGCTGCACGTCGTAACTGCGACTGAAGTCAATCAGACCCTGGAGATTTGCCTGCTCAATGAATGGCAGGAGTCGAGCCTGAACAGACCAGCCTGCAGGTTGTACAGTGGCTGCCCGATAGGTCCCTCCCGGAGGAAAGACGTTATGCACGTCATGATAATTGTGCAGCGCCAGCCCAAGCTGCTTCATGTTGTTCTTGCACTGAGTTCTCCGGGCGGCTTCCCGAGCGGCCTGAACGGCCGGAAGCAGCAACGCGATCAAAATTGCGATGATTGCAATCACAACCAACAATTCAATCAGCGTAAATCCGCGAGAATGGAGCTTTGACTTCGGAGAGACGAGCATGGAACAACCTTTCGCCAACAAACACAAAAACACTACGCGGCCACTTACCGTATAGAACCTCTGTGCCGGGCTTGGCTGGCTACCTGACCATGTCACTGGCTGGCGTTGGCCTCAGCAGAAAAAAAACCTGCAATCCTGCAGTTTTTTACCGTTCCTCAATGCCACAGTTCTTCGGCATTCGCCTTAGTGAAATTGAGACTCAGTCGCAACACTCTACCAGACGGAGCTGCACTTTCAAGATCTCACCTCAAAATTTTCTCGATGAAAATCACGGAAACGGCCAAATCGAAAGCCTGAACCGGGGCCCATCGACTTCACTAGTCCGTCGATTTAGTCGCTTACCGCCTAGCCGCAGGGTGGTAAACAAGACCGTGGCATCGCAGGGGCTAAATCAACACACCGCTCACGCTAACGGAGCCGTGCCCGGCCATCGTGACCAAGCCTTGGCTCAACGGTGTAGAGCGGGGTTAGGGCCAAAACTCGCGGCGAGGCTCGCCCATGGGCCCACACACTCGACCACATCAACCGCGGGGACCTCTCACGACACAGAGGACCTGCCGAGATCCGCGACCGGACACATTCGGATAATGAAACGTGATGTGATTTGAGATTGAATTGCGGTTTCGTCACACTGCAATTTCCTGCATATGTGTCATTAAGAGAGTTCAGGCACTCGTCGGCCGATCAGGCCTTTCTCCGGATTCTGAGAGGCATTTGTGAACAAGACCTTTTTCCACAAACCTGATCACACTGGCCGAATGCCTGATTGCTGCTTTCAACTGCTGCGGTGCCTGAGAATACTTCCAGCCCTGATTGTCGTGTCCGTCGCATCGCTCTGCACGGCTCTTCATGCTGACGAGGCGAAAGCGTCAAAACCATCCGACAACGAATCCAACGAGTCGCTCAACATTCAGATGCGACAAGCCGGGATCGGGAGATTCAGACCCGATCACTGGGGCATGGTGAAAGGGCAGATTGGGAATGCGAGCGATCGTCCAGCGACATCCCTGACCGTGGTCACTCCCGCTGGCTCTGAGGGATTGCAGTTCGCTCGCGAGCTGACTCTTCCGGCGAAGGTTGTTTTCGAATCCAGTTGGCCGGTTTATGTGCGAGAGGCGAAAGCTTCTGGTGGCGTCGAATTTGAATACCTGTTTTTCCCGGATGGGCAGGATGACGGCGTTATTCGTCGCGATTCACATAGCTCCGAGATACCCTCATTCCAGGGAATGACTCAAATTGATCTATTGCCATTATGTGGTCTGCTGGGTGATACCGGATTGGATATCGAAGCTGATACTCCGGTCTACGATCTCATGGGAGTTATGAGATTCGCCGCGATGGCCAACAAAGGCGTCACTTCGATCAATTCAGCCGAGATCACTGCTGATCCGGAATGTCTCGACGCCTTGGATCAGATTGCCGTGACAAACCCAGAGTTGGCCAGCTTTCCTCAAGCCTGCGATGCGTTGCGTGCGTGGGTGTTGCGAGGCGGCCGGCTGTTGATTGCGGCCGATCTGACCGGTCCTGACGTCATCGAAACGTTGCTGGGTGACAGCCTCCCGATGTCATTTGTTGGAGAGACCACGACCAATGCACTGACGCTGGAACTCAATCCGGAGTATCCTCAAGCGCAGTATCCGGTCCGCTCTGTTGTTCGCGAGTATCCCGAGCCTGTCCGCTACGTTCGAGTCATCCCGGAGCAATGTGAAAAGATCTGGACCGTTGACGGCTGGCCTGTGGCGATGACGAAAAGCCTCGGCCGCGGCTCGGTGCTCATTACCACAATTTCAGCTAAGGTATTCCTTGACCCGGCAAACTACGAGAATTCATCTCACCCTGTCCATGCATTGATTCCTTCCAGCCGCCGGATGCAGGAAGTCATGTTTACGAAACGGCCAACTTCGATCATTGACGGGACCGTCGCGTCAGATCAGGCCGCCGCCCTGATTGGCTATCGTATTCCCTCCCGCAATGTCGCTGTCCTGCTGCTGGCGATTTTTCCTGTGGCGATGTTGGTAGTGGGACTGCTTCTGCAAAAGCGTAACTCCGGAGAACGGCTGATTATCGCCGTGCCTGCTCTGGCCATCATTGCCGCCCTGCCAGCAGCGATGGTCGGATTTCAAATTCGTAATGTCGCGCCGGCCACAGTGATTGAGTCGATCGTGATTAACTCTTCACAGGGCTTCACCGATTTACCGTCCGACGGTTTTGCTTCGGTGTTCGTTCCCTCTCCGCGCGATCTTGGCATTTCAGCGGAGAACGGCACGCGACTCGATGCTCTGAAGGACAACACCAATTCTGATTATCGCCGCATGACTTGGCACGGCCCCGGAGATGTCTCGTGGGGGAAATTCCTGCAGCCTGCGGGACTAAGAACCTATCCTCTGACTTCTGCTCGTCGCCTGGGAAAGCCCTTGCGAGTTCGGGCGACTCTGGATGAATCAGGACTCACCGGAACCTTGCGAGCACAAGAGGGCATGACTCCGGGTGACCCAATTCTGGCGGGAATGAATCGCGAAAACCTGGCGCTCGATCTGGATGATTCCGGAACACTCCGAGGTACTCCGGACAATGCTCTGCTTTCAGGGCAGTATTTTCGGTCGTCTCTGCTGAGTGATGATGAGCGATATCGAACGGTTTTACTGAATTCTGTTTTCAACTCAACGCAGGGGATTCAGGATGCCGCTTTTCCGTCAGAACCCTCTGTCTTGTTCTGGGACAAATCTGACTCGGAGGTGCTCCATTTTGAAGGCGATGATATTCGCCGACAACGTGCCGTACTTGTCGTGCATCCGCTGGAGTTGTATCCACCTGAAGCAGGAAAGCCATTTCTGATTCCTCCGCAACTGCTGACATATCGATCGGTGGTCAATGACGAAGGAGGAGTCGGCAGCTCTTATGTCAACCTGCGCCGAGTATGGCAGCCGCAGGAATCTGCCTCCAAGACAATGCTCGAGTTTCACATCCCTGAAGCCTGCCGGCCACTTGTCCCCGAATCCGGTGAACTCAAACTTCTGATCCGAGCTGGCTCGCGATTCGTAAAGATCCTTTCCGGCGATCGCAGTAACATGCAAACGATTGCCGAGCTGACAAGCCCGCTGGGAATGCAATCCATTTCTATTCCCGGTGAGCTGATCCAAAGCACCTGCCTGCAGGGCCAACTCTTTTTGCAGATTCAGGTCAGCAACATCGATTCAGAGATGAAATCCGATGATATGACCGGCGAGCAGGACGATAGCTGGCAGATTGAACGCGTGCTGCTGACATTGAAGGGGCAGAGAAAAATCTGATCCCTCATACAGCGCGAAAACCTGAATGGCATTGTCGGCGATTGAACCGGCTTCCGGCAAAGCTTTTGACAGAGCCGCTCTCGTCCGGGTATCATCGATGGTAGGAACGCCTGACAAAACTGGCACTGGCTCCCGCAGAGATCCCGGATTCATTGGGAAAAGCGACAGCAAGGGCGCCTATCCTGGTTTTGTGAGTGCCTTTTAACCGACATCCCACCTCAGCGATTTCGTCCCGCCTTTTGATCAAAATGAGAGATCTGTTCATGTCACCTGACCTGTCATCTCTGCAGTCTCAAACTCGCCGCCACTTCCTGTCGACATCCGGAGTTGGCCTTGGTGCCATCGCGTTATCGTCTCTGTCCGGCGGCACTGCGAAGGCCGATATTCCGATCAATCCGTCGGTCCCGCTGGAGATGCGTAAGCCGCACTTCGACGCGCGGGCCAAGCGAGTCATCTACCTGCACCTGACCGGTTCGCCTCCGAATCTGGACATCTACGACTACAAGCCAGAGCTGGTCAAACGAACGGGAGAAAACTGCCCCGATGAGTTTCTGAAGGGGCGAACTTTTGCATTCACGTCCGGGATTCCAAAACTGCTCGGAACGCCGCGCACGTTTACTCAGCATGGCCAAGGCGGTAGTTGGCTCTCCGATGCTGTTCCGAATCTCCATCGAGTCGCTGATGATATCTGCTTCATCCATTCGATGAACACAGATCAGTTTAATCATGCTCCGGCGGAGTTGCTGCTTTATACCGGATCACCTCGTTCCGGCCGTCCTTCTATGGGTGCGTGGACGACGTATGGACTCGGCACAGAGAATCAGGACCTGCCCGGCTTCGTTGTGTTGATCAGCAGTGGAGTTCAACCGAACGGTGGAGCAAACTCATTCGGCAGTGGCTTCCTGCCATCGGTCTTCCAGGGAGTTCAGTGCCGATCCAAAGGTGATCCGGTGCTGTATGTCTCTGACCCCGCGGGAATGAATCGTAATGTTCGCCGACGATCACTGGATGCTTTGAAGCAGTTGAATGAAATGCAGGCCGCTGAGTTGGGCCATCCCGAAACGATGACTCGCATTGCTCAATACGAGCTGGCTTATCGCATGCAGGCGTCTGTTCCGGAAGTCATGGATATCAATCGAGAAACGAAAGAGACTCAGGAAAAGTACGGCGCAGTACCGGGCGAAGCAAGCTTTGCCAACAACTGCCTGCTGGCACGACGTCTTGTCGAACAGGGCGTTCGTTTTGTGCAGTTGTTCGACTGGGGCTGGGACTTCCACGGTACCGGTCCGGGCGAAGGCCTGACTGACGGCCTGACGAATAAGTGGGCGAAGACAGATAAACCGATCGCAGCTTTGATTGAAGATCTGAAGCAGAGAGGTCTCTTTGAAGATACTCTGATCATCTGTGGTGGCGAGTTCGGGCGAACACCATTTCGCGAAGGCCGAACAGCGGGCGGCAACGTTCTGGGCCGTGACCATTTCCCGGACTGCTTCACCATGTGGATGGCCGGCGGTGGCGTAAAAGGCGGTTACAACTACGGCCAGACCGACGAGCTGGGCTTTGGTGTTGTCGAAAACAAAGTCACGCCACACGACCTGCAGGCCACAATCCTGCATCTTCTGGGTTTCAATCACGAACAGTTGACGTACCGTTTCCAGGGCCGCGACTATCGTCTGACGGACGTGCATGGCAAAGTCATCGCTGACGTGATCTCCTGAAAACGGGCTGCTTCAAAGGCGATTGCATCAGCGAATTCGAGATTGCCGGTTCTTCCCGCTGATTTTTCGTGGCTCAAACTCGGAAGCATCCAAAAACATGCTAGATTGCCGCCATGGAGTGATCCACAAGTCCTCGTAGCTCAGCTGGATAGAGCGTCGGTTTCCTAAACCGAAGGTCATGCGTTCGAATCGCATCGGGGGCATTTTTCTAAAGCTTTTCCAACAAAGACTTTAGGGCAGAAATCTCGCCCGGAGTTAAACCGGCTTCCGAGCCATGTCCCCCCACTAATGCGCTGTTTTGTGTGGAAGATTTCATCCGGGTGACAATTTCTGCTGCGGCGTTTGGAGCAGTACGGATGGCTCCGTAATGCTTCTCCGTTGTCGAGAAACTGGCATGCCTCATGACGACTTTCAAAGTCTCAGCGGACACACCGTGATTGATCAGCCGCTGAGCACATCCGCGACGAATGTCATTAGCACTCGCGAACTTTTCCCTCTGACCGGTTCGCTTGCTCGCATGCTGCACGACAATTCCAGCCTCCTTTCCAATCCGACAGTTAATGCGACCAACACGTTCCACGGTAAATCTCTCCGTTTCCCGGGTGGTCGTCCAACCGGATCGCTTTGGATCTCTTCTCAGTTGCACTGCAGCGTGTTCCGGAAGTCGTTCATTCAAATGAATGTTTCGTTCCGGCGACAGCGCCAAATCAGTCACCCATTTTCTGACAGTCGCTTCAGAAACTCCACACGCCTCGGCAATGGCAAGATTGCTGTAGTGTGGAATCGCTTTCGCCAACTGTTTTGAATTGGGCTTGAAAGAGTCGGACTTTACTTTGAGGTCAAACTCCACGGCCTCTGGATTCACGACCCACCCTTTTTGATCCTTCGACGGGATCGACTCGAGCAAATCGACCAGCCCGGGAAGCATCGGGATCTCCTGAACCCGACCATTTCTATCAGAAAACATGTCTTAGGTACTACTCCGCCACCGGAGGTTTTTGAGTTTTCGCCGGCAAAGCAGCCCGCTTGAAGCCTCTGACCGTCTGTACGCACAAATCAATAAAAGGAGGCCCGCCGGAAGTTGGGCCCCCTTTCGCTGAAGCTATCCAAAGCAGCGTATGCGGCGGAGTTTCATCTGGTCTGTCTGCAAAACTCCGACGATTAGTGAGTCTCATTCAGAATCATGTCAACTTCCTGAACCACTGCGTCGTGTTCTGTTCCTACATCAACTGAGTTATGTTCTGCTTCTACATCAACTGAGTTATGTTCTGCTTCTGCGTCAACTGCGTCATGTTCTGTTTCGGCATCAACTGCGTTATGTTCTGCTTCTGCATCAACTGCGTCGTGTTCTGAGATTTCGGATTCCTGAACCGGTTCCTCGGCAGGCTTCGCGGCCGTTGCGGTACTATCACTCGCGGTGAGCTGCAGCAGACCAGAAATCTCACTGAGCAGGCGTTCGGACTTGACCAGTCCCTCAGAGACTGGGCCGGTATTCTGATCCTCCTGAGCACCCAAGAGATCAAGTTCCGCCTTGAGAAGGGAAATTTCACCAAGAATTTCTCGTTCAGCCTTCTGCCACTTTGCGACCCGGGTTTCAACAGAAAGCAAGATCTCCTTTCGTTCAGCCACTGTCTTCTGACAGACATCGTGTACCTGTTTTGTCTCACGGAATTCGAGGATCAAAGTTGTCACCGCATCTGCGATGTCTTCCCTTGAGTAGGACTCGTTCCCGATACAGACGGAAGAACACATGGATTTCAGAAGAAGGGCACCAATTTCCATTCTCCGAAAAGAACTTTTCAGCTGAACATGGGCCGCGTCACGCTGAGCGATGGCCTCCTGCAACGCCGACCGTGCTGCTGTCAGTTGATCACAGCAGCCTGAAACACGCTGCTGAAGAGGATCTTTCAGCTTTTCGAGCTGCTCCAGAACCTCCCCTGCATTCGGTGCTTCTGCGGCTGACGGAGAGCTGGAGGCCGCTTCGCTTTCATCGGCCCGGCTTACCACACTCGAGGCAAAGCAGATGGTTGTAGTGAGAAGGATTCGTTTCCACATCATGACTCAAACTCCTGGATGAATAGCATTGAAATTTTGATCTGCAACAGGCAGTTCATTCTCTTCAAAGATGAGAACGTCGGCGACGCTTTAACCTTCCCGGATTTCCTGCAGGTTTTTCTACCGTGATTCAAACCACAGCAAAAAAGAAAAACGCAGGTCATGACCAGACTGTCGATGCCAGTGGTCATGCCTGCGTCTCGCGCAGCGGATCCTGCAGCGGAATCCGCTACGATCAGAACCCTGACCGAAGTATGGCATCCACTTCACTTTCCACTGCTTCAGTTCGGCCAACAGCTTCAGCAGCGGACGGCATCAGGGCGGTAACAGAGTCATTTCCCAATGCCTGCTGAGCTTCGGCAATACGAACCTCGCGCTCAATCTGGTCGGCCAGTTCCGTTGCCCGAGCCAGATCAGCATTGTGGACGACTTTCGTGTCAGTGTCCGAAGACAGTTGCTGCGTTTGATGTCGAGCTTTCAGCATCTCCAGTCTCTGGGCCAGCAGACTGCGCTGAGCCTGCCAGTCACCGAATTGCTCTTCGAGCCTTGTGAATGCAGTTCGCTGTTGTTCCAGCGCTTCCTCGCGAGCCTTTGCAGTTGCAGATGCAGTTTTCCATGATGACAGCTTGAATGACAGAGCCCGTCGGACATCCTCGCAGGAGACTTTATGGCAGCCTACAGTCACGGCGTCACCGGCCGTGGTGGTCTGACCAGCAGACAGATGTCGCAACTCACGCATCTCTGTCAGCAGGCTCTCGCAGGCGGACTTTGACCGCTGCAGCTCTGCTTCTGCATCCTGCAGTGCCACTCGCGACTTTGCGACAGCGTACTTCTGGTTCTGAACCTGGGCATCCAGTTTCTTCAACAGCACTTCCATGCGATCGATTTCAACCGACAACGGAATGTTTTCACGCACCGTTGTTGCAACTCGGTCTCGGGCAACCTGAAGGTATTCGCCCACTTCTGCCACACTGAAACCTGCCACTGCCAAAAAGGAAGCAGCGGCGACACCGATGCCAATAGCTTTACCGAACGGAATCATTGAATTTTTCTCCTGAGCCTGGGTTAAGGAATGAACAACTGACAGCAGGAAAACGTGTGATCAGAGGACATCTTCCCACATTTCCAGAAAAAAAGGCCCAGCCAGGCCAGTTCATCCCAAAGGCTTCTCCGTCAATCCGTCTGTTTGGCGTAAAAGAACTGGTGCAAAACTGCGGCTTTGTGTTTCTGCACCAGCGTTGATCCATTCCTGTTTGTGATGTCGTGGAAAATGTTTGATGGTCTGCGTTACAATTTGGCCTCGCACGAGGCGATGCGTGCTTTACAAGCTTGATGTGGATGCCAATTTTCTTAAGTGGATGGCTATCAGAATGCGTTCTCTTTTGCTGCCTTTCCTGCTGCTGATAAGCTTGAGCGGCGACTTGATTGCCGAAGAAAGTCCAGACAAGTACGCGTTGCTGGTTGCAGTCAGCGACTACGATCATCCGGACTTTGGGGACCTGGGTTTTCCAGAGATTGATGCCGCGGCAATCGGAAAACTGCTCAAGGCCAGTGGCTATGAGGTTGAGTTGCTGATGGGATCCAGAGCTTCTCAGAAAGCAATCCGCACCGCATTGGCGAAGTTCAGTGAACGCGGCAATAACAAGGGCGTTGTCTTTGTTGGAATTTTCGGACACGGCATCGAATACTCAGGTTCGAAGCGATCTTTTTATTGCCCCTACGATGCCAGGATACAACAAATAACAGACGCGAAGGGACAGAAACTCTTCAATGACGACAAAACCCCGAAAGTCGAGCCGTCTGCTGGCAGTCTCGTTGCCATTGACGAGTTCCTTGTGGCTTTGCGTGAATCGGCCGCAGCCAACCGAGTCCTTATTGCAGACTGCTGTCGCGATGACCCCAATCGCCCTAGAGGCCGATCGTTCGGGAGTGCGCTGGAAATCAATCAGTTGCCCACCAATGCCGCTGTTTTTTTTGCTTGCTCTGAGAATCAAAAGGCTTATGAGCATGCCGAATGGGGCCATGGCGCATTTACGAAGTGCTTCCTGGAGCAACTGGAATCTGGTAAGTCCCTGATGGGGAGCATGGCGGAAGAGGTTGCCCCTGCGGTTGAAACACTTGTGGACGCAAAGCGACGCCCCGGTGATGCAAAACAGACCCCCCGCCTTCTGGTCACGGGCGCACGGATTGATCTGCAATTGAATGCGGTGAATCTGAAGGCGCCCGGAATGAAGCCATCGCCAGCGCCAGAATCTGAATTCAACAACGGCATCGGAATGACGATGGTGCTGATTCCGGGAAATCGCGAGGGTCTGGATTATGACTACTATCTGGGCAAGTTCGAGGTGACACAAAGAGAGTATCAATCGCTCACAGGGATCAATCCGAGCTATTTCCACAGTGACAAGCCTGAGAGCGAAAGGGCAGATTATCCTGTCGAGCAAGTCTCATGGGAAGAGGCATCAAACTTCTGCAAAATGCTGAATGAAAAAGAAGCGAAGTCCGGACAAGTGCCCGCAGGCATGATTTATCGCCTGCCATGGAAAAAGGAATGGGAGGCGGCGAGCAGAAGCCCAGCGAAGACGCTGAATGAAGCTGCACTCCTTCAACATGGCTGGTTCAGAGACAATTCTGGACAGTCAGGTACAGCAGCGATCGGACTCAAAGAGCCCAGTGAAACCCGCATCCACGATCTGTTTGGGAATGTTGCGGAAATGTGCATGGATCAAGAGCCGGATGATAAGACCGGAGTTCCACTCCACTTTGTCGCCGGAGGAGGATGGTTCCACTCCGCGAAGAAAACATCCGCCGCAGCGGAGCAGTGGACTCGCCGTGAAACAAAACTCAATTATCAGGGCTTTCGTCTGGTGCTCGGCCCCGCCACGCCGCCCGCGTCCGCAGAAAGCGACCAGAAAAATTGACTTCGTTCAGAGCACCGGGCCTGAGTTGTTCATCAGCTCAATCGTGCTGCTGATCCCGTGATACTGCTCGCGAAAGGAATGGGAGCAGACATCTTTGCGGCGCAGCGACCTCGCCACGTCTGTCCGAAATCCCACAGGCGAAGTATTGCCCTGATCCACAAACACTCCGACGACCTTATTTCGGGCATCAGTTCCCGCAAATCTTGACCAGCCTATGGTCCTGTCAAAACGGGGACTATTCCCGAGATCTCTTCCCATTGATTCTTCGAGCTGATGTGCCGTTCAAGAGTCGCTTTCGTTTCCGAGCTCGGGCAGTACAAGACTTGCATACTGGCCAAAATTGTGCCGACCCTCGCTCCCTGAATCCAATCCAATTGCCCCGGCTTTGGCGGTTTTTTACCGAACCCAAACGCACTAGATGCCGCGCCCGCGCTTCCAACTGGCACCATCTCTTCGGTCACCGTCACCCTGTTACTGCTTGCGTTTGATAGGAATGCTTGCTGTATCCAGCTTCGCTCGAAAAACTGAACGTACTGTCTTTGAGGAATTCCATCAGTGAAGAAGACGAGAGTTATCGCTCGGGCTGAACTTGAATCTGCAGGCAAGCCCATTCTTCCTGCTACTGAATCTTCCCACGCTTCTATTATGAAGGGCTCCTCCTGGACAGGTGAGCTTGAGTCCACAGTCCACCACGACTTGAATTCTGCTTTTTTGTTTGGGTCCAGAACCCACGCTCGACATGACTCATCAGGCAGCTCTCTGGTTTTTCCAAGGATATTTACGCCATCCACAAATACCGAGACCATCACTCGCTGAGAACACGTGTTTGAAACGCGAATCACGGGCTCTTCGCCAGGCTCAAGATTAATAAGAGTACAATCAAAAATGCTCTTACTTGTTCTTTGCCTGTCAGAAAAGCTGTCAGCAGTAGCCACATAGACGGGCAAGACACGATCATTTGCCAGAAACTGAACCTTGAAGGGACAGTATGGATTTATTAAAGGATGAACGCGAGTGTTAAAAACAAAGCCGCGGCCATACAACGCTTCAGGATCGCTGGGCAGTAGCGGCAAATCTTTTTGGTCTTGCTGATCATAATCCAACAGGCACTTAAGTCTTCCGTTTGACTGATATCGAAAGTACTCAGCACTTAAGCCGTTATAGACGGCGTCAGCAAGCGAAATGTACCCAGAATCAATCGTTTTGGAGTCGAGGATTGTCCTGTCCGAAAGCCTGATGAGACTCCATTCATACGATTTCTGCTCCGGCTCCAGAAACTTGCCTCCGTTCGCCGGGGAGACAAACTCTTCATGAAACTTTCGTACCGTACCAACGACGATGGCCTCGATGTCTCCATCCGGATTCACTATACCGGCGAGTTCCCTGCCTGTCGGCGTTAATTCGGCTGTTCTATTGTTTGCTTTCGATAGTCGTTCAAATAGATCTTCACTGGGAACCATGGCAATTTCACCGTCCCCAGCTTCAGATAAATAGCGTTGCATCTGCTCAGCAATCAGCAGGGAGTCTCGTGACCCGGAAAGAGTTGGCCCGGCAAAACTCATCGGAGCTTCTTCGTCTCCATTGATGATCACACGATTTTTCTGCTCTGCACTTTGATCTATCACGAATGCTAAAGGTACAACCGCCACTTTCTTCAGACCGGATTTTCGAAGCGTAGCGGCCAGCCGGACAGCGGATTCCTGCATCGGCTGGTTTGTCTGGCCAAAAACCATGGCCGTAGTAACCAACCAGACCAACAAGCCAGTGGTGAAAATTCTCCTGAAAAATGAATTGGCCATATTTTGTCAAAATCCCGAATTTAGAAGTGGGCTCAGTTCTACGTGCTGTACTGTCGGTGAACTCTGAAAAGTGCAGTGTGCCCTCAACGCTCGTTTTGGGTGCATGACAGAAAATTCTTTGCCACGACTATCAGGCCTCTGGACCGGTTCGCAAAACAGAAACAAGTTTCATCATGGTGAGATCCGACCGATCTCTCGCAACTTCCAGCGTGATCGAGCCTTCCCGTAATGACGCTAATGTTTCATCAAATGCAGCTTTCCATTTTTGACATTTTCCGATAAACCACTCACGCTCGTCAGGGCTCAGAACATTGTGGCGAGCGTCGATCAAAATTTGGCAATCGCGACTGGTATCCTCAAGCAGCGTGACGAGGGCTGTTGTACTGCTGCGGTCCTGCTGAAACCACGTTTCGCCCGCATCAGAAATTCTGCGAAGATAATCCTTTGCAGATGTCGATTTGCCGGCCAGAAGTCCCGGTGTTCCTAAAACATGACCGGAACCATGAGGTTGCCATTGCAATGC
>Ga0255094_1000768_pt1 | contig 15814 bp, 12 predicted proteins | sample Colum_Law_RepB_8_2_FD_188434 | JGI IMG/M metagenome (GOLD analysis project Ga0255094, IMG submission 188434) | Freshwater microbial communities from Columbia River, Oregon, United States - Colum_Law_RepB_8d | ecosystem: Environmental > Aquatic > Freshwater > River | place: USA: Oregon...
CCGCATGCTGCAGCAACGCACTCCGCGACGGCTCCGAAAAACTGACCTGCTTCAGCACCGCCAGCAGATTCTGCTCGGCCGTTCGCGGATCCGAACCATTGCGGACAGACAGCAGTTGAAACTCAGACTCGGCGTTCACACCATGACAGCCAGCCGTCGCACACTTGCTCGATAACAGAGGCTGCACACTGCGCACAAACTGCTGAGCAGTGACCCGTCGCAGACCGGCCAGTGAACGGGCCGCCGCTGCTGCACCCGCAGCAGGCAACGGTGGCATCAGCACACTCCCAGCACCAGACTGACGAGCACCACGCTCGGCACCACCCGCAGCCAGTTGTTCCAGCATCCGTTTCGCATCCTGCCGATGAGGATCCAGACGCAGCGCATCCAGAGCCTCACGCTCCGCCTGCTTCGGCAGACCATTCTTCAGACACCAGCGTGCCAACTGCAAATGCACCTCCGGCGTCAGCTCCTGAAAAGATGCCCGCATCTGACGCCACGCATCCACACGATCGTCCGCCAGAAAACGCACTCGCGATGACTCTATGAACTGACGGCCTCCGGCAACCTCCACACTATAGCCACCACCCTGCACCCGCAATGATGTCTCCAGCACAGTCCCATCGGTCAGCACCAGAATCGCAGACTGCCGGTCCCGCGGAGTGGGCGCAGCATCGACAACGCGCTCATCTGCCTCAATCGGGGCAGTGAACAACAGGCAAATCAGAATGATGGGCAGCCGATATTCCATTGCCTCGCACCAGAATCCCATGGCCACGGACTGCGTTAAGCAGACGTCCACCCGCGCAAATCCGTTCGACCAGGGCCACAACAGTGGAAAATTACGAGGATTCCGGATTCAAGGTCAATATGAACCCCGGCGGCTCGAACTGCCACGGCTTAAACCGAGAACCCCGCAAAGCTCCCCGACAACCCAAACACCCCAAACCACCAATCGCCGGTCACAGTCGCGGCAGAAACTGCTCGCTTGAATCAATCGGCCAGGTGACCACTGCCTCAGCCACCACGCTCAACAAGATAAAAAGCGCTGTCAGCTCGCAGATTGGACGCCAGCAGGCGGTCCACGGCACGGCCACGAATAATCGGACTTTCAATCACTACCCGCAAACCCATCCGCTCCATCAGAGACCGGAAGTCACGCATCGACATGAAATGCACGTTCGGTGTCTCATACCACTCCCACGGAAACGACTCCGTGACCGGAGTACGACCGCGACGCAACACCTCCAGACGCACACGCCAGTGACCGAAATTCGGTACTACCACCAGAGCTCGACGCGCCACTCGCAGCATCTCTGACAACAGTCGACGCGGATTGCGGACCTGCTGCAGAGTCTGACTGAGGACGGCAAAGTCAAAACTGTCGTCCGGAATGTCCTGCAGCCCACGATCAAGATCCGCCTCAATCGCCGGCAAACCCCGCTGGACGACAGAAGTGATGTTCTGATGATCAACCTCGATCCCCAGCACATCACAGCGTAACTCTTCACTGAGCCGCTGCATCAGACGACCGTCGCCACATCCGAGGTCAATCACGCGACTGCCCCGACCAATATGCTGCATGATCAGTTCATCTGTCAAACGAACCGACGGATCAGGAATCTGGTAACGAGCAGGGTCTGGCATCTTCAACAGCATCAGGACAGACGGGGAAATTTCAAGCTGACAGGACGTTACAGCGGCCGCAGCAGCGGAACCGTCTGAATCGACTCAACCGCGGGCATTTTACCCTGCGGCGCTGGCATTATATCCGAGCCTCCGGACGAGGTCGATGGCAGCGTCGCCGAAGGAGTTGACGGGACAGGCCGCGGAACCACCGGTATGACCACCGGCGTCTTCGCAGCAGCCGGAACCGGTGCGGCAGGCTGACTCAGCCGCCAGATCGCCCCAGCCACGCACAATACCACCGTCGCAATCACACCAGCACGCGTCAGCAGACGCTGTCGCCGCCCCAGCTGGTACTGCACAGCAGCGGTTGCCAGAACCTGTTGCCGCAGCCCGGCAGAAAGTCGCACCCGCGGAGCAGCCCCGCGCAACAGATCATGCTCGGGCGTCACTGGCTCCGGTATCCCCGACAGTCCACCACTCATAGCGTCCCACCACTCATAGCGTCAACCAGACTTGTTTTCAAAAAATCCAGACCCGTTCACTGTACGCCGCTGCAATTATTACCGCAGAAAGCCACTGTTACCGCACAAGGCCCTCCAAAGCACGCTGCAGCTTTTCCATGGCATAACGGTAGCGACTGGCGACTGTGTTCTGAGAAATCCCGAGAACTTCAGCGATTTCTGCAAACGTCAGATCCTCCCAGTGCTTCAGTGTTACCACCTCCGACTGCTCCGCTGGTAAACTCTTCAGAATTCTACGCACACTTTCTGACACCTCCTGCTGCAACACCTGCTGTTCCGGTGTTGACTGAACAGCAGACGTCGGAACCTGCAGACGCTTCTGTGAACTGCTCCGCTGCAGAAGCCGTAAAGCTTCATTGCGGACAGCTCGCAGCATGTAAGACCACGGAAGTTTCGCAGCCACAAGCAGTTGCGGACGCCGAGCGATCCTTGAGAAGGCCCCCTGCAGAGCATCCTCTGCGTCTGCCTGAGACGACGTGACAGACATCGCGTACCGTACCAGTCGCTCTGCTGTCAGATCAAACAGTTCAGCCAGCGCTGCCTCTGGCGACTGAGACAGTCGCTGAGCACAGTGTCGGACCTGCAACTGAAAATCCCCGTCCATCATTTCTTCCCAAAACACGCAGGGCGGACCGCTTTGTCTGACATTTGTGGAAATTCCGCTCAGACTCGTTATTTTTCCACCCGCCGGAATACCGGCTGGCCGACGTACCGTCGCGATTATCGTTGATTTTCGGAAAGATCACCAGGGAAACTGCCGTGTTTAATACTGTTGCTGTGGCCGGAGCCACAGGTGCCGTCGGACGAATCATCCTGCAGCTCCTTGAACAGCGTCGCTTTCCAGCCCGAAAATTCCGGCTGCTCGCCTCCGCTCGCAGCGCCGGCCAGCAGATCGACTTCGCAGGCAGTCGCATCACCGTCGAAGAACTGACCCACGACTGCTTTCAGGGCGTCGATCTCGTCATCGCCAGCACTCCCGATGAAACCGCCGCAGAATTCCTGCCTTCAGCCATCCGCGCTGGCTGTCGCGTCATCGACGAATCCGGCTACTGGCGAATGCACCCGGATGTCGCTCTGGTAATCCCCGAGATCAACCCCCAGGCGGCGCTCTCCGCAACCGGGATCATCGCCAGCCCCAATTGCTCAACGACACAGATGGTCGTCGCACTGAAACCACTGCACGACGCCGCCCGCGTCCGCCGAGTCGTCGTCAGCACCTACCAGGCAACCAGCGGTGCCGGTCTGCAGGGAACCGCAGACCTGCTCGAAGGAACCCGAGCAGCCCTCAATTCCACAAACTACGATTACAAGGCCTTTCGCTACCCCATCGCCTTCAACGCCATCCCCCAGATTGGCAGCTTCAAACAGGATGGCTACACCAGCGAAGAACTCAAAATGATCTTCGAAACCCGAAAAATCCTCGGCGATGACTCCATTCAGGTCTGCCCCACCTGCATTCGCATCCCCGTCTCCAACTGCCACAGCGAAACCATCAACGTCGAAACCGAACGCCCGGTTTCCGTCGCTGAAGCCCGACAGCTCTTCGAATCCTTCCCCGGCATCAAAGTCCTCGATGACCCGAATCTCGGCCAATACCCAATGCCCTCCATCTGCGATGGCAGCGATGACGTGTTCGTGGGACGCATCCGCAGGGATCTCTCACACCCCAACTGCATCACCTTCTGGTGCGTGTCAGACAACCTGCGAAAAGGCGCCGCCACCAATGCCGTGCAGATCGCCGAACTGCTCGCAAACCGGCACACGCCCTGACGAACACCACACCGCTTCAGGTATTCCCGGTGGGTAACAGTAACACAATCCCTGGTGACTGCAGACAGGCCTGCGGCAGCCCCTGCGCACCCGCTTCCCAGCGACGAATCCAGTCCGACCAGACGGTTCCCGATTCATTGAAAATCACAGCCTGCCGATCTGCCGGCAACAGACCAGCCTGCTGAGCTTCTGCAGCCGGCAACGGACGCAGCTGCCTCTTCTGCACCAGCAAAGCCACAATCTCCCGGCTGAAATTGCCCCCAGGCCACATCACCAGACTGTCACCGTTGATGTCATACGGGTGACCATGCACAAAGGCACTCTCCAACTGCTCACGCACCATATCGATGCCACACTTGCGGTAAAACCCTTCCAGTGCATGCTGCAGCGATCGCAACTGATCCGCAGACGCAAATCGCAGACAACCCGGCCGATCCACACTCGCCACAACCCAGCCGCTCTGCTCCTGAAACAACAGACGAATCGGCTCCTCACCCAGCAGAGGACACTCAACTTCCACCAGAAAACTGTTGGATGCTGAACTGACACGAGCACACCGGATGCCCGTACCCGCCCAGACCGGACACAGTTGCAGCACGCGAATCAGATCACGCTTCACAAAATTGCGAATCGCTTCCTCCACGTGCTCCAGCTGGCTCTGCACCGAACGACGCGCACTGAAACGACGAAAAGACGGCTGCTGCAGCTCCAGCCGACGACGTCGACGAAAAATCTTCGGAAGTGTTCCCGAATAGAAACCGGGACGCAGCAGTCGCGCTACCGTCTCACCATGACTGCCTACCGCAACCGGCATCAGGCGCGGACGCCTGTTCGAAGCATACAACCGCCAGTTTTCCTTCAGTTCCCACACCGCAAATCCAAAGATCCCCGGAATGAAAAAGATATTGAACCACGTCACCGATTCCGCCAGCACCCGCCCCAGATACGGCTGCAGAAGCGTCACCATGCTGCCCTGCAACAGCACCAGCCCGGGCAGAATCATCTTGTGTGCCACCGTGACCACCGGAAAATGCTTCACCGGGTGAAACGTCGGTTCAATCAGCAGATTCACGTAAATCCGAATCAGAAACGAAACGAATGACCAGACCACGCCCAGCACGGCCTTCACCACAATCGACAGCCAGCTCTCTTCACTGTGAAAACGCAGCCACTCATCCACCGCATACAGAAAACGCTCAATCAGATTCAATACCATCCGGAAGAATTCCAGCAGCAAATCCAGCAGAGCCACAAAGATTCGCGCCTGCAGCTTCTGCCACGCATTCGCCAGCCACTCCGATGTCAGCTCCTGAGCATCCCGACCTGGCCGCGAATTCAACGCCAGACTGCACACACTGAAGCCGCACAGAAACCACAGCCAGCCCGGCGGAGCATCCAGCAGAAGTCCCGGAATCCCGCGAAACAACAACCACGCTGCAGCACCGGGCACCACCACCACTCGCCGAAATCTGACCGCCACACGATGACGCCAGATCGACTGCACCAGCGGCAGTCGAGCAATTCGCAGCGGATATTCAATCAGTCCCAACTTCAGCAATCGCACAGTCGAACGCAGTAACCGAAAAAACCGCCGACGAAACTGAGTCAGATGGATCAATGCCATCAGCAGAAAACCCAGCCCCAGCACCCACGTTGCCGTATCTGTCGCCGATGTCGCCCGACCACCCGCAGGCTCAGTCACAACACCACCGGAAACTCCCACGACCTCAGTCAACTGTCGCTCTGCCTGCACCGCCCCCCGCTCAGCCCGACCAGCACTCTCGGACACCGCAGACTCGGCAGACACCACCGCAGACTGCTCAACAACTGACGGCCCACCGGATGAATGCTCCGCGTCACCTGACGTCGCTACGGCCGCCGGCCTGCGATGAAACAGATGTGCCAGGTGCCGCACACCCTCCACAATCACCAGCGCCCCGCCAAACGGAATCAGCAGAAACAGCGTGGCAAAACGTCCCACCCGATTTCCGAAAAATATGGAACTGGTCGTCTGCAGCCACCGCAGGTAAAACTCGCCCCGCTGATACACACCGTCCATCGACAATGCCAGACGATCGTCCGCTCGCAGCAGATAATCCCCCTGCCACAAATCCCGCATGTCGGTCAGATCAGGCAGCTTCAGATCATTGCGACTGATGGAATCCCGCAGATATCCCAGCGTCAGATAACCTCGACTGACAATGCAGTCGAGGGCATCGTCCACCAGTTTGTCCAGAGCCGTCTGTTCGGGGACATTTCGAGGAACCAGTCCCACTTCACGCAGCGTCTGCTGCAGCACAGGACGCATACGATCCCGCATCTGCAGCTCAGACAGATGTGCCGCATCGTGCAGCAGTTTCGTCAGCCGGTCACGCTCAGCACCACTGAGCCTGACGTGCACCAGACGAGCCTCAGCACTGCTGAGATGGCGAGTCATCAGCACTTCCCGCAGGCTGTGCAGAGGACGCCGCAGGGGACGCCCCCCACGACTGGCCAGCCACGTCACCAGATCCACCTTGTAATTCACCCGTTCGTTGTCCAGACACACCTTCTGCAGGTCAAACAACAGACGCTTCTCAGAATTCCAGAAACCGTGAATCGCATTCGTCGCCAGTTCCCACAACGACGCCCGCCACGCCTCCGCCTCGTGCTCAGTAAAACTGATCGCTCGCTGCAGCCGTTCCACCAGCAGACGAATCTCCTGTCGCGCGGACTCCACCGCCGCCTGACGCTTATCCTCCGTCACTGCCCGCTGAGCCGCCTGCATGGCACTCACGATCGCACCAACCGTGTTGCCACGCTCGCGAGCACGCTCACGACGACGCGAGGCCCGCAGCCACGCACGGTCCGATGGTGCTGAACCGGCACCCTGAAACCACTCACGTCGAGTACTGACGAGGCGTTCTTCGTCACGCTGCAGATGCGTCGTCAGATCAGGCGACGTCGCTCCATACAGCCTCGTCCTCTCAAAAATCCGCTCGCCCGCGATGTCAGACTCCAGCAGCACATCCACCAGCCGAGACTCCGTCAGAGACGGAAACCAAACCCTCAGCAGATCCGGCTCAAACCAGCGCAGCTCCAGATACACCGCACAGAACTCACGCCACGCCTCAGTCCGGGACTCCGGATCCACAAGCCGAGTCTCAGCACGCAGCACGAAGTGCGCTTCATCAAAAGCCACCTGACCAAGACTCGCTATTCGCTGCTGAATCTCTGCTCGCTCAGACACACCCGACAGCTTCCGCTGCAGCTCACGGTCAATCACGGCATGAAACAAACGCCGCCAGACCTGCTGCAGCAACTCCTGCACAGGCCAGTGCTGCAGCTCGTCCTCCGCAGGCTGACTGATCAGCAGACACGTTTCCGGCAGACTCTGAAAATCGGACAGCCCCAGCTCGTCCGGATGCACCAGCTCACGCAACTCACCCGCGGGAACCAGCTGACTGTCCGCATGCGGAATCGCCGTCGACAGTTTGACAAAACCATGACGCTCACGAATCACCCGCCGAATTACTCGCGGCTCCGCCAGAAATGCCGAAGGCTCTGCCAGCTGCAAAGCCCGCCGCAATTCCTGAATCCTGCCCGCTCCACCCGGTGTGACCACTGATCCTGCTCCCCCGTGCCCCGTTGCACGATTATGAACCGGCATACCGCTGTACGAAATTCTACAATCCACCTGCAGCCGGATACAGCACACGGCGCGTGTTTCATCAAACCTGCACTTTTCCGGAACCGTTTTGCGAGTAGACTGCAGCGAATTCAGCTACAATTCACAGACGGCAGCCGTCAGGGCCCCGCCAGTACCGGATTCCCCCCAGTTTCACAACGGCAATCATGATCATTACCATCGACGGACCCGCTGGCTCCGGAAAAAGCACCGTGGCCCGCCTCCTCGCTCATCGCCTCGGACTGCGGTTTCTCGACACCGGTGCCATGTACCGCGCCGTGGCCCTCGCTGTGCTCCGCAGTCATACCAATCAGCACGATGCTCAGGCTGTCTCACAAATCGCGGCCGGCTGCAGCATCCGCTTCCACGACAATCGACTGCTGCTGAATCAGCAGGATGTCACCTCCGAAATCCGCATGCCGGAAGTCGCTACAGCCGCCTCCATCGTTGCTTCCAATCCCGCTGTCCGCGCCAGCCTCGTACAACAGCAGCAGCAGATCGGCGAAAGCGGAGGCCTCGTCACCGAAGGCCGAGATCAGGGAACCGTCGTCTTCCCGCACGCACGCCATAAATACTTTCTCACCGCCAGCCTCGATGCCCGCACACGCCGACGACTCGCAGAACTCGACCAGAAAGGTCAGCCTGGGTCATGGGAGGAAATTCGCGAACAGATTCGACAGCGCGATGAACGCGATGAAAAACGCGCTCTGGCACCCATGAAGCCAGCCAGCGACGCTGTCATCGTCGACACCTCGGAACTGACCGTCGAACAGGTCGTCGAACTGCTGTGTCGCAGCGTCACGCCGGAATGACAGTCAGACTCCCGCCTCCACCTCAGCGCCGCTGCCCGGAATTCCCACCACGATCCACGCCCAAAGCCGTTCGGTCAGGCTGCAGCAATCGCGAAAGAAAGGCCCCCTGCAGCTCATTGCCTGCCGGTTTCACAAAAACCCAGTCCAGCACCGCTGTCTCCGACACCTCCACCGCCGCACCCTCCCGCAGACCACGCAGCGCCTGCGGCTGATTGGCCAGTCGTCCGTAAACCCGACCTCCCCGCAACTCTCGCACCTCCAGCCACATCAGCTCCTTCTCAGCCCCCTCCGTAAACTCCGCCAGCACACTGTGCCCGGTCGATCCCATATCAGCCCGACCCGCAAAAGCAGCCTCGAAGTCGGCCCAACCCGCTCGCGCCTGCTCCGCCGCCTGACGCACGGCGATGGCATGCCGGGTCGCACTCAGCACCGGCGCATGCCTGCTCATCCCCAGCGCCGCTGCCGGATCCTCTGACCGCAGCAACGATAATGCCTCCACTTCAATCCGGCTCCACGGCAGCAAAATCTCCTCCGCCGGAACCAGTAAACCACAGGTCACTCCCTCCGGTATCACCCGCTGCTCCAGCAACGCTGCCAGCAGTCGACCACAGTCGGCCATCGTCGCCCGATTCGACTCAACGCTGTAAACACCCGCCGACAGCCAGCCACGATGCTGCTCCAGCACCAGCCGCTCCGTCGCATCCTCCGCCGCTGCAATCTCCTCCGCAGATGCAAACGGTCGTCGTTCCAGAGCCAGCGAAAGACTGACACCGCCTGCCTTCACAAGGAAGACTTCTCCCGACTCTCCCCGCACTGTCACCCCTGCAGCTTCCGGCCCTGTTCCACGACGAATCTCAATCTCGGCCGTCGACCACAATTGCCCGGCGACCCGCCGCAACTGCGTTTCAGAAATACTGATCGGACGATTCAGCAGCAGAATCAGTGTTCCGGCAGATTCTGCCGCTGCTGCCGGCGCCGCTCCCCGACTGACCGTCGCTGCCAGCGATTCATCCACAGCCATGACAGCGGTCACGCCACCTGTGGAAAACCCCGCACAGATCACCACCGCAGCCAGCAACCGTTCCCGGATCCGATCCACCCTGATCACCTCCCTGTGCAAAATTCCGGAACTCAGCAAATTCCGGCGGTTTCACGACAACCGGGCTGGAAAGTCCCTACAATTGCCGACCATTCGCAGCCGTCGATCTGTTTTCTTCAGATCGGCAGGCCGACCCGTCCTCGCTGTCCTGAATTCCTTCGTTTTTCCGAAAGCGCTTACAGTGTCGGTGATTGTCCAGAAGTTCGGTGGGACCAGCGTCGCCAATGCAGAAAAGATCAGAATTGCTGCTGCACGCGCAGTCAAAGCCCGGCAGGCCGGTCACGACGTGGTCGTCGTCGTCAGCGCTCGCGGCCACAAAACCGATGAACTCATTGACCTCGCCCGCAGTATCACCTCGACACCACGCCCCCGGGAAATGGATATGCTCCTGTCCACGGGCGAACAGGAATCTGTGGCTCTGCTGGCCATGGCCGTGCACGAGCTGGGCCAGGAAGCGATCAGCCTGACCGGCGCTCAGATCGGCGTGCTCACTGACACCACGCACACAAAAGCCCGCATCGTCAGCATTTCCACCGCCCGCATCCGCGAACATCTGGCTGCCGGGGCCATCGTGATCGCAGCCGGGTTTCAGGGCGTCGATGCTGCCATGAACATCACCACCCTCGGACGAGGCGGCAGTGACACAACCGCCACCGCACTCGCCGCCGTACTCGACGCGGAACTGTGCGAAATCTACACAGATGTCGAAGGAGTCTTCACGACGGATCCGCGAGTCGTCTCAGATGCCCGTAAAGTCGAACGCATCTCCTACGACGAAATGCTGGAACTGGCCAGTCTGGGCGCCGGAGTCATGCACTCACGATCCATTGAGTTCGCCAAGAAATACGCCGTCAACCTGCGCGTCCGACCGTCGTACTCCGACGGCCCCGGTACCCTCATCGCCCCCCAGAATGGCACAGCCCAGCCCGTCGTCACCGGAGTCGCTTTTGTCCGCAACGAAGCCCTGATCACGCTGATCGGTCTGCCGGATCAGCCCGGCGTCATGAGCAGCCTGTTCACAGCACTCTCCAGTGCCCGCATTCCGGTCGATATGGTCGTACAGAACGCCGCCGCTGAAGGGCTCGCCAACGTATCATTCACCGTCTCGGAAGAAGAACTTCCGGCCGCCATGGAGGTCGTATCCGCCGCCGCCAATGCCCTCTCGGCACAGGCCGTACACAAGACCACCGGGCTGTCCAAAGTGTCCATCGTCGGACACGGCATGCAGATGCATACCGGAGTGGCCGCAAGGATGTTTCAGATCCTGTCTGACAGCCACATGAAAATTCATGTGGTCACCACAAGCGAAATCAAAATCTCTGTCCTGATCGACAGTGATCGCTGCAACGATGCCATCCTTGCAGTGCACGACGGCTTCGGGCTCAATCAGCCCACCCCGCCGCTGCCAAGCTGCGGTCGGCCTGCCGGCAGCGGGAATTCCGTTGCCCCCGCCAGTGATGAGGTGGTAGCCGATATCGTCTCCCGACTTTCCAGTATGGAAAGCATCCTCGTCAGCGACATCACCTCAGATACCGATCAGTGCCGCATCAGCCTCAGCAATCTGCCGGACCTCCCGGAAGTCGCCTGCACAGTCTTTGCGGCCGTCGCCGAAGGAGGAATCCTCGTCGACCTCATCGTCCAGAATACCCCACGTGCCGGCATCGCCAGCATCTCATTCACTGTACCTGCCGCTGACGGACCACGCTGCCTGCAATTGCTGCACACAGTCCTCAGTTCACACTATCCGGCCGCCGTACTGAACTCGGATTCGGAAATCTGCAAGCTGATCATCACTGGCATTGGCCTCCGCAGCCACACAGATGTGGGCCGACGCGTCTTCCGCACACTGGCAGAAAACCGCATCAATGTGGATATGATCAGTACCAGTGAAATTAAAATCAGCATCGTCGTAGGCTCGCAGGAATCCGCCCGGGCACTGACCGCCCTGCGAACCGAATTTCAGATTGCCTGAGGCCGCACTACTTCTCAGCTGCAACCGCTCCCGCTGCTCCAGCCGCTGCTTTCGCCAGTTCGGCCTGCTTCGCGTTGTCACGCACTTTCACCACGCCACTCAGCCCAATGATCACAGCCCCCAGCAACAGAACCACACCCGCCCACTTCGGTGCTGCATCGCGGAATTTCTGAGTCCCGGCGGAACGACCAACCAGAGCCGACGACAGGAAAAAGGAACCCATCGCCAGCAGAATCTTGGTGTCCACCATGGCGTGATAAATGCCATCCACACGACCCGCCGCAATCGCCCGCCAGTAGTTGAATGCTCCGGACAACAGCAGCAATGCAATCCCACCGTGCACATACTTCTTCCACCGACCGCGAATCGCAGCCAGATCGTCCGGACGACCCGCCAGTACCGGATGTACCACAAACCGCAAAGCAAATAATCCGCCCACCAGCACAACCGCCGTACCCACATGAATCCAGCGCGACACCAGAGAAAGAATGAACATCGGATCCATGGATTCCCCCAATCAGCTTACCGAAAACAGGCCAGCGACATCCCGCTGCCTGCAGAAATCATAGACGGTCACAGCAAGGAGGCAATCGACGGCACAGACAGTCACGGACGACCAGCCCGAACACGCAATTGAGTCCACGACAGCAGCTCAATTCCCAGCCCCTCAATTTCGGCCCTTACTGCCGGGTCTGAGAAAATCCGAGTGTCATCCCCACGCAGAAAATGACTGCCCGTAATCGCCTGCAGCTCAGCATCGTCAGTACCGCAATGGATAATCATCTGCGAAACACCCGGCTGCAGACCGCGAAACGTGTCCAGATAGCGTTTTTTCCTGACCGCATGATCGCTGCCCTCATAAAACTGATACAACCAGTCAATCGCCGGCAGCCCTTCGGCCCGCAATGCCTCAATGTACAACAGACTCTTACCCGTAAGGTCCGGATAATCGGGAGCCAGCTGTGGATCGATATTTCTCATGATCATCACCGGCAGCCGATACTCCAAACCCAGCCGCACATAAATTTCCAGCATTTCCCCCGTCGACACCACCGTGCCCATATGAGTATCGAGATGGCTGAGACGAATGCCCGCCCGCAACGCTCGGTCAATCTGTGCTCGCAGCTCTGTCTCCACCTCCGCCGGACGCGACAAACGCTGCACATCTTCCTTCCGTCGATGCAGCCAGCCATCAGCGTCCACCAGACTGGGAACTCGATCACGCCCCGACACCGGTCCCCACCGATACTTCTGAAATTCTGAATTCAAAGTCAGATGAATCCCGAAGTCCAGCTCCGGATGCTGACTGGCCCACTCGGCAAACTCCGGAAACCACGGACAGACCGTCATGATGCTGCACGATGTCACCAGACCACTTTCCATCGCTGCAATCGTCGCCCGATTCACGGAATGACTCATCCCCGCATCGTCCGAATGCACGATCAGATACCGTCGAGTCGGGTCGAGAGGCTGTTGAGCGCTGGCCGGCCGGCTTCCGAAAAACACAGCCAGACAGCACACACAACACATCAGCTTTGCAATCACCGACGATTTCACGACAAAACACTCCGGAATAGCGAAAACACAGGAAAGGTCCAGTCTCAGACTGTCCACGCCCCCAGCTTAGCGTGCCGGAACCGGCACGTGCAGTTCCAGATCCGAAAAATGCGGACTGTTCGCCCGGCAGACTGACTTCTGAACAGACGAATCCCTGCTAGAATCCCGCAACTGCTGCAGGCGATCAACGATCCCCTCCCAGTCACCCTCACCGACAGGCCCTCTCTTTCTCCAGCCGGGCGGTGGTCTTTCGGGCCTGCAGATTTCATTCAAAACCCCGTCCCCGCAGATCAGGCATGCCGATGCTGGAACGTCGTGAGCTGTTTCCGAATGTCATCGAGCTGAATTTTCAGGCGCGACGCCGACTGGGATGCTGCGTGTATCTGGTGTACGGTCAATCAGACTGGATGCTGCTGGACATCGGCTACGAGGACACTGTTGACGAATTGATCGATCTGATTCGTCAGATGGATTTTCCGCTGGCAAATTGTCGCTACCTCGTAGCCACACATGCGGATGCTGATCACGTCCAGGGATTTGTGCGGGCCAAAGAACTGCTGCCGTCAGCACAACTGGTGGCCCATCCCCACGCCCGCAGAATTCTTGAATCCAACGATCGCATCGCAGCCTTTGCGGAAATCCCTGCCCAGCAGATTTCCATCAACCTGCCAGCACTGAAGTTCGATCAGGAAGTGGATGAAGGCGACAGGTTGCAGCTCGATGGCGTCAGCCTCGACGTCTGGCATACTCCGGGACATGCCGTGGGTCAGTTGTCTTTTCGTTTCGGTCGGCTGCTGTTCTCCGGCGACAACATTTTCCGCGACGGCTGCGTCGGCAGTATCGACGCTCATCACGGTTCCGACCTGCCGGCCTTCATTCGATCCCTGCAACGCATTCAGGGCAGTGCAGTGGATTGGCTGCTGCCCAGTCACGGACCGGCCTTTCGCAACGACCGCAAACTGCTCCAGTCAGCCATTGATCGACTCGACCGATACCAGCACATGGCAGACTTCGGCACGTGCGCTGTGGACTGGCCCTTACTGGATGACTGGGAGGACGAACTGGCTCGCGGTGTGCATCCCGCGTCCTGAAAGTGCCGCTGCATGTCAGACTCGCTGCTGATTACTGCACTGACAGCATCACTGCTTCGCAGTGTGATTGTGTGCAGCATCGCCTGTCTGCTGCTGCCACTGTTCACCGGCTGGATTCAACGAGGGCGTTCCCGCACGTCACGGCTGACTCGCGAGCTGTTCTGTGTACTGCCATTCTTCACACCCGATCTGCTGACCGGTTTTCACTATCGACTGACAGCCTCCGCGTGGGCCGGAATCTCCGGCGGCCTCAGTTATGTATTGCTCACCGAGCTGCTGTACGGCACCCTGCAGCTCTTCCGAGCCGTGGCATTGGGTATGCTGCTCCGACACATCATCCCCACCCCGGCCGACACCAGCGAAGCCCTCTATTCGTGGCAGTTACTCCGCACCCGCATCCCTCGCGTACGCTGGTATCGCGGCTGGTTCCGACTGCAGCTGGCAGGACCGTGGCGGACCGCCCTGATCACATGGAGTCTTACGGCAGTCGTCGTTTTTCAGGAATTTGAAACGGCTGCGCTGATGCAGATCGATCAGCACCCCTGGTCGTGGTCAGTCTGCCTGTTTGACGCCCACGCAGCGTGGCAGCCCCTGACGGAATCTCTGCGACTGGCGGCTCAGGCACTGCTGGCGGAACTGCTGCTGCTGCTGCCCGGTCTCATCGCTGCCGGTTGCTCACTGAATATCCGCGAACCGCAGCCCGACACACGACAAGCCTCCACCACAACGGCTCTGCCGGCCGCCACTGCAGCATTGCTGGTCAGTCTGTCCATGGCACTGCTCATTTTCATCCCACTGCTCACGTCCACCCAGCCGGCCCTGCGCGGCATTCGCTTCATGCTGTCCGATCCCGTGACTATTCAGCGAACCTGCACATCACTTGCCACATCAGTCGCCTGTTCAGTCGCCGCTGCTGTCTGTGCCCTCGGAATCGCCAGCCGCATTCACTCCGATTATCCGTGGCGTTCCGGATGGCACGCATGCGTCACCGCCATCCTGCTGCTGCCCGGACTGGCAGGACCACTCATTCTCTCACTCGGACTGCAGTCACTGTTCCAGTTGCCGCTGCTGAGACTGGTATGGGACACATGGCTGCCACAACTGCTCGGACAGACTCTCTGGCTGCTGCCGCGTGCTTTCGCCGCAGCTCAACTGCTGTGGACTGCGGAACGCGGAGAATCCCTGCATGCCGCCAGCCTGCTGCTGCACGCACCCGACTCACGACGAAGATGGCTCGCTGGTCTGCTCCTCTGGAAACTTCAGGATCTGCCGCTGCTGATGGCACTGCTGCTGCTGACGCAATGGACATTCTGGGACGTCACGACCGCTTCACTGCTGCACCCGCTCACCTTCGAACCCATTGTCACGCGACTGTACAATGAAATGCACTTCGCACGCACAGAGGCACTGCTCGGACTTTCTGCCGTCGCACTGACAGCACCCGCCACCAGTCTTGCCGTCGGTGCTGCAGCCCTGCTGTTGATTCGCCTGCGCCAGACACGCCGCAATCAGCGGGCATAAAAAAATCCGGGCCCCTGAAGGCCCGGATCTGAACTCGTTTCCGAATCCCGACTGATCCGCTGGAACAGATCAGCCCGTCTGACTCAGTATCGGTCGCCGCGGTCACCACGCTCGCGACGGCCACCGCCGCCACCACCGTAACCGCCACCGCCACCACCACCGTAGCCGCCGCCAC
>Ga0255094_1000777_pt1 | contig 15726 bp, 8 predicted proteins | sample Colum_Law_RepB_8_2_FD_188434 | JGI IMG/M metagenome (GOLD analysis project Ga0255094, IMG submission 188434) | Freshwater microbial communities from Columbia River, Oregon, United States - Colum_Law_RepB_8d | ecosystem: Environmental > Aquatic > Freshwater > River | place: USA: Oregon | collected...
AAGCAGGCGGGTAAGACACTTCAGCGAGATCTGAAAGCTGCCGGCATTCCCTATGTTGACGATCAAGGTCGCTACGCCGACTTCCACGCCCTCCGCCACACCTTTATCACCAACATGATGAAGTCCGGCATCAACCCGAAAACGGCACAGAGCCTGGCGAGACATTCGACAATTGATCTGACGATGAATGTCTACACGAAGCTGACCATCGCAGATCAGGCATCCGCGATTGCGTCTTTGTGCAGAATCCCGCCGATTGAATCATGACCAGAATCATCTCTGCGAAGATTGAGGTACCGTTTCGTTCGGCCATTTGATGACGAAAAGATCAGAAGTTCACGGACAGCACCGCTACTTGTCTAGCTGAATACTCTGGGGGTAGAATCGAGTTTCCTCTGTGGATCTCAGAAAGTTACTTCCTCGAGTCTCATTGAATGATTACCGCAACCGAAGTCATGTCTGCATTCGCTACACTTGAGTACGAGCGAGACCGCAGACGGCCACCCGATGAGTACAGACGACAGCGGTTTCGCTCGGGATGGAGTGATGCCCTGCGGCCCTCCGATGGCTACGCGGATTCCACCCTAAAGAGCCTTACGTGGCAAAACCTTGGCTATCGGTTGGGTGTTAAATTCGGTCAACAGACAATTGCGGACATGGAACTGGCGTATGACACTCTCGCAGCTCATTACACGCTGCCTGCGCTGCTGCCAGCTCCAACGGCAACTGAATATGCTGCTGCGTTCCGTACGCTGGACTGCGTCACCGATACGCAACTTCAGATGTTGCGTATCCATTATCATTCGCCAGCGTTCACGATCACAGCGACGGCACTGGCATCAGCGATAGGCTACAGCCATCACGTCGTAGTCAATTCCGTTTACGGTCGTCTCGCGGGAATGGTTGGTGACCGTCTCGACTATAGCCCCACGGAAGAACAACTGGGCACACTCGTGACTTTCGAAAAGCGAAGCGGAACTTGGCACTGGATAATGCGACCCGAAGTCGCCGAAGCTCTTAACACGCTCGGCTGGGTTCAGAGCTCCAATATCTTGCTGCCGGAAGAAATGGCAGCAACAACGACACATCGTGAAGGGGCGGTTTACACGGTCCTTGTAAACGTCTACGAACGCAATCCGCAGGCGAGAAGCGAATGCCTGTCACACTACGGCTATAATTGCGTAGTTTGTCTTTTCAATTTTGAAACTGCCTATGGAGACGTTGGCAAGAATTTTATTCACGTTCATCACCTTACTCCTGTTTCTCAAATTGGAAAGGAGTACGTGGTTGACCCGGTTCGCGACCTGTGCCCGGTGTGCCCAAACTGCCACGCTATCATTCACAGAAGAATTCCTCCATACGAAATAGCCGAGGTTCAACGGTTCTTCAGAAGGCAAGCAAGCGAAACGCTGAACACCGAGGCAGAGTGATAATATCACGCAGGTAAGACGATTCAGCATTGTCTCATTCCTTTTCCGGCTCCAAATCTTTTGACACGTCCAGCCTGCTGCAATTTCGCCAGAGTGGGACACAAAGGCCAGAAATCCGTTTGGATGAAGCCGGTCGGAACTACCATGATCATGACCGAAGATCGTAAGCTTCATTGGTGTGTCACATTCACATCCGCCGACTGTCGACTCAAACACCAACATCGAACGGCCGGATACACCAACTGCAAACACCGGTTTCCTGCTCCGGTGAGCCGTGATTGAGCATGAGAAATGTGCAGGAAAAAGGTGCCGACAGTGGTGCCGAGGTGCCCGTATTGGTGCCGTACAGCTCGCATCAATCTGCATCGCTTTGCATCAGTTTGCACTGAAACAGCCCAGACTCACTCGCGTTTGGGAGACCCCGTAAACGCAAAGAAACCCCGAGAGAACTCGGGGTTTCTGAGATAAACGCTGCGTTTTCGAGCGACTATCGAAGCGGAGAGACAGGGATTCGAACCCTGGGTACCCTTGCGGGTACTCCGGTTTTCAAGACCGGTGCGATCGGCCGCTCTGCCATCTCTCCGGGGCGGATGCTATTGAGATCTTCAAGGACTGTCAACGTCCCGGTGTTCGAACAGACACAAAGTCCGACGACTGGTTCCGTTCAAATCGATTCGATCGGCACAGACCATGAAAAAAGCGGAAGTCAAGGGACTTCCGCTCTGTTTCAGCAGAGACTGCTCCGGATCCAAAAACTACGCGGCACGGCGCTGGAGCTGGGCAACGGCCTTCGGGAAGACAAGGTTGGACTGGCGACCCAAAGCCATACAAATGCCTTCCACGACTTGCTCCAAATGAGAGGCCGGGAGTTCTGTGTAAATAGGCAGTGACATGACTTCCGCACAAGCTCGCTCAGCTTCAGGCAGATCGCCGGGCTGGTAACCGAGATATGCAAAGCATTTCTGTAGATGCAGCGGAATCGGATAATAGACGGCGCAGCCGATCTGTTTTTCCTTCAGAGACTTCATAATCTTCTCACGCTGTCCGCCCACAACTCGTGTGGTGAACTGATTGAAGACGTGACGACGATCCGGCAGGATGGTCGGTACTTTGACAACGTCGGAGAGACCATTGGCTTCGATCAACTCGCAATATCGTTCTGCATTGCGAGCACGACCTTCGGTCCACGCATCCAGATGACGCAGCTTGACGCGTAGAACCGCTGCCTGCAGTGCGTCCAGACGACTGTTGAACCCAACTTCCACGTGGTTGTAACCCCCGAGGTCGCCGTGAACTCGCAGTCGCTTCAGGCGTGCAGCAATTTCGGGGTCATCAGTTGTCATGATCCCGCCGTCGCCAGCTCCACCCAGATTCTTGGTCGGGAAGAAGCTAAAGCATCCGATCGTGCCTAGAACACCCGTCCGGCGTCCTCGGTACTCGGCACCAATTGCCTGAGCTGAGTCTTCGATGATTGGAATATCGTGAGCAGCCGACATTCTCCACAGTGGCTCCATCTCAGCACATTGGCCGAAGATGTGAACCGGCATAATTGCTGCCGTGCGAGATGTGATGGCCTGTTCAACCTTCTCTGGATCGAGGTTGAAGCTGTGAGGTTCGATGTCAACCAGAACCGGGATCGCCCCGATTCGGTGAATCGCACCGGCTGATGCAAAGAATGTAAACGGGCTGGTGATGACTTCATCACCTGGCTTCACGCCGGCGGCCAGCAGAGCCAGAATCAGTGCATCGGTTCCGGAGGCACAACCGATGGCAAACTGAGAGTCGCAATAAGTGGCGATCTCGGTTTCCAATGCTGCGACTTCGTCACCCAGAATAAACGTCTGCGACTCGAAGCAGCGATCCACTGCACTCTTCACTTCTTCCTTGATGGTCTGGTACTGAGCCACCAAGTCAATGAAGGGTACGGGTTCGCAGCTTTCTGTCGACGCTGCTCGTGGATGAATTACGGACATGAGCGACTCCATTCGCTTCTGATTGCCAGACGTTCGGGTATTTGCCCGAATTGAGGCCGGAAGTTAGAACCTCAAACGGGGCGTGTCAAGATGAAGGGACCGGCAAAGAATGCCGGTAAATGCTTGTCGAGTTGGAACTTACGACGTTCCAGTCGGCCGGGACACACTTCCTCGTTATCGGTCTTAACAGAAGTAGAGTTTGGATCGATTACACAGAATTTTCAGGGACGGGAACAGTGAACGTTTTGAAACGGCCTAAAGTCGCTCCTTAGAGCATCAGTCATGCCCTGGCAAAATGCTGCCGGAAGTCTTCCACAAGACCAAATCGTCAGGTTTTTTGAAGGCTCACGCGGTCAAGCGGCACAAGGCGGCGAGAAAATATCAGCCGCGCGGCCTATGATCCGATGTTAAGTCAAACACCCCGCCGCGATTGAGATGACCCCGTACTGACTTCTCCAAGCCGAGAATTCAGGCTCTGGATGTCCCCAATGCTCGGCTTCGGGAACCTGTGAATTCCAACCCGAAGTCACGCTCGGCCTGGGAATAACTCCAGCAGAAAATTTTTAATTTAGTGAGAGATTGACATGCCATTTGTTCAGCCAATTCTACCTGCAGACGCCCCGGAGAAGGTCGCTCAGGTCTATGACCGCATTCGCGAAGTCCTGCAGATTACGGAAATCCCTGAGGTCTTCCAGTATCTTGCGACAGTCCCGGCGTTCCTGCATGACTTCTTTATGAACTTTCGCAAGTTCGTTTTGACCGAAGGGAAGCTCAGTGAAAAACGCAAACTGTTGATTGCGTTTGCCGTCGCGGGACAGGCTGGCAGCAGACGCTGGATGGATTATCTGGAGACATTTGCCGCCCAGAAAGGGATCACCAGGGAGGAGATCCAGGAAGCGCTGGCAATTGGAGCAACAAACTCCATGTACAACGTGCTGTTTAAATTCCGCGATATCAGTGGAACGGATGTGTTTAACGGCATGAGTGTAGGGCTGAGAGCACACACATTTCAGTCGACATCACTGGATGATCACACGGTAGAGCTGATCAATCTGTCGCTGAGCGATATCAACGGTTGCAAGCCCTGCACCGCAGCGCATGTAGAGAAGGCTCGTCAGCAGGGTCTGGCTGATGAAGCGATCTATGAAGGTATCCAGTGTGCAGCAACGATGATTGCGGGAACGCAGTTTCTACGATCCATCGATGCGGCTTAATACTGTTTAAAAAACTTCACGATCAAAGCGGGTGCTTCGGGCGGAAACTTGTGCCCCTGGGATGTCACAAACGTGATGACCGGGGCACTAATCTTTGATGGGAACTGAGTACACGTTTCTTCCCACGGTGTGCCTTCCCCGCACTGATTAATCTTCTTCACAGCATCAATCATCATGGTCTGCCACGCATACTTAACGAGCGGATCATTGTCGCCGGCTATGTGCAGCATTGGCTTAGGCTTCAGATTATTCCTGACCTTCAAGGCTGCCGACCCCGACGGAGCGAAGGCCGCAAAGACATCGGGACGCTCGGACCAAAGCAGATACGTGAACCCGCCACCGTTGGAGTGACCAGTCGAGAAGACTCGCTTCTCATCGACTTTGCAGTCCTGTTTGAGCGACTTCAGAACTTCGTCAAAGAACTGGAGATCTCTGTCCTTCTGATCTCCCTTTTCTTTCTGCCAGCCGGGTCGCTTGCCTTCTGGATCCGTAAGCTGTCCCGGAGTGTTTAATCCCTGCATGTAGACCACGATCGCTTGATCCCAAAGCTCATGGATGCGAAACGATCGAGCAACCTGCCGCATGTTGCCACCATGTCCGTGAAAGACAAAGACAAGCGGTGAAGGAACCTGTTTTGCAGAGTCCGGAACAGCGACAAGGGCCTGCCGAGTAACGCCTTCGATCATCCAGTCTCGCTGTTTGAGTTCAGCGGCATTCACTATGCCACTGGACAAAAGCAGAAGACTGACTAATACCATCAACAGGAGCTTTTGAAATCGCATGGCGGAACTTTCTGTTCAACAAACTGGCTAACGACGCCCGGCAATCTGTTCACGAAGTTTATCAAACTCATCCTGACTGAGTTGTTCGTCCTTGTCGGCATCACTCAGCTCAAAAAGACGATCCAGAAGGCCGGGATTGTCCCGCAGGCGAGGGACACGTTCTGCAGCTTTATTGGTTTCTTCTTTGCTCAGTTTTCCGTCAGCATCAGAATCCAGAAGCCGAAACAAGGCCTGCCCGTTCCCCTCTGATCCTCGAAGTGAAGGACGCTCCTCGCCGACCGCTACATAGGTCTCGACGTAGCCAATCATCATTTCTTCAAACGTTTGCTGTCCCCAATGAACAGTCTGCGATGGATCCGGGTTTGCCGGATTATTTTCACTGTTGTCAAATACAGCAGTCACTTTTACACGGCTCCCTGCAGGGATAACGCGCGGCTCACGATAGTCGTAACGCAACTGCCAATTGAAATCGTATCGCGGAATGTCGAGCAGTGTTTCTGTCTGCCCGTCTGACTTGATCAGTTCATAGTTAAACGACTTACCTCGCACATGCATGTGAGCCATATAGGCCATAACATTGACGTCCATCGGCACGGGACGAGTAATCGTTTCCACGTGATCCGCGGCACGAGGCGGGATATTCAGGTCCGTATCTGCCAGCGATAGCGTGGTGATCACATACTTCGGCTCCGACTTTGCAAACACAAGTCCCATTTTCAACTGATCTTCAGTCGCTGTTCCGGTGGGTGTGTAATGAATCTGAAAGCTAACCGTCGCGCCAGCTGGAAGCTTCCTCGCAAATCCATCCGGATAAAGCTGACCTGCGTTGCCCGGCACATAAGCGGCCCAGTAGCCACCAATTCCCTCTTCCCGATCACGAATGCGTCCCGCGCCTTTTTCGTGAACGTTGACGATCACGTGATGCACGACGCTGCGATCTGTCGGCACGATCTCATAACCCTGAACCCATTTGTCTTCGTCCAGCGTCGTCTGCGCCGTAACGAACTGATAGGGCATCGTTCCAGTGGCCTTCACTTTGATTGGTTCAGGAATCTGCACGACAAGGTCCGGCGTGCCGATCGTCCAGCCATCGACAAAGTGTCGCGTCTGCGGAGCATCTGCAGCATCTCCTTCAGGCTTGTCACTATCCAGCCATGCCAGCAGGTCGGCACGATCTGAATCTGTCAAAGATCGATCATTCGCCCAGAGGCTGGAGTGTTTATCCTCTGAGTTTCCTGCAAACCACGGCGGCATTGTGCGATCGTCAACAACCTGACGAATCATGCCCGTATGACCCACGAGATCCGCATAGGATTCCAGAGGAAACGGGCCAACTCCGCCACTGCGATGACACTCCAGACAGTTGGCCTGAATGATACGCGAGATTCGATTGTGATACGTCCAGCTCGACTCGACAGGACTGGCCTCGGCGTCATGTTCAATCGTGCAGCCCGGCGCGAGCGTAGCGGCGATCTGAGGTGTCTGGCCTGCCAGCAAGTCATCTAACGCGTCGGCAAGGAAGCGATTTTTGGGAGCATCCAGCGAGTAGCCAATTCCATACTGATCATCAATGGCACCGTGGTACACAACGGTGCGGGCTGGATCGAGCACTAAAACATCCGTCGTTGTGAGCGCACCAAAATGCTTTGAAAGAGATTCGTCGGCATCATGCGCGTAGCAAACAGATTCACCGAGTGATGCAGCGGCGGTCTTCATCTCATCCATGCGATCCGTGGGTACACAGTTGATAGCGATGAACTGAATATCCTTCGGCGAATACTTTTGAGATAACTCAACCAGCGAAGGCAAATACTTACGACTCAGTGGACAACTGGTGCTGGTCATCGCGACAACGACGTAAGATTTCTCTTTGAACTCTTTGAGAGAGCGCGGGGCCCCGTTGATGTCGGCAAAAGACACATCGGCCATATAACGTCCAACGCCATGGTCAGCCGGACGTAGAGTTTTTGCAGACTGACGCAGATCTCGTGCTCCTCCGCCAGCCATCTCGCCCGCTTTTGTCTTTGAAGAGATTGGATCTGGTGTCGGCTTCGCAGCTGGTTGTCCTTCTACTTCTTCACGAGTCAGCGTACCCGCTTTGAACGCGGCAGTGGCTTCGTCCAACGTAACAAAGCCATCACTGTCGGCATCCAGCTTCGTAAAAATCGCCTTGTTGGCCAGTTCTTCTGTGCTCAGCTTTTCGTCTGAATTTTTGTCCAGACTCTCAAACCGCTGCCGAAGAACCTTGCCTTCCTGAGCCAGCAACCTCCAGGAAGCACACGTGACTCCCAGCAAGACGACTGGCAACACAACGTGACGGGCGATACGAAATTTCATCGAATAATACCTCTGCAGATCCGGATCTGTTCAATTACCACTGCAAACCCCGACGTGACTTCCGCGAGTCGAACCGGATTGATCATTTTGCCGCGGAGACCACAAATCGACTACCTGGGAATACTGATTTCGTTCACGGTTTTAACAGACTATTGATGCGTTTCCGCTGCAACGGGACAAAAGTGCGAATTGGTTCACCATGATCATGGCGTCGTCAGGAACCCGAATCGCGCAGACCGATGCACCTGCCTGGAGACTTGCCTATTCGTACGGCGTTCGAATTCGTGAGAGAGAAAATGCCCAAAACCTACCAGTATTCCCGTGATTCTCGCGACTGCTATCTATCAGGTTCTCGGCCTATTGGATCACCCCCTGATTCGTTCGCCGCCCGTACTCATTGGATTTGCGACTGACAATAAGCCATACCGCAAAGCGGAACGCGCCAAGCGTTTCGGCTGTGACTCAGGAACGCAGCCCGCCGAGCGCCTTGGTGACTTCTGCTGCGATTTCGGGCCCGCAAGGTAACTGCCACTGAGCTGCCGCTGCACTACTCAACTTGCGCAAATCCGTTCACACAAGAATCTCTCGAATCACATGACCGTGGACGTCGGTCAGCCTTCGATCAATCCCGTTGTGTGTGAACGTAAGCTTCGTATGATCCAGTCCAAGCAGATGGAGGATCGTTGCATTGAGATCGTGAATCGACAGGACGTTCTCAACCGCTTTGAAGCCAAGTTCATCAGTCACGCCATGACTGACACCGCGTTTGACACCAGCTCCCGTGAGCACGGCCGTGAAGCCGTTCGGGTTGTGATCTCTCCCGAACGCACCTTTCTGAAACATCGGCATGCGGCCAAACTCTGTACACCAGACGACCAGCGTATCTTCCAGTAATCCTCGCTGCCGAAGATCGCGAATCAGAGCAGCGGACGACTGATCCATGATTCGACCGTGAATATCGTATTGTTCTCGCAGAGCCGAATGGCCGTCCCAGTTCAGTCGCCCCGCACTGGCGTAAGCTCCATTGAAAAGCTGGACAAATCTCACGCCTTTTTCGATCAGGCGACGAGCCAGAATGCAGTTGCGAGCATACCCGGTTTTGATCGGATCATTCGGATCATCTGCGCCGTACATTTTAAGGACGTGCTCAGGTTCGGTGGACAAATCACTGATCTCGGGAACTGACAACTGCATCTTTGCGGCCAGTTCGTAACTGGCAATACGAGCCGCCAAATCCGAATCGCCCGGATTCAGTTTGAGATGTTCCTCGTTGATTCTTCTTAGAAGATCGCGAGCCGCCAGGTCCTTGCCGCCACTGATCGATGCGGGTGGACTGAGATTCCGAATCGGCTGGCTGGAATTAAACGCTGTTCCCTGAAACACGGCCGGCAAAAATCCGGGCCCCCAATTGTTAATACTCGCCTGCGGAATTCCGCGCGGATCCGGGATCGCAACGAAGGAAGGCAGGTCCTGATTCTCACTGCCCAGCGCGTAGGTGATCCATGCGCCGATACTGGGGAAGCCGTCCTGCACGAATCCGGTCGAGAGAAAATTTTCCGCGGGGCCGTGAGTATTCGTCTTGCTGGTCAACGTGTGCACAAAAGCGAAATCGTCAACCTGCTGTGCCAGGTGCGGAATCATGTCTGACACCATCTTGCCCGTTTCTCCATACGGACGAAACTCATACTGAGGCTTCGCAAGATTTCCGGCGGGACCCTGAAATGTTACCGACGGACCTCCGGGCATCGGTTTGCCGTCTTGTTTGATCAATTCCGGCTTATAGTCCCACGTCTCAAGCTGGCTACATGCTCCTGCACAGAAGATAACGAGGACGTTTTTGGCCTTCGCGTCATAATGCCCTTGTCGCGGCGCGTGAGGCCGCGAAGGATCAATCTTTGGACCGCTCGCCGTATCCGCTGCCAGCAGTCCTTGCTGATTCAACATCTGCGTCAGCGCAATGGCTGAAAGAGATGACGCGGTCTGAGCAAAGAAGTCGCGTCGCTGAAGCAAACCGCGTCCGGCATGCGTGAGTGGTTGAGTGTTGAATTTCATAGATGTCACCAATGGTGGATTTCAACCGGTTCAAAACACGTCACGGAATAAACAGAAATTCGCTACTATTGAAGAGAACTCGACAAAGCGTCGCAAGTCCGTGATCACGAACAACGGCTTCCGCAGCAGTCTTCTCTGTCTCGGATGGCTTTCGTCCCACACTGATCTCAAAGGCGGAACTGACTTGAGCCTCAAGGCTGGTCGCTCCGGTCGCCACGATTCTGGCCGCAAACCTTTCCGATTGATCTGCCACAAACGGACTATTAAAGAGATTGAGTGCCTGAATGGCCGTTGTTGAGCGACCTCGACGAGGCATTGACTGACCGGCATCGGGACAATCGAATGCTCCAAACACAGGCACTTGTTCCATACGAACCTTGTGAGAATAAATCATGCGGCGCATTTCGTTGGGAGTAAACTCCTCCAGCGGCGGGAACCCATCCAGTCCGCCACGCGACTTGAAGAAGCTAAATCCCGGTCCACCCATTTGCAGATTCAGTTCACCGCTGGTCGACAACAGGCAGTCTCGAATCGACTCACTTTCCATACGGCGTGAGGTGAATCGCCAGAGTAGCTCATTGTCGCGATCGAGTTCTGCGGCCCGACTATCGATGAGACTTGCTTGCTGATAGGTCGCTGAGTTCAGAATCAGGCGGTGCATGTGCTTGATCGACCAGCCACTGCGAATAAACTCGGCAGCCAGCCAGTCGAGTAACTCAGGGTGCGACGGCTTTGCTCCATTCACGCCGAAGTCACTGGGAGTATCGACGAGTCCTCGGCCAAAATGGTTGAGCCAGATTCGATTGACCATGACTCGAGCCGTCAACGGATTGTTCGGCGATGCAATCCAGTTGGCCAGATTCAAACGACGCTGTTGCTCGGCCGTCAGTGTGCCATCGTTATTTGGTATTGCACCGCTGGGCGACGAGATGCTGTCCAATGTGGACTCTGCTGCCACAGAATTCAACGCTGCGAACACCACTGGAATCGCTGGTGTCGTTGCATCCATCTTTTGTTCCGGGTCGCCTCGTTGCAGAACATACGTCATGTCGGGTTCGCGAAATGTTCCGCCAAAAACCATCACAGGCGTCTCCAGAGCCGTCTTTTGAGATCGCAGATTCTCCAGTTCAGAAACCAACTCAGAAAGATTAGCCGGAGCGTCCGCTGGCTGACTTCGTACAAGAGCCTGCACGGCGTCGAATGGAACTCCCATGGGAACTCGATCTTCATGGCGAGCAACGGTGGTCCAGTTTTGACCGTCCAGTGATGTAGTAATCTCATATCGAATCGGAAGCCGGTCCGGGAATTTTCCGTTTCGATCACGTCCCCAGAAGACTCGATCAATCTCTGTCGCTTCCGGCAACTCCAGTTGAACCCAGCCGCCACCGTGCTGATCCGAGATCCAGCTATGATCGTTGCCGTACTGCCCGTCATTGATATGCGGCAACTGATGAATTCCAATGTCGGAATAGTTGCCGGAAGATGTCGGCTTTACGCCGGCCGAAGCCAGTGCCAGATTCCGTCCGGGAATTCTGCTCGAGTAAATCTCCAGCTCATCCAGGCAGGGTTCGTGCTGATTATTGTTGATGGTTTCAAAAGTCGTGAAGCGAACAAAGCGTGCCACCACCGGAGTGAAGTGTTCGATGTTCTGCACGGGACTCACTGGTGCACGAAGACCGGGTAGAGCATCCAACCAAGCCTTGCCGTCACCAGCCAGGCCCTGCGGCGGCACTTCCTGTAACACGATTATGTCCGCTGTGATTCCCGTTCCCGTATCACCACCGCGCAGGATGATCTTTGACGCTGAGGAAAGTTCGATTTGGCCGACGTTCTTCAGACCGCTCCAGAGCGGAACCTGTTCTGTATGTCCTTCGGTGACATTGGCGAGATAATACTGGTCGACGCGAGCCAGCTCAGTTTGATCTTCCTGGGTACTCAGATCGCCGTCCCGGTCCAGCACATAGCGAGCATCCCGAGTATGCACGCCGCTGCCGTGAGCACCCCACGAAAGCCATAACTGAAAGTGTCCGGCGACTCCGGGGTTGTAAGTCATGACATCTTCACCTGGGACATTATTCCACCAGGTGTATCGCCCCTGACTGATGTTGCCCACGCGTTCAAGCGTACCGGTCTCATCCTTGTAGCCAGGTTTTGTTCCGGCAGGATTTGTCCCCGGCCCGTTCTCCTGCTTCAGATAGGTCACGACGGCCTTGTTCTCTTCATCAAGCAGCAAAGTCCGTCCGGCCCGCGCAAGGGGTTCATAGGACTGCAACTGAGTTTGTAACTCGGCGATCTGCTGATTTAGCTCTGCGGCCTGAGATTTCTTCTTCTCAAAATCTGCGTCACGAAGCGGACGATCGCCGTATTCAACGCCCGCAAAATACGCCTGCAAGGAGTAATAATCTCGTGCGGTGATCGGATCAAACTTGTGATCATGACATCTCGCGCAGCCGATCGTGAGACCCAGCATTGTGCTGCTGGTCCCAACGATGATTTCATCGAGGGCATCCTGTCGAGCCAGACGTTTTGAGACATCATCGGCTCCGATCTGACCCGGCAATAGCACCGCTGAGGCGACCATAAATCCGGTGGCGGCGTCGGCGTTGAACACATCACCCGCCAATTGTTCTCTTACGAACTGATCGTAAGGTTTGTCTTCGTTCAGAGCACCGATCACATAGTCTCGATAGTGCCATGCGTTCTCACGCGGGGTATTCACTTCAAAGCCATGAGTGTCCGCATAACGAATAACGTCCAGCCAGTGCTGAGCCCATCGCTCCCCATAATGCGGACTAGCCAGCAGTTCTTCGACCAGATTTGACCATGCATTCGCACTGTTTTCATTCGCGAACTGAGCAATCCGGTCCGGCGTCGCAGGCAGTCCGGTCATGTCCAAAGTTGCTCGACGAATTAATGTTCTGCGATCGGCCGGAGCACTGAATTTCAATCCGTGTTCATACTGTTTCGCGAGCACAAAACGATCAATCTCATTCAGCCTGCGCCCCAGAACCTCTGCGCTCTCTGAAACTTCCGGAACAGCGACAGGCTGCACAGGCTGAAATGCCCAATGTTTCAGCCGAGGGTCGATTGCCGCTTCACGATCGTAATCCGTCTCCGGCCATTCGGCTCCCGCATCAATCCAGCGATGAATAAGTTCAATTTCATCCGGCGGAAGCGATGTCCCTTCCGGAGGCATCTTGTCGTCAGAACTTGTAGAGACGATCCTGCGAACCAGTTCACTCTCTGAGCTCTTGCCGACAACAACGACAGGCCCGCCGTCGCCGCCTTTGAAAAATCCATGGCGAGCATCCAGACGCAGACCACTCTTTTGAGTCTTCGCGCCGTGGCATTCGCTGCAATGCTTCTGCAGAATCGGGCGGACGGTTTTTTCGAAATCAATCGCCTGTTGTCCCGATACAGCGTCAGCCGTCGCCAGCAGGACCAGAATTGGCAGAAGTCGATTCATCAGATCGATGTTCCTGAGTGGGCAGGATGATCGGGAGGAAAACTCTGAATCCGCGTGAGCCGAGCCGGAGGGAATTTCGAGCGGCATGGCATTGTACCGCCTTTGCTTCGTCAGCAGCAACAGGCGAAGAAAGATTTACTCAGCGCAGCACGAATCAGTCTGACCAGCGTGATATCATCGCTCGCGGAGATTCAGCTGGCCGTCAGGCAAAAAAGAAGATCAAAGGTCCAACACTCAGCGAATGAGTGGCTTAAAGCGACCGCCGGCTGGACGGTCGGCGGCGTCACCTAGTCGTTCGCGGCGTTGTTGTTCGTAGATGCGATAATTGCCTTCGCACCAAACGACGCTGCCGTCACCTTCGAATGCCAGAATGTGAGTTGCGATGCGGTCCAGGAACCAACGATCGTGGCTCACCACCACCGCACAGCCACCGAAGTCGGCCAGACCTTCTTCGAGTGCTCGCAGGGTATCGACGTCGAGATCGTTCGTCGGTTCATCGAGCAGCAGCAGGTTACCGCCGGATCGCAGCAGCTTCGCAAGGTGAACGCGATTGCGTTCCCCCCCGGACAAGTCACCCACAAACTTCTGCTGATCGGAGCCCTTGAAATTGAAACGCCCGCAGTAAGCTCGCGCGTGGATCTTAGCGCTGCCGACTTCCAGCAGATCGTAGCCGCCGGAGATTTCCTGATAGACCGTCTTTTTCGGATCCAGTTCATCACGTGACTGATCGACATAGGAAATCTGCACGGTTTCGCCGATCTGCAAAGTTCCGGCGTCGGCGGTTTCCGTCCCCATGATCAGCTTAAACAGGGTCGTCTTGCCTGCTCCGTTCGGCCCGACAATCCCGACGATACCGCCCGGTGGCAGGTCAAAATTCAGATCCTGAAACAATAACTTATCGCCAAAGCTCTTCTTGAGCTTGTCCGCTTTCACAACCAACTTGCCGAGCTTGCGTGACGTCGGGATCTGAATCTGCGCCGCCTCGTCGCGTACATCGTACTCCCGAGAAACCAGCTCGTTATAGCGTTCCATGCGCGCTTTGTTCTTGGTGGCCTGAGCCTTGGGCGACATTCGCACCCATTCCAATTCTCGCTTCAGTTCTTTCTGGCGACGGCTTTCACGACGCTCGTCCAGTTCCAGCCGCTTCTGCTTCTGCTCCAGCCAGGACGTGTAGTTTCCTTCGAACGGCATGCCCTTGCCGCGATCCATTTCAAGGATCCAGCTGGCGACGTTATCCAGAAAGTAACGATCGTGAGTCACCGCGACGACTGTGCCCGGGAAGTTCTTTAGGAACTGCTCGAGCCATTGCACGGAGTTAGCGTCCAAATGGTTCGTTGGTTCGTCCAGCAGGATCATGTCGGGGTTCATCAACAACAGCTGACACAATGCAACTCGACGCTTTTCGCCCCCCGACAAATGTTCGATTCTTGCTTCGGCCGGTGGCAGCATCATCGCGTCGGCGGCAATCTCAAGAGTGCGATCCAGCTCCCAAAGATTGTTATGATCGATCAGGTCCTGAACCTTCGCCTGTTCCTCCAGCGTCTTGTCCATTTCTGCGGGCGTGAGATCTTCGCAGAGCTTCATGCTGATTTCATTAAAGCGATCGAGGATAGCTCGCGATTCTGAAACAGCTTCTTCGATACATTCGCAGACAGACTTCGAGGGATCCAGGCGAGGCTCCTGGGAGAAATATCCAATCTTGATCCCTTTGGCCGGACGAACCGTCCCCATGAAGTCTTTATCTTCACCGGCCATAATGCGCAGAAGAGTACTCTTGCCGGAGCCGTTGTTCCCGAGCACACCGATTTTTGCGCCGGGATAAAAGGACAGCCATATGTCCGAGAGAATCTCCTTCTCGTCATACATACGAGTCAGATTCTCGATCGTCATGATGTACTGCTGGGCCATGGAACAATTCCTTGGGATCAATTGAACGTTTTGAAGGGTCGCGCGAGTGGCTCGGAAAAGGCCTTTTCTGGACCGAGTGCCGCATGGTCCTCGAAAAGATTCGATCCCTCAAGGCACGACGCCCCAAAAACCGCCCCCTGGCCACGGGCGGGAGTTATCCAGCCGTCGCGGACGGCAAACTCCATGCAACTTTCGTTCGTAGCGTCGACTTCAGTCGACTGTCATTCGCACGTGGGCTAAAGCCAACGCGGCGAGGAAACCGTGCGGAAAGCCAGAAAACAGCGCGGGGCTTTCTGATTGCGTCCCTCTTTCGAGACCACGGTACGAAGAAACGACCAGGCCCCTTTTCCGCCCCTTCCTTCTGCCCTTCCCGATCAGCCGGCTGTGCTGAGGTTCAGCGGCTGGGACAGTCTGCTTGTCGAACTTGTGCCGACTACAGTAGCCATCTCGCTCCGCCGAGATGAGCCTTTTGCGATGCACGTGATGTCGCCAAAACAGGCTACCAAATCGATACAGCGTTGATAAAGTGGCACTAAGGATCGATCGGGAGTTTCCTCAGCCGCA
>Ga0255094_1000780_pt1 | contig 15698 bp, 13 predicted proteins | sample Colum_Law_RepB_8_2_FD_188434 | JGI IMG/M metagenome (GOLD analysis project Ga0255094, IMG submission 188434) | Freshwater microbial communities from Columbia River, Oregon, United States - Colum_Law_RepB_8d | ecosystem: Environmental > Aquatic > Freshwater > River | place: USA: Oregon...
TATCGTAGCCCAAAGGCTTTTCGCGGATGAAGCCATCGGCATGGGCGGCCCGGGCCGCCCATGCCGATGGCTTCATCCGCGAAAAGCCTTTGGGCTACGATACGGTGGTCGGAGAACGGGGTAATTCACTCTCCGGCGGACAGCGCCAGCGCATTGCCATTGCCAGGGCAATCTTGCGCAACTCGCCCATCCTCATTCTCGACGAGGCGACCAGCGCCCTCGATGCCGAGTCGGAGCGGGCCGTTCAAGCCGCCCTCGAAACGCTCATGGTCGGTCGTACCACCCTGTGCATCGCCCATCGGTTGTCCACCATTCAGCGGGCCGACATCATCGTGGCCATGGAGGCTGGACGCATTGTCGAGCAGGGGGCCCACACCGAACTGCTGGCGCGGGGTGGTTTGTATGCCCGTTTGCATGCCTTGCAGTCGGGCGGTTCGTGAATCGGGAGAAGAGGTGATCGGAGACCGACATTGAGCTGGGTCGTGTCAGGCGTTGTTTCGAGCCCTGCCAAAATCCAACCCAACGAACCCAATTGTACCGAACCCTCAGCGCCGCCACCAACTCCGGCCCGAGGTGGGGGCCGCGGCAGATTCGGGAGCGTCCGCCGTCGAGGTGGCGGCCGGTTCTGGATTACGCCCGGTGAGTTGACGGACCAACAGCTGACTGCGGGCTGCCGTCAGGGCCATGATGAATTCGTCGTAACTGCCGAAGCGGTCTCCCGGAGTCTTGGCCATGGCCTTGGACAACGCGTCGCTCGTGGCTCGGCTAATGGTCGAAAGGACCTCGCTGGCCGGCCGCAGCGGGATTGCGACGTGGGCCGCCACTACGTCTTCGACCGTGGGTGCCTCGAAGGGCACATGCCCCGTCAAGGCGTGGTACAAGGTTCCGGCGAGGCTGTAGATGTCGCACAGGAATGTATCCCCCTCCTGCCGTACCCGCTCCGGAGCGATGTAATAGGGCGTGCCGAAAATCGGGGCGTAGGCGTCGGTGTCGGCGTCGGCCTTCTTGGCGAGGCCGAAGTCCACCACCTTGGGTTCGCCGTCGGCACTGAAGAGGATGTTGCCCGGCTTGATGTCGAGGTGCAGCAAACCCCGCTTCAAGGCCGCCTGTAGGGCTCCAGCCACCTTGATCCCAACGTCCAGCACGTCGAGTTCTGGGAGGGTCTTCTCGGACTCGATCCGACTGTCGAGGCTCCCGGCATCCGCGATCTCCATCGCCAGAAAGCGAAGGCCTTCGTGGTAGTCGAAGGTGTAGATGTGGATGATGTTGGTGTGGTTGATCTGGGCGCAGGCACGAGCTTCCACGGCGAAGTTGTTCACGGCCGCCGGATCCTCGGCGAACTCCTGCTTCATCAGCTTCACGGCCACTTCGCGACCCAGAGCGGTATCCCAAGCCCGGTACACCGTGCCCATGCCGCCCGAGGCGATCTCCGAGCGTAGCTCATACTGGCGCAGCATCATGGGCATCATCACCGAGGCTTGGCACTTGGTGCAGGCCACCGTGCCCAACGGCGCGAGATCGCCGGGGATGAACTGCTTGGCCCCGCACGCCGGGCAGGAAACCATCTTCAGGGCCTTTTTCTGGGATGCCGTTTGCTCCATGAGTCGCGGGCAAAGTCTATGCCCCACCGGCCCCGGGACAAGGGCGGTGAAGATTTTTCGGTCAGGTGCCTGTCTGTTGGGTGCCAGCGGCGCTGGACGCAGCGAGTTCTACTTCTTGGGGTCCAGGTTGGCAGCGAGGTCGGCCTCGGTGATCGTGGATTCCACGCCGCCGGCCGGGACCTCCATTTGCGCCAGCCAGAGCAGGGCGTTGAGGAAAATCTTCCGTTGGTTCGGATCGCCCCAGTTCTTGTGGGTGTGCCCGCCGGTGAAGCCCATGCCGCGGCCGCCGTCGATACGCTCGTGCACCCACATCATGGCCTCGCGCCGACCGGAGGCGGCGACGATGTGCGCGTAGGGTCCTGGCGGGTAGACGTAGGGTCCTTTGCGGACGGCGTCGGACGGAGCGTCTTCGAGCAACCAGGTGACCGGGCGGCCGTTCTCTGACCAGCGCATGTTGACGTACCATTCGTCACGGGTGGAGAAGGGCTTCACGCCGCGGCTCACCGGGTGGTTCGGGAAGGTGGTGAACTTCGGGCTCCACATCGGGTTGATGCTGTATTGGTGCTCATAATGCCCGCCGATCCATCGGATCATGGCATCACCGGGGTCGCCGGCGGGCACCTCGACGCCGTAGTGAGCGAAGCCGAGTCCGGCTCCGCGCGAGGACAACCGATCGATGAAGGCCATGCGCTCCGGTTTGATGGCCGGATGTCCGCCACCGCCGTCGGCGTAGATGAGCAAGGCATCCACTCGTTCCAAGGCCGCGTTGTCATCGACCGTCTTGCCGCCTTCGACCTTGGTGGGCCAGCCATTGGAATACACCTGCACCTCCAAATTCGGCACACCGGCCAGCGCTTTCTGGAACAGCAGGCAACCAGCCCGGAACTCGTGCATGCCGGAGGGATGGCTGGGACGTCCGGCGATGAGTGCAATACGTCGGGTCTTGGCGGCGTCCTTGGCCAGCAGGGAGGGGGTTGGCGTCAGCAACAAGGCCACCAGCGCGGCGATGGCGGCAGGCAGGAATCGATTCATGAATGTGCGATCAGGGTTTTCGGTGAACTGAATCCGGTCAAGGCGTTGTCCACACCACGCGATAGAATTGCACGGCCGCGTTGGTTGGCAGGGCGATGTCGAGCGAGAGTTCGTGATTGAGGAAGCCGGGTTCGTTGCCGGGGGCGTCCACGGGGCGCCACTCGGGCGAATCCAGCGAAGCGCTTCCTTCCAATCGCAGGGAGACATTCGCCGGTCGGCGCAGCCGCAGATGCGGGCCCGCAGAGCCGGTTTCCCAGAGTGGACGCCACCGGTTCGCGGCCAGCGTCGGGTCGGTGTTCCCGAGGAATTCGAGATAATCCGAATTTCCGTCGCCATCCGAGTCGTTGTCTCGCGGCGGCTCGGAGGGATAGGGGATTCCCGTGTGTTTGCTCAACCAATCGCTGAACGACACCTTGCTGCTCAGGGCTTGGATCCATTGGGTCAGCAAGGCCGCACCCAAGGGGTCGGTTTCGTTGGAACCCAAGGGCGGCATGCGCAGGGCATCTTTGCGACTCATGCGGTGGAGGAGGACCGAACGGCCCACATCGCCCGGTGCGATCACCCGTGCTCCGGAGACTCCCGCCGAATTGAGGACCACGCCATCCACCAGGCCGGCCGCGTCGGTCGGTGTGGTGATCCGGGCGTCCCACAGGCCGCCGCCGAGTCCGCCAGGCTGGTGACAGAAAGCGCAGTTGACGTCGAGATAGCGTCGGACTTGCCACTCAAGACTCGTCGGCGATCGGGGGCCGGCCATGGGCGAATCCGGTTCGGAATAGCGGGGTAGGGTGCGCAGGACTTCGGGCGGATTGCTGAAATAACCGGCGGCCTTCCAGGCAGCGAGTTGTGACTCGGTGCTACCTGCCGCGGTCGTTCGATCTCGATGGAGTTGTCGGGTATTGAAGCTCAGAGATCCGCCCGCCTTAGGATTGTGGCAGGTCAGGCATTCGTTTTGGCTGGGGTAGTGCCAGATTTGGTTCCGAAGCACGTCTCCGTCCCGGATGGGGATCGACTCGTCCTCGCCCGCTTCCGCCACCAAGGTTGCAGTGGTGGGCGAAGTCCATCGGTAGGTCAGTCCGTAGACGCCATTGGTGGTGCGCACCAGGAATCGGGTCTCCAGACGACGGCGCGATTCAGGCACGCCGCGGGTGAGTTCCAGTTCGAAATGCTTCATCCACACCGTGCCCGGCGGCGTGAGCCACGGAGAGTCCTCGGAAAAGGACACGGTCTGTCGGGGCGGCAGCGAAAACCAACGCCGTTTGACGGCGAAGTCGGACCAGAACGGCAGATTCACCTCGTAGGCGTCGAAGGCGGGATGGGCCGTGAGACGCGCGGGATCCGTGAATGCGCCCGTCTCCGCAAGGGTCTTCGGGAAGGTCGGATCCCCAGACGGGGTGGTCGTCAGGCGCTGGATTTGCCCAGCATTGATGGCCGCGGCCAAGAGTTCTCCATCGCGCGGATCTTCACCGAAGGCGACTCCGACATTCAGGGCTGTCAATCGTTCGACCTGTGGGGGGCCGGAGGGCTGTCTCCGTAGCGACCACACATGCCCTCTTACCGAGTCGGCGAAGATGTAGGCTCCGTCGAGCGCCGGGATTCGTCGGCCTCGGTAGACTCGCCCGCCGATCACCGAGTTGCCCTGGAAGTTGCCGGTGCCGTGAGCGTAGTTGTAGAGGGCTGGTGTGTATCGGTGGGCGGCATTGTTCGTGAAATCGGCCGGTGCGCCGGTGCGTGGCCCGGCGACGGGACCCTCCCGGAACGGCCAGCCATGGTTGGCGCCGCGACCCGTGACGTGCACCATTTCCCAACGATCCTGGCCGACGTCGCCGACCCACAATTCCCCGGTGACCCGGTCGAAGGACATTCGCCACGGATTGCGCAGGCCCACCGCCCAGAACTCCGTGCGGACCTTCTTGGGATCGACCGCTTTGCCGAGGAAGTTCGTGGTGCCCACGAAGGGGTTATCGGCCGGGATGGCGTAGTTGGTGGTGATCATCCAGGCCTCGGCCGGATTGGTCTCATTGCGGTTGGGGAGCAGCGATCCGGGGCGGAAATCCACATCGAGCCGGAGGATGCCGGCGAAGAGTTCCCGGTCGATGCGCTGGCCGTTTTGGTAGCTGTCGTTGCCACCGCCCTCGTCTCCTAGAGACACATACAGGTAGCCATCGGGGCCGAAGTGCAAGTCGCCTCCGTTGTGGTTCGGGGCGTCGTCGTACTGAGCGAAGAGCCGGCGCTCCGAGGCGGGATCCGCCTTGTTTGGATCGGTCGCGGAAACCCGGAATTCACTGAGCACATCATGGGCTGCCAGTACCCCCGACGGTCCGGTACGCATCGTGCGAAAGACGAAGAACCGGCCGTTCTCGGCATACCGCGGATGGAAGGCCAAGCCCAAGACCCCTTGCTCGCTGCTGGTGAGCAGATTGGTGGTCAGCGCCAAGAACACGCTCCGCGTCGGCATGGCCAAGTTGGTGATGACGATGATTCGCCCCGTCTTCTCCACAATGAAGAGTCGGTTGGTTTCGCCCGGCGGATGGGTGATGGCCAGGGGTTGCTGGAAGGTCAGTCCCGGGAACGCATCGATAAACGTGTAGTTGCTGCGAGGGCGTTGTGCCGGAAGACCGGTGAAAGCGACCCGATCGCCCGCGGCTTGGGCTGCTTCGAAGCCCATCCATCCGCATGCCATCCCGAGGAGGTAGGCCCGCAGGAAAACAAACCATCCCGGGGAATTCATAACGCCAGATTCGGCCTTGGACCCCTCTGCCGCAAGCCTCCAGCAATCTTCCGCAACCCACCGGCAGCGCCATTCGGTGCCGCCTGACTAGGATTGGGCAGATGAAGTGGATGTTCCAACGTGGTCTGCTGCCGGGATTCGCGCTCTTGGCGTCGGTCCAGGCCATCGCTGCCGAGTTGTCTCCTGAGGCGGGGGGCACCCTGCCGAAAGTCACCGTGGTCGGAGAATCCGACGCGGACAATGTGGTCACCCATCCGTTCCCGGCCGAGGTCGAGGGCACCAAGGTGTATTCGGGTAAGAAGGTCACCGTCTTGGATTTCGATGCGCTCCCGCAAATTCAGAGCGACAACTACCGTCAGGCCTTTTCGCAGATTCCCGGACTGATGGTGAGCGAATTGCCCAATGCCAGCTTGTTGAGCCTGGGATACCGGGGCATCGGCGATCCGCATGAGTCGCAGAACCTGTTGGTGCTCAAGGATGGCATGCCCTTCGTGGTGGATCTCTACGGGTATCCCACGGTGTATTTCGCGCCCCCCTTCGAATCGGTGGACCGGCTGGAGTTCATCCGCGGCGGCGCGTCGCTCATGTACGGCCCGCAACCCTCGGGTGCATTGAATTATGTGACCCACCAGCCGCGCCGGGATCGGCCCTTCGCCCTGCGCACCCAGCACATCCTCGGCAGCTACGGGCTCTACACCACCCACACCCTCATCGATGGCACCGAGGGCAAGCTGGGGTATCTGGTCTCCTTCGACCACCGCCAGGGCGACAGCTTCCGTCGACAGAACGGCGACTTCGAGATCAACAGCGGCTCCATCCGCCTGGTGTACGACGCCACGGCCGAGACGCGTTGGACCTTGGACATGGATGCGACGGCCTCGGACAGCGGGGAGCCCGGCGGCCTCACGCTCAAGACGGGTGCGGGCTTGTTGAACTACTGGCATGACCGTCGGGCGACCCAGAACATCCACGACCGTCTGCGCATCGAACGCTACATCCCCAGTGTGGGTCTTGAGCACCGTTGGAGCGATGCGACGCTGATGACCGCGCGGGCCTGGGGTGGCACTTATGAACGTCAGTCGCTGCGTCAGCGCAATTCGGGTGGCAGCGCTTTTGGCAATACGGCGAACCTCATCGATTCCAACACGATCAACACCCACCGCTATGCCACGTTCGGGGCCGAGACGCGCGTGCGTCATGAGTGGCAGGCCTGGAACAACGACCACACGTTGGTGGGCGGCGTGTCCACCTATGCGTCGGATGCTCCGTACGAAGTGGATCGCGGCGCCAGCGCCGCGGCGGAGACCGGGACGCCCCGGCAGCGTTCCCGGCGCGAGACGGCCGCGGGCAGCATCTTCGTCGAGAATGTCTTCCGGTTCGGTCGCCTGAGCCTCACTCCGGGATTCCGCGTGGAGAACATCCACCAGTCCATCCGCGAGACGCTGAACCTCGACAAGACCACCTCGCCCCTCCTGCGCGACAGCGGGCTGGATACGGTGCCGTTGGGTGCGTTGGGCGCGGCTTACACCTTCAGCCCGGCCGCCGAGCTCTATGCCAACCTGAGCCAAGGCTACAAGGCCAAGAGCTACGGCGATGCTGTTCCGCTGGGCAACAACACTGCCGTGAGCAGCACCTTGGAGCCGGGACACACTTGGACGGCCGAGACCGGTGTGCGGGGGCGTCCGGGCGATTTCTGGAACTACGACCTGAGTGTCTTCCGCATCGATTACGACGACCGTTTCGGCGCCGTGACCGCGGCTGGGATTACGCGCTATGAAAATGTCGGTCGCTCGGTGAATCAGGGCGTCGACGCCGCCACCGAACTGGATCTCATCGGCTTGTCCGACCGCTTGCATGGCACCGAGGTTGGCAAATATTGGGGGGCCTTGAGCGTTTACGGCAACGTGTCGTGGTTGGATGCCGAATTCGTCTCCGGTCCGCTCCACGGGCTGACTCCGCAATACGCCCCGGACCACATCATTCGTACCGGGCTCATTTACCGCCTGGGTCGTCGGGTGAAGGTGGCGTGGTTGGGTACCTTCGTGGACAACCACTTCGCCAACGACAACAACACGGCCGACTTCCGTATCCCGGGCTACACCGTGTGGGATCTCACCGCCGAGTGGGAATTCTGGCCTGACCGGGCCCGCCTGTTCGGTGGCCTGAACAATGCCTTCGATCGGCAGTACTGGTCGCGCGTCCGAGCCAACGGCATCGATCCGGCGGTGGGTCGCAACGTGTACGCCGGCCTGTCGTTGCAGTTCTGAATCCAGTAGGGACGGTGCCTCACCGACTGCGTACTCCGGCTTAGGGTGTCATTGCCGCCAACTGGCCACAGCCGGCGGCGATGTCGATGCCGCGCCGTTGGCGCACCGTGCTGGGTAGGCCGTAGCCGAGCAGGATGTCCTGGAACGCCCGCGCGGCGGTGCCGCCGGTGGGCTGGCCCGCGTAGCCCTCGGTCGGATTGAGCGGGATGAGGTTCACCTGCGAGGGGATGTCCTGGAGCAACCGCCCAAGGGCATGGGCATGGTCCGGACCGTCATTGCGGCCTTCGATGAGGGTCCACTCGAAGAAGATCCGGCAGCCGAGGGTGGCGGTGTGTTCGCGGCAGGCGTCGATGAGTTCGTCGAGCGGCCACTTGCGGGCCACCGGGATGAGCGCGGCGCGTTCGGCTTGGGTGGCCCCGTGTAGCGAAACCGCCAGACGCACCGGTTGGCGTTCGGCCGTCAGCCGACGGATTCCCGGCACCACGCCCACGGTGGACACGGTGATCTTGTCGGCCCCGAGCGACAGCCCGGCCGAATCCCGCAAGATGGCGATGGCCTGCATCACCGCGTCGTAATTGTGAAGCGGCTCACCCATGCCCATGAAGACGACGTTCCGCAGCCGCTCGTGCCGGTGGAACACCGACGCGTGCCGTGGGTTGGCCAGGGCCGGGACTGTGGACTCCGGTTGGTCCGAGCGGGGAGCTGTCTCGCGCAACACCCGTTCCACATGGAGCAATTGGCCGACGATCTCTCCGGCGGTGAGGTGCCGGGTGTAGCCCCGTTGACCGGTGGCGCAGAACACGCACCCCATGGCGCAGCCCACCTGTGAACTCACGCAGGCGGTCGTCCGGCCGCTGTAGCGCATGAGCACCGTTTCGATCACTTCGCCATCGGGCAGCCCGAGCAGGTATTTGCGCGTGAAGCCGTCGGAGGAACGGGTCTCCCGGATCACCGGGGGAAAGTGCAGGCGATGATCGCGCAGCACCCGTTCCACGAAGCGCGGTGGCAGGCGATCCGACGTTTGGAACTCGCACAAGCCCGCTTGATAGAGCTGGTACCAGAGGGTGCTGGCATGCACCTCGGCGAACCCCCAGGCCTGTGCCTTGGCCTTCCACTCCGCGCGGGTGAGACCCAGTACCTCCGCCGGGGTGGCGGGCGCAGGAATCTCAGCGTTGATTGGAGCATCGGCCTCGGACATCGGCCCTGAGCCTAGGCCAATAGCGTGCGCGGCGGAAGGAAGGTTAGGCCACCCCATCGGTGAATCCTTCATCGGGCGGCAGGCTTCGGATTGGTCGGTCGAGGCAGCGTCGAATCGGAGCGAGGGGGCTGATGCGATTCAGTGGAGTGTCTCTGGAATCGTTCCTATGGTTTTCCAAGTTGGGAGCCTTGCAGGGTTTCCCACCGATACTTCAACCGTTCATCCATCGTTTATCATGGGACTCCTCAGCAACCTGCTCGGCAACGCGTCCGAGGTCGACATCGCCAAGATCCAGGCCGAACTCGAACCGGTGCTCGTGCCCGGCGAAACCATCGGCCGCGGCTTCAAGGTGTTCCGCGACCTGTTCATCTTCACCGACCACCGGCTCATCCTGATCGACCGGCAGGGGATCACCGGCTCGAAGGTGAGTTATCACAGTGTGCTCTATCGGAACATCACCCAGTTCAGCGTGGAGACCGCCGGGTCGTTCGACGCTGATTCCGAACTCAAGATTTGGGTGTCGGGGGGCGGCCTCCCGATCACCAAGGAATTCAAGCGCGGCACCGACGTGGTGGGCATTCAAAAGTATCTGGCCTACTGCGTGTTCGGCGGTGCCATCGAGCAGCGTTGACCGCAGTGCAGGTGGCCGCGCCGACCGTTGGCAGTGATGGGCAGTTTCGCCCTTGGATCGGTCGCCCTGGCTGCGTCTTCTTCCGCAAGAGCTTCGTTGGTCGCTCGGTCCGGGTCTCAACCATGGGCCGCAAGTACAGGCCTCAGCGTGGCTTGCGCCTCGCTCTCGCCTCGTCTTGTGAAAGAGTCCGCAATCCCTTGCTGCCGTGGGAGCCGGGTTGAAATCATCGGCGATGCCGAGCATATTAACAAAACCATGCGAAACCCGGGTGACGATACGGATCGGCCGTGGCGGAAATCCCGCCTTGCGGCGCGCATTCTGTTTCGCAAGGAGGCCGGCCGCATGACGGCCCGTGACCAGCGCATCGGTCGACGGCTCGCCCAAGATCCGGAAGTCACCAACCGCTTGATCCAACAGGGGATCTATTCCATCCGATATCAGGGACGCCGCATTGGAGACCGCAAACATGAGTTCGACCAAAACCTGGGACTGGTGGCGCGGTGACGTGGATTGGAGCACGCCGGCCGGGCGGTTGCTTCGCGCTTTCTTCGACGGACTGCCGACCGACCGGAAGTTCCACTTCATTCTGTTTGGCTCCGCACCGCTCCAACTCACGCTGAACCGCACATGGACCAGTGCGGATGTGAATTTTTTTTCCGACGATGACGAAGACTATCACGAGCGAATCCGACGCTTCGGTCTCGGCAAAGGGCAGGCCGACTTGTACCTGGAACCCGGCTACCGCCTCAGCTTTCGAACCACTCCGTTGATGGCCGAGCGGGCGAAGATCGTATCTTTGGGCCAGGTCACGGTGACTATCCCGCACCCTCTCGACATCCTGATCGCCAAATTGGCTCGCCTCGATGCCAAGGACCTCCTGGCCTTTCGGCGAGTCATCGACCTGACCGGGCACCCCACCCGAGAAGAACTCCTGCAGGAATTGACGAACGCCGTGGATCTGTTCCGGCCGGCGTTCGACGACGAGTCTCCCAACTTGTATCCCGGCAATGCGGTGCGTCTGTGGCGTGAACTCTGGCAAGCACCTCTGGATGTCGGACAGGACATCGTGGCCCCGGCCTTGGCCCGCCGTCGCGCCGGGTATGGGGATCCGCCCCCGGACTACCGGCGGTCCTTGGTCGACGGACTGGGGACTTCGGAGCCTCGAAGTTGAGGCCGCGTCGGGAACCTGTTGTGATGGAAGCAAGCGGGTAGCCGGAATGCCGGCTCAATTCAGCGCATCCATTTCCGCTCCAGCGGCTGCGCCGGATGGGGGGGACGGCCGGGTCGATGATCTGCCTTCGGGCTTGGCAAGTGACCACGTCTACGTCTGCGTTCGAACGTCGTTTTCCAGCTTGTCTTCAACGACCTTGATCTTGCTGGTAGCCAAGGGCTCATTGATGTCGTTTAAAAACGACAAATAAATTGACTGAGCGACAACTGTAGCGATACGGTGACGCGCATGATCACCAACGCCTCTCTGCCTGAACTCACGGAGTCCGAATGGGCCGTCATCAAGGCGGTCTGGAGTCTCGAGCCGTGTCCGGCGCCGACCGTGCAGGAGCACCTGGCCGGCCAGCGCGACTGGTCGGTTTCCACCGTCCGCACGGTGATGGAGCGCATGGCGGCCAAGGGTTTGCTTACCTCCGAGAAGCTCCGCAACCTGACCCTTTACCGCTCGGCGGTGTCGCGCCAACAGGCCCAACTGGGCGAACTGCGCTATGCCCTGAAGAACGCCTTCGATGGCGCGCTCACGCCCATGGTGCAGTGCCTGCTCGAATCCGAGCGCCTCGACTCGGGCCAGCTGGATCAGCTCGAGGCCCTCATCGCGGCCCGCCGCAAAACCGCCCGGGCGAAGAATTCCAAAACGCCGTCGCCCACTCCCAAGCCATGATACCGCGCACCGGATTTGGCTCACCGAGCGGACGTTCTCGGGTCCCGCTCCGGCTTAACCCTGCCGGTCTTTCCATTCTTTAAACTCCTCTCTCTTGTATGAACGCCTGGCCTGCTTCTTCCTTCGTTTCCTGGTTCAACGACGCCGGTGCGTCTGCCACCGCGGTGGCCGTAAGCATGTCCGTGCAGTTGGCCGTTTTGGTGAGTATCTTGTCCGGGCTAGATTGGCTCATTCGCGACCGGGCCCGGGCGGCCTTGCGGCATGGGTTGTGGATGCTGGTGGTTGTTAAACTACTGCTCCCCGTCGACCTGCTGTCGCCCACGGCCATCGCCTATTGGGCAGCGCCGTGGTTGGTGACTCCAGCGGTGCGAGTGCCCCGGGTTGCGGCGGGCTCAGTGACCGTGGTCTCTGAGGTTTCGCGAGTTGTCGGGCCGGTCGGACTGAAGACCGCGACGCCCGCACACCCGAAGCTCGAATTGGCCGGAGGGCTTCTATTGGTTTGGGTCGTCGGTTGCGGTGCCTGGGCAATCTGGGTGCTGGTGCGGAGCCGGGAGGTGGCCCGGCAGGTTCGGGGTTCGGACGAGGCTCCGGAGGCCTTGCAGGCATTGCTGGCCGAGACCGCGGCCGGGCTGGGGCTTCGGTCGAAGCTCCCGCGTCTGTGCCTTACCGATACGCCGCAGGGTCCTGCCCTGTGTGGGCTGCTCCGGCCGGTGATCTTGCTGCCCCGGGGGCTCAGCGAGCAGATCGATGCCGAGTCGCTCCGGCAGGTGCTTCGGCATGAACTCATCCATTTGCAGCGGTGGGACCTCGCCTGGAATTTGCTCCAAGTTTGCGTTCAGATCGCGTGGTGGTGGAATCCGCTGGTGTGGTTCGCCAACGCCCGCATCCGGTCCTTGCGCGAAGCCGCGGTCGATGAGGCGGTGATGCTTGAGTCGGGTTCCGACGAATACCCTGCCACGCTGGTCGCCGTGGCCCGCTACTGCGCAGTTCCCCCACGGATGCCCATGGCCTTCCTCGGAGTCCTTGAATCCGGCAGCCGGCTTGAGGTGCGAGTTCGACGGTTGTTGGAACGTCCATTACCCCGTAGTGCCCGATTGGGCTGGGTGGGCTGTGTGACGGTGCTCGTGGCCGGCGCGCTGTTCCTCCCGATGGGCTTCGCCCGGGTCGAGAACCCAGCTCCGCCCACGCCGGTAGCGAAGGTACCGACCGATCCGAAAACGCTCCCGGCGGGTGGTTCGACGGCGAGTTTGAAACCCATCCCGGCCGCCGCCGCGGAATTAAACTCCGCCTCGCAGTCTCAGTCGGCCGCGCCGACCAACCCGCGGGCCGTCGTCCCTCCAATCGATACGACTCCGCAGGTCTTGATTGAGGGGCGATTTATCGAGATCCGGGATTCATTGCCGCCAGAGTTGGTCGGCGTGCTTTCCACGAACCGCAGTGCCGTCCGGCTCACGGCGGCGAGGACCCGTGATCTGACGAAGGTCCTGGAGGGCCTCGATGGCACCGATATCCTGACGGCGCCGCGTGTGACCACTCACGTGAATTTTCAGGCTCAAATTTCGGTGTTAGATCAGGCTCAAATTTCGGTGTTAGAGGCCAGAGCGGTGAAGGTTCTGCAATCCCTGGTGAGCCCCTCGACCGACCCGGATCCCTCTACGGTTCGAAAGGTGAGTGTCGGCCCAACCTTGCGGGTCATGGCGAACATGTCTCCGGCCTCGTCGAACCTGATCGAACTCGTCGCAGATGCCTCCATCGTTCAAATGCTGGGATACGAGCCCGCTTCGAACGGAGCCTCCGAACCTCTGATCCGAACCAACCTTGCCTCGGGCCGGGAGCGGATCTGGGATGGGCAAAGTGTTCTCATGGATGCGGGAGCGCTCACCAACCGGGTGCACTTCGTCGACAAGGTGCCCTACCTAGGAGATCTCCCGCTCATCGGCCGGTTCTTCCGCAAGGAAGGCACCCAAGATCAGGTGAGCCGTTTGTTGGTCCTGGTGACCCCGACGCTCATCGACGCCACCGGCCGCCCCATCCACGATCCGGCGCATCCGCCCTTCGATCCCGCGACTTTCCCGTCGAACCCCTAAACCACAGCCCGCACAGGACTCACTTCCAGGTCCAGGTGGTCAATATGTAGGACTCCGGCTTCCGCCAGGCCTGCCCACTCATTCGTAGTGAGTCCACAATCGGAGGATCTTCACCGTTTTGATGACGGGGAACACCTGATAGACCACTCGGTGCTGGATGTTGATTCGCCGCGAGTAGGCTCCCACCAGATCCCCCACCAGTTTTTCAAACGGCGGAGGGTTGCGGAAAGGGTCCTCGGCGAGGATCTCCAAGAGTTGAATCGCCTGGGACTTGAGGCCGCTGGCGGAAAGCTTCTTCGCGTCCTTCTGGGCCTGTTTGGTGTAGACCAATTGCCAGATTACCATGGCAGGCGGGTGCCGCATCGGGCGACCGGCGTCTCCATGCCCGCTCGGATGGAGTCTCTCATGCCGGGGATCGATAGCAGGAACAATGTCTCCTGGATCGCGCTCCAGTCTTCTTCCGACATCAGGATCGCGTTCGTGCGCTTTCCGGTGATGTGGATGGGCTCATGCGACGCGGCCGCCTGATCCATGAGCGAATACAGGGAAGCCCGTGCTTCGGTGGCCGACAGACTCAACATGATTCAAGAACGTACGGAAAACCGTTCGCTGATCAAGGGGCAATCGACTCACGCGGTCTCGTTCGCCCGATCCTCCCCACTCTCCCCATCTTGCCCTCGGGGTGGCCAGAGTGGACTGGTCCTCGGTCGAATGGCGCCTAGCGCGGGATCGTCCCTTGGCCTAGCTTGTTTCACAGTCCTCATGAAGCCATCCCACAACGTCGCGCGTGTGCTCTTCGGGTCGGTCTCGACCCCAGCCTGGATTCTGGCCGCGCTCCTGTCTGGGGGCACGCTCGCCTCCGCTGCTCGCGCCGCCGAACCGGTGGGCTTCAATCGCGACATCCGGCCCATCCTGTCTGACGCCTGCTTCCATTGCCACGGCCCGGATCCCGGCACCCGCAAGGCCGGCCTGCGGCTCGATACGAAGGAGGGCTTCTTCGCCGCCACCGCCAAGCGCGGGCCGGCCGTGGTGGCGGGAGATCTCGGCAAGAGCCCTCTCTGGCAGCGCCTCATCACCACCGATGCCGATGAGGTCATGCCCCCGCCTGAGGCCCACAAGGATCTGACTCCCGCCCAGAAGGAGACCGTGAAGCGGTGGATTCTCGAGGGAGCCCAATGGCAGCCGCACTGGTCGTTCCTGAAGCCCGAGAAGGTGGCCCTCCCTCCGGTGAAAGACACTGGCTGGGTTCGTGGTGGGTTGGATGCGTTCATTTTGGCCGGCCTCGAAGCCAAGGGGCTCCAGCCCAATCCCGAGGCCGACCGCCGCAGCCTGGCCCGGCGCTCCGCCCTCGACCTCACCGGTCTGCCGCCGCGGCCCGAATGGGTGGAGGAGTTCGTCCGCGATACGCGCTCCGACGCCTACGAGCGCTGGGTCGACCGCCTCATGGACACGCCTCAGTGGGGTGAGCACCGCGCTCGCTACTGGCTCGACGCGGCCCGTTACGCCGACACGCACGGCCTGCACTTCGACAACTACCGCGAGATGTGGCCCTACCGCGATTGGGTCATCGGGGCCTTCAACCGGAACCTGCCCTTCGACCGCTTCACCGTGGAGCAAATCGCCGGGGACCTGCTGCCCGGAGCCAGCGAAGACCAGCAAATCGCCACCGGGTTCCACCGGTGCAACATGACCACCAACGAGGGCGGTACTATTGAAGAGGAAAACCTCGCCAACTACGCCAACGACCGGGTGACCACCACCTCGTGGGTGTGGCTGGGTCTCACCGCCAACTGCGCGGCCTGCCACGATCACAAGTTCGACCCGGTCAGCCAGAAGGACTTCTACTCCATGGCGGCCTTCTTCCGAAACACCCAGCAAGGTGGGTTCGATGGCAACGTAAAGGATTCCAATCCCAGCATCGTCGTGGTGACCGACACTAAAGACCGTGCCCGGTGGGATGCCCTGGCCGGGGTCATCGAGGCTGCCAAGAAGACCGTTGAGACCCGCAAGAAGGACGCGGAAGGCGCCTTTGATCGATGGGCAGGTGGATTGAAGTTTCCGGAACTTGAGGCGGCGCTCGTGCGAGATCTCACCTTCAAGGCCCCATTGAACGAAGGCTCGGGCACCGCCGTGTCCGTCACCGTGCCCTCGGGTCCGAAGACCTTCCCGGCCACCGGCGAGCCGGCGTGGAAACCCGGCGGTCCCCTCGGAGCCTCCCTGTTCACCGACTCTGGCAAGACCATGGCCTTTGCCGATGCAGGCG
>Ga0255094_1000795_pt1 | contig 15573 bp, 16 predicted proteins | sample Colum_Law_RepB_8_2_FD_188434 | JGI IMG/M metagenome (GOLD analysis project Ga0255094, IMG submission 188434) | Freshwater microbial communities from Columbia River, Oregon, United States - Colum_Law_RepB_8d | ecosystem: Environmental > Aquatic > Freshwater > River | place: USA: Oregon...
GCAGGTGGCCGCAGCGTCTTTCTCGCACTTCTTCAGGAACGAGGTTTTGGCGGCGCCCGCGAGCTTTTTCTCGGCCGCAGCGGCCTGGCAGCTCTGGGCCTGAACGGCACCGGCACCCAGGCACAACGCCAGCAGCGGCAACACGTGGCGAATCTTCATGACATCTACTCCATTCGTGCAATTCAACTGCACGCAATTGAACATACCACCATTGAATGGCACGTCGGCCAGCCAGATTTCAGGTGCAACAAACAGGTGCAACAAATCCCGCACACTCGGGCCCATGGCCACCTCAAGCACCAGCTCCGCCCGCCCTGCCGCGCAATCGCCCCGCTCCCTCAGCGGCCTGCTGCCTTTCGTGCGGCCCTACTGGCTCGCCATCGCACTGGCCCTGCTCTTCCTCACCCTGGCCGCCGCGGCCACGCTGCTGTTCCCGGTGGCGCTGCGCCACCTGATCGACGGCGGCCTGGTGTCGGCCGACAAGGGCCAGGCTGCCATGGGGCTGCGCGGCCACTTCTTGCAGCTGTTCGGCGTGGCGGTGGCACTGGGCGTGTTCTCGGCCGCGCGCTTCTACCTGGTGAGCTGGCTGGGCGAGCGCATCACGGCCGACCTGCGCAACGCGGTATACGCCCACGTGCTGCGCCAAAGCCCGCAGTTCTTCGAGACCACGCAGACGGGCGAGGTGATCTCGCGCCTGAGCACCGACACCACGCTGGTGCAGACGGTGGTGGGCTCGTCGCTCTCGATGGGCCTGCGCAACGCGGTGATGGGCATTGGCGCACTGGGCATGCTGGTGTGGACCAACCCGCAGGTGATGCTGCAAGTGCTGCTGATCCTGCTGCTGGTGGTGGTGCCGTCCACCTGGTTCGGGCGTCGCGTGCGCCGCCTCTCGCGCGCCAGCCAGGACCGCGTGGCCGATGCCAGCGCCCTCGCCACCGAAGTGATCAACGCCATCCCCGTGGTGCAGAGCCACACCGCCGAGACCCGCGAGGCCGGCCGCTTCGCCGACGCCACCGAGCGCGCCTTCGGCACCGCCGTGCGCCGCACCCGCGCCCGCGCGGCGTTGGTGGCCTTCGTCATCATCAGCACGGCGGCCCTGCTGCTGTGGGGCCTGTACCAGGGCACACAGGCCGTGCTGGCGGGCAGCATCACGCCCGGCCACCTGGGGCAGACGGTGGTCTACACCATCATCCTGGCCGGCGCGGTGGCCGTGCTGGGCGAGGTGTACGGCGACTTGCTGCGCGCTGCCGGTGCCAGCGAGCGCCTGATGGAGCTGCTGGCCACCGAATCGCCCATTCGCTCGCCGGCCCAGCCACACAACCCGCCCTGGCCCAAAGGCGGCAGCGCGGTGGTGTTCGAGGCGGTGGACTTCCGCTACCCCTCGCGCCCAGACGACCCCACGCTGCGCGACGTGAGCCTGCAAGTGAACCCCGGCGAGACCGTGGCCCTGGTGGGGCCCAGCGGCGCGGGCAAGACCACCGCCCTGGCCCTGCTGCTGCGCCAATACGACCCGCAAGGCGGGCGCATTCTGCTGGACGGCGCGCCCATCAAGGGAATGGACCTGCAGCACCTGCGCCAACGCATTGGCATCGTGCCGCAGGAGCCGGTGATCTTCTCCGGCTCGGCAATGGACAACATCCGCTACGGCCGCCCCGAGGCCAGCGACGCCGAGGTGCGCGCCGCCGCGCAAGCGGCCTATGCCGAAGAGTTCATCGAGCGTCTGCCGCAGGGCTACGACACCTTCCTGGGCGAGCGCGGCGTGCGCCTCTCAGGCGGGCAGCGCCAGCGCATCGCGATCGCGCGGGCCATCCTGAAAAACGCCCCGCTGCTGCTGCTCGACGAGGCCACCAGCGCGCTGGACGCGCAGAGCGAGCGCATGGTGCAGGCCGCGCTGGAGAGCGCCATGCGCGACCGCAGCACCCTGGTGGTGGCCCACCGCCTGGCCACGGTGCAGCGGGCAGACCGCATCGTGGTGCTGGACCACGGCCGCGTGGTGGAGCAAGGCACGCACGCCGAACTGGTGGCGCTGGGCGGTGTTTACGCCCGCCTGGCCGCGCTGCAGTTTCAGGCCTGACACGCACCCCGGGGGCCATGCACGGCGTGCATATCGCCATCGAATCGCGGCCTTGGACAGGCCTCGGGCACGCGCCTACAGTGCGGCCACGGCGTCACCCCGACCCGCATCCACCAGCGATTCGACCCACCATGTCTTCCGCTTCCCATGCGCCCGCGGCCTTCACCCAGGCCCTGCCCTCCTACCTCAACCCCGACCACCTTGGCCCCTGGGGCACCTACCTGCAACAGGTGGACCGGGTCACCCCCTACCTGGGCTCCCTGGCCCGCTGGGTGGACACCCTCAAGCGCCCCAAGCGCTCGCTCATCGTGGACGTGCCCATCCACCTGGACGACGGCACTGTGGCCCACTTCGAGGGCTACCGCGTGCAGCACAACACCTCGCGCGGCCCGGGCAAGGGCGGCGTGCGCTTCCACCAGGACGTGACCCTCTCCGAGGTGATGGCGCTGGCGGCCTGGATGTCCATCAAGAACGCCGCGGTGAACGTGCCTTACGGCGGCGCCAAGGGGGGCATCCGTGTCGATCCGCGCCAACTCAGCCGAGGCGAACTCGAGCGCGTCACCCGGCGCTACACCAGCGAGATCGGCATCATCATCGGCCCCACGAAAGACATCCCCGCGCCTGACGTGAACACCAACGAGCAGGTGATGGCCTGGATGATGGACACCTACTCCATGAACGAGGGCGCCACCGCCACCGGCGTGGTCACGGGCAAGCCCATCGACCTGGGCGGCTCACTCGGCCGGCGCGATGCCACCGGGCGCGGCGTGTTCACCGTGGGCGTGGAAGCGGCGCGGCGCATCGGGCTGGAGGTGAGCGGTGCCCGCGTGGCGGTGCAGGGCTTCGGCAATGTGGGCGGCGTGGCCGCGCGCCTGTTCGCCGAGGCCGGTGCCCGCGTGGTGGCGGTGCAAGACCATGGCGGCGCCGTTTACCGCGAGGCCGGCATCGACGTGCCCGCGCTGCAGGCCCACGTGGCAGCCAACGGCACCGTGGCCGGCTTCACCGGCGGCGAGCCCCTGGACCGCGACGCCTTCTGGGACACGCCCTGCGACATCCTCATCCCCGCCGCGCTGGAAGGCCAGATCACCGCCGCCAACGCCGGCCGCATTCAGGCCCGCATGGTGATCGAGGGCGCCAACGGCCCCACCACGCCGCAGGCCGACGACATCCTCAACGAACGCGGCGTGCTGGTGCTGCCCGACGTGATCGCCAACGCCGGCGGCGTGACGGTGAGCTACTTCGAGTGGGTGCAGGACTTCTCCAGCTTCTTCTGGACCGAAGACGAGATCAACGCCCGCCTGGTGAAGATCATGAAAGAAGCCTTTGCCGGCGTCTGGCAGGTGGCCGAAGAAAAAGGCGTCACCCTGCGCACTGCCACCTTCATCGTGGCCTGCCAACGCATCCTGCGCGCGCGCGACCTGCGAGGTCTCTACCCCTGAGCGACAAAAAACTCGAGCGAGCTGCAATGCTCATCAGTTAAGCCCGAAGGTCAACTGATCCGGCAAAAGGGGGATGTGTTCCACACGCTCCCTTTTTGCTTGCTGAGCCGACTGATCGAGGCCAGCGTGGGCGGGCGGCTCAGGTGCTCATCACCTCGCGTCAAGACGCCAGAGCAAACCCGGCGCGCAAACTCGTCGAGCTATACGGCCAACGGCGGGAGATCGAACTGGGATTCAGCAAAATCAAGCAGTCTGTGCTTGTGGGCGCGCAGGTGCTGCGTAGCAAGCAACATAAGTTGGTGCGACAGGAGCTGTGGGGTGTGCTGATCGCCTACTCATTGCTGCGGTGCTGGATGCGGGAGATGGCCGACCCCCTGCAGATCTCGGCGGAACTCTACAAGAAGGTCGAGAAGGCTTTTGGTCCACAACTGTCCATGTGGGACTCCGTTGGCTCGAAATTGATTGTGCTGGCCACCTACTGGATCGATCAGGTGGGGATGGCAATGGTGTCGGAAATTACATTGGTGAACACCAATGCCAACTATCTGCCCTTTGAAACCAATTTCGAGAAGAAATTGCTCGATGAATTGATGTTGAAAAAGCGGAGGTTCACAAAATGCCTGCGGTTCAACCTCAAGGTGTCGATCCCTATCGCGAGCGTTGTGCTGACAGATACCGATACCCCGGTGGCGATGTTTATCCAACTGCCGGACATTGATCTGGAAACCTTTGACGCCAAGATCGATGAGGTTGCGTCTCTTGGCATGAAAACCTGGGTTTGGCGTGCCGGCCAGGCGCGCATGCCGGACCTGCCGCCAGTTGGCAGCAGGCCGGGGGTTCCTCAATGATCAACCATGCGTTGAATCGCTATCTTGTGCTCGTCGTTGATCTGGAAAGCCGCCTGATTGCCTTTTGCGATGTTGTGTAGAACGATTTCGCTGCTCTTGGTGAATCGGTGCCCTACCCTCACCGTGTAGGACTGCAAGAGCCAACTGAGGAGATTGGGGAAATAGACGGCATCCTCAAGATCGCGCCACTTCACGCCACGGACGCCTCTATTCCAGGGGAAGATTCCCTTGAAGACCCAAACACCATCGCTGTCGGTGTAGAGCTGGACACTTCGGATCATCAGAATCCGGTAAGTCAAGAAGATCAACACGACGAGTGTCCAAAACCCAGCAAGCACGATGCTATTTTTTGAGAATGACCCAATTGCGATGAGCCAACAAAGCAACGCCAGTGCTATTGGCTTGATGTAGGCGATCCAAGAAATTCGATAGACCTGACTGGGTGCGGCTACTGCAGTGGTTGCTTCCATGGCTTTGATGGCGGGTTGTGGTTGGAGGGTTGAGGGGCTGTGGCTTTCTAGATGGGGCCAGTGCCTTAGACAGCATACCTGATGGTGCCGGGGATTCAATTACCGTATGGGGTAGGGTAATTTTCGTTCTGCTGTTGGAGAATGTGTTGATTTCCATCCAAAAGTGACCCACTGACCCCCAGGATTTCCATCTAAATCTGACCCACGTACTAACCCTAGCCTGCTGTTTTTTTAAGCGGCAGGAGACCAGGAGTGATAGACGTGGCAACACTGAGTGTCATCAGGCGCTGGGCCCTGCGAGAGCAGATGTCCATCCGCGAGATCTCCCGCCGCACGGGCCTGTCTCGCAACACCATTCGCAAGCACCTACGCGCTGACGCGGCCGAGCCGCAGTACCCCAAGCGGGTCAGCCCCAGCAACCTGGATCCCTTCGCGGCGAAGCTCTCTGGCTGGCTCAAGACCGAGGCTGGGCGCTCGCGCAAGCAGCGGCGCACCGTCAAGCAGATGTATGCCGATCTGCAGGCCCTGGGCTATCGCGGCTCCTACAACCGGGTCGCCGCCTTCGCCAGGCGCTGGCATGAGCAACGACAGGTAGCGCAGCAGACCACTGGCCGCGGCACCTTCGTGCCCCTGAGCTTCGGCCCGGGCGAAGCCTTCCAATTCGACTGGAGCGAGGACTGGGCCGTCGTCGGCGGCGTTCGCACCAAGCTGCAGGTGGCGCACTTCAAGCTGAGCCACAGCCGGGCCTTCTACCTGCGTGCCTATCCCCTGCAGACGCACGAGATGCTGTTCGATGCGCACAACCACGCCTTCACCGTGCTCGGCGGTGTGCCCCGGCGGGGCATCTACGACAACATGCGCACCGCTGTGGATCGGGTCCGTCGGGGCAAGGAGCGAGACGTCAACGCGCGCTTTGCGGCCATGGTCAGCCACTTCCTGTTCGAGGCCGAGTTCTGCAACCCGGCCTCCGGCTGGGAGAAGGGCCAGGTGGAGAAGAATGTGCGCGATGCCCGCCACCGACTATGGCAAGTAGTACCACCCTTCCCAAGCCTGTGCGACCTCAATGCCTGGCTGGAGCAGCGCTGCCAGGCGCTGTGGCACGAGATCGCGCACGGCAAGCTCCCGGGCACCGTGGCAGAAGCCTGGGCCGAGGAGCGCGCAGCCCTGATGCCGGTACCCCGGCCCTTCGACGGCTTCGTGGAGCACACCAAGCGCGTCTCCCCCACCTGTCTGATCCACTTCGAGCGCAACCGCTACAGCGTACCGGCACCATACGCCAACCGACCTGTGAGCCTGCGGGTCTACGCCGATCGTCTGGTGGTGGCCGCCGAAGGCCAACTGGTGTGCGAGCACCAGCGGCTCATTGAGCGCAACCACCACGGCGCCGGCCAGACTGTCTACGACTGGCGTCACTATCTGGCGGTGCTGCAGCGCAAGCCAGGCGCCTTGCGCAACGGTGCCCCCTTCGTGGAACTGCCGCCGGCGTTCAAACGCCTTCAGGCCGCGCTGCTCAAGCAGCCCGGCGGTGACCGGGAGATGGTCGACATCTTGGCGCTGGTGCTGCACCACGACGAACAGGCCGTTCTCACTGCGGTGGAGCTCGCCCTGGAAGCAGGAGCGCCCAGCAAGATCCACATTCTCAACGTCCTGCACCGTCTGCTCGACGGCAAACCTGAACCCGGGCCAGTCACATCACCCCAGGCACTGCGGCTGGTGGTGGAGCCCCAGGCCAACGTGCTGCGCTATGACCAACTCAGGGAGGTGCGCCATGCGTCATGACCCTGCCGTGGCCGCCATCGTGATCATGCTGCGTGAGCTCAAGATGCACGGCATGGCCCAGGCCGTTACCGAACTGGCCGCGCAAGGCGTGCCGGCCTTCGAGGCTGCCCAACCGATCTTGTCTCAACTTCTCAAGGCCGAGACTGCCGAGCGAGAGGTGCGCTCGGTGGCGTATCAACTCAAGGTGGCCAGGTTCCCGGCCTACCGGGATCTGGCGGGCTTCAACTTCTCGCACAGCGAGGTCAACGAAGCCTTGGTGCGCCAGTTGCATCGCTGCGAGTTCCTAGAGGAGGCCAACAACGTGGTGCTCGTGGGCGGCCCTGGCACCGGCAAGACCCACATCGCCACAGCCCTCGGTGTGCAGGCCATCGAGCACCACCACCGCAGGGTGCGGTTCTTCTCGACCGTGGAGCTGGTCACTGCATTGGAGGAGGAGAAGCTCAGCGGCAAGTCCGGCCAATTGGCCCACCGGCTGGCCTATGCCGATCTGGTGATCCTGGACGAACTGGGCTACTTGCCGTTCAGTGCGTCAGGGGGCGCGCTGCTGTTCCACCTGCTCTCCAAGCTGTATGAGCGCACCAGTGTCGTGATCACCACCAACCTGAGCTTCAGCGAGTGGGCCAGCGTGTTCGGCGATGCCAAGATGACCACGGCGCTTCTGGACCGGCTGACGCATCACTGCCATATTCTGGAAACCGGCAACGACAGCTTCCGCTTCAAGAACAGCTCCGCACAGCATCCACCATCAGCCAGGAAGGAGAAGACCACCAGGAACTTATCCACAACGTGAGCCGCCGGCTCACGAACAAGGGTGGGTCAAGATTCGATGGAAACGGTGGGTCAGATTTGCGTGGAAATCAACAGTCCAGGTGTGAAATTTGCCCCCATAGGAGTCATCATGACCATGACCATGACCATGACCATGACCATGACCATGACCATGACCATGACCATGACCATGACCATGACCGATGAGCGTGCTCGCGCTCTGCGATTTGTCGGCGAGATCTTGCGAGAGATGCTCGCTCGAGAGGATGAAGCGAGACGACTTCGCCCGCCCCTGCGATCTACCCTGGGCGGCTTAGCTGCGTACGCGGCAGCAAGGCTATGCGCCCAGCATGTCCAGCAACTCGCCCAGCGTCAGTTGATCCAGGTTTTGGGCATCGTTCCCTTCATGAAGCACGATGCCAATCCGTCCAACTGCGTCGCGCAGAACATCGAAGGACAGTTGTTCGATGCTGCCGTCGGCAAACTCCTTATGTCCAAAGCGGTCATGCGTGAAGAACGGGCCTCCATGGATCAATGCAGTGCGAACGATCTGCGGGTGCCACTCCGCATATTGCTGGGCAAATTCCAACAGATTTGGCACGTCAAAGTTGCTGGAGAACGGCAAAAGAGCCCATGGCGGCGAATCTTCGGCGTTCTCAAGGAAGTTGATAGCCTTCACCATCAAACGCACTTCCTCATAGCGGTCGAGTTGGCACGGGACTAGCAAGAAGTCGTGGGCATCAAGAACGCGGGCGGCCTCTGAGGCAAACTCATCAAGCAGGAAGGTCCGTGATCGGACATCCGTAAAGATGAAGTCGAAGCTGGATTTATCTATCGGTTCGAAGTCGCTGAACCAACTCACTTTGAGTGGACAGGTTCCCTCGGTGAAGTAAGGATTGGTCATGTGGCCGGCGACGTATGCAACTCGATGTTGATTCATTTCCAAAGCTGAGCCATTTTGAGACGCGTTCACGTTGAAATCTGAGCCACGTTGCCGCTCTATCGTGCTGAGTTTTTCAGCACGGGGGAGCAGGAGTGATCAACGTGAGCACATTGAGCAAGTTGCGCCGCCTCGTGCTGAGGCAGGACGTGTCGGTGCGCGAGGCCAGCCGCAGGCTGGGCATCTCGCGCAACACAGCCACCAAGTGGCTCAAAGATGGGCAGATGGTCGAGCCCCGATACCCGCAACGGGTGTCAGGCCCCAGCATCCTGGACCCGTACAAGGAGCAGTTGAGCCAATGGCTCAAGGCCGATAGCCATCGCAGCAAACGCGATCGGCGCGGGATCAAGGCGATGTTTGAAGCGCTGCGGGCGCAGGGCTACAGCGGCAGCCGGGGGCCGGTGTACGCCTTTGCCCAGCGCTGGCAGCAAGAGCAAGGCAACGCGGCACGCGGCGCAGGGTTTGTGCCGCTGAGCTTCGAGTTGGGCGAGGCGTTCCAGTTCGACTGGAGCTGCGAGTACCTCTTCATCGGTGGGCTGCGCCGCCGCCTGGAGGTGGCACACACCAAGCTGGCGGCCAGTCGCGCCTTCTGCCTGGTGGCGTACTACAGCCAGGCGCACGAGATGCTGTTCGACGCGCACGCACGGGCGTTCGCCCTCTTCGGTGGCGTGCCACGGCGGGGCATCTACGACAACATGAAGACCGCGGTAGACAAGGTCGGCCAAGGCAAGCAGCGCAGCGTCAATGCACGCTTCGAGGCCATGACCGGGCACTACCTGTTCGAGCCGGAGTTCTGCAACCGGGCCGCCGGCTGGGAGAAGGGAGTCGTCGAGAAGAACGTTCAGGATCGACGCAAGGACATCTGGCGCGAGGCCAGTGAGCGGCGCTGGGGATCGCTTGACGAGCTCAACAACTGGCTGGAGCAAGCCTGTGTGAGGGTCTGGGGCGAGATGAGTCACCCAGAGTGGGGGCACCTCACGGTGGCCGACGTCTGGCAGGACGAACGTGTTCGCCTCATGCCCAATCCCCGTGCGTTTGACGGCTATGTGGAGCAGCCGGTGCGGGTCTCTGCCACTTCGCTGATCCACTTCCAGCGCAACCGCTACAGCGTGCCCTGCGAGTGGATCCACGCGGTGGTCAGTCTGCGGGCCTATGCCGATGGCCTGCTGGTGGTCGGTCCCGATGGGCGGCAGGTGCGGCTGGAGCGCAGCTTCGAGCGGGATCAGACGATCTACGACTGGATGCACTACATCGCGCTGATCGAGCGAAAGCCCGGTGCGCTTCGCAATGGTGCGCCCTTCAAGACCATGCCCGAACCCCTACAGGAACTGCAGCGCCAGTTGCTGCGCCACAGCGGGGGCGACAGGGTGATGGCGCAGGTGCTCATGGGGGTGAGCCTGCACGGGCTGGAGGCCGTGCTGGTGGCGGTGGAGCTGGCGCTGCAGTCCGGGCGGGTGAGTGCCGAGCACGTGCTCAACGTGCTCTCTCGCTTGCAGGAGCAGCGTGCGCCCGAGCCGCCAGTGGCAACGATGCTCACCCTCAATACGCCACCACTGGCCAACCTGCACCGCTACGACGCACTGCGCAACGTCCAGCCTCACGAGGCCTCACCGGAGTCCGACCATGCATGACCTCATGGATGCCTTCAAGGCGCTGGGCTTACACGGCATGGCCAGTGCATGGCCGGAGGTGCTGGGCACCGCCCGCATGAAGTCGCTGGATCACGAGGCTGTGCTGCACCAGCTCATCAAGGCCGAGACCGCGCAGCGCGAGGTACGCTCCATGGCCTACCAGATGCGCGTGGCGCGGTTCCCATCGCACCGCGATCTCGCCGGCTTTGACTTCGCCCATACGCCCATCGATGAGGCGCTGGTGCGCCAACTGCACACCCTTGGCTTCGTGGACTCGGCCCACAACGTGGTGCTGGTGGGTGGCCCCGGCACAGGCAAGACCCACCTGGCCACCAGCCTGGGGATCGAGGCCATCCGCCTGCATGGCAAGCGGGTGCGCTTCTTCTCCACGGTGGAGCTGGTCAACGCCCTGGAGCTGGAGAAGGCGCAAAACAAGGCCGGGCAGTTGGCACACCGGTTGATGTACGTCGATCTGGTGATCCTGGATGAACTGGGCTACCTGCCGTTCACGCAGTCGGGCGGCGCCATGCTGTTCCACCTGCTCTCCAAGCTCTACGAGAGAACGAGCGTGGTGATCACAACAAACCTGACCTTCTCGGAATGGAGCAGCGTCTTCGGCGACGCCAAGATGACCACCGCCTTGCTCGACCGCCTCACGCACCACTGCCACATCGTGGAGACGGGCAATGAGAGCTGGCGCTTCAAGCATTCCAGTGCCGCTGGCGCGGCACCACCAAAGCAACGCAGCAAAGCTCAGAAAGGAGATCGAAAAACAGCAGACCCGATAGACTTATCCACAACCGAGTAGCCAGAACATCCATCAAACCAGTGGCTCAGTATTCGACGTGATCACTGGCTCAGTTGTGCTGATGAATCAACAGCCTGCAGCCGGAAACCAGTCTGGTGTATTGAGGTGCTGTTTTTGGACGACGAGTCAGAGACTCTGGTGCACGTCATGGAATTACTTCGCCGTGGGCTTGGTGCGCATGGTTCGCTTCGCTCACCACGCAGTTGACCGGACTCCAGCGCTCAGGCCACCTGCTCGGGCTGCTCCCGTTCCAAGAAGGCGGCCATTCGCTCGGGCGTTTCCTGCTCGGCTTGGTTGGGGGTGAGCAGCAGGCGCTTGGGGTGGCCCAGGCGCAGCAGGTGCCGGGCGATGGCTGCGCCGACCATGTGGTTCGGGCGGGTAATGGCGATCCGCTCGGCCGCCTGAGTCGCGAACTTGGGGTCCATGCTGGTGGCGTGCGGACAAAGTACCTGATGGCGCCGGGCGATCAGGCGGTTGCTACCGACCTGCCCAGGCGCAGCCGCTTGGTGGAGCAGGCCGGTGACTGGGCCACCAGTTCCGGCAGGCCGTCCAGGTCCAGGCCTTCGAGTAGCTGCCCCAGGTCCAGGCCGTGGCGGGTGGCGCAGCGCGCCACCTCGGAATAAGACAGTTCACCCGCTTGTAAGTGGCGCTTTTGCCAGAACAGGTAAATGGCTTCAGCCTCGGTGGGCTGGGTGAACACGGCGTGCTCGCGAACTGCGCCCCCCTTTTCAGGAACCAGGCTTTTCAATGAAATGAAAGATAGCCTGCTCCACTTCGCCCTCGATGCCAAAAAAGCCGTGGGGCGAAAGTGCAAAACACGGACCCGAGCGGGGTCTGCTACCACCTTCAAACACTCGCTCTGCCTTGCGGGGTGAGCCAGTCATCCGTCCGACAATCTTCGCACTATCTGCAGGTGGACTGAGTTCGCATGCATCGTCACGGTGCGTGATTACCAAAGCAGGTACTTTGATCTCAGCAAGCTGAGCACTTGCCGTCCCCTCCGGGTGGGTTCGATATGCGCTATAGCTTGGTGGCATCGCTGTCACGCTGGCCATTAGCACGATCCCACCTAAGGTCATCTGGGGGTTCGCTGCCAAACTAGCGACGGTCATCGAACTGGCACTGATACCAATCATCCATGGTGCTATGCCGAATCGCTTTTGAGCGTAGTCAACAACAGCTATCGCGTCGTCTATTTGATCTTCACCGAGGCGATAGAGGTAATCTAGTTTTTGTCTGTCAGACGGAACATCAGGCAACAGTAACGCATACCCAGCTTTCACAAACTGATCACGGTTCCTAATCAAGAAGCCTTGAGCGTAGGAGCTGTTTCCCACAATAGGCCTTCCGAACTGAGTATCAAGCCTCAGGGTGCCTTCACCGCCAGGGTAGGCAACGATCACTCCCTTAGGCTTTGATTCGGGCTGCAGCACCAAGATTTTAAGCTGTACACCCGGTCGCGGCTCCAAAGTTATTAGCTCTTCAGCCCGGACATGCGCCGACCAACACAGCAGCAGAGCTACTATCAAGCCGACACACCTTCCCATACAGTTCAAACTAGTTTTCATTGAAGCCTCCGGAAAAAATTAGAGCATGTCGATTGAGGGGGCGATTTCAAATTGTCACCAGTAGGTCCCGAAGTGGAACTCTACCGAGTTCAACTTCGGGCGGGGAAAGGGTTTTCACATAGCATCGCTGCAGACCAGTCCATGAACTTGAAGGGTTGACCGACTGCAAGGGCTCGAGAGCGTGAGTTCGACCCCGCGTGCAGCGGATATGCAACCGCGAGTTGGCGGTACACAATCGGTGGCCGGCCAACCTGGATGAATCGCCCCGGGGCGGTTCAAACTGACCCTATTCGGGTCGCTGTAGCTGTCGAGGCGCGACCAACGGGTAATGAAGGCATCGCGATCTAGCCTGGCAAACCAGGGGTGTGTGCGACGTTGTGCCCAAACCGAGGTGACTGCTTGCAGCGGCACCTCGTGTCCGGCGAACAAAAGGGTTTCGTCGGGCAGGCTGAACAGTCGCCGCGTGACGCTGTCCCACAGCGCGGCCGCATCGGCGGGATACGGCTGCAGCGGGCAGGCGTCCAGCGCCAGCAAGCCGCCGCAGAACACACGATCGCGCCACACAAAACTCAGGCAATGTACCGTGTGGCCTGGTGTGGCCCACACCTGAACACGTTCACGACCAAAGTCCAGCTGCTCGTTGTTGTGGGCCGTGCGCGCGCCGTCACGGACTTCACCTTGAACCACAGGGGCTCCCAATTGGCGCAGCCTGGCGAACTCCATCGGCTGCAGGTGATCGTGGTGGTGGGTACGCAGCACCCAGCGCAGCGTGAGTCGCTTTTCTTGCAGCAAGGCCTGGATGACCGGCAGGTCACGGCCGCGCGGGTCGATCAGCAGGGCCTCGCCCGCTTGGCGGTCGGCCAGCAGGTAGCTGAGCTCACGGCCGCTGGTGTCGTGCAGGATGCGAAAGTCCACGGCGAATCAGGCCTTGTGCTCGCCGTCCTCACCGATGAGCAGGGTGGTGGCGGCAAGGTACGTGTGCGGCGGTACCACCAGGTTGGTGGGCGCGGGTTTGTTCTTGAACACGCGCCCCGCCAGGTCGAAGGTAGAGCCGTGGCAGGGGCAGAAGAAGCCACCTTGCCAGTTGGCCGGCACGCTGGTGTTGGCCGTGCCTTGGGGCAGGGTGACTGGCGAACAGCCCAGGTGGGTGCAGATGCCCACGTTCACCAGCACTTCGGGCTGGATTGAGCGGTGGGTGTTGCGCGCGTACTCAGGTTGCTGCGGCACGTTGGAATCGGGGTCGGCCAGGTCGGCAGTGGCGTTCAGGCTGGTCAGCATCTCGGGCGTGCGGCGCAACAGCCACACCGGCTGGCCGCGCCATTCCACTGTGCGCAGTTCGCCTGGCGCCAGGTCGCTGATGTCCACCTCAACGCTGGCACCCTGGGCCTTGGCGCGCTCGCTGGGCGCAAAACTCGACACCAGTGGCCAGGCCACCGCCGCCGCGCCAACACACCCCATGCCGGTGGAGGCCAGCAACCAGGTGCGGCGCTCTGGGTCTGCGGGTGTTTTGCCCGAAAGCGGGAGAGGCAAGGCGGGGTTCATAGAGACACTCCAATCAATCGTGACAACGCGGTTCCTCAAGAACCATGCCACCCACGGGTGTCAAATAAACCCTTTGAATTTCAACCACTTGCAGACCGATTCCGCTCAGTGGGCCAGGCGTAAGGGCGCTGCTCTGCCAATGGGCTGCCATTCCTGGCAGTTGTGGTGGCACTGGCGTACACTGGCCACGTCCACTGCCGTTGACCATGCAAGCCCTGCCCGAACTCACCGCTTTTCTTGACGGGCTGCCCGAGCCCCACATCGTGTTTGATGCGCAGTACCGCATCCTTGCGGCCAACACCGCCTACCGACGGCAATTCAGCCCTCAGCGCAGCGTGATCGGGCGCACCTGCTACGAGGTGTCGCACCACTTTTCGGTGCCGTGTGACCAGGCGGGCGAAAGTTGCCCGCTGGCCCGCTCGCGCGAGTCCGGCCAACGTGAGCGTGTGCTGCACCTGCACCACACCCCGCAGGGCGAGGCCTATGTGAACATCGAACTGGCGCCCTTGCCGGGCGAGGATGGCACGCCCGCTTTTTTTGTCGAGAAGATGGAGCCGCTGCGGGTGGCCGAGAGCCAGCCTGCCTCGCAGGGCCTGGTGGGCCGTGCGCCGGCCTTTCGGCACATGCTGGAGCTGGTGGCGCGCGTGGCTCGGTCACGTGCGACGGTGCTGCTGCTGGGTGAGTCCGGCACTGGCAAGGAACTGGTGGCCCACGCCCTGCACGAGGCCAGCCCGCGCGCAGGCAAAGCGCTGGTGGCGGTGGACTGCTCCAGCCTGCCAGAGGCCTTGTTCGAGTCTGAGCTGTTTGGCCACGAGCGCGGTGCGTTCACCGGTGCGGCCGGTCCGCGCAGTGGGCTGGTGGAGGCCGCCAGCGGCGGCACCTTGTTTCTCGATGAAGTGGGCGATATCCCGCTGCCCATGCAGGTGAAGCTGTTGCGCCTGTTGGAAACGGGCACCTACAGGCGCGTGGGCAGCACGGATTTGCGGCATGCCGACATCCGCGTGGTGTCGGCCACCCACCGCGACCTGCCGGCCATGGTGGCCGATGGCCGCTTCCGCGAAGACCTTTACTACCGGCTGTGCACCTTTCCTATCCGCCTGCCCGCGCTGCGCGAGCGCCGCGACGACATCGCTTTGCTGGCGCCAGCCTTGCTGGAACGTGTGGCTGCGCCCCGGCGGCTGCGTTTGTCCAAAGAGGCGCTGACCCGCCTGAGCGCGCTGGACTACCCCGGCAACGTGCGCGAGCTGCGCAACCTGCTGGAGCGCGCCGCACTGCTGTGCGACGGTGATGTGGTGGGAGGCAGCCACGTGCAGATGGCGGTGGACACCGGCATCTGGGTACGCCCAGCCCGCCACGCGTCCGTGCTGCCTGGGCCAAGCTTGCCTGCTCACGCGGCGCCGCGCGCGGACGTGGCGGGCAGCCCGCTCAAGTCGCTGGAGCGCGACACCTTGCGCGCCCTGGCCGCCGCCCACACCGGCAGCCGCGCCGAACTGGCCGCCCGTCTGGGCATCAGTGAGCGGTCGCTGTACCGCAAGCTCAAGGCGCTGGATTGAGCCGCTGGCGCGCCGAAAAACAGCACAGGGTCAACGCCGCCACGTGGCCTGAAGGAAGTCCGTGATGGTGTGCTGGTGTGGCGCCAAGGCCGCGCGCAAATCGTGTGCGCCATCGACGGCCACCAACTGTGCCGACACCCCCGCTGCCTGAGC
>Ga0255094_1000796_pt1 | contig 15567 bp, 5 predicted proteins | sample Colum_Law_RepB_8_2_FD_188434 | JGI IMG/M metagenome (GOLD analysis project Ga0255094, IMG submission 188434) | Freshwater microbial communities from Columbia River, Oregon, United States - Colum_Law_RepB_8d | ecosystem: Environmental > Aquatic > Freshwater > River | place: USA: Oregon | collected...
GCTGAAGGAGTCCCTGGTGGACGATCTTTGGAAGGTGCCCGAGTTCCGTCGTTTTTGTCGTCCGATGGCCCCGGAATCCGCAGGAGCCCAACCGGCCATCGTGATCCGATTCCCGACCACCGTGACCTTCGGCCTCAACTTCTTCGGTTGGCCGTTGAGTGGTGGCGACAGTTCCTACGATGCGTCCCAATACGCGACGCGCATCCGCTCGGCGGGCATTTGGTTCGAGGGCTATGACGGCAAGGGGATGTCCATGACTCCCCGCGTGTATCTGGTGCCGGTGGGTGCGGACGTGCTGCGTTCACCCAACGGTTCCAATTTCGAGACCCGTCTGTGGCGCGTGGTGGATCAGAAGATCCCCTTGCCGTTCCCGATCCAACAGCGCCAGCTGCAGGATCCGAAGTACAGCCCCATGCTGGATTCCTTGGGAGGATCCTTCGTGGAAATCCGCAAGTTCTCGTCGTTGCGTGCCTATCACGACAGCGGTGGCTTTGATCCCTCGGAGGCGTCCTCGGACAGCCGCCTGGTGGGTCGATCGGTGTGGAACACCCAATGGATGCTCGTCATCCCCGGTGGCACCCTTCTCAACAACAAGACTCAGGGTCTTGATTCGTTCATCAATTCCGTCAGCGACATCAAACTGTTCTTCCAGACCTATGCATACTCAGGCAACTAATCGACCGCTGTTGGCGGCCTGCCTTTTGTGGGCAGCGAGCTTGGTTGGGGTGGTGTTACCCGTGATCGGTGCCGGTATTCCCGAGCCTTACAATCTGGTGTACGGGGTTATTAAACTGGGCGATGCAACGATCACTGCCGCCGACACCAATGTCGTGGTCGAAGCGCGGCGCTTCCCCACCTCCACCGCCTTCGCCAGTTACCGCATGGGTTCCCGTGCTGCAGCGGCAAACTACTACGCGCTGCAATTGAGCGTGGAACAGAAAGTGACCGGACAGAACATTTCCACAGAGGCGAGCGAGTCCGGGACGGTGGTCTACCTGACAGTCTTGAGTGGCGGGAGGGTCATGGACCAAGTTTCCTACACGATGGGCGGCCGCGGAACCGCCCGACAGATCGACTTCGGCAATGTCGACAACGACAACGACGGGTTGCCCGACGGATGGGAACAGGCCTACCTCTATGGCCTCGAAAGCGGACCTGAAGATGATCCGGACCGTGACGGCGAGACCAACAGGAATGAATTCTTGCTGGGACTCAATCCCTTGGTGATGGATGCCCGGCACCCGGCCGACATCAATCCTGCGGATGGGCGCCTGACCATTCAGGAGGTCTCCGCCTACTACACGGCTTGGCGAAACGGCACCAACCAATGGAACCAGACTTTGGCCAACGGAACCACAGTGGCTCGGGGTCCGGTCCCGATTCCGGTGGAATATGTGACGCGTGCCACCTTCATCTGGGAGCGGGGTGAAAAATACGTTCTGAACGCAAAATCGGCGTCATCGGCGCCTCTTTGGTGGGTGCCTGAGACGACCGCAGCGACAACTTCAGTGGGTGATGAAATGGCATCCAAGGACAGCGGAGGTGCTTTGGATGGATCGCTGGCCGTCTTGGATGGCTCCAAATCGCGTCGTCCGGCCAACTCTTCGACGGCCAAGTCGGAGAAGACTCCGATGCGTGTCGTCAGCACGGCGCCAGTCAACTTCGCGAATGGCGATCTGGTCACGGTCACCAATGATGTCACCATCTTGTCCGGTCTGCGTACCTATGCGGTGGAGCACTATCCGCCCGCTGGTTGGGAGATCGTCGCCATCAGTGCGGGTGGCTATTATGATTCGGTGTACCAGCGGGTGAAGTGGGGGCCGTTTTTTGATCGGCAGCCGCGGCAATTGACCTACACCATGAAAGCGGTGAAACCGGCCAAATCAGCGGACGCGGTGGCGTTGGTGGGTGCGAGTGCCTACGATGGAATTCCGGTGGAAATCGAAGGCCAGCAGTCGATCTTCATCATCCCTGGAGAAGAGCGTCGTTTGGTGCTCCAAGCTGGAAGCACCTTGGGTCGGTGGAAGTTGCAAGGCCAACCGGGAAGGATCTACGAACTGAGCCGCTCAATCAATCTATCCCAGTGGATGCCGGTGCAACAAGTGCCTGCGGATGACGCTGGTTTGGTGGAATTCACGGATGATCGGATGGACTCCGAGACCTCGGGCTATTTTAGGGCTCGGGAATTGCCTTGATGTCAGGTCCTCGCACGAATGTTGGGCACGGTTGGATTGTCTCCGGGCTGTGGATCAGCGTCATCGGGCTATTCTGGGGCTGCGGTGGCGAGTCCTCGTCGGTTTCCACTCAGCGACCGAAGTCGCTGGAGGGATATCAGATTCAAAATGAGGAGTGGAGCAGAGGATGGTTGGCTCCTGAACGTTTGGCCCAGCGGTGTGATCGGGTGATCGTGGCCGGTTGGGATCGCAGTCGAAAAAGTGGAGATCCGTGGGCCGTATTCGAGACCTTGGAGGTTCAGTCCATCCAACCGCCTGAGTTGGGGTCCTCCCAGCCTTCAGGAATGGACGGCGTTCGGGTCCAAGCGTTGGTCCCCGGCACGAAGACTCTGTCCACCCGAGCGGAACGCGAGGCATGGTCGGAATCCTTCCGAGCAGCGGGTTGGGTGTGTGTTCAATCTGAATGGCGGACGGTCGGATGCACCCGCAACGGGACCAATGTGTTCACCGAGGTCGCCATGAACCTTCACCTGCTTCGTACCAAGGACCTGATGCGGGCCGAGGCCCGAGGTCAGTGGCGCATGGAATGGAGTCTGACCAATGACTCGCCCGCCGCGGTGCCGCGTTGGATGAGTGCCACTTGGAAAACCGGTCAATGGCTTGAGAAGTCCGGGACCCCTCGGTTTGTTGAGCGCTGGTCGGCTGCTCTCAAGTCGTCTTCCCGGGGAGGCGGCATGGTGGATCCTCTGATCGTGTCCGATTGGGACGGTGATGGGCGCGAAGACCTGATTCTGGCCGGAGCAAACCGATGGTTTCGCTGGAACTCGGCGAACGGATGGTCCACCAACCGAATCATCCCCTTCGATGATATCCATCTCCAAGCGGCATCCGTCGCTGATTTCGATCGGGATGGCCATTTGGATTTGCTGGCCCCCGGCGGGCGTCAGCTCCAACTTTTTCGTGGCAACGGTACTGGAGGGGTGGAGTTGCCCCCCGTCCTGACCCCGGCCGCCGCGCTTAAGGATCCGATGGTCTTGGCCACCGTGGATATGGACGGTGACGGCGACTTGGATGTTTGGGTGGGGCAGTATGCGGCCGCCTTCGAGTCCGGACACACGCCGACTCCTTTTGATGCAGCCACCAATGGGCCACCTGCATCGCTGTGGCGCAACCTGGGCAACGGCCGGTTCGAGGAGTGTTTGTCCACCAGCGGTCTCGATCGGGTTCGCGACCGGTTTGTCTTTTCCGCAGTCTTTTTGGATACGGACGGAGACCGCCATCCGGAGTTCCTGCAGGTGTCCGATTTCAACGGTGTCGATTTTTTCCGCGGTACCGGTTCCGGGAAGTTTGCTCAGGAGACCTCCAAAGCCTTGGGAGAGACCCGCGGTTTTGGAATGGGTCATGTCGTCGGCGATTTCGACCGGGACGGCCGTCCGGACTTCATGATGATCGGCATGAACTCAGCACCGGCAACCCGCATGGAAGCGTCCGGCATCCACCATCCCGGCTTCCAACGGGTGCGTGAGGGGCGACGGGAAATGACCCATGGCAACCGAGTCTGGCTCAATCGGGGCGCAGGCCGCTGGGAAGTGGCCCCTTGGGAGCGACAGGTGGCTGAGACCGGTTGGGCCTGGGGAGCCGCTTGGCTGGATTCCAACAACGATGGGTTGGGTGAATTTTACGTTGCCAACGGCTTCATCAGCAACGAGTCGGCCTGGGATTATCAAGCGGAGCACTGGTCTACCGAAGTCTATCAAGGAGGAGGCGAGCCTGACGCGGCACGCGCCGAATATTGGCAACGGCGCTCCCAGCTCAAGATGGAGAGCGGAGCCTCCGAAGGGGGGCACCACCGCAATCAGTGGCTGGCGCCGGTGGGTTCGGACTGGCAGGAATTGGGCTGGCTGGGGGGCATTGCTCTCCCCGAGGACTGCCGCAATGTGGTGGCTTGGGACTACGATGGGGATGGACTTCAGGATCTTCTGGTGGTGACTCAGGAGGAGTATCCCACGGCGCAAACGGTACTGCGGGTTTTCCGCAATGAGCATCCCGGCGGTGACTGGTTGGCCATTCGTGTTCCTCCCCAAGCCGGGGTGTCGCCCTGGGGTGGTGAAGTGACTTTGAATTTTGTCGATGGTTCCATGAGGCGTGAATGGCTGGTGGACCAGCAAGGATTTCGGACTCAACCGCCTCCCATGGCCCACTTTGGCCTAGGAACAGCGAAACCGAAATCCGTTCGAGTTCGTTGGCCCGACGGGGTGGAAAGGGAGGAGACGGTTTCTTCCGTCAACCGGACCCTCACCGTCTCAAGACCCTGAAAGAACGAAGGATTCCAATGACTTTTCCATGGCGGATTCAATGGCGTGGGTTTTTGTTCGGGGGCGCGTTCGTGATGCTGGTCTGCTCGATGTTCTTGGGCTGTCGCAAAGCAGACGAGTTGGCACCGGCACCGGAATGGGTGGTCCAGGTCGGGACCCAGAAGGTGGCCACGGTGACCTTTGAGGCGGACTGGGGTCGGCGTCAGTCCCAGCAAGAGCGCCCCGTCCCATCCGGCGATGTGATCGGAGCCTTTGTCAGCGATTGGCAGGCCTATCAAGCTGCCGGACAAATGGGGTTGTTGGAGGATCTTGAGCTTCAGAGCTCCATCCGGCGGTTGGTTGGGGCGAAAGTTCGAGAGAAACTAGCCGAACGCTTGGCGAAGCCTGGGGCGGACGCCCCGATAGATGTTGCCGAAATAGAAACGGCGTACCGATCTCAGCCCCAGCGTTGGCAGAGGCCTCCAGCTTGGAATATCGCGTGGTTGGTGGCATCGGTCTCTCCCAAGGCTGAACCGTCCCGGCGAACCGCTGTGCGTGAGCGTTTGGAAGGGTATCGGCGTGAAATCTTGAACAGTAGTGATCCCAAGGCGACGTTCGCGATCCTCTGTTCCAATCACTCCGATGACACGGCCACCCGATACCTTCGGGGTGAGTTGGGGTGGTTGCAGCGGGAGCAATTGGTCGGACGAATGGGGGAGTCCATCGCCGAACAAGCAATCCTCTTGAATTCGACCAATCGAATGTCTGCCGTGTTGGAATCTCCGACCCGGATGGTGGTGTTGCTGCATCTTGGTCATCGCTCGGTTCAGATGCGGCCTCTAGATGAGGTGGCTCCACAGATCCGCTTTGAGATAGGCAAGCAGCGGGACGAGGAGCTCAAGCGAGCGCTTGCCAAGGAGTTGAATCGTCGAGTGCCCGTAGAGACCAACTTGGCGGTACTAGCCCGCTTGAAGGCACCGACCGTACCCACGTCGACCCCTCCGGCCCCTTCGCCCATGCCGCGACCCTGACGATGTTTTCTCTGCGACTCCTGAATTTATGGCTTACAGCCATTAGTATTCGCCGGAGTTTCTTGAAACAACGGTGGGTGATACTGGTGCTGTTCTTGGCGGAAGCCCTCCGTTCCGAAGCCGCGGGGACCGTGACCCGGCGATTCCCGGCAGAGGTCGTTGAGGGACAAATCATCGAGGTGGTTCTGCAGGCCGAACCCCTGGTTTCGGCCTTGGCGTTCGGTGTGCGTGAGACCTTTCCGCCCGGAGTGGAGTACATCAGCTCCAACCCTCAAGCCAGTTACTCCAGCACGCAGCGTCAACTCCGATGGGGCTTGTTCTTTGATGGTCGTTCCCGTCCGTTGACTTACCGGATTCGGGTGCCTTCGGCTCGGACGCTTCTCGGGTGGCAAGGTTGGCTGGATGAGGATGGGGTGTCTGTCCCTTCCGGGGGCCCGAATCAATTGGTGGTTCAGCGACCCAACCCAGGATCGGTGACGCGGATATTGCCGGCTCCGGTCGAAGCCGGCGGCATCGCAACCATCCGCCTGCAGATTCGCCCGCGCAGTGGGCTTCAGTTCCAAGTGATCGAAGAGACGCTGCCGTCGGGATGGAGTTTGATCGATCTCAACCAAGGCGGATCAGCCTTGTCATCCCGCCAGTTGCGCTGGGGTCCGTGGACCGATGACCTGGCTCGAGACCTCACCTATCGGCTCCGCGCGCCTGCGCAGGCGGTCCCCGGCATTTGGAGTGGTCAGTCCACCTTGGGTGAAGACTTGGTTTCCACCGTGGGTGCTTCTCAACTGGAGGTTCTTCCCAAATCCCAGGGTTCGGTGGTGCGTACTTTTGGATCGGCTCAATACACCCCAGGTCAGACGATCCAAGTTCGACTCAGCGTGAAACCGCCAGATTCCGTGGGCTTGTATGTGGTGGAGGAGTCCGTTCCTGCGGGATGGACACTGTCGAAAATCGATGCGGATGGCCGGTTGAGTGCGGGGCAATTGGTTTGGGGTGTTTTGGCCGGTAGCGCTCCGCGGGAATTCAGTTACACGCTGAACATCCCTGAAAGTACATCGGGGACTGCCAGGTTCTCAGGATTAGGTCGGTTCGACGCCAATCCGGTGGTGACGACGGGATCGGCGGAGATTCAGCAACTCGAGCTGGCCAAACCCAAAGCGAGCCGAACTTTGCCGGCCGAATACATCCCCAGTTTGCCTTTCACGGTTCAAGTGTCTGCGGAGCCGCTGGCAGGATCCACTCTCTACCTCGTTGAGGAAGATATCCCCGCTGGATGCACCGTTGATTCCGCGGGTACTGGAGTGGTCTCGGGCTCGCGCATCGTCTGGGGGCCTTTTCTCGATGATAGTCCCCGCAAGTTTTCGTGCCGGCTTCTTCCTTCGAGCCAGGTTGTCGGCAATATCAGGTTTGCAGGCAGGATTCGATCGAGCCTCGGACAAGGGACGATCACTGGGGGGGATTCCCTGTCGCCGCGACCTCCCAAATCAGGACGGATTGAGCAGAGCTTACCAAAGTACTTCCTGCCAGGCGTTCCGTTCACGGTGTCCTACCGTCTGATACCGGAGTCGGGCGTCGCCCTGCATCTTCTTTCTCAGTCGATTCCGGTTGGATGGTCTGTGGGGGAAATCACGGGAGGCGGGCGTTGGGACCCGGTCCAACGGCGTGTGCTCTGGGGTTTGTTCAACGACGATCAAGAGCGCACGCTGTTGGTCGAAATTCGCCCAACGGTTTCGGCCCGCGGGTCCTACTTGCTGGGCTGCGAAGACGTCTTTGATGGGCAGAATCGGTCGCCTTCGACGAGCAGTTCCATTGTTGCCAACCTGCCACCCGAGTTGTCTGCGGTTCCCGCTCAGACGGTGGCAGAAGACGAGACTTTGAGTTTGCGCGTTCGAGCTTCGGATCCGGAACTGCCCGCCGATCAGTTGACCCTGTCGGTCACTGTCGAACCGTCCGATCTGTTTCCAGTGGCCAACCGATCAGCGTTGCGTCAGGGGAACGATATCCTTTTGACCCTGAGACCGGCCGCAGAAGCTTCAGGATCGGCCGTCATCCGATTGGCGTTGTCGGATGATGTGCAGACAACCCGAAACCAATTCGATGTGACGGTCCTTCCGGTGAACGACATGCCGTTTGTCTCCCCAGCAACCGGGGCCTTGGGAGCGGTGGAGGACTCGGATCGGGTACGCGTTCAGGGAATCCAGATTTCCGATCCGGATCTAGGGCTGGCCCCAGTCGAGGTTGAACTGGAGGCGGCTTCAGGTGCCCAGTGGTTGGAATGGCCCCTGCCAGTCGGAGTCCAAAAATTGCCTTCCACGAATTCGAGCCTTGTTCGGCTTCGAGGGACTCTGGCCCCCATCAATCAGGCGCTTTCGCAAATCGCATTTCGGCCGGCAGCCGACTTCTTTGGAACCCAGATCCTCCGGATCCGAGCTAATGATTTGGGTTCGTCGGGGCCTGGTGGTCCTCAGATCGGCATTCGGGACGTGGAGATCGATATCGCCGGCATCAATGACCCGCCCGGTTTCCAATCCTTGTCGGGTGTGGTGCTGACTGCGGACGAAGATGCCACTCCTGCAGCGACATCGTTTCCCGGGTTTCTCAAGGAGATCCGGGTCGGCCCCACCAATGAACTGAGTCGGCAGTTGATTCTTCTGCAGGTGGTGGCGGAGCAACCGTCGCTCTTCTCCGTTCAGCCGTCGATCGATACGGCCAATGGTCGACTTCGGTTCACCGTGGCCACGAACGTCTCCGGGGAGACATGGGTCACGGTTCAGGCGGTGGACACGGGGGGTATTGCCAATGGCGGAATCGATCGAAGCCCGGTCGACCGTTTTCTGCTGCGGGTGGAGGCAGTGAACGACCCGCCTTCCTGGACCTTGGCCAATGCCATATCCGGGAATATCGAAGATTCTCCCATCGTTTCGCTGAAGGGGATGCGCCTGAGTGATCCGGATGTGGGGGGGCAACCATTGGATGTGACTCTGGAATTAGATTCGGAGGCGATCTGGTTGGAACGCACCTTGCCCGAAGGGTTGCAACGGGTGGGCGGATCGGAGGGAGTCCTGCGTTGGTGGGGTCCGTTGGATCGGCTGAATCAGGCGTTGGATGAGTTGAGCTTTCGAACAGCGACAAATTTTTTTGGAACCCAGAACATTCGATTGACGGTGAGTGATCTGGGTTCCTCGGGCAAAGGAGGCGCCCAAGTCAGTTCCGTTCCGTTGTTGGTGAGCGTCACGCCGGTCAACGACGCTCCGTCGTTCAATGCGCTGCCGGCTGACACATTAGTTTCCGTCGATGAGGACGCTTCAGGATCCAAGACCGTTTTCACGAGCTTCCTGACCGGCATCGAAGTAGGCCCAGCCAATGAAGCGACCAACCAAGCGCTGAGGTTCGTGGTGACCTTGGACAACACCAATCTGTTTTCCCAGCTGCCCGTGATCAGCCCCAGCGGTGAGTTGCGTTTCACGCCAAAACCGCAGGCCTGGGGAGAATCCTGGGTCACGTTCTATGCGGAGGACAATGGAGGTGCTGCCAACAACGGTTGGAACCGAAGCCCTACCAACACCTTTCGAATTATTGTCCGAGAGGTGAATGACCCGCCGCAAATGACCTTGTCGGCCACCAATCTCACCGTGTTGGGAGCGATGTCCGGAGTCGGAGTTCGAACGGTGCCAGGGTTTGTTCGTTCCGCGTCGGTCGGTCCTGCAGATGAGGTGGCTTCAGGTCAGCGGCTCTCGGTATTGGTGAGCGTCGATCGGGAAGAGGCTTTCAGTGAGCTGCCCAGCATTGATTCGGATGGCCGCCTTTCGATGACCTTGAGCCCGTACTGGTCGGGGACGGTCCGCCTGACGGTGAGTGCAAAGGATGATGGTTCGAGCAATCCGCCCAACCGTTCCGAGTCGGATTCGGTGGAGGTCCTGCTGAAAGTAGTACCCGAGAACCAGCCTCCAATCGTGGTCTGGTCGGAGGGTTGGAAGATTCCATCCCCTGCATCAGGGCAGACCTTTCTGTTGCCCGGGGTTTATCCAGGTCGGACTGAGGCTTTTAGTGATGTTCTGGATGTGGCCCAGACGACCGCAGAATGGACTCCGAAGGTGGGCGGGTCGGTCTCGTTGCCCGTGGTGGCATACCGATCGGGACGCCGACCGGGTTTCGTCGGCTTGGCGGGTTTGGAGTTGCGATGGCCATCGGTGTTGCCGCCGTTGGGTGCCGGTGAAATTCGATTGAATCTCGTGGACCAGGTGGGGGCCAAAACGACGGTGGGTTTGCCGCTGGAGTTCGTATCGGGTGTTGGTCTGAGCCAGGCAGTGAATCTACCGCCAGAATGGTCTGCGGTGGACACCGCCTCAGGTTTGCCGCAACGGACGGCATTGGAGGATTTTGAGCCGATCGCGCTGGAGTTGGCGCCGCTGGTGAGTGGGTCTGTAGGCCCTGTGACTTGGTCCCTGCAGCAGCCGCTGGATTCACGAGTCGTCGATGCCGAGATCATCGGGAGCACTTTGTGGATCCGGTCGCTATTGAACCGCTCCGGCAGCAGTTGGTTCCAGCTCCGGGCGGATGCCTCCAATGGCCAGTTTTCCTGGGCGTTCCAGTTGGATGTGACGCCGGTGGCCGATGCACCGCTGTTGCAGGCTCCGATGATTGAGCCCATAAGCGAAGGGTTGCTCTGGTCTGGATTGTTGACGACCCGATCCATTGAGTACCCGGGAAGGCCAGTGGTTCTGCGGCTTGAGGGGGCACCATCGGGGCTTCAAATGCGGTCGGATGGGTGGCTTTTTTGGACTCCAGATGAAATTCAGGGACCGGGAGACTTTTCGGCCAGCATCATCGCCCAAGACTTGGCGGGCGGCCCGGAATCCCGGGTGACTCTTCAATTCAAGGTATTGGAGGCGAACCTGCCTCCAACTTTGGCCAAGGTATCGGATGGGGTTTTGCGCGAAGGTTCTTCGATGCAGGTGAGGTTGTCGGCGACCGACCTGGACTTGCCGGTGCAACCCTTGACCTATCTATGGGTCAGCGGTCCGGAGGGTGTCGCCGTCAGTTCGGAGGGTTTGCTGCAATGGACGCCAACAGAAGATCAAGGGCCAGGAACGTATGTGTTGCGGGTGGCTGTCACCGACGGTGATGCGTCCGTGACCAACCAATTTTCGGTTCAGGTGCGTGAGGTGAATGAGTTTCCCATTCCAGTCGCGGTTTCCGACCAAATCATCGACGAGACGACGCCCTGGACTTGGACACTGCGGTCAGTGGGCCGGAAGGGATGAGTGTCAGTAGCGACGGGTTGCTGAAATGGACTCCCACAGAGGTTCAGGGTCCGGGTGAGTTTTCGGTGTCTTGGTGGGTGAGTGACGGGGTGGTTTCTGCGACGAATCGGTTTGGATTGCGGGTGCGAGAGGTCAACGAGTCGCCGGTCTTGGTCGGAATCACAAATGCGGTTCTTCGCGAAGGGATTCCCTGGCAGGTGAGGTTGTTGGCCACCGACGTCGATGTTCCGGTGCAACCGCTGGGTTTTCGGCGGATCAGTGGTCCTGATGGGCTGTCATTGGATTCTGACGGTTTGTTGACCTGGACACCCACGGAAACTCAAGGACCTGGGGACTATTTGTTGCGCTTTGAGGTGAGCGACGGGGTTGTGGCCGCGACCCACTCGTTCTCTTTCCAAGTTCTGGAGGTGAACGAACTGCCTGTCCCCATCGAGGTGCCTGAACAGACGATTGACGAGAACGTGGCATGGGAACGGACGCTAGGGGCGACCGATGTGGACGTGCCGGTTCAGCTTCTGAGCTTTGGATTGGCCAGTGGTCCGGAAGGTTTGGCGGTCAGCGGTGACGGTCTCATGAAGTGGACTCCGACAGAGGCGCAAGGGCCTGCTGATATGTGGGTTTCTTGGTGGGTGAGCGACGGGGTTGCATCGGTAACCAATCGTTTCCGGTTGCGAGTTCGAGAGGTTAATGAAGCGCCTCAGGTGGAACTGCCCCCGGAATTGCAGGTGGTCGAGGGTTATGAATTGCGTTGGATCATGGTGGGGTTCGACTCCGATATACCCAGGCAGTCGCTTCAGTTTCGAGTCGTGCAGGGCCCCATTGGCATGACCACGACCCAACAAGGGTTGCTCACTTGGCGCCCTGGCGAGAGTCAGGCTCCCGGCACGAATCAGGTTTTGGTCGCCGTGGGTGATGGCGATGTCTGGACCACCAACCGCATGGTGGTGATCGCCACCGAATTGAACGAAATCCCGGTCATCACACCGATACCGGAATTGTCGGTGGTTCAAGGATTCGAGTTGCAGGCGTTGGTTCGGGCTCGAGACATCGACCTGCCGAAGCAGTTCCTGGAATATCGACTCTTGCAGGCTCCGTCGGGAATGACGATCTCGACCAATGGGCTCCTGGCGTGGAAGACCTCCACCAATCAGCCACTCGGGCGTTACCCAATTCGAGTGAGGGTCAGTGACGGCCTGGATGCTGTGGATGCCCCGGGTGTGGTTGTTGTGAAGGAGTTGATTTTGCCTCCGACCATCACTCGGGTGGGTGACTTGGTTTGGATGGAGAACCAAGTTCATCGCCAGCAACTCATCGCAGTGGATGCGAACCTCCAGGGGGCAGGTCTCCGTTGGACCCTGGTTCAAGGCCCTCCGGGGTTGATCTTGAGTCCTTCTGGTGTGTTGGAGTGGAACCCGGATGAAGAACTGGGTGGGACTGCGTGGAATGTGACGGTGTCGGTATCCAATGGGATATTGAGCAGTGCGGAGACCTTTCAAATCCGGGTGCTAGAGGACAATGTCCTGCCCTCATGGGGCGGTGACACGCTTCGCTTCGTGACCGAGTTGGAACCATTGAGTTGGAGTTTACCGGTGATGGATTCGGATTTGCCGGCCCAATCGCTCAATTTCCAGAAGTTGAGCGGTCCAGATGGACTGATGGTCCAAACCAACGGTTGGTTGACCTGGACTCCTACGGAAGCCCAAGGGCCCAGCACCAACCGGGTGCGTGTGAGCGTGTCGGACGGTTTGGCGATGGTGCCGTTGGAATTCGACATCGTGGTGCGCGAGCTGAATCAGGCCCCGGTTTGGGTAACGCCGGCGGTCACTCGGCGTGTGACCGAAGGGTTGGGTTTGAGTTTTGGTCTTAAAGCCACCGATGCGGACGTTCCGGTGCAACGCCTCTCCTACCGATTGGAAAGCGGACCGACGGGCCTGATGGTCCAGACCAACGGTTGGTTGAGCTGGACTCCCACGGAAGCCCAAGGGCCCAGCACCAACCGGGTGCGTGTGAGCGTGTCGGACGGTTTGGCGATGGTGCCGTTGGAATTCGACATTGTGGTGCGCGAGCTGAATCAGGTCCCGGTTTGGGTAACGCCGGCGTTGACTCGGCGTGTGAGCGAAGGGGTTTTGCTGTCGTTTCCAGTGGTGGCCACGGATGCTGATTTGCCAGCCCAGCCGCTCACCTACCGCGTGGTGAGTGCGCCCTGGGGAATGACGCTCAGCACGAATGGGGTTGTCTCTTGGCGGCCCACGGAGATTCAGGGGCCCAGCACCAACCGGGTGCGAATCACCGTGAGCGATGGTGTCGCATCGGTGCCGCTGGAGTTTGATGTCATCGTGCGTGACGCCATCACCGGGTCACCCGGCCCCACGCTCAGCCTATCCCCACGCTTGGACGGTTCCTGGACCCTGCGCGTCGCGGGAATCGGCGGTGGCCGTTACCAAGTGGAGCAATTGACGCAGCTGGGTGGAACGTGGGTGCCTGTTTCTGGGGTGCCTGAGGTGGTCACACAAGGGGTCAACACTCCCGTGGATCTGCTGTTGCCGTCACAATCGGTCTCTTCGAGGTTCATTCGCTTGGTGAGGAAGTGACTCGGTGGGGCCGCTTTGACAGAGGTGCGCCGTTACAAGGAGAATGTGAATGGTGTGAACAAGAAAAAAACTACAGCTTGGTAAAATTGTGGTGGATATGCAGCATGCGATAAGTTGATGAAGGGAACAGGGAAAAATTGGTTTAATCTTAGTTCAAATGAACTGACCAGCCGCTGTCGTAACGTGGTCGCGACTGGGGTTCTTGCGTTTTCCCTGATGCCCTCTCACGGGGCAGCGCCGTTGACGGGAACTTCAACTCCGGCGTCGACCGCGGTGATTGATGCGAAGGCCGAGTTCATTTCCTACCAAGGTCGCCTGACAGACAGTGGTTCGTTGGCCAGCGGTTCCTACGATTTTCAGTTCCTCCTGAAAGATGCTGCCACCGGCGGTAGCACGGTCGGCGAGGTGCTGAAAATGGCCCTTCCGGTGCAGAACGGGGTATTCTCAGCCTCGCTGTCTTGGAACTCCAGCCTGTTTTCTGGGGCTGCTCGCTGGATTGAAGTCCGCGTGCGTCCCACTCCTGCGACCGGCAGTGCCACTGCGGAACCGGATGCTCCATACGCTGTTTTGGAACGGCAACGCATTCTCTCGACTCCCTACGCATTCCGATCGCTCACCGCGGCGACGGTGGAGTCGGTCTCCGTTCAAAGCCTCCCGGCCAGTGTTCCTCTCATCGGCTCCGGGGGAAAACTGGACAGCACTTTGCTGGGCACCGACATCGCGCGGAGTTCTGAGGTGGACGCGAAAGTCGCACTGCTGACGAAAGAGGACGTGGCCATCAAGGGTTCCATCAAGGTTTTGGAAGACGCCAACACGGCGCGGGTGTCCGATGTGGCGACGCTGACGGGGAGCCTGAAGACGGCCCAGGAAGCGCAAACCGCATCGCTGGCGACGTTGAGCACGCAGGTGGACGCGAAAGTGGCGTCCTTGGCTCAAAAAGATGGGGTTTTGCAGGGTTCCATCAAGGTTTTGGAAGACGCCAACACGGCTCGGGTGGCGGATGTGGCGACATTGACCGGGAACCTCAAAACGGCTCAGGAGACGCAAACCGCGTCGCTGAATGCGCTGAGCACTCAAGTGGATGCGAAGGTGGCGTCGTTGGCGAAGGAAGATGTGGGTCTGAAGGGTTCGATCAAGGTTTTGGAAGATGCCAATACGGCTAGGGTCGCCGAAAATGCCTCCCTGAGTGCCAGTTTGAAGTTGCTTCAGGACAGCACGGCGACCTCGGTCAACACCCTCAAAGGCCAAATCAGCGCCCAAGGTGAGGCCTCGGCGAAGGATAATGCCGCGATCCAACAGTCCATCCAATCCCTGAACGGGGCCAATGCCGTCCGGATCTCGGACATTGCTGCATTGACCGCCAATTTGCAAAACCTGCAGGCCAAGTTGACCGCATCCCAAGAGGCCATGGACGCCAAATTGGCCGCGCTCACTGCAGAAAATGTGGCATTGAAGAAGTCGGTTCAGGTCATCGCCGCTCCCGCTCGCTCGGGTTGGATGGTGGCCTCGATTCAAGCCGGAGACCCGGAGTTGGTTTCGGCCGGGTTTTCACTGGTTTCATCGACCTCGGCTGCTTCATGGGCGCCCACCGCTTCCGTGGGGGCCCCGTCGGCGCGTTCTTCCAGTGCCTCGGTCTGGACCGGTCAGGAATGGATCATCTGGGGTGGATCGGTCGCCTCGCAAACTGCCGTGGCCACCGGGGCCCGCTATCGGCCGGACACGGATACGTGGAGCGATCTGACCTCCGTGGATGCTCCGAAAGCCCGAAAAGGTCATACCGCGGTCTGGACCGGCTCACAAATGATTGTTTGGGGCGGTTTCAATGAAAACAACCTCAACACGGGCGGGCGTTTGACTCCTTCAACGCAGTCTTGGTCGTCGATGTCCACAGAAGATGCTCCGACTGCCAGAACGGGCCACGGAGCCGTGTGGACCGGGAAAACCATGGTGATTTTTGGAGGCAGAAATTCCGGAGGCCTGCTGTCGGATGGTGGGGTGTACGATCCGGCCTCGGACCGTTGGACCGCATTGCCGACTCAGGGAGCTCCCAGCCCGCGTCATTTGGCCTCGGTCATTTGGACTGGGAAAGCGCTCTTGGTTTGGGGTGGGGAGTTGGCGGATGGCGATGCCAATTCCGGAGCGCTGTTGTCGTTTGATTCAGCCGGCAAACCGCTCACTTGGTCGTCCCTGCCCGTTCTGGACGGATTCGCAGGCCG
>Ga0255094_1000801_pt1 | contig 15483 bp, 15 predicted proteins | sample Colum_Law_RepB_8_2_FD_188434 | JGI IMG/M metagenome (GOLD analysis project Ga0255094, IMG submission 188434) | Freshwater microbial communities from Columbia River, Oregon, United States - Colum_Law_RepB_8d | ecosystem: Environmental > Aquatic > Freshwater > River | place: USA: Oregon...
CAGCCAATGATTTCTGCGTATCCCTCAGATGTGTTGTATTCTGCAGGGTTTCCAGTTCCAGCCGGAATCGCACATTCAGCACCTCGGGGCGTTTCATTTCCAGTGCCATCTGCTGGCCTTCATGCCTGCGCCACCAGACAAGGGCCGGCGGCAGCAGTACGATCGGCCAGCGTTCGGCCAGTTTCAGCCACAGTTCAGTGTCGCCGACAAACTGGCGTCCACTGAAGCCGCCCACAGCTTCGAAGCACTCGCGACGAATGATGGCCGCCGAGGGGCCCACTCCGAGGGGGCTGCGACCAAAAAAATGCCGCTGAAAGAATTCAGAGGGACTCACCAGCTCCGGATACGGCACCTCGGGATCAATCACATTGGCCGACAGTGCCAGAGCCGCTTCAGGAAACTGCCGCATGGCATCCACCATCAATTGCAGCGCATGAGGGTAGATCAGGTCATCGGCATCCAGGTATTTGAGAAATGTGCCGACAGCATAGGAAGCTGCTTTGTTGCGATTGGCGTAATCGCCCAGATTCCGGTCGTTTCGGAAGGCTTTGATCCTTGCATCCCGCGACTGCAGATCCTGAGCCAACTGCCACGACGCATCCTTCGAACAATCATCCACCAGGATCAGCTCGAAGTCGGAAAATCCGGATTGCAGAAAACTGCTGACTGTTGCCGCAAGAATCTTCTCGCGATTGAAGATTGTCACGAGCCCCGAAACACAGGTTGAGGGCAAATGCATGCTCCCTGAAGTCATTGGCCTGATGAACGTCCCACCGCGTCACTGAACCGACGACGGATCGGCCAGACGGAATCCAGCAGCAGCCAGAATACCGCATGAAGGTGGGCTGTCAGCGAAACAGTTTTTTTACCCGGCCTGCGACACCTCTGATGACCCTTGTCCTGAGGTCCCAGCCAAAGATCCGCTTCAACTCGGCCGGCGACCTGCGATTTTCCCAACCAATTTCCCTCCGTCCCCACTCAACACGAGTCTCCGCCTCCCACGGAGAAGTAAACAAATCTGCATACTGACGCCGAAGAAACTCCTCCCCCTGGAATTCCATCGTCCTTATGGTTGCTTCTGGACAGTTCTTATACAACGTGTCGTTCTGATACGCACTGAGCTCCCATTTAGCCATCGGGCCCCAGAGCGAAACTCTGCAGCCAAAGGCAGCAGCATAAGCAATATGCGATCCGAATCCGTTCGTGGTCACAAACTCGAACCGCGAAAAAATATCTCTGACACGCTGCAACGTATTCACGTCTCCGTGCGAGGCCCCAACGATCCATGGAACGCCACGTTTGCTGAAGGCGTCAGTCCAGTATCCTTTCTCAACACAACTCGCATGCACACACACGGTAACCTTAGTGAACCGCCCTGCCACCCTGAGTACCTCGTCCGCGTACTCGTCAAAATCCCAATCGTGCTCGGTGTGTGACAGACTGTGAACGGGAACAACAAGAAGGCTACCACCGATCCGCTCCATCCCGGAATCACTTGTGTAACAAATCGGTAGCCCCACGCAGGCCGTTTTCGGGAATCCCGCCTTCAGAAGATACTCCCGCTGATCATCACGGCCGACAAAAACACGCTGACGCTCCGCACTCGCGATATTCTGCCCATGCGTCCCAATCACCATCTCCGGGTGGATATTGAAATATTCCGGCGCCCATCCGTGCAGCCACGTTCCCGGGCACTGCCTGACACATCCTGCAAATCCACAGTATCTGGAAGCAAGGTAGAACGAGCCGTACTCACCCATGTACCACGAAGAGCCATGGATCTGAGGGCTAATCTGACGTTCAAACTCGAGATCTCGCACTGGCCCGGACTCCAAGCAAAGACACCGCGTCTTATCAACAGAGCAATTTCGATCGAACGAAAACTCAACGACGCCAATGTCAAACCACGATCAACCAAAGACCAACAAACCACAGACTCCTCGCATTCGCCCCACGGCTATTCAACTGGATTCGGCAGGACTTTCCTGCCGAGCACGCGAATGCAAAATCACGCAAAGTTGCAATCCGGAGTCAGGGCCAGACCAAACAAAGCACTTTTCACCAAGGGCCCCACGGACGAGAACTTCCACGCCCTGCAGCCGCGTAATCTCTTTATCAAAAGACTAATCCCTCGAATGCGGCCCCGGGACGGACGAAGGTCGACGACCTCCGAAACCAGTGCAAAATGGTCTTCACTCCTCATGGTTTACCGAATGATCGCGCTCCGTCAGGGAAAGCCAGCAGGCACCGCCTGCAACCTGATCAACATAACGCTGTAATTCATTTGCTTGCAACTCACCTCAACACGTCGATTCTTGAGATGTTCAAAGCCCGCAGTCAATTCCTGAAGATCTCGCAACTGCCCCGACCAGCAATGTCCAACCTTCAGTTGAATCCACGGATCCGTGACGGGAGTTCACGGTGCATCAATGGGTTCTGCACACGTCTTACACCCCCAGAAAAAAACTCCGATTGCACGCTGGCCGTATATTCAATTACAAGAAATCTGGGACAACCCGATTTTACAACAGCCAGACAGCCCGGTCGACCCTGAGTGCCCGACTCATAACTTCTTGCTAGCCACCGTTCGCATCGCGAACACTTTTTCACCAGCCTGCGACAAACTGAATTCTGCGCGTACCGCTCTGTCAAATGGAGCCTTTGCGGGACCAAACATGGAGTCATCGTGCAGTTCAATTACAATGGCTGCCGTTCTCGAAAGCCATAATCCAGGCTCCCGGAAGACCTCAGCTTCTGCACCCTCGATATCAATCTTGAGCAGGTCAATGCGATTCAGATTGAACTGTGACATCAACCCATCCAGCGTAATGCTTTCGATATCCCCGCTAACCTTCTCTTTCTCCAATGGAATAAACTGCTTCGAGGAGGCCGTCCCACCCCTATACGGTACCGGGTTACTCTGCAATCGTCCTGACTTGCTCCAGATTGCAGCATTGACACAGCAAATTCGATCTGCCAGTGGCTGAGTGTTCCGAAGCAGTAATTGAAAGTTTTCAGGATCAGGTTCAACAGCAATGATCTTCGCGTTTGGAAATCTGCATGCAAGATAGGTGGCCGAAAGACCCGTATTGGCACCCAGATCCACAATGAACTCCACATTTTTCAGCGCGGCCACACATTCCAGTTCGCGCTCACAGAAAATCTGGCAGAAGACCAAAAAGTCAGAGCTCTCGGCTCGCAGGTACATCGGCCAGTCTATTCCGTGACGGGGATAGGCAACCCACAGTCGCTCCCCGCCCGAAGAAACAACAGATTTCGGCCGTCCCAGAATCGCGGACACCAGCCCAAAAATGCGCCAATAGTCAAGAAAGGCCTTGCACGGGGCTATCTTTCTTATCCGCTGAATCAATTGCCGCTGAATCTGCGTAAACCTGCTCATTCAGTGCTCAACCTTTCTCAAGCGGTCATCCCGCACTCTGCCAACCAAACTGCGGACGAGAACCTTCTCATCTTGCTTGGTTCTTCTGAGATTTTCGTGGCTAATTTTCATTGGGTTTCAGGCTGAGTTTACCGCAGTAAAAGAGGATCCGGATTCGATAGTGTTCAAAGAGCCGGAAGCCTCGTGCCGCAGACTTGATGGATTGAATCCGGCTGTTGAATCCCTCGGCGACTCTATTACTGATTGGCGAAGCAAACCACGCCAGGATTCTTTCGAGGCGGGTCTTCAGCATCCGCGCGACCTTCCTGATGGGATCTAGCCGACTGCGGTTAGCCCACGCGTACCATGATTCAAAGAATGCTCGACCACCAACCGCGTCGGTCTCATGCCAGAAGAAGCAAAATAACTCCTTCAAACTCCATGCCCGGCCTGTCGCCAGTGTGCTTTTCCGAAGTGCGGCGAGCTCTTCATTCTTCTCTTCACTCAGATTTTCCGGATTGAACAGCAGGATCTATCGAACCCCCTTCAGCCGATCATCACCGCCCTGCTGAAGCTCGCGATGTTCCGTGTGGCGGACTTTGTCAACGGCTTCGTTCAGATACTTTGCGATATGAAAGCGGTCATGCACGATTCGGGTCTGCGGCACGTTTCGCTCTGTGCTTGTCTCATAGGCTTGCCCAATGTCCATGCAGACTGCCTTGACCTCGCTCCGCTGCTCGTCGGACAGGGTTTTCCACATTCGGTCGGCAGGTTCAGTCGTACGATCCGGGGTCACTTCCAGAACACGAGATTGATCGATGTCTGTCATCACTCTCACGTATTCCTGACCTGCGCCGAAGCTCTTCTCATCGAGGCCAACGTGCCTGACTTCGTCGAGACTTCGACGGTCCAGTCCACGCTCTACTGCTCGCTTCATGATCACCTGCGCTGTCGACCAGTCGATACGAAGCAGAAGTGCTGCTGCCTGAATACTCTGAGCCGCCTCCAGCCGATCGATGGCGAAGGCCTCAAACAAGAGAGTGAAGCGACTGTGTTTCTCCGCTCAGGGAACTGAGATTGTTTTGACGCCACACCGGTCGCATGAGCAGCGAGGAATCCGGGCGATGGACGTCGTCTGAACTTGCATCGCATCCAGGCGACGCCACCTTCGCTCGGCTGCACGATCCTTCATGGAACACTCAGCACCACATTCCGGACGCACCACATTACTGCCAACAAACTCCAGAGACAACGTCAGCGTCTGGCTCTGCACATCCAACTGCACATGCGAGATTGCCCAGTCCGAATTCAAGCCCGCTAACTGATGATACTGACGAGACAAAACGTCCATAGATCCAGCCCCAAAAACACGGATCTTGGCATTTTGAAAAAACCAGTCAATTCAACGTGCTGCCACGAAGTTGCCAGAAGAACCCTGAAAACAAGTGCATAATCGTTTCACGTGATGCAGATGGCTACTGAGGCTCTAGAAACTTAGGCCGTCGAGAACATCGCCAGTTGATGCAAGACGGAGATGCATCTCACAAAAAAAGAGGTACGTCTCGCTGACGAGGTTGAGTATCTCTCTCAGAAAAAGCAGACACTGTTCAATTGGGTTTATGCCCTGCAGCTCCAGACCGGAAAGGCATGATCGCTTAAAGAAATGCTCAGGAATCTCTGGAGCCAGACCAGTGCAGCATCAGCGACCACCTGCTTCAACGACTGGTAGGCGCGAGAGATACGCACAAAGCTTGAGCCAATGAAGCCCCTTCCCGGGTCAATCAGGAAACGCCTGAGAAATGCGGTGCGCTGCTGAACCACAGAACCTCAGATTCCGTTGCCGAAGAAATGAACAGCAAGATCATGCCCATCAAAACACGAGTCGGTGGTTTCCGGACACTCGAAACGTCAAAACTGCCATCCTCTTCAACCGCGAAGGCCTCAGCCTCAACCCACACTGATCCCGGATGAATATCACAACCACCAATCCAAATACCCGGATCGAATCCGCACCTTCGAGGGATCCCCAAACTTCAACTCCCAAATCCCCGCCCGACGAGTATGAATGCTTCATCGTCATCCGTACTATCGTTGACGCCGGAAAGACGAAATCCCGCTCCACGCAATTCAGACTCGACAGACGTTGTGCTCTGAGCAATAGACTCGTATTGCCGCACAAGAAGGCCCGTTTCTCGCCACTCCCACTCAGAATTTCGCTCCCAGAACAGCGGATTCCGAATCTGGTCAGTAACGAACCCAAACGCATTTTTCGTCATACCGATCCATGCCAAGAACTTTTCCAACCCTCTCGGCATAACGCCGAGGTATCTCATTACCAAACGGGCGCCCATCTGACGACTCATGTGGCCAAGACGAATCTCCCGGACAGCATGATCGACGACCTTTCCATAACCGTGTTTCAGCCACTTCAGAAAATCGTGCAAGTCCGAGTACAACCAGCAATCCACATCATTGTAGCAATCGTATGTTCTCGACTGTGAGGCAGTTTCATAGCCGAACCTACGGATCATCTCTTCGTGCTGGGTCTTGCTATCCCAGCGCACAAAGTTATTCATATACACACCACGCACACCAACGAGATCCAACTCCCGATTATCGGGGTAAATAAACGGCTCAACGTCCAGGTACGATATTCCGTCGAACTCGTTCACGAGGTCCTCCGCCTCATATCCCATTAGATCATGTTCATGCCTGTACCTTCTTGTCATTTCAACTTCATCAAGATGGCTGAACATACCCACTTGATCAACCCCCTGATGAGCTCCCCAAATAATCAACGGAATCTTCAACCTCACCGCCATCTGGACCGGGAACACAGTCTGGCCCGCTATGCAATGCCAGTACACACTTCCCAACCGCCGCAAAGTTCCACGGGTGATCCTTTTCACCTTCTCCGGATGAACAGTCATCGTGATCAGATCAGCATCAAACTGGATTCGCAGATTCGCAAGATTTCTGACACCAACGGCTGTGTTGTAATGCTTGTTATACGTAACGAGCAGAGGATTCATTCCGAAGACATTTTTAACCATATGGACGATGAAGTAGGAATCGCGACCGCCTGAAACCGGAACAATACAGTCATAGCTTTTTCCTGTCCGGCTACGGTACTCGTCGCAGATACGCCGAAGATTCTCAGTACGGTCCCTCCAGTCCAGCATATTTTTTTCTTCGTGCACCCTACACCCACTGCAAACACCTTCGAGGTCAAACGAAATATTCAACGGGTGAGCGGAATGATAGAGGCAATTCCGGCAGATTTTCATCAGATTACCTCCTTGGGAATCCGTACATACAGCAATTTCGCCAACTCAGGTTCTTCTCTCTTTGTCAACCTTCCAGCGTTGTCAACTTTTCCGGTCTCATAGCGGGCATGAGTATCATGTCGCACTGCAATTCCCGCTTTGACCAACTCGGACTTCGTTACTGTCAGGGAATGCTCCGTGTAGTGAAAGAAATTGCCTCCACAGGCAGCATGAACACTCGTTTCTGTGAACACATCCACAAAATGCTGCGGTGTCCCAGCCCCACCGCAACATATGACAGGTACCTTGACGGCACCACACACTTCGTGCACCAACCTGCTGTCGAAGCCGCACTTTCCACCATCGCGGTCGACACTGGTTATGAGGATCTCGCCGGCTCCAGCCCCAGACATCCGCATCGCGTGCGCCCTCACGGCAACGCCAGTCGCAACTCCACGAGCATGGTCGAAAACTCGGTAACCGTCCTCCGAACACACCGCGTCAATACAGCCGATTACACACTGATTCCCGAACTCAGCAGCTACATCTGAAATCAGTTCCGCCGAAGCCAATGCGGCATTATTGATGCAGATTTTATCAGCCCCACCCCGAATCAGGTCCCGGGCATTCTGAATTGTTGCCACTCCGCCGCCAACAGCCAAGGGAACCCGACACATGCTCGCCGCAACCGCGACAACACTCATGTCAGGGGGAGCGCCTTTGCGACTGGCTTCTATATCGAGCAGTACAATCTCGTCGGCCCCCCATTCGTTCAAATACCTTACGGCTATATCGACTCTGCCTATCGGCAGAAACCGCTTAAACCCTATACTCTGAACGACAAGGCCGTCTTTTACGTAAATGACCGCTGCAACACGTCGTTTCAGCATGCCTTTACCCATTCAAAAAAAGAACGGAAGAGCTTAAGTCCGTTGGTATGGCTTTTCTCAGGGTGAAACTGTACACCAAAGATATTGCGGAGTTGAACTGCAGCAATAAAACGCTCGCCACACTCAACGTACGCAGCCACAAATTTTTCATCACAGATGAAGTGATAACTGTGGTCAAAATAGAACTCTGCACCCGAGTTCAAACGCGAAAACATGATATCGCTTTTCTCACCTGCAAGGGAATTCCAGCCGACATGCGGAACAGCATGATCTCCGGGTAACTGCAAACGCTGCACTGAACCGGGAATCCAACCAAGGCCATGATGATACCCACCTTCCAAAGAGTACTCCGCCAACAATTGCATCCCCACACATATTCCAAGCAGCGGAGTGCGCTTTACAAGAGCCACTTCGGCGAGCATCTCGTCAAGGTGCCTTTGACGAAGATTCTTTGCACACTCACCGAACGCACCCACGCCCGGCAGCACAATCGCGTCGGCCGAGGACAAAACCGCGGATTCCATCGATACAGCAATTTTCCGGTACCCAAGCGAACAGATTGCGTTTTCAATTGAGCGGATATTTCCGACTCCATAATCCACAATAACGATACTTGGCTGACTCATAGACCATAGCCCACTTTGAAACGAGCAGTGTATTTTCCGTCTCTCTCTCTGCAGAACAAATCTCTATTAACTGTCCGATCAACCTGCTCCCAGAACTGAGACACATCGATTCCAATGTACTTGCAGAAACTATAAACGTACCTTTCGCTGCACTTTCCATCATATTTTTCACAGATTTCAATCGCCTCTTCTCTGGACATCAGTCCATTCCGTATGTCCTCATTCACGTAATCCGTGATTCGTCCAAAGCCGAATTTGTAATACTTAATCATCTGGTTAATTGTGACCCAGTCTTCGTCCAGTGACGTGATTCCAAGCAGATCACCAATCTCCAGCGGGCTTTCGCTTCGAACCTCGAGGCCACGCAGAGCAGAAAACATCCCGTTATTCCGAAGCGACCAATCCTTCCAGAAATATCCGAGAAAAACAATTCTTAACTTAGCTTTTTCCATTTCTGACTGCTCAGGGTATGCGTATTGAAGTACGTCCTGACTCCTGATTTCGTCGCTGAGCAGCCATGTGACATCTCCACCACCCAATGTGTTCATGTTTCTAAGATTGTTTCCGTCACTCCCAGACGAGCCCATTATATTAAGATCGCCTAGTTGCAACGCAGCATTCTCGCCCCACCAGATTAATGGAATCTGGTAGGCAATCGCAAGCCGCGGAACACTGCTGAACAGTGCGAGTTCGGTTGATTTCGCCCAGTTTGAAAACTGAAAAAAACCCTTTCGCATCAAAGTTCGCCACAGTTGTGGGGCGGGATAGATACTGACACAGTCGAAGCCGAATCTAATCATGTTGGCGACATTGTCCGCCCCACGTTGTGTCAACTGCTCCGGGGGATAACTGAGATTCACAAGCAGGGGATTCATTCCAAGTGAGTCTCGAACAAACAGAGATTGCCTTAGACTGTCTTTGCCGCCGCTCACACCGATAATGCAGTCATATCCTGAGGACCGGTTCTGCTTTCCATAGGCCACTATTTCGTGCAGTTCTTTTTTTCGAGAATCCCAGTCAACACTGTTGAGCGACGTGTGGTAAACACACGCAGGGCAAATCCCATGTTGATTAAAGCGAATTCCCGGTCGGGTGTCCGTCTGAAGACACGTAACGCAATACTTCATGAGATTGCTCTTTTACTCACGAATCTGGACAATGCCACCGTGGGGAAGTTGACATGCTGGTGCCCACGGAGGCAGCGTGCAAAACACTGTTCTCCCTGCGCACAGAGCGATGCTCATTGCGTAGGTTTGACAGCCCGCAACCCAGCGACACTGCTCAATATCCTTCACCAGAGTTCGGTTTGAGATTCTCACGGGCACCGGAAAGAATTCATTAAGGAATCTTTCGTACTTTCCCCGCTGCTCAGATGGATGCAGTCGCAGAGTTATTTCCGCTGGCGAATTCAGATTCAGCTGATCAAGCGAGTCCCTGAAATACGTCAAAGCCTGAAACTCACCTGGCTCCGACCTTCCCCAGCCCGTCCGCATCGGCTCCAGCAGGTAGAGCAGTCGTTTGGGCGTGGAGTCTGTCAGCGGGCCAATCTGCGACACCATCCGTTCGCTGTAGGCATCCGGTTGCCTCACGATCTTCAAACCGGGAAATGCTTCCCTTGCGATGCTCTCTGCATACTCATCAACAACCCATACTTCGTCCGGAAGTAACTCCCTTCCGTTGCGGATGAATCTTTCTCGATAGTTGACCCAATGATCAAGGACCGCTATGGACCGAACACGGTGGCGGTTTGCCTCAACCCGGCCAAGATATTCCATGTCGCTGGACCAACCCGTCCCTGTTACAACAGCACTCGACACGGGGATCCAGTGGAAGCCAGCCTGAAAACCGGTGCCAGCGAAGTACTCGTTCCATATTTTAACTGCCGGACCGGACGCACTTACCCATGAGGGCTTATACCGCTGTCGCTCCACAATCGCCGCGATCTGGTTTGCGCCACCCGCATCGTTTACCACCACTCCGTACGGATGCGGAAGCTCAATCATCCCTGAAAATTCCATAATACACCAAATCCTGGGCAACTCCTTCCAACAGTTCCTGGCCTCGCCGAACAGCTTCAAGCTTCATGCCGGAACCCTCCATGATCCGCACCATCGCCACGTTGCACCTCATTGCACCAGCTGTCACCTTGCGAACGCCTACCGTACAAATCAACCAGTGCAGTAGCGTTTCCCACGCATCTCGCCCGATACCCTGCCCCCAAACTGTGCGAGCTCCCACAAGGATTCCCATATCAACTGTCTGATGGGCAGGTACAGCGTATGCCGTCATCGTTCCAACCGTCTTCCCTGAATCAGCCATCACGATCTTCAAAAACCTTGAAGGTGTGCCAGCAAAAGAACGAAGGTAGTTGCGACAGGACTGTTCAGTGTGCCGAATCAGCCGCTGATTACTGTATCGAACGACTTCGATATCGTTCAACCAGCTGATATAGTCAACAGTGATATCCTCGGGACCAAAATCCAGCAGATTGACTTTTTGACCTCTCAAGACAATGTTTTCGGGTAACATCGTACAGCCTCCGCACGCTCTAATTCACTCTACCTCAGTCGGTCGAGGCTTCCCCAGACCTTTCGGAATGCAGCGATAACCATTGACACCTCCTCGTCACTGAACGCGTATGAGCACAACCCGTATCCCATGTAGCGACTGTCGTTCAGTTCCTCCGCCACCGGGCAGATTCCTTTGTCATATTTCACCTCCCGCCGGCAAATATCGGAAGTCCATGGAAAGCCCTTCGAACCGTAGGCCTGCTTGCGCTGATAAACAGGTAGCAGGTGGATGTTCTGGTACCTGCGGGTAACCGCTACGCCTTCTGCATTCAATGCATCGACGACTCTGTCCCGCGAAACTCCAAGTGTCTGCGGATCCAGTTGCATCGCATACACATAGTACACGTGCGTTCGATGACTACCTGTTACCGGCGTCTTCAGTCCAGGAAGTCCATTCAGACCAGCAGACAACTGCTCCGCGACCTCCACCCGAGACTTCACAAGGCCTGCCAGTTTTTTTAATTGTTCAATTCCAATAGCGCATTCAATCTCACCAAGACGAAAGTTGTGCCCAATCATATTCGTCAGTTCGGCCTGCCCCTTGCCGGCAACAACAACTTCTGCATGATTCCGAATCAACTGCAGTTTCTCAGCAATTGCTGAATCATTCGTGACGAGGATTCCCCCCTCGCCTGTGTGAATATGCTTGTGGTAATTCAGGCTGTATCCGCCGACATCAGCAAGTGTCCCAGCGTAACGCCCTCGGTAGACAGCACCCGGTGCCTGGGCAGTATCGGAAATCACTTTAATTCTGTGCCTCGCAGCCAGTTCCATGATCTCCTGCATATCAGCGGACTGACCAAATATGTCTGCGACGACAATCGCCTTTGTTTCGGAAGAGAGGCACTTCTCAATTGTCGCAGCGCTGATGTTGTAGGTCTCCGGATCGATGTCGGCAAACACCGGAATTCCATTCCAGTGCAGTATCGCGGTTGCAGTAGCGCTCATCGTCCATGGTGTTGTAATCACTTCATCGCCTGGCTCAATCCCGATCGCGCCGACGGCAGCTATTAGTCCCGACGTCCACGAATTGACAGTCACCGCATGTCGCACGCCAAAGTACTCAGCAGCAGCCTTTTCAAACTCGCGAACCTTTGGGCCGCCAAGGAAATCTTCGTGCCAAGCCCCGATAAACTGTGACAGCACTCCACTTCTGATCACCCGTGTCGCTGCCAACACCTCCTCCTCTCCGATCGGGTTGTACCGCCGAAACGGCCTGGAAATGAGCGGAGTTCCACCGAGAATCGCCAACTGTTCCATGTTTTATTTCCCCTCTACATTACGACTGTTCAGAAGCCCTTCAAGCAGTCGAATTGTCTCAACACCGGTGGCGGCATCACACAATTCCGAGTGCCCATCGCTGATTCCCCTGTACAGCGCATCAGCAACGTGATGCTGATACCGATTCATGTCGCCGACTATATGATCGACTGTTGAACCGAGAACTCGCTTCCTGCAGTCGAGAGGCGAAATCACTGACTCCTGCCACAGGATTACCCCACCGGTGTCATACCGCAGCCGCCCATTTGCCGCGACGACCTCGACTGTGTAATGAGAGAAGCAGTCTTCATCCGCCGCGAGGAAAACTGCTGTACCGCAGTCAAATGAAACCAGAAAATCCGGCTCTGCGTCGGAGAATTCACAAGCCCTGCCACGGCTGATCAACTGCATCTCACGCACGTGACCAAACCAGAATATCAGCAAGTCGAGAAAATGCGAGCCGCTGTGTATTGCCCCCTTCGAGTACCACACCACCGCCTTGAATGGCATTCGGATCATTGAGGCACTGATCAACTCCTTTACCTTTCTCACGCCCGGTTCTGCACGTCGCATGTAATTCACGAAAAGTACAGTCCCATTTTTTGCGCACAGATCAGCAATACGCTGCGCATCGGCCGTCGTATGTGACAAGGGTTTTTCGCATATTATCGCTTTGGGAGAGCCGTTCAAAAAGATCTCTGTAACAACCTGCAAATGCGTCTCCGTCGGCGTTGCAACGGCAATCACATCAGGAGCCAATTCTCTCAGCAAGCATGCCACAGAAGAAAATGCCGGGCAATGATAACGCTCGCAGAACCGGGATCTCTGAATCGGTGTGCTGTCCACGCCACCAAGCAGCCTGAAGCCGCCATGCATTTCAAACGCACGAGCATGACTGAGCGCATACGTTTCCCTCGGCAAGTCAAAGTCGTACTCCATCCCAATATTTCCTAACCCAACTATTGCTGCCGAGAACACCATTCGCAGCCTTTCTCCTCCCTTATGAATTCAAAAGCTATTATGTTGAAAGAGCGAAGCACCAGGCAAAATACTCCCATGACCTCCGGAAGTGCATTAACGTCTTTTGGCTGAGAATCACACATCGAACTGGTCGGCGCTTGTGCTTTGGCCTCTCCTGACAGAGACTCTCAGTACCCTGCCAATTAAACTGTCGAAATGCTTCGGAGGCATTCCAAATCCCGGACGAATTCTCCGGATGTCATTCGCCTCAACCTCGTGTCCCGCCGGTAAATCGCGAACAAAATAAATTGACCTTCGGAAGACTCTACTGCTTTCTTCTGCTGGTTGCCGTTCGAACGTACCATCTCCCAGCGCAACCCAAGCGTCTTTCACACCCGTGCAAAGCCTCTCTAATTCGTCCGGCTCCAGCGAGAACTCGCAATCGGGTCCCTTGTCATCGCGACTGAGCGTGAAGTGCTTTTCGATCACACAGGCTCCGAGTGCAACCGCAGCAACGGACGCGGTCGTACCGAGAGTGTGGTCTGACAGCCCAGAAATTACGCCGAAGCGTTCGGCCAGTTGCGGCACCTTACGCAGGTTCGCCTGCGAAATCGGGGTGGGGTAGCTGCTGATGCAATGCAGCAGAACCAATTGACTGCAGCCGCCCTCACGAGCCGCCGTAACCGCCTCTTCAATTTCCGCCTCCGTCGCCATCCCCGTCGACATGATCATCGGTTTTCCGGTTCGGGCCACATAGCGAATGAGCGGCAGATCCACCAGCTCGAATGAAGCAATCTTATAGGCCGGCGCGTTCAGGCTCTCCAGCAGATCCACAGCCGTTTCATCAAACGGCGTGGAGAACACAGTAATTCCACGTTTTCTGGCATGTGCGAAAAGGGGCTCATGCCACTCATATGGAGTCTGCGCCCATTTATACAGATCGTAGAGCTTGAACCCGTCCCACAAACCGCCCTTGATCATGAAGTCGGGCTGATCACAGTCAATCGTAAGCGTGTCGGCTGTGTAGGTCTGCAGTTTGACTGCGTCGGCTCCACACTCACAGGCTGCATCAATCGTCCTCAATGCTCTCTCAATTGACCCATTATGATTTGCCGAAAGCTCGGCTATCACATAGGGCGAACTTTCCCGTCCAATGACTCGCCCGGAGATTTCCAGTTTCATAGTTCAAGATCTTCCTTTCCGTGTCTCACGACGCATCACCTTCAGCAGAAATTCTTCATCGCCATATTTAAAAAACACGGGAAATGCGTCATTATCTGCGATGCGAAGAAGGTTTATCTGTTTTCCCAGCGGCTCGTTCAGATCCAATTCACTGTCTTCTGGCCTGCGCTTCGGGAAATAACTTGGCTCTCCTACCTGGTCTCGGCCGTGGCTGAGGCAGTCTGGATAACCGTCAATGAATTTTTTCGCGAGTATGAATGTGGCGTGCGCTATTTTTTTTCTCCAGTCATTCACAAGATCCGTTCGATTCAGGTCAATCCACACCTGATCGTAGATTCTGCCAGCGTCGACTTTTTCTTCTGCTTCCAGCAGCGACACCGGAATGCGATCTTCCCCACCAAGAATCAGCCAGCTTGCGGGTGACCATCCTCTACCCCGCGGCAGGTCGCTGGCGTGAACGACCACGTTGTTTCGAAACTGTTCCAGTATCGCAGGCTTTACAATCTTTCCATAGCTTAGATAAAAACAGACGTCCCCGGATCGCAGCATCGCGGCGTCGTGCTCCCATGAGCAGACATGGCCCGCTGCCAGCCAGCCTGCGACCAGTTGTGCGGTGATCTCATTGATCCAGCTCGTTTTATCAGAACAAATTGCGATTCTCAGCCGACAACTCTCACTGTCCTTTCGATTGCCGATTTCCGACTCGCCCAGTCCAGTCACCACGTCCCACTTCGCTGCCGCGACAGTCACGCCGTGAGCGATTTCCAATCGCAGTGCTCTGATTGCGCAAGTGAGTATTCTGTCTTTCGTCTGCGGATCATCGGTCATCGGGTCCTGCCAACAGCAGACCTCAAATCTGTCACCCACCCATTTGAAATACACAACGGCGTGTAGAACTGTGCCGTGCGCATGGACGACATACAGATAGTCATCCGGACTACGAAGCACTTGGTAAACCCATTCAATGTGCCCGAAGAAACGGGAAGCCTGTCGCTGCGCGGCATAAGTAATTTGGCATTTTAATAACTGAACGACTTTCTTGGCGTCCGAGACACACGCACGCCTTGCAGCAGGGACTCCACTGTTCCCCATCAGCAGTTTGTCTGCCACCCGACCTGCCCCTAGTCCATCAACCTCGGCGTTTTCAGTATTTTCTTCCGCAATCCTGTCGTTGCACTTCTTCAAATGCTGATCTATCGCCATCGCTATTGACTGAACATCCACATTCGAAAAGTCGCCCAGCCAATTGATCAGTGACCTGCGATGCAACTCTTTTGCGGTCGCCGTTTGATTTGCAGCCAGTGTTACGACTATGGCCGGTAACCTCAGGCAGAGGCGTTCCCACGAGGT
>Ga0255094_1000805_pt1 | contig 15447 bp, 6 predicted proteins | sample Colum_Law_RepB_8_2_FD_188434 | JGI IMG/M metagenome (GOLD analysis project Ga0255094, IMG submission 188434) | Freshwater microbial communities from Columbia River, Oregon, United States - Colum_Law_RepB_8d | ecosystem: Environmental > Aquatic > Freshwater > River | place: USA: Oregon | collected...
GGATGAAGACCAAGCGTCGATGGATGAGATTCTATCTAAACAAGGACACGAAGATGCCGCACAAACCGAAGCCACGCCACGAGAACACGAATACCGTGAAAGTGAACTACAATTCGGCGATGCCGCTGATTCCTCAGACAATGCTGCTTGCCAGGACTCAGAGACTCTCGTGGCGTCAGAGGCTAAGTCAGCACGGCCACCTCAAACTACATTTAGTCCTCTGATAGTTGGAGTCGTTGCTCTGTGGGTCATTTTGGCAACTAACCCGACGACACAACCCTTCGTGTCTTTTCTTGGATTGGTCCTCGTTATCAACGTGACTCACGTCTGTGCCACCGCTGTCACAGCGCTCCTATCGCGTGTACCGATTAAGGAAATTCGATTGTTTTACGCCCCTAACCTTGCTGTCGTACTCGTCGGACCAATGGTAGTGCGCATCGGCTCGATTCCGATTAGTGGGTCGGTCCATTTCTGCGAGGATGAACGACAGGATAAACCATCGGAAAGTGGAGGGCGCGTTTGGCCCTTGGGATGGAAACTGGCGCTGCATTTATCCGGCCCACTTGCCGTTTTTCTGGTCTCTTCGATTTGTATGGGTTCGCTCGAAGCTGGTCGTTCCCTTGTAAATGGATTCTTTCAGGTTGTGTTGGGAGGATTTTCGCCACTATCCGAAGGACCAGTCATGATCAAAAAGTTCGCGGACTTATTCCGGAGTGATTTTGTTACCGCACTGGGAGTTCTGTGTGCAAAATGGGCCGCCTTTCACTTGATTCCAATTCCGCCCGCTAACGGTGGAATGGCTCTTTTGGCACCCTTCCAAAATTGGCTTGAGAAATCGACGAGAGCCACATGGTGCTACGGGGTTGTCTTCTTGATCGGCATTTTCTTTGTCTATGCATTGTTGATCGGGTGGTCAATCGCGATGGCAAAGTGTGCTCTTGACCGTATTCTTTAGATTTCATTCGTGTTTGCTCTCTTCATCGAACGTTGCAGCGGCGTGTCGGCAGAAATCCGACGCCAAGAAGCTGAGCTTGCCGTTGAAGAAGCTGCCAAAGAAGCGAAAGAAGTAGAAGAGATTCACTTTTCGGCATTGTGAATCAAGGATGTGAAACCACCCCTGTTCGAATCCCGTCTCAGACCTTCGGAATAGGGACCACCATGGCGAACCGGAACGTGGTAGAGTTACGGGGCGTGGAACACTTAACGGCTGAGAGTGCTCTCAACTTTACGGATTCAGAGCCTGTCAAAACGATCTCTGCACACCCACTGTGCAGCGTTTAGGTCTGGCAGGTCGAAGCCTCCGGTACATGCAGCTGAAACGCAAGATCGTTAGCCGCGGTGGCTGGAAACGGAATGCGCTCGGCGAGTTTGTCGGTGGTCCGAAGGTCGACCTTGTAGTCGTCGCCCATGACGACGCTGAACCAGCGCTCTCGGTCCATGACGACTCGGTACATCTTCTCGTCCTGTGTCTCCGCGATGAACGGCAGGTAGATTTGTACGGATTGGCCAACGGCTTCCGCCTTGGCACCGATGCGGTCAACTCGCCCTGTCCGTTGCTCCAGAGTGCTGGGGTTCCAGCAGAGGTCGTGGTGGATGATGTGACGGCAATTCAGATGCAGGTCCACGCCTTCCGCCATGACGCTGCTGGCGATCAGAATTTCCGGGTAGAACGGGGTATTGAAAGTCAGCATCAGACGCTGCCGGGTCTCAGATCTTGTAGTGCCGTTAATCAGGCGAACATTAGGCATGAGTTGTTCGGGTTGAGCGTCCTGAAGCTCGTCGGAGTCGTACTCGGCACCGGACTCCACCCCAAAATGGCTTCCCGTCTGAATTCGTTTCACTGCATCCACAAACTTCCTCCGTCCTTCTTCCGCGCATCGCTCGGCAAGAAACGCGAAGAACTGCCTGACGATCAATCGCAGAGATTGGCCAGAAGAATCAGTCGCTTCAAATGCCTTTTCGACGGAAGCGGCATCCAGAGATTGCTCATGCAATGGAAAGAAGCGAACCAGAAATGCGGGGGTTCGGAGATTGCGGCGAACACTTTCTATCAATTCAGACTTGAGAGATTCGCTTTCGAATAGAAGTGGGAATTCAGAGAGCAGTGCTGTTGTTTGGCGGTCACATTCCTGCCGGAGGTCTGATTTCTCCCTAAAGAATTGATCTCCGATATCTGCAAGGTGTTGAGAAACATCCTCGATCTGGCAATGAAGCTTCGCCGCACCGATCGACCAGATTTCGTTGCGGATCGCGTCGGAAATGTGACCTCTCAAGGCTCGCCCCGTCGCAATGTAATGACAGAACACAACGCACTTTTCACCGGCCTTCCACAAATCGACAACTCTCTGCACAGTGGCCGCCATTTTCGGGTGGCTGCCCGACGCGGCGCCATCACGAGGAATCAGCCGTTCCAGTTGATCGAGATACCAGCCAGATGAGTCATCGACTTGTGGTATAGGAGCCGAGTCATCATCGCCATCCACGGTGCTGTCGGTCCCAGTTGCACTTTCCGTTTGCACCTGACGAGTCTTAAGATAAGCCTCATAGCTGGATGCCAGACCTTCGGCAAAAACAGGCCGAGTTTCTGGGGATTGAGCCGATGCACGCGCTGCCAGCAGGAAAGGCAGCAGGGAATCTCCGCTGACCGTGATGCCGCCCTGAGCCGTCTCCTGTTCACCCAGACAGATGGCCTTGCCAACATGACGCTTTCGTCTCGCGACGAAAGAGAAGTCGCCCGGCAGCTGTTTTGCTTTTATGTGTCGAACGACCCATTTTCGCAGTTGTTCCTCAGTGCGCTTCATACAGTCGCGAGTCCGCTCGAATGCCCGACGAGCTTCCATCGCAACGGGCGTTAATTTCTCAGATGCGATTGCCGCAGCCCACCACAAATCGGCATCCTGAAATCGCTGGTCCGCAACCATCAGATCATCTTGCGTCAGTTTTCCCCAGGCATGATCCAGGTTGTTAGCAGCGATGTTCGCAGCATCGAGTGAATTGCGGAGGGCCTTTCTTTCCTCTGCGTACGTCGCACGAGCCGATTTGCCATCCTCAGACTCCATCCATCTGATTCCGTCGAAGCGATCCAGCACCGAGCACAATTCGCCGTGACCGAGCTGAAATGGAGTCGCGGTCAGAAACAGCATGCGTTCAAACGTGGCGGAAAGGTATCCCTTTTCGATCTGCTTAACGTCTTCAGCAGATTCCGGTGAATGAAACAAAGATGCCAGATCTGTTTGGGGATTCTTGAGATGGTGCGCTTCATCGAGAATCAGCAAAGGTAAGCTGAGATCCATTTTCCGCATACACTGCTGCCATACGTCTTTCATAGCGCATTTGATGGCATCCCGAGCCTTCTTGACTTTCTCCGCATAGTTCATGGATTTTCGCAGAGGAATTTTCTGCAGCTCCGCAAAGATGTCGTCCGTTGTCACATCGCCAAGAACATCGCACAAAGCTTGAGGCACGGGATCATCCTCAAGCTTAACATGCTGATTGAGAATTGCCTTCCACTTCGCCGGAGGACACGCGAGCAGCTGCTCCCAGACAGCTTCCTCCTGACGATCTTCTTTCCTGAACCGCAGCAGATCATCCATGTTGCGACACAATGATTTCCGGATGTCATCCACATCCCGCTTCCACTGCAGACTCTGGCGAATCAGGGCAAGCATGACCCAGGGATCATCCAGTCCGCGACTCATCGCACCGTGAGTCAGAAAGATGACAGACTTGCGACGTTTCGGTGGATCGTCCAGCAACTTCAGAAACTCGACCGCCCGTTCCGCCGACACACACCGGACCTGTTCTCGAAGCGAATCAGAAAGGCACTTTTCCGCCATCATATTGAAGTCGGTCGGCCACTTCTCTTTCAGCGATGAAGGAACCATTACAACCACAGGCCGCCGTCCTTGATTCTGAATCGCTACAGATATGGCCACGGCCAATGCGACGAACGTTTTTCCCATTCCCACTTCATCGGCGAGTATCAGGCCAGGCTGATGGTTTAACCGCCGCAGGATCTCCGCCGCAGTGCGTTGCTGACGAGCTGCATCGTCTTCCGAGATTCGGCCTTTTACGTGTAAGTTGATGCCGTCAGCAAAGTAGTAGTCGCTCATTTCGATACCTTCGCAAACACGGCTTCAACATAGTCTCGGAGATTGGTAGGCAACTGATTCAAGTCTGTGGGAATCATGGCCATCAGGTTTTGGATGACATTCCGGATTTCCTTTAATTGAGTCTCCAGAGACAAGCATCCAAGTGCCTGCTCAGGAGTGACCCGCGAAAGCTCGAGCGCCAGCTCTGAAATCACGAAAGCGGTTTCTTCCTCAGAATGTGACTCTCGTATCAACGCCTCGGCGAGAGCTTGCACGCCGACAGGGCCGCAAAGTCGCCATCGCAACGATTGAATTGTCGCGGCAGGTCGCTGCAGTCGCTCTCGAAGAGCATTCAGTGCCCACGACAGACGGCGAGTTCTCTGCAGTAGAAACTGTCCCGTATCGACCTTCTTATGAGGATCAACAACGCCCAATACGACAGCGTCGTTCGTACCTTTGGCTGTCTTTCGCAAGTACGCGGCAAGGACATGATGTAGAGGCCTTGCGGAGCTTAGAATCTCAATCAGCATCTCAAGCGACAAGTTCTTCAATTCTTTGACCGGCGGCAGATCTGAACTGGAAAGAACGTTGACTGGCCACCATGCGGTTTCGGATGCCTCAGAAATCTTCACGCGGAACCCCGAAGGCGCACGCTCTTCATGCCACAACACCTCGCATGTCACCGGCGATCCAAGGTTGGCCCACATCTTCGAATCAAAGAACACTTCGTCACTGTCTTCGAAGAGTAATTGCCACGAAAACACAAGCGATGATTGAAACGTCAGCAAAACTAAGGGATCCGCTGGGTCTTCAGCAGTAAAAGTGGCGGACAAGAACTCGGGTGGCAGCAGTACAAGTTCAGTGGGAGATTCACTTTCATCAGGAAGAGCAGTCCATCTGGTCTCCGTTGTGATCTTCAGGGGCTCACTCTTTGGAAATGATTGTCCTAGCTGATTGCGGATTTTTTCATCGCGACTTGTATCAGCAAGATACAAAAGGTTGGCTTCAACATTCGAAGCGTTTCCTTTTAAACCGGTCCCTGCACTCGTGAAGTTGCTCGAACCAATCAGATAGGCATCGTACCGATCGTCTTCCAGCCAGATGGCCTTGGCATGCAGCGGACGTTCCGGTGGAAGAAGAAGCCTGTGAAACAGTGTTTCGGTGGCCAGTCGGCCAGCCGGTTTTTCTCCGAGGAGTGATTTCGGGGCATGTAGCAATAACTCATCCGTTCCGGAGATTTCTTCCGCAGTCACGTGGAAGTGAACGGTCGCTTCTACACGCTGGAGAACGATCTGCCAGAGTTCCGATGCCGGCCTATTGTCATTTGGCGAAGTATCGAAGAATGGACTTACAACATGGGCGGCTTTCGGAGGCGATGCATCTGGCCAATTTAACTTCCATTGATCAATTAATTGATCAAACAGCGATGTGCGTCGAAGCCCAGTGAAAACTGGCACGACCTTAACTGCTGACTCTTCATGTTCTCCAGCAGACTGTCCCCATGAAGCAGTCATGTTCGCTGCGTGATCCAGAAGTGAATCCCATCGCAGCCGGGCAGGCGATGGAACTTCACCGGAATCCGCCAACAGCACCGTGTCCCTCAGGAAATCAATGGTTTGCAGAAGGCAGGACACTGGAGCTTCACCGGTGAGATGAAAGTCTATGACGCCAAAGACTTCCTGATTTCTTCGGTAACCGTCTTCCGTCAGATTTGCTGAGGCAATGATGAGCCGAATACGACTCGCCCAGCAAAGAAGGCTCACTTTGGAATGCAGAATTCCCGCGCGAGGGCGTGCCGATAGCAGATCCCACCTGAGGCTGCGAGTTCCCCGGCAGTGGCGCTGATCCACCAGGGCGATGGCAGCCATCAATTGGGACATCTTCTCTTCACGTTCGACGAGGTACACCGGACCATCCTCATCCGGATCGCTTTCTATCTGCAGGAATCTTGCCAAGCACTCTTCTTCAAAGAATGCTGGCGAGAATGTGAATGATGTGGCCAAACATCCCACGGGCACGCCGCAATCCTGCGGAGGATTCCATGCATCCAGAAGTTTTGCAAAGCCTGGCTCGGACGACGATTTTTTCTTACTCATGACTTCAACATCCGAAGGTCACGCGCAAACGACCACAGTGATTGGGTTCGGTAGGCATGCACGTAGGAAGCGTCGTTTGATGTGGGAACTTCTTTCTTGAGATAAGCCGTTCGAATCAGATACGTGCCATCATCAAAGCGATCGAACCAGGCGGCCTTGCCTGCAGGCGGCTTGCTCTTCTGAATCCGGCGATGGTGCTGTAACAATCGTTCAGCCCAGTCGCTGGCTGTTCCCGGCTCCGACAACGAAGAAAAACTATTTCGGAATGCGAATTCCTTTTCCACGATTTGAACTCGTTCAGCAACGGTCTCGAACAGTTCAGGAATCCTCTCAGAAGCGACCTGAACAGCAGGAAGCTCGGCAAGCCGCTTCAGGCCAACGCGTTGTTGAGGATTCGACATTTCATACAGGCACGCGTCGAAGGCGTTTTGCAGCTGGCGTGCGAACTGCTCATAGACATCAATCGCCTCCAGCAATTGCGTCAATACGGCCGAATCCGAGGCGGATGATTTCAGGATCTGATGAAACTCACGCTCCGGCCGTTGTCTGGATTCTTCAGCGGCCTGCCAGAGCGAGGATCCGGATGACGACAGCAAAGTGTCCAGCACGTCTTTACGATGCCCAGCTTCAGCATTGCCCAGAGCCATGGCAATCATGGAAGCTTCCTCTTTGCCAGGCTCGTAGATACTGAGATGCTTCGGAAAGAACTCCCATTCTGGCCATGATGGCTTGCGAGCAACCGCAGCTTCAGTAAGTCCATCTTCGATCGCTGCCGACAGCTTGTCTCGCCATACACGTCCTGGACCGTTCCCTGATCCCAGTAAGCCCTCTAAGTTTTGTTCCGTTTCCCACACTTTCGCGAGCTCGTAGCCGAAGTCACCGAGTCGCTCTGCTTGTTCAATCCCGACATCTCTAGATAGTGCCCGATAGATCCCATGAAATCCGAAGACGGATGGAGTCTTCAAGTATCGACTGGCATTCATGGGCACCTTGTCCTGAATAGCCTTTGTCGCCTTCTCCTGCCCCGGCAAGCCTCGAAGTTTCGACTTATCTGTCGTCCGTCGAACAAGCCCTTCTACGACGTACCACTCAAACACCTGCCACGCTTCAGTAAACTCATCGCCGAGCAGCCGATCTTCAAATTCCGCTGTCAACGACAACGAAACAGCCAGATGAGTCAAAAACCGCGGATGCTGCTGCCGCTCCCGAACGCCAGGAACCAGCTTCACTGCCATCGCATCTGCGGTGGCGTACATCCCCAACGGGTCAATGGATCCCTCGGCGGATTCTTTTGGATCAGCTTCACTTAGAAATGGAATCAACATGCATTTCCCTGACGCAACTCTTTGGTCAACTCGTAATTAATCAACTTTGCCGTTTGCAGTTACCAGAAGGTATTCCCGCGCTCTGGTTGCCGCCACGTACCGTTCACACCGGTCTCGAAGTTCGGCTTCATTGAGGTGATTCATTGGGTCCGATTTAGCTGCACACGCCATCGCCACTGCCCTGAACTCAAGTCCCTTAATGCGTTTCATTGTCCCAAGGCGCACACCGGGCTCTTCCGATCCCGGATCTACTTCACGGTCCTTGAGAACGTGTGTTGAAATATCGGCATCACTTAGAGCGGTCCGGATGGCTGACTTCGCAGGGGTGATGCAAATCTCGTGAGTGGCAAGTCCGTGGTGTTTCATCAGGTTCTGGACCCATTCCACAACTTTCTTTGCCTCAGCCTTCTCTGTAGCACACTTTGCCACAACGGGTTCGGGGCCATGGAAGACCGAATGGTCTCCAGTGGTTTTTGCGACACCTCCATCGAGGTCATCGACTTCCATGCCGTGCAGTATATTCTGGGCGAACTTGCGGATTTGCTCGCTGGTTCTGTAATTGATCTTGAATCGCCGTGAGCGGCCACGAATATCAATGTCAGCCCGACTCATCGGGACTTTCGAACCGTAGATGCGCTGGTGCCCGTCACCAAAGAGACAGAGCGGATCCAAGGCATTTTCTGCGGCCGGGCTGATTTCACGAATCAGTCGCAGCGCTTCCAGACTAAAGTCCTGAGCCTCGTCCACCAGAACATGAGCATAGCGTGGGAAATTGCCCTGACTCACTGCAAGACGTGCTTCATGAATGGCACCTTCAAACGTTAGCAGATTTCGTTTCTTCAATCCTCGCTGAAACGCTCGCACCAACGGCCATACGGCTTTGCGCTGGTCTCTTGTAATTCTGGGACGGCCAGTACGAACTGTCGTGAGATATGCTTCTTCGTCATCAATGCCATTCGGGTCAATGACCATTTCGTACTCAAGCTGCACTTGCTCTTTAGCCATTGGCAACTCGTCTGATACAGATAACCAGACGTCATTCCAGATCTGCTTGATTTCATCATCATCTGCGATGCGGCCTTTCCATCCTCCTCGACTGCAGATCGTTCTCGCCAGTGCATGGAGATTCGTCACCTCAATCCGATTGAACAGATCGGGGGCCAGTCTTTCGATATGTTGCTTTGTGGTTAACGCGAGATTCGTTGTGAAGGTTGTCACCAGCACACGATCTGAACTCTTCTGCAACCGCCGCGCGAGATGCACCGCTCGATGCATCAGCGCCACCGTTTTTCCAGTGCCGGCTGAGCCGGAAACATTCATGGGGCCTTTGGTTTGTGATGCGACCAGTTTTCGCTGGTAAGGGTGGAGGAAGATTCGCCATTCTTCCAGATTCCCCTTCAGAATCTGCTTCAACTCTTCTTGGCCAGCGACAAGGATGAGGTCGAAGTTTGGCGTTTCCTGGATCTTCGTGAAGTCACCCGCATTGACCGGCACCGCGTCTTTACTGGCGGGCGCCGCGCCCAGCATTTCCTCGATTGCCTCTTCCAGTGTCATTCCCGCAGCGAGACCAAACAGCACATCACGACAATCCGGAGGCAGATATGCGATAAGCGCCTCGAGACCGTCATCGGACCGGATAGATTTGACGGCGGGAATTAATGGACGCGGGACGCCAGCCGCAAAGAGTTCGTCCTCACTCAGCCGCATCAGTGGATAGTCGGGAACCGTTTTCTTCTGAAGTGTTGCGTCCGCCGCGACCGCTTGAATTTCCTGTGCATTGAAAACCTGAAAAACGCCAGTGATTCCGTGAACCTCGAACCGCTTGTTGCTGGCCCACTCATACGCTTCGTCATGAGTCCCGATATGGACCAGAACATAGGTGTCGCCGACTTCAGGAGCAATCACGATGGCTCGGTACCCATCCGGCAGTTTCTTTACTCCACGGACTTTCGTGTCCAGCATTGTTCCCGGCAATGGATGCATTCCAATCGCCGGAGATTGTGGATCTGCCTGAAACTCATCGATCAGTTCAGAAACTCGTTTCTGAACCTTACTCGGAAGTTTGTGGAAATTCTTCAGGATGTTTCGGTGAACCAACAACTGAGCCATGTCAGGATCCTGCAATACTCTTCAGAAGTTTTTCAATGATGGAGGAAACTCCGTGAGCCTGGAGTTCATCAGGCGTAAAGATCTTCCAGCCCTGGCTTTGCCACTGTTCTGCAAATGAGACCTGTTCGCCTGCCAGAAGAGCAATCGGCGGATTGCAGGTCGGCCATGCTAGTTCCGCAAAGACATCGTCCGTCGACTGCGGATTGAAGTATTCAACCAGTGGGATACCGGCTGGTTCCGGAAGATTGCTGGCGGCCATTTCCTGAACGTAACCGCGCAGACTTGGCATGACCTGATTCAGAATCGCCTGCCATTCCTCCGGAACAGTATTCGTTGCTGCGAGAGAAATTTCTGGAGCACTTCCCGTCGCGGTTTCCGAACAGGCCCAGAAGCGAAAGTTCTCGGTGAATTGAAACAGATTCAAACACGCGAGGAATCGTCTCCACCTTTCCGCGAAGTCACTCCCAGTTCGTTCAGATTCAGAGTCCCCAAGTCGCCCCACGACAAACGTGTGGTTCTGTCGCAGACTGACAGCATCGGACAGTGCAACGTAAGTAACAAAATCCTGATTGAGTGTTGCCTGACTATTGTAAACCCATTCTCCCTGCTCACTGATCGCCACGGTTGGCATTCCCGCTCCTGCTCGCCATGTGTCTATTGCCGCACTTAATGCATGAGCTGCAACAGTTCGTTGAGCGGACAGTAACTGCAGCGGGAAGAACACCACGTGCGTTGCTAGTTGAGTCCAGCCAGGGGCGTGCGGTGTCATAATGAAAGCTCGTAATTGTTCAAGCCCGTTCCGCAGGACACCCTTTGCATCAGGAACAACTCGCGCCTGCAATTTCATGGCCTGAGCGTACTGCGATAATCGCTGAGCAACAGGTGCTGCACACACCATCACATGATCAGATTTTGCAGGATCCAGATCGTCCCACGTGATGCTCCAAACATAGTACTTTCCGCTCTCTAGAATCGCTCTGCGTTTTCGCATGTCGTCAGCAATGCGATTTTCTGGGTGGCAATGGTACTGAAAACCATCCGTGAAGATCGCAATCGGTTTGACACGGTCATCGTCGCAGCGGAGGATAAAGTCGGGTTGCGACTGAATCATGACGCCCTGTCCGACACCAAGGGTCGGCTGCAACTCCAGTTCCCATAGCCGATCAACACCCGGCAGGGAAAAACGAAACCCAAGGTTCCCTCGGATAATGGTCTGATCCCATTGGCCGTTGTGGTGGCTGACGAACTCCTGCAAGAGATCGGCGAACTTTTTCTCAAGCATGCTTCCGAACAGCGAGTTCGGCTTTATTGCTGCCAGACTGTCCTGTGTTAAACGTTTTTCTCCCGCTTCAATCAGCTTCCCCAACAGCTTGATACCGCGTTCGCGACTGATCTTCTCGGCACTGTACTGCAGGTGATACGTACGAATGCATCGATAGCAGCCGTCTGTCTCACGCCTGCTGGGATCCTGTTCACGGCATGAACATGTCTCCAAAGCATTTCGAGCCAACCGCATGACCTGGAGGATGCCCTCACCATCACGCTGTTGATCATCTTTATGCTGATAGAGTGTCTTCAAATACCCGGTTCCCCCGGGAACCGCGTCCATCAGGACCAGATAATACCGTTTCATCCGAGTCGCTGGATCAGGCATGATCTGAGGAGCAACAATCAAATGCGCCGGATTGCCTTCGAATCTCAGTCTGAGTCCGAGGTGGATACACGCGGTGAGTGTGTCAACGTCATTATCATCGGCAATCGGTAACAGCAGACGGATAGCTTCTGATTTCAATTCACGATACAGATAAAGTGGCTGCCAGTCATAAGGCAGCGACTCCCTGCCTTCCTGGCGGCGTTTGTCGTTAGCCCTTCGTTTTGAGCAACTTCTGCGATGCTGAATTTCATCCAGCTTCTTTCCGGGAAGTACGGTGATACCGCAGTCCCCACAAACTCGAAATCCCGTGTCGGGTGCAGTCTGATCGACACCAAAGGCAACCACGCCGGGCTCACCCTGAAAACCAACGTTGACCTCGCGCATGATGACTGACGCTCGATACTCAATCCCAAACGGCAGCTGTTCATCACCAACTGCCCCTGAAGGCGCCTCCTGAGTCAGGTCAAAGCTGCGAATGGTTTGATACCGTTCTCGCTCGCGTTCCTCCGACCGATCGGCAGACAGGCTTTCGTAATGTTCCATGTAGGACAGGGCCTGAGATCGAGAGAATTCGATGAACCGTCGCTGCTGTCCTTTGTCCAGTTGACTATTCGAATCTCGATCGTGACCACACTGCGGACAGGCAGCTTCCGCTTCCGGACGACTGAGCTCAGTCATCCGGCGCATGTGCCCGCACGCACCACAGATCGCCCATTGCTCTACCAGCGGCTGCTGCTGGTTCCCGATAGCAATCTGCTGGATATCGAAACAGCGGCTGTGAGTATAAAAGTGATTGCCGGGAGCCAGTTCCTTGAGAGCAACGCCGGCAGCTCGCGTGATTTCAACCGGCTTATGTTCCTGCCCCGATCTCCGATGTTTGTTGTAAATGGCGCCGTAAAAACGCACTCCACGCTCGGGAAAAGCGTAGTTTGGCAACAGTCCGTTATCCGTCAGGATTTCCAGTGCCGTAGTCTGGCTGAGACTCTGAACGCGTCCCTGCAGAATCTTTAGCTCCTGCTCAATTTCGATTCTGGCTTCCTGTTCGTCATCACCTAACTTGCTGAGCTGGTCTCGAAGACGCTTTCGACCGTTTTCCAGATCTCTCAGCATGCGTTCAAACTCACCCGTCGCCTGATGAATTCGTTGCCTCAGGAGGTCAGCCGAAGTTTCAGCAGTAAACCTGTCGCGAGTATCGGGCTGGACATCGGCATGCAGCCGTTTCAAAAACACGGTCCTGAGACGGTCTTCTTCTCTCACAATCCATTCCAGAGCTTTTGGAATATGGCCAGTGGGCTTCATCATATCTTCGACCAGCTGTCTGCCCGATTTGGGCAGTTCGGTCAGCTCACCACAGCTGGTGGCAGTATCAAAGCAGAATGCGAGGTACTGCCGCACGAGTACAGCTGATGCATCCAGCCAGCAGCCAGGCGGGTCTACTTTCCCTCGCAGCATTTCTGACGGGCGACCATAAAAGAACAGGTCATGCGGACGCTGGTTGACCACAGAGATAATCAACGCCGTACCGGTAGCTCTCCCGGCTCTTCCAATTCTCTGCAGATAGCTGGCCGTGCTGGGAGGGATCGAACACAACATTGTGCTGGACAGATCACCGATGTCGATCCCCATTTCCAGCGTGCTGGTACATGTCAGCACGTTAGGGTCATCTGTATGTTCGTTGTGCGAAAAATCGAATTCCAGTCGTTCTCGGGCTTCTGTTCCGAGCAGGCCGGTGTGCTCACTGGCAACGACTCGACGTAACGCACCTTTCCGGTAGCGGTCCTGGTAATATTGTTGCCGGGCGTTATAGCTGGCTCGACGATAGACACCCGCGGTTGCGTAGTATTCCATACTGGGGGCCCCGTCCCAGATCGCAGCTTCGGCAGTGGGCCGAATGATTGACTGGCCGCTTTCGGAACAGACAAGGTGCTCTCTTTCTCCGACCAGCAGAGCCGCCTCAGCATTGATCGCATACATCCGGTTTGCTCCGTCCTGATTCAGGCACGAGAACAGTCCCGCTTCGGTTCCTGCCGACAGCAACGCCTCGATTAAATCCAGCAGACTAGTGTCATCTGCATTTTTCTTCCTGAGCGAACGTCGAGCCCAGACCAGTTGCCACGGCTGTTGGCTACTCTTCGCCGGAGCTGTCACATGGTCGTGCCCTCGTTGCTGTTGCGTGACGATCAATTTTGGCTTGAACCGACCGGCCGACGGAAACGTCTCTCGCCCCGGAACGACTCGACCGAATGGAGATTTGCCCCAGAATTTTTTCTTCGCAAAGTCATTGAGATAGGGATGATCCACAGCTCCGTGGATACGAGCTCGATGCAGGAATCCATAGATCCAGAGCAGAAGGGACTCGTCTGGGAGATCAACCAATGATTTGTCGATTACCGGCAAACGGTCACGCATCTTCTGAAGAGTCGAAAGAACTCTCTTATGGTCCCAACTGACGCAGGAGCTTCCACACGGCTCCATAGTTCTTCCGTGAGTCTGCATCAGACTGAATTCACTTGTGGCCTCCCAGGTAAGCCGCCTTTCGATTTCCTCTCGCAGCGACCGAGGCGGAGCAGCAGCGGCTGGATTGTCACGGTAAGTCGTAAAGTCGGGATACTCACGTAGATCAGGAGGAATCAGTGAAGCCATTGCCTCGCGTAACTGCCCGGGCCAGCCGGGGCGAGGCTGCGTCCACCAGTCGAGTAACGCCTGCCCTGCGCTAACAAGTCGGATGCCACTGGGCCCTGCACCATCGATCGCATGCTGTAACGCCGTACGGAACGTAAACTGATAGGTTCGCGCCGTGAAGAAACCGGCGCGATGAGAAGCATCCTGCACGCTGTCTGTAAAGGCCAGCAGTTTGGGATCGTTGTTCAGGACGGAACCAAAAAGTTCATCGATCGCAACACTGGACAGCGTTGCCGACTGGCTTCCAATAAAGAAGACGCCATCTTTTGAGCCGCAGCATGGGCAGCCCTGATCGCCGACGGCACCGTGTTTCTCGTCCTGCCGGATCTCTTCATTCACCTGAACACGAAAACGTTTTGGGTCACCCGTTAATGGGCAAGGGCCATCTTCGCGACGAAGGACAAGACTCTTTGCACACAAATACCAGTCAGTAAACCCAAAATCTGCCTGCCGCTCGTGGACGATCTGATTGCTCAGCTGCTGCTGGGGTTCATACTGCTTTGCGAACGCAAATGATTTCTGATTCTCCCAGAGAAGCTCCTGACTCTCATCACTTGCCTTGATATTGCGACCATCCCTCGCTGGGCTGATAACTACAATCTGGGGATGCCGAGACCCCTTATCTTTGTATCCGAACCAACCCCGATAAATTCGCGATGGATCCTGCTCCAGTTGAACCCCCGTGACGCCCTTTGCTCCGATTTTTGTCTCTGAAGCAATATCCTTCAACACGTGAATACAAATTTGAGCCAACCGGAAAGCTCACACTTCAAATTGATGAATACGCAGCAAGTCAACGGCGCACGTGGGCGGATGGTAAGCGACAGCGGTTGGAGGATATGCTTGATTCGTTCATTCAAGGAGTAAAAGCAATCCTTGAATTAAACCGTGCCCGGCGACGGGATGAGGAATGTGTAAAGCGTCAGGAGCTGGCTGTGGCCGCAGTGAGAAAAGTTACTCACGACATGGAACAGCAGCGAACCAAATGGCGAGAAGAATTGCTCTCATCCATAAAGCGATGGAAGGAAGCCGAAGCCATTAGGGAATACCTCGGAGTCCTACAGAGGAAACTTGATTCCGGAGTGATCAAGCTCACCGACGACGAAGGATTTGCTGAATGGAAGAAATGGGCGATGTCGCACGTTAACAACATCGACCCGTTTTCAGAGACGTGCGACGAATCTGCTGTTGGCAACCAACCTGAAAATCGCCCGGTTTCAGAATTGGATCTGACACGAGCATGTCGCGCGTTAGTTGACAAGCTCTCGGTGGCCGACACAAATGGGTTGTTTTCGGTTCCTAGGGAAGACGTGACTGCCCGATGCAACTCATGGTCCAATACGGAATGGAATGAGATCTGCCGAGTACTCGAGTCACTGGGATACGACGTCGCCGGAAGGTACCAACGCTATTGAGTGTGAGCCTCCGAAAACTTACTGTTGTACTTCTGGGTCGTGTCTGTGAGCATCGGAGGTCAGCTGGTAAATTGC
>Ga0255094_1000808_pt1 | contig 15434 bp, 9 predicted proteins | sample Colum_Law_RepB_8_2_FD_188434 | JGI IMG/M metagenome (GOLD analysis project Ga0255094, IMG submission 188434) | Freshwater microbial communities from Columbia River, Oregon, United States - Colum_Law_RepB_8d | ecosystem: Environmental > Aquatic > Freshwater > River | place: USA: Oregon | collected...
GCCCGCCCTGAACACCCCCACCAGCCAGAAACACGGACTGCACGGGGCCCCAGTGATCCCGGCCGGGTTGTTTATAGTGGCTGGAATCGCCGTGATTCTGCCAGGTCTCGGTTCGTCAGGCATTACAGCCATCGTGAGTCCACTCAACAAAGCCCACACACCGTCCAAACGCACGGCCCCACCTCTTCTGCCCCTTTTGCCATCTCCACAAAGCACCCTCCCGTTCGCACAAATACGCCGCTGAGATTCGGCTTTCTTTCTCTCCCCCAGACGACGAATTCATTCGCCGGCGCAGTGCTGCAAAACTTCCGGTCACCGGGTGGCAAAGATTTGCCGAACAATATGACGCGATGGAACACCATTCAGCAGGTAAAAAATCGCCGGCAATCGTTCCTCTGGCTCATTGCGCGGCACCGAATCGTAATCGATCTGTCAGAGCCAGCAACCAAGACCCACAATGCGGATGAGCGGGTGCTTTTGGCTCACTTCTACAAGCGAATCTTTGAGACGCTCAAAACACGGAAGTGATTTTCCAGAGTTGCAAACTGTGTCTGACTTTTGGCATCGATCGTGTCCTCAAATTCTGGTATCCGACTGCGAACTGCATGGTAGACGAGCACGCATTGCGCACATTTACCGCCGCGCCGCAACACCCCTGTATTTCACCTGCTGCGTGATCGGCTCAGCGAACAGGGCGATTAATCACCGAGCATGCGAACACTCCATTCGGTGCCCTGTTACAGTTGTATTCTGCCACGCACTGTCACATCTCCTTGAACCAGCAGTGCGCAACCGGTTGACACGAGTGCATGACTGGCATGGGCAACCCGCAGCGTGAGCGGTCTTCCGCACAGTAACCGCTCGCTGTGAGAAAAATACGAAACGCGGAAAACTCAATGGTTCCTGCTGATTGCGCGGTGCATTCCAGGGATGAGATGGCGTGAGGTTCGTTGGGCCTGGTGGACCATTGTGAATGCTCGTCGGTTCATCAGGGAGCAACCTGATGTTCCGAGGTTGCAGGGATCAACGAACTTGCCAAAACATTCTTGACACAGGTCCCCAGGGCCTTGACTATACAATGACTAAGAAGGCGTCTTCCCGTCCCTTAGGACACGTGTGAAAACACAACACGTTTTGCTCGTTCCTCGCGATTTTTATACTCTGATGATAGGTTGCCAAACATGACATCTTTCAGCAACGTGAGCCGATTTTTGCGGCTGAGTTTTGTGTTTTTTGTTCTGCCGGCGGTTGTTAACGCAGGTGTGCTTGTGAGTGTAAGTGGGAAAGCAAGTCCCTACCTTGCCGGAATGCCGAATGGATCTGCGCTACCCTTTGGCGATACTGCCCCCGCACAGTCGCCGGTGCTGGTGAGTGGAATAGGCATCTTTGGCGGAGCGTTGTTGCAATTTGATGCTACCGGTTCAGTTTCGTACAACAATTCGTCTTTCAGCGGGCCGGATGGCAGTTTCGTCTTCAATCGTGGAAGTGCGAACGGCATTTCTGGTTACACAGTCACTGCAAATGCATTGCTGGGCGTCTTTCTTGGCTCTGCCCGCCCGGACCTGTCGGCTGCACCCAATTCGATGGATTTTTCAACCGATGCATCAAGACTTTACCAGACTCTCACGCCAGAACTCCGTCAAGTGTTCTTCATAGGCGACGGCATTGGAGCCGGTGGCGTTCGGCAAACGGTGATAGCACCTGCAGGCGCTTCCAGACTGTTTCTTGGAACTGCGGATGGCTCTGAATGGAACAACAACGGCGGTAGTTTCGCCGTAACTGTGTCAAGTGCTTCTGCAGTACCTGAGGCATCTGCGACGGTTCCGATCGCCTTTATCTGTGCGTATCTGATGTTTGTGTGGTTCTCGCGTCGGCCGCTCTCCCGCACAGTCGTAAAAGTGGCGGCGACAGTTTAGTTGCTTGTCAACCGAGCCCCGGTATCGGTTCCCCTGCGTAGACATGGTGAGGTCTGCCGACTTCATCCTGCCACGACATGGTGGCGGGAATACCGAGTGAGTTGTAGATGGTGGCGGCAAGATTTTCGGGGCGTTGCGGGTCAGTGATCGGGTAGGCTCCGATGCCATCGGTGGCCCCGATGACTCGCCCGCCCTGAACACCCCCACCAGCCAGAAACACGGACTGCACGGGGCCCCAGTGATCCCGGCCGGGTTGTTTATAGTGGCTGGGCAGCAGAGTGATTTTGGGTGTGCGTCCGAATTCGCCGGCCATCACGATGAGTGTGTGTTCCAGCAGTCCGGACTGGTCGAGGTCATCCAGCAGTGCGGAGAGTGCTTTGTCGGTGGGTGGGAACAGGCTGTCGCGGAGGTGCGGGAAGGCGTTGCCGTGTGTATCCCACGTTTCGTCGTTGCCGAGGTTGACCTGTACGAGGTTGACACCTGCTTCCACAAGTCGGCGTGCCATCAGCAGGGACCAGCCGAAGGAATTGCGGCCGTAGCGATCCTGCACGCTGTCTTCAGCGCGGGTGACATCGAGGGCGCCGCGAACACGGGGGTCTGTCAGCAGTGAGATGGCGCCCTGACGATACTGGTCAAATCGTTCGGCAGCGGCGGCGGATTCAAGTTTGGCACACTGCTGTTCGAGATTATTGAGCAGTGAGACGCGGCGGGACAGGTGGGGATGCGTGAGGCCGTGTGAAAGGGACAGGCTGGGTGCTTCGAACAGCCGTCGATCGGGGTTGCCACGATCCTGGTGGTCGAATTTGTAGCCGGGGAAGGCACCGTAGGAGGTGGCGTGGAAGGGCGAGGCTTCAATGAACCACGGGTTCCGCCGATGCCCCATGACTCCGGCATACTGCCCCGGGATGATGCGTCCGGAGTAATGCACGAGCTGTTCGGGGAGCACGGCAGCGGGCGGCAGGTTATTCCTGGCGACGGTGACGGACCCGGCAACGGCAGCGATACTGGGCCAGTCCTGCGGGCGTGGTGCGGAGGGGTTGAAGCCGGGCGGCAGATCCGAACGCCCGGTCAGCATCATGTGATGTCCGGCAGAATGATCGTTGGTCGAGTGTCCCAGTGAGCGGCAGAGTGACCAGAGGTTGCTGCGAAGTGCCAGTCCGGGCAGGTGTTCGCAGATTTGCGTCCCGGGAGTTGCGGTGGAGATGGGCCGGAATTCACCGCGAATTTCCGCAGGTGCTGACGGCTTCAGATCGAAGCTGTCGTGCTGCCCAAGGCCTCCCGAGAGAAAAATGTAGATGCAGGCTTTGAAAGTGGGCTGACCGGGTGGAGGCGTGTCGGGGTTGGGTTGATTGGCGAGCGCGTGCAGCCCGGTCAGGTGGTTCATCCCCAGTCCGAGCAGGCCAATGCGTCCGGCCTGAATGGCAGTGCGACGGGCGATACGGGGATGCCCGGGTGGACTGGCGACGTTGGTCATGGCAGGGAGGACTCCTGAAAATTCAGACGTGCGTGTCCGAATCAGGCATCAGGCGGGGCGGGAAGGCGGGTCCGGGGACCGACCGTGAGAGCAGAATAATCGAATTTTCGGAATCCGGACAGCAAAAATTGCATTGCTGGCTGGATGCTGGGGAAAAAAGTCGGCTGTCGGCGTTCGGTTTTGCGAAAAGCGCTGCGTGGCCGGGCGATTGACTTCGCGGGTTGCGGAGACGGGGCGTAAGATTGTGGTCGGTATTTTCCACTTGGTGTTCAGCGGGGGCAGGGTTCATGAGTGAACAGGTGCAGCCGACGGCTCGCATTTGGTCGGACGCAGAGATTGGCGACGATTTTGACTACGTTCCGGTTTCGCCGTGGGCGCCGGTGTCGCTGGTGGCCGGGATTGTTTCGCTGACGGCGCTGCTGAATCTGTTTGGATTGTATCTGGCAGTATTCGGGGCGCTGGTGGGCCTTGCGGCGGTACTGCGGATTCGTTCTTCGCTGGGGACAGTGAAGGGTCAGCCGATGGCCGCGGTGGGGCTGTTGCTGGCATCACTCAGTGTTGTCGGGGGCGGTTACCGGACGGCGCATGCGTATCGTCACGAAGTTCCCGAGGGATTTCGGCGGGTGCATTTTCCGAAGGAGATTGCGGACCTGCAGTTTGTGTATATCAATGGGAAGCGGAAGATTCCGGCCGAAGTGGCAGAGCTGGTGGGGAAGAAGGTGTATCTGAAGGGTTTCATGTGGGCGACTCAGGACACCGAAGGTTTGACGCGATTCATACTGCTGAAGGACAACGGCGAGTGTTGTTTTGGCGGTCGCCCGAAGTCTCACGACTTCATCACGGTGACTCTGGATTCGTATCCGGAGGGTCAGCGTCCGGCTCTGGCGTCACGTGCGCCCGGCATGTCTGAAAAAATCCTGACTGCTGAGGAGCAGCAGACTCTGGGGGCAAAGCATCAGCACCAGTTGACGACGGCAGCGTTTGTGGGGATGGTGGCGGTGGCTGGGGTGCTGCACGCCGATCCAAAAGCAGGCGAGGGTGGTGAGCCGGCGGACTTCGAGTTTGCTCCGGTGTACACCATGGATGCAGAGCTTGTTGAAGAAGCGTGGACCCCGTTCTAGGATTCCCGAGAGGCGTGATTGCAGTCTGCGGCACCCGCCGTTGCGTGGCATAGCCTGAGCGCACGAAAAAACGGGTCGACTCGAAAACCTGTGTGCAGGTGTAGATGGCATTGCGAGGGGTGTTGAGCCCTCCGGGAGGGCGAAGCTCCTGCTGAGCCGAACTGCTTGCATGGCGATTGAATCCTGCGGCTCGGCGGGAGCCTCGCCCTCCCAAGGTTGACCGGCTCGGCGGGAGACTCGCGCTCCCAAGGGGGGAGCGGCTCGGCAGGAGCCTCGCGCTCCCGAGGTTTAGCGGCTCGGCAGGAGCCTCGCGCTCCCGAGGTTTAGCGGCTCGGCAGGAGCCTCGCCCTCCCAAGGTTGACCGGCTCGGCAGGAGCCTCGCCCTCCCAAGGTTGACCGGCTCGGCAGGAGCCTCGCCCTCCCGAGGTTTAGCGGCTCGGCGGGAGCCTCGCCCTCCCAAGGTTGACCGGCTCGGCAGGAGCCTCGCCCTCCCAAGGTTGACCGGCTCGGCAGGAGCCTCGCCCTCCCAAGGTTTAGCGGCTCGGCGGGAGACTCGCACTACCGAGGTTGACCGGCTCGGCGGGAGACTCGCACTACCAAAGGGGGGGGGACATCCGACACCAGTTCGGTGCCACCCCTGCAAGACAATACCCGTTGGCTTCGGCCAACGGCGCGACCAGGGATGACGTCGAGGACAAAAGTCGGCTGAGGCCGTCGAATCGACTTCAGTTCATCGAAAAACATCGTGTTTTTGCGGTATGGGGCCGAGCAGGAATGCTCGGGCTACCTTTTTGTCCTTGGCGTCAGGAATGCGCGGGCTACCTTTTGTCCTCAGCGACCACGGATGCCTGTGCTATTGGTTCTTTTCCTGCTTTTCGTGGTGAAAATACTTCCCTCACACCGCGCAGTTCAGATGACTCTGAAACGAAAAAACTCGCAGCCCACCACACTGCGTATGCATCAGGTGGTGTCTGCGAGTTTCAGCTTTTTCAGCCTGTGGTCAGTTCAGGACAGCTTTGCGGACTGCATCAGTCGGCTGGCATTGCCGGCTTGTCCGAACGAGATCATGCGAGAAGCACAAACCTGCTTCATGGCTTCCCGAGCCGGCTTGAGGTAGTCGCGCGGATCGAACTTCTCGGGATGCTTCATCAGCACCTGACGGATTGCACCCGTCATGGCCATGCGACAGTCCGTGTCGACGTTGATCTTGCGGACGCCATAGCGAATCCCCCGCTGGATTTCTTCAACGGGGACGCCGAAGGTCTGCTTCATGCTGCCACCGAACTGGTTGATGATGTCCTGCAGTTCCTGCGGAACAGACGAACTGCCGTGCATCACGAGGTGCGTATTGGGAAGCTTCCTGTGGATCTCTTCGATCCGCTTCATCGCCAGTACTTCGCCGTCCGGCTTCTTGTCAAACTTGTAGGCACCGTGGCTGGTACCGATGGCGACAGCCAGCGCATCGACGCCGGTCTCTTCGACAAACCGAGCCGCTTCGTCCGGGTCTGTCAGCAACTGATCGTGAGACAGCGTACCCTCGGCACCGTGGCCGTCTTCCTGTTCACCTTCACCGCTGTCCAGTCGTCCCAGACAGCCCAGTTCGCCTTCCACGGAGACGTTGAACATGTGAGCCACTTTGACGACTTCCGCAGTGACGCGGACGTTGTAGGCGTAGTCTGCGGGAGTCTTGCCGTCGTCCTTCAGCGAACCGTCCATCATCACGGAAGTGAAGCCGTACTTGATAGCCGACATACAGGTGGCGGGGCTGTTGCCGTGGTCCTGATGCATGACGATTGGAATCTCGGGATACAGTTCGGATGCGGCCAGCATCAGGTGCCGCAGGTAGTTGTCCTGGGAATACGAACGAGCACCACGGGAGGCCTGCACGATGACGGGAGAATCCGTCTGTCGCGCCGCTTCCATGATGGACTGAATCTGTTCCATGTTGTTCACGTTGAAAGCCGCCACGCCGTAGCTGTTTTCGGCCGCATGATCAAGGACAACACGCAGAGGCACCAGGGGCATTGTTCACTTCTCCGATTGACGGCCGAGTGCCGCCAGACAGGCCAGAAAAAACACAAACCAGATTTTTTTCGAGGGTTATTCGAAAGTGGGACGTCAAACTTACGACGAATCATCGTTTCCGGAAACAGATCCGCACTGCGAATTCCAACGATTCCTGCGAACATTCCTGCAGATTCAGCAGATTAGCGTCCCGGACCGTACGAGGCAACCGGCCATTCCTGCGACACCCCAAAACTTCTCAGGCCGCGAAAATCCGGCTCAACGCAAAATGAATTGCGCGGCGTAAAGAAGTATTTTGACCACGAAAGACACCACGTACAGAGTCATCCAGAGGCGAGCCGGACGTCAGTTTTCAGTTTTCAGTTTTCAGTTTTCAGTTTTCAGTTTTCAGTGTTCAGTTTTCAGTTTTCAGTTTTCAGTGTTCAGTTTTCAGTGTTCAGTTTTCAGTGTTCAGTTTTCAGTGTTCAGTTTTCAGTGTTCAGTAATCGCAAAGTCCGCCGCCTCGGGAGGGCGAGGCTCACGCCGAGCCGGACGTCAGTGTTCAGTAATCGCAAAGTCCGCCTCGGGAGGGCGAGGCTCACGCAGAACGGAGGGAGCGAAAGGACTGACAACAATTCGGCTCAGCAGGAGCTTCGCCCTCCCGAAGGGGCGAGGCTGACGCAGAACAGAGGGAGCGAAAGGACCGACAAAGGTTCGGCTCAGCAGGAGCTTCGCCCTCCCAAAGGGACGAGGCTCACGCAGAACAGAGGGAGCGAAAGCACTGATAACGATTCGGCTCAGCAGGAGCTTCGCCCTCCCAAAGGGACGAGGCTCACGCAGAACAGAGGGAGCGAAAGCACTGACAACAATTCGGCTCAGCAGGAGCTTCGCCCTCCCAAAGGGGTCAACACCCGTGGCAAGGCAATCGTCGCTGCGCACAGGATTTCTCGTTGATCCGAAAATCTGCCGGAAGGATCGTGCATCCACAGTCCTGAGCACTGCTTCAGTGCTTACTGAGAATTCGCTGCAGATCGACTGCGGAAATACGGTTCCAGAACCACCACCGGCAGCCATAAAATCAGAATCGACAACATTGAGGTCGACTGAACGGACCTATCGAGGAACATTCGGTTCGGGAGTCTGGTGCAGCGAGGCCGGAGAGAATCACACAGAATTCGGGATTTCCCGGCCGCAGCGATCGCGGCCGCCAGCTGCATTTCTCTGCTGCTGTGACCCCGAGGACGATAACCGTAGCGTGGGCTTCAGCCCGGGCACGAACTTCTCGTCATCCTTGAATTCCCAGAGTTTTTCAGGGGATGGGGCCGAGCAGGAATGACGCGGGCTACCTTTTGTCCTCGGCGTCTGCTATGTCCCTGTTATTCTGCGGACATCGGGAATTCTGCCGACTCCGCCCTGCTCCACCTTCTGCCGAGGACACTGCCCATGTTCGACCGCCCGCTGACCGCGCTAGTGCTGCCGCTGCTGCTGACCGCCAGCCTGCCGGCCGTCGCCGAAGAGCTGTTCAAAGCAGCACCGGTAACGCAGCCCACCGAATTCACACCGGGCATCGAAGGCCCGGCCTGTGATGCCGCCGGCAATATCTACGCCGTCAACTTTGCGGCTCAGGGCACCATCGGCAGGGTCACTCCGCAGGGCCGGGGCGAGATCTTCCTGACGCTGGAGAAAGGCAGCATCGGCAACGGCATCCGCTTCACTCGCGACGGACGCATGTTCATCGCTGACTACGTCAACCACAACATACTGCTGGTTCAGCCCGGACAACGCTCCGCCACCGTGTATGCTCATGAAGCCGGGATGAACCAGCCCAATGACCTCGCCATCACCGCCAACGGCACACTCTACGCCAGCGACCCGGCGTGGGACAAAAGCACCGGGCAACTGTGGCGGATCGATACGAACGGGAAAGTCACAAAGGTGGCCAGCGACATGGGCACGACCAACGGAATCGATCTCAGCCCCGACGGCAAAACGCTGTATGTCAATGAAAGTGTCCAGCAGAATGTGTGGGCATTCACAGTGCAGCCGGATGGCAGCCTGTCAGACAAACGCCTGATTCGCAGGTTCCCCGACCACGGCTTTGACGGCATGCGCGTGGACGTGGATGGCAACCTGTACATCACTCGATATGGAAAAGGCACTGTCGTCAAGATGGCTGCTGACGGCACCATCCTGCGGGAAGTGGACGTGCTGGGCAAGCAGCCCAGTAATCTGTGCTTTGGTGGTCCGGACGGTCGCACGGTGTATGTGACGGAAGTGGAGCACACGCGGCTTGTGAGTTTCCGGGTTGACCGACCGGGTCTGGAATGGCAGCGAAACGCCCGCCCGTGACAAATGAAGATTCGGATCAACGCGAAATCCTGCGCGGGGCTGCCGATTGCATTGCCACAGGTGTTGACAACGAGTGGTCCACGCAGAACCGCGACGCCCCCGGAAAAGGGGGGTTCCGGCGTCCGGTTTTTTTCCCTTCGGGAGGGCGAAGCTCCCGCTGAGCCGAACACCTGTCTGGCTGCTCGATCACGCGGCGCGGCAGAAACCTCACCCCTTCGGGAGGGCGAAGCTCCCGCTGAGCCGAACACTCGGCGGGCCACTGGATCGCGCAGCTCGGCAGGAGACTCGCCCCTTCGGGAGGGAGCCTCAACATCAAGGAACTGGATCAAGCGGCTCGGCGGGAGCCTCGCCCTCCCAAGGGGGGAACGGCGCGGCGGGAGACTCGCCCTCCCAAAGGGGAACGGCGCGGCGGGAGACTCGCACTCCCAAGGGGGAACGGCTCGGCGGGAGCCTCGCCCTCCCAAGGGGGGAACGGCGCGGCAGGAGACTCGCACTCCCAAAGGGGGGAACGGCTCGGCAGGAGCCTCGCCCTCCCAAAGGGGACCGGCGCGGCGGGAGACTCGCACTCCCAAGGGCGCGCCTGTGGATGCCTCCACAATTGGTACCTTTCATGGTTAAGATGCTGCTGCACTCTGCGCGCTTTCTTTTTACGACAGAGCCGAAGATTCGAACTCAGCCGAGTCACGGCTGACCGGCATCATGCCTGCGACCACACGAGGCACACGTTTCGGCGTTTGCCATGAAAGTTTTCTGATGCACATGTTTCGACTCTTTTTGATTGTGTTCGTGATGCTGCTGACCTCCGCCTGCCCTGCGCAGCAGTCATCTTCGCGACCGAATCTGCTGGTGGTTGTGGCCGACGATCTGGGGTATGCAGATATCGGCCTTCACGGGGGTTGTGAAGTCCCGACTCCGCATCTTGATGCACTGGGCAACAGTGGCGTGCGGTGTTCTGCGGGTTACGTCACGGCTCCGTACTGCAGTCCATCGCGAGCGGGATTCCTGACCGGTAAGTCGCAGACGCGTTTCGGGCACGAATTCAATCCGCACGAAGGCCCTGAGGCGATTCTGGGGCTGCCTCTGAACCAGCGGACGCTGGCGGACGTTCTGCAGGCCGCCGGCTACGCGACGTCGCTGATCGGCAAGTGGCATCTGGGACCTGACGCAGCCCATCATCCGATGTCGCGAGGTTTCAGCGAGTACTTCGGCTTTCTTTCCGGGGCGCACAATTTCCGGCTGCAGCCCGAGGCGAAGCCTGTGTTTGGCAGGGCTTATTCGTCGAACTCGCTGCTGCGGAACCGCGAACCGGTGCAGGTTCCCGGCTTTACCACGGACATTTTCACCGATGAAGCGATTCGCTTTGTCAATCGCCATCCGCAGCAGCCGTGGTTTGTGTTTCTTTCGTACAATGCCGTGCACACACCGCTGGAAATTTCTGCGGCGGTGGCGGAGCGGATTCCTGCCAGCGTGACGGATCCGCAGCGACGCGGGTATCTGGCACTGCTGCTGGGGCTGGATGATGCGGTTGGCCGTCTGATGCAGGAGATTCGTACTCAGCACCCCAATACGCTGGTGTTCTTTTTCAGCGACAACGGCGGTTCGGGACGCAAACCGTTTTTTGCCTTCAACACTGCGATCAATCAACCGCTGCGGGGTGATAAGGGGCAGCTCTGGGAAGGCGGCATTCGGGTGCCGTATCTGGTCAACTGGGCTGGGCAACTGCCAGCCGGCACCGTTTACGAGGCTCCCGTGTCCACTCTGGACATCCTGCCGACGGCCTGTGCTGTGGCCGGTGCAGAGTTGCCGGACGGCGTGGAGGGCGTGAACCTGCTGCCACATCTGCAGGGACACAACACGGCAGTTCCGCACGACCGGCTTTACTGGCGATTCGGACCGCAGCGTGCTGTGCGGGCCGACCGCTGGAAGCTGGTGGACGCCCGCGACTTCCAGCAGAAGACTCAGACCGGCTGGCAGCTTTACGACCTGCAGAGTGATCCCGGCGAAACACGCAACCTTGCCGACGTTCAGCCGCAGCGAGTTCAGGAGCTGGCGAATGCATGGGATGCATGGAACACGCACAACATCAGCCCGCTGTGGGCTGGTACTCCCAACGAAGACCCGCAGCAGACGGCGGCACCGCGGCGAAATGGGACTCAGGCACCGGACTGACGGGCCCTGCAGGTGTGCTGCAGCTGACTGCGGGCAAGACCGGTCACTTCCCGGAACGGGAAGCAGACGCCTATCGCTTCCTGCTGCATGAACCTGGTGTGAAACAGAATTCGCCGGCGTGGAGATTGTCGCCGACGGAACCGCAACTGAGATCCGGCCGCATCAGTCGAGATCGTTGCAGATGACCATTTGCAAGCAGAAACCAGACGGATTGGCGTCAATTCCATGAAATCGCAGATCCGACCGGATTTTGCTTGCAATTCCCTCAACTGGTTTGACTGGCGAGTTCCGGGCGAGGACAACGTGGCGTTGAAGTATCAATCAGTTGAGGACAGTCCGGTGGCTGAGTAGTTCAGTTTTCTGCCGGATTGCCCGGCACTGATTCGGCGCAGGTTTGCGACTTCCAGAGCGGTCTTACCCGCATCTCACACATCCGGAAACGAGTTTTGTCTATGCGATGCGGGTTCTGTCGGCGTCTGCTGCTTTGCTGTGTTCCAGTTCTGTTGCTGCAGGCTGGCGGGTGTGCACCGTCGGCCCCATCTGTGGCCGCGAAAGCACCGATACCCGAAGTGACAGTGGCCGTCCCGCAGCTGCAGGATGTGCAGGATTTTCAGTACTTCACGGGCCGTGCAGAACCTCGTGAGCGGGTGGATCTGCGGGCGCGAGTTTCGGGGCATCTCACCAGTGTGCCCTTTCAGCCCGGCTCAGAAGTTGCCATCGGCGATGTGATTGCTGAGATTGACAAGCGGCCATTTGAGGCTGAGCTGCAGCGCGTGCTGGCTCAGCAGGCCGAAGCCGAGGCGCGTGCCGCCAGGGCGCAGGGGACGTTCGAGCGAATTTCCGCTGCGCGTGAAAAAGGCGCTTCGTCGGAAGAAGAATTCCGCAAGGCTCTGGGTGATCGTGATGAGGCGGCTGCCGCGATTCAGCTCGTCAAAGCCTCGGTCACACTGGCCCAGCTCAATCTGGAGTACTGTACCGTGAAAAGTCCGATTGCCGGCCGTGTGGGTGATCGGCTGGTGGACGCCGGGAACCTGGTGGCCGGTGGCCCTGCCGGATCGACTCTGCTGACCACCGTGGTGTCGGTGGATCCGCTGCAGATCGCCTTCGAGATGGATGAGAACAGTCTGCAGCGGCTGCAACTGGCGATGCGGAAAGGCGAACTGCCATCACTGAAGGAGCTGAATGTGCCCGTGCAGGCCGGATTGGCGATTGACAACGGCGATTACCCGCTGAGTGGCACCGTTCGGTTTCTGAACAACGAGGTGAATCCGGCCACCGGCACAATCCGGCTGAAGGCGGAGTTTGCCAATCCGAAACAGGATCCGGGTGGCCGGGTATTGTCGGCGGGGATGTTTGTGCGAGTGCGGGTCCCGATCGGGCCCCTGCGACCGGCGCTGCTGGTTCCTGAATCTGCACTGGCATCTGAACAGGGACAGCGTTATCTGTTTGTGGTGGACGAGTCGAAAGCCGCGGTGCGGTTGAACATCGAAGCCGGCCTGCAGGTTGGCAATCAGCGGGAAATCCGTCGCGCCTGGATTCCGGGACGCCCGGAGAACCGCGGGTTACAGGTCACCGACCGGGTGATTGTCCGAGGTCTGCAGCGTGTTCGTGCGGGTGCTGAAGTGGCAGCTGTCGAATGATTTCGTGCGTTCGACGGACGGCTTTCGTATTCTGAACTGAGACCCGAGGGATTGACTGTGGCTGCCCTGTGCCGATTTTTTATCGACCGACCGATATTTGCATCTGTTCTGTCGATCGTCATTCTGATTGCCGGTGCGGTGTCCGTGCCCGGTCTGCCGATTGCGCAGTACCCTGAAATTGCGCCCCCGACGATCTCAGTGGCCTGTATGTACCCCGGGGCCAGTGCAGCGGTACTGGCCGACACTGTTGCGGCTCCGATTGAACAGCAGGTCACCGGCGTCGAAAATGTGCTGTACATGTCATCCCAGTGTACCAATGACGGTCAGTATCTGCTGACGGTCACATTTGATCTCGGAGTGGATCTGGACATGGCGCAGGTGCTGGTGCAGAACCGCGTGAATCTGGCGTTGCCGGGCCTGCCGGATGTGGTTCGTCAGACGGGTGTCAGCGTACGGAAGAAGTCGCCCAGTATTCTGCTGGTGATCAATTTATTCTCGCCGGACAATTCGGCCAGTCAACTGACGCTCAGCAACTATGCAACGATCAATCTGCGGGATGAGCTGGCACAGATTCCGGGTGTGGGTGATCTGCAGATGTTTGGCCAGCAGGACTATTCGATGCGTGTGTGGCTGGACCCGGACCGGATTGCCGCGCGAGGTCTGACCATTTCCGAAGTTGTGGCGGCGCTGCGGGAGCAGAACGTGCAGGTTGCCGCCGGTTCACTGGCTCGACCACCTGTGCCTTCCGGTCAGGCCTTTCAGTACTCCCTCAGTACTCAGGGTCGCCTGCAGGACGCCAGTCAGTTTTCCGAAATCATTCTGCGCACGGGTCAGGCCGGTGAAGTGCTGCGGCTGCGTGATGTGGTGTCTGATCAGCGCAGGGATCCGGTTTCCGGCGAACTGCTGGGTGGGATTCAGCGGGGCGCCAGGAACGCTGACACGACGTGTGCCCTGGACGGCCGGCCGTCAGTCGGCCTGAGCATTTATCAATCGCCTGGTTCGAATGCACTGCAGACGGCTGACCTGATCCGTGCTCGCATGTCCGAGCTGCGACAGCAGTTTCCACCGGGAATCGACTATGACATTTTCTACGACACCACGCCCTTCATCAATGAATCGATTCACGAGGTCGTTAAAGCCCTGCGGGACGCGGTGATTCTGGTGGGCATTGTGGTACTGGTCTTTCTGCAGTCGTGGCGTGCCACGCTGATTCCGCTGCTGGCGGTACCGGTGGCGATCGTGGGTACGTTTGCCGTGATGGCCGGACTGGGTTTCAGCCTGAACAATCTGTCGCTGCTGGGGCTGGTGCTGGCCATCGGAATTGTGGTGGACGATGCGATCGTGGTGGTGGAGGCGGTCGAGCATCATCTGGAGCATGGTTTGACTCCGCGCGAGGCGACTCGCAGGGCGATGGACGAGGTGGCGGTGCCGGTGATTGCCATCTCGCTGGTGCTGATGGCCGTGTTTGTGCCCTGTGCGTTCATTACGGGCGTCACGGGGCAGTTTTTCCGGCAGTTTGCCGTGACGATTGCGGTGGCCACATTCTTTTCAGCACTGAATTCACTGACGCTGAGTCCGGCACTGGCCGCTATGCTGCTGCGGAGAAAGTCTGAACAGCGGGACATGCTGTCGCGGCTGCTGAATCTGGTGCTGGGTTGGTTCTTTCGCATCTTCAACAGCATGTTTGACCGGCTGTCCGCAGGATACGGCGGGTTTGTACGCCGACTGCTGCGGTTTTCTCTGCCGGTGCTGTTGGCGTATGCCGGATTGTTGTATGCCACGTGGTACGGCTTCACAAAGACTCCGACCGGCTTTGTGCCGTCACAGGACAAGGGCTATCTGCTGGTCAATGTGCAGCTTCCGGATGCTGCATCGCTGGAGCGGACGCAGGCGGTGATGAAGCTGGTCGAAAAGCTGGCCGTAGGCAGCGGGACCGGGAGCCCGGGCGGGGGCATTCCGGGTATCGAACACGTGATTTCCATTTCCGGCATGTCGATTGTTCAGAATGCAAATGGGTCCAATTATGGTTCCATGTTTCTGATCCTGAGTGACTTTGATCAGCGACATGAGCCAGGGCTCAGTTCCACGGCGATTGCTTCGCAGTTGCAGCAGGCTGCCTTCCGCAGCGTGCAGGATGCGATGATTTCGGTGTTTGGTCCGCCGGCGGTTGACGGGCTGGGCAGTGCTGGTGGCTTCAAAGTGCTGATTCAGGATCGAGCGTCTGCCGGGCTGAATGCGCTGCAGGGCGCTGCGGACGGACTGGCGATGGCCGGTTTGCAGGAACCGCGTCTGGCCGGCCTGTTCAGTTCGTTTCGTGCGGCGACACCGCAGATGTTTGTGGACATCGATCGTGACAAATGCAAGTCGATGGGAATTCCGCTGAACGAAGTGTTTCTCACGCTGCAGGTGTGTCTGGGGGGATACTACACGAACGATTTCAACGAGTTCGGACGCTCGTGGCAGGTCAATCTGCAGGCTGATCCGCAGTTTCGCCTGACGCCTGACGATGTTGGCCGGCTGCAGGTACGTAATTCTGCGGGTGGCATGGTGCCAATGTCGGCGATCGGATCGGTGCGTGAGATTGGTGGTCCGGCGATGATCACTCGATATAACGGATTGACATCGGCAGCCATCAACGGAGCAGCGCGCCCCGGAGTCAGTTCGGGCGACATGATCGCGGCGGTGGACCAGCTGGCTGCTCAGACGCTGCCGCCCGGCATGAGTTCTGCGTGGACAGAGCTGACGCTGCTGCAGATTCGTG
>Ga0255094_1000814_pt1 | contig 15365 bp, 12 predicted proteins | sample Colum_Law_RepB_8_2_FD_188434 | JGI IMG/M metagenome (GOLD analysis project Ga0255094, IMG submission 188434) | Freshwater microbial communities from Columbia River, Oregon, United States - Colum_Law_RepB_8d | ecosystem: Environmental > Aquatic > Freshwater > River | place: USA: Oregon...
TCGAAGAACAGGGCAGCAGCGACACGGTCAAATCCTTCGGATTGCCCGTCGGCTGGTAGCTCTTCTCGTAGCTTGTCCGATAACCGGGGATCCAGACCAAGCAAGTCTACAACCGTGTTAGCGTACTCGTCGCGGTTTAGCCGACGCAACAGGTTCCGACCACCCGCAATCCGGGCCTCGCGCTCGGCCCGCTTCAGCTCGCGGCCCACCCACTCCACCGCTGCGAACGACTGCTTGGGGTCTGGCCGAGGCTCGCTTTTTGGCGGCATGGCACCCGAGTTGATTTGATCTATCACTTCTTTCCAAGTGTCCGCAGTTTTTCCGGCCAGTAAGTCGCTCCCAAGCTGGTCGATACGAAACCCGGCCTTCGCCTTTTTAGCATCGTGACAGGAGTAACAGTGCTTCACAAGGAAAGTTTTAACATCCCGCACGAACTCGGGCGACGAGTCCGCTTTAGGTAACAGGGCGAGCATAAGGAGAGCCGCATTCATATCTGAACTCCTATTTCTTGACAGGCTGAATCTGTTCGACGATTTGCTCACGGGGCACCACGCCCACACGTTTGACCCATGTCTCGTATAGTTGGGCCATGGACTTCGCTCGCGCCGGTTCTTGCATGGCGATGTTATTGGTTTCGCCGGGATCGGTATCGACTCGATACAACTCCCATTCGCCGGAACGGGGGCCACTTGATGCGATGTCGCCATCTGCAGCGGCTGGGCCATAACCCCGCACCAGTTTCCAATTCCCCTGACGGACAGCGGCGTTACCCATCCTCTCCCAACAAAGCACGCGCTCTTCGGGAATGGCCTTCGAATCACGCATCACGGGCAGGAGACTGACCCCTTCCAGAGGCAGCACTTCGAAGTCGTTGAATTTCTTGGGATGCTTGGCACCGGCTGCATCCAGGCATGTCGGAAAAATGTCCATGATATGCGCGGAATCGCCGACGATTTGGCCTTGGCGGTTCTTGGGAATGCCTTTGGGCCAATGTGCGATTAACGGCGACGCGATGCCGCCGTCATGCACCCAGACCTTGAACTTGCGGAACGGCGTGTTGCTTACTTGCCCCCAGAGTGGACCTCGAACCGTGTCTGAGCCGTTGTCACTCAGAAACAGAATCAGCGTGTTGTCGAACTGATCGGTCTTACGCAGTTGGTCCACAATGCGGGCGATATTCTGATCGACACGATCCACCATCGCCGCGTAAGTCCGCATCCAACGGTCGCGTGTTTCCTTCTTGGCTTGTTGGGCTTCCTCGGTCACCGTCGGATCGAGTTCCGGTAATTTGGCATCTTTGGGAACGAGGCCGAGTTCCTTCAACCGCTTGAAACGGCATTCGCGAATGGCCTTGGGGCCGTCCTTGTAAGTATCGGCATACTTCTCGATATCCGCCGCATGGGCTTGGATGGGCCAATGCGGAGCGGTGAAGGCGAGATAGCCGAACCACGGCTTGGACCGGTCGGTGTCCGCTACGAATTTCAGTAGATGATCGGTGAATGTGTCCGTGGTGTAGAAGTTCGGAGGAAGTTGATCGACCTTTTTCCCATCTTGCACGAAGAGAGAAATCGGCTCTTTCTGTTGCCACGACCGATAGCCGGTGAAATGTTCGCAGGCGCCGCCGATCAAAGCGAAACTGTGATCGAATCCGCGCGCGTTCGGCCAGTTCACGGGCGAACGACCGAGGTGCCATTTCCCCGCCATGAAGGTCTGGTAACCTGCTGCCTGCAACGCTTCCTGCAATGTCACGATCCCGCGGGTCTTGAACCCGAGGTAGGCTGGCGAGCCGATGCGTCTCCAAAACTCGTTCTCGGCCCCCTGTTCATTCATGTCGCCCATGCCTGCCTGATGCGGTGTGAGTCCACTCATCAAAGACGCACGGGATGGACAGCACTGGGCACAGTTAAAAAACCGAGCCAACCTCACGCCATTCGCGGCCAGTGCGTCAAGCGTGGGTGTTCGAATCTCCCCGCCATAGCAACCGATATCTGAATAGCCCATATCATCCACCATGATGATGAGGATATTGGGGCGCGATTCCGCACCGTTCAAAACCGGAACACAGCAAAACAGAACGAACACCGCTCGGAGAAACTGCATTCTGAATCTCACTTTCCGCTCGGTGATTTGGATGTCGTGACGAATTGGCCTCGGAGTGGCTTCGCCGACTGGACTGGTCCTAGACGGCTATGAAACTCATACATGTCTGCACGATAGAGCGTTCGTTCCCACCACAGGGGAATTTCAGTTTCCAACAGGCCCACCGCGACTACCTCCAAGGCTGGCGAACCGATGGGAACTTTTAGATGCTCCGCTTCCTCCGGAGTCAATAAAACAGCTCGCACGGTTTCGTCTGCCCCTGCGATGATGAGTCGATGAGATTCAGTCCAAGCCTGATATAGCGAACCCTCGGCCTGTGAACGAGTCAGTTTCGGACAGTGTGAAGCCACAACGTAGCGATGTTCCAGAATCACAGGGATGCCATCAACAGCTCTCACCCGATCCAGTTCCCAGAGCAGATCAGATTCTTTGACTAGTAGCTTTTCGGCGATTTGCGTTTCCACTTCGCGGGCCTTTAGCTTTCCAAATGTCAGTAGCAAAGTACTCGGCGTTTTCCCAGCGTTTCTGGCTTTTTCTGTGAAACTCACCAACGATCGGAGGTCATACGAGATCGCAGGTTGGCGAACGAACGTGCCAATGCCCTTACGGAACTCCAGCAACCCCTCGGAAACGAGACTGGCAAGAGCCTTGTTCGCAGTCGCACGGCTTACAGCAAATCGCTCGACGATTTCGCGCTCGGTGGGGAACTGCTGCCCAAACGTGTACTCCCGGCCAACCAGCAGGCGCAACCGCTTGTTGATTTGCTGATACATGGGATCTCGTACAATCGTTGGGTTCATTATGCGCCTCAATGTGGTATGTGACTTCCAGAGTTAAACCCTAAACACGAAAACAATCTTGAAACCAAGTGGCTTAGCCACTGTACGATTCTCGCTATTTCCCGTCAATCATTAATATCGTCGATTTGGGGCATTTTTAGGGTGGTCAGTTGTATGCTAAAGATGAATCGGCGTGCACAAGGAGTGTTACACTCAATTTTGCGACCACGCGAGATCTTAAATTTCCAACTTATTGCCAGTAATCCGGTTGCGGGATTGGGAGACGATAATATTGTTTCAATAAGTGTGCGCCTCGGGAAGCTTTCTTTTTTCTGCATATCACCGCTATTATCAATCTCAGACTTAAAGACAGTGCCTATTAAAAGGTAATGGCTTTAGTCTTATCCTGTGCAAGTTACAACCCGTGAGGGTAAATCTCTCCCTAATGCGCTATATCAAAGCTTTTTATATATTCGTAACAATCCCCCACTTGGCGCCTGTTCACGCCGCTGATTTATCAGCGAACAAACCAAATATCATTTTCATCCTCGCAGAGGACTCCGGTTTTGCAGACTTTGGTTGCTATGGCCATCCGTATTCTCGCACTCCTAACATTGATAAACTCGCAGCAGATGGCACCCGCTTTACGCAGTTCTATGCCACTGGAGTCTCTTGTTGCCCAAGGCGCACAGGCTTAATGACTAGCTTGGTCGGACATGATGCCGCTAACAACAAATGGAACCATCCATTTCTCAACTCCTACTATCAGTGTGATTGGCCTGACGTCGAGATAGGTTGCTTTATTGTTATTCATCTGGAGACTTCGGTCGCTTTCTATTTAAGTAGACTTCGAGTTGGGTACTTTTCGATTAAGCTCGTCCGTGCGTAATTGCTCGATGCCCGCAGCTCCAACACTTAGCTTCCTTGCCAAGTCGCTTCTGGGGTCAACGACTCGCCAAAAGGGACACACGGAATTTGGTGAAGCACCTTCCGCCAACTCTTCGATAGCGATCTCAGCTACGATTCGCGAGTGAATGGAGGAAGTTATGGGACACGATGCATCCGCCTCATGGCTCTTGGCTAGGTCTTTTCGCATCTCCACGATACTGATGAATGATCCCGATGGTATATATCGCATGTACCGATCGATTATTTCTGGCGATGTTATCAATAGCTTTGTCCCGGGCGGCAAGCCTGCAAACTTTTTCTCGAGGACAACCACGTGGGCTGGTTTTGAGCAAGCTTTCTTCTCTAACCATGTCTTAGGCATTTCAGGCCTCCATGTTATGCTTGTAATCTTTACGAATTTCTGCAGGCTGCAATCAACACTACGAAGCGTATTGAGTCACATCACACTCAGTAAGTCAAGTCATGCCTAAACCCAAGGAAAAAAACGCAAAAAACCGCGCTGAGACACATGCGAGTCTTCTCGCTACGGCTAAGCTGCTTTTTGAAAAACTTGGCTACTCGAGCTTCACAGCAACACGGCGTGGTTTTCTCGCCATAGTCGTTTTCTCAAAATCAATGATGATTTTCTCACAAACAGTGATACAAAGCATTATAGTAAGTTCAATATCACATGGGTCCTAATTTATAAAAGAAAGAGGATTGAAACCAATGTTACTGAAACTAATGTTACTAAGTGCTACGGCCTCTGGGTTGCTATTGTTGGGGATGCCCATTGGATCATCTCAGGAAATCGCACAACCTGCGCCTAAACAGCAAGTACTTAAACATGACGGCAAGCCTGCGGATATGACCAAGCCCGTGCAGGTATTTATCCTGCTTGGGCAATCCAACATGGTTGGCCTCGGAAAGGTAAAAGGCCCGGACGGCTCGCTCGAGTTCGCAGTGAAAGAAAAAAAGAAATACCCCTATCTACTTCAGGATGATGGCAAATGGACTGAGCGAAAAGATGTGCGATTTGTCCGCTACATGTCAGGCAGGGGGCCACTTAACAACGACTGGATGGCCGTGAATGGCAATACTATCGGGCCTGAATTCGGCATCGGCCACCCGCTGGGAAATGCAATTGATGCCCCCGTAATGATTCTAAAGTGCTGCATCGGTAATCGGGCCCTAGGTTGGGACCTTCTGCCTCCTAGAAGTGAACGCTTTGAATTTGCAACCAAAGACAAGGCAGGCATCGAAAAGAAATTGGTTTTCGCAGGTTACAAGGACAAACCCGAGTCATGGGAAATGGATCCGGCGAAGGGCTTAAAGACCGAACCTGCACCATGGGTGGACAAGGCAGGAAAGCCCATTGATTGGTATGCTGGCAAACAGTGGGATACTGATGTTGGTGATGCAAAAAAAGCGCTCTCTGATCTTGAAAAACACTACCCAGGAGCCAAGAACTATGAGGTTGCTGGATTTTTCTTCTGGCAGGGCGAGCGGGATGCCGGCACTGCAGGACATGCTTCACGCTATGAAAAAAATCTCGTGCACTTCATCAAGACCTTGCGTAATGAATTCAACGCACCGAATGCGAAGTTCGTGCTCGGGACGATGGGGGAATCCGTAAAGGGCGGGACTGGACTTGGCAATCAGATTCTCGAAGCGCATCTCGCAGTTGACGGCACCGCGGGCAAATATCCCGAGTTCAAAGGCAATGTTGCAACCATCTACACACACCCCATGGCACAAGGCGGTAGCGGCAACGGCCATTACGGCGGCAAAGCAGAGGTTTACATGGATGTTGGCGAAGCCATGGGTCGGGCCATGGTCGAGTTGTTAAAGAAATAAACAAACAAGGAACAAAAATGAAACAGAACCCCATCACTTACAAACCGTTTGCATTTTCATCCATCGTGCTCAGCGCGCTCGCGCTATTCGCAGTAACGGTCATGAGCACCGTCCAAGCTCGGGCAGCAGAGCAGCCAATCTCGAAGCCGGACAGCAAGAAGAAGCCCGTGAAGGTCTTCATCCTCGCCGGCCAGTCCAACATGGAGGGGCATGCGGCGATCAGCACTTTTGACTACATCGGCAAGGATCCGCTTACGGCACCCTTGCTCAAGGAGATGCGCAATCCCGATGGGACGCCGCGGGTATGTGATAAGGTCTGGATGTCCTATTTGACCGGCCCTTATGACGGCAGTGCCAATGGTGAGGGCCTGGGCAAGTTGACCGCTGGCTTCGGCGAACGCGGAAATCAGCCCACCAAGCTAAGCGGCAAGATTGGTCCCGAGTTTACCTTCGGGATTTTTATGGAGAAAGAGCTGAAGGAGCCCATCATTATTATCAAGACCGCGTGGGGTGGCAGGTCACTCAACACCGAATTCCGTCCGCCCAGCGCCGGGCAATACAAACTGCCCAAGCAGATTCAGGAAGCGTGGGACAAATATCCCCAGGGCGCCCACGGGGTCCCCAAGCTCGAGGACCGAAAAAAATGGCAGGCTGACAAGGATGCCGCCTCGGGTGTGTTTTACCGAATGATGATCGAGCATGTTAAAAAGGTGCTGGCAGATCCCAAGCGGGTCTGCCCGGAATATGACGCTAAGGATGGCTATGAACTGGCGGGTTTTGTCTGGCTTCAAGGTTTTAACGACCTGGTCGATGGGACTACTTATCCCGGCCCCGACCAACCTGGAAAATACGATGTTTATTCAGACCTGCTGGCCAAGTTCATTCGCGATGTTCGCAAAGACCTGTCAGCCCCGAAGATGCCATTCGTGATCGGCGTACTGGGAGTCGACGGTGAGGGCAAAAATGTGAATTTCCGCAAGGCTATGGCCGCGCCGGCCAACATGCCCGAGTTCAAGGGCAATGTGGTCGCTGTTGAGACCGCTCCCTTCTGGGATCACGCCATTGCCGCCGCACAACCCAAGCAGGGCGAGTTTAACAATATCGTTGGTATAGCTCACACATTGAAAAAAGATGGCTCTTTCGACCGGGAATGGAAATGGGAGAATTACTGGAAACCGATTGGCAAACCACTGCCAGAGGAACGGACCTGGCGCTTCATGACGATCGATGCCACTGAGAAGAAGGACAAGATGGAAAAATATGACGGCAGGCGATTTCGTGACATCACGCTGCCAGCCGGGATGGAGAAATGGTACATGCCCGACTTTGATGATAGCAAATGGGCAGAAGGCAAGGCCCCCATCGGAAAGGGCGTCTGGAAACACAGCGGAATCACCTTGGACAAATTCCCATCAAAATGGGGTGAGGGCGAATTCCTTATGATGCGCACAACTTTTGAAGTTGAAGACCTAAACTGCGATTCGTATCGCATCGCAATTTTGGCGAGACAAGGATTCCATGTTTATTTGAACGGACAAAAGATACACACCTACATCTGGTGGCAAGACTCTCCGCGTTATGGTTCCATCGTCCTCAAAAACGAACAGATCAAATATTTGAAGAAGGGGAAGAACGTATTGGCGGCCTATGCCAATGACCAATATGACCTTAAGTCTCCAGAACATTATGCCGCAATGGATCTGCGGGTTGAGGGTATCACCAAAGCAGACCAAGAGAAGCTTGATCTCGCCTTGGAAGAAATCTTTTCGCATAAAGATAAAGAAATCCTCAAAGGTGCCTCCAATGGCGGTTACCACTATTTGGGCAGTGCGAAGATCTTTGCGCAAATGGGCAAGGCCTTTGCCGAGGCAATTTTGAAAATTCAGAAGTGAACAAGCCGACCGGCATCGCGCATCCAGAGAAAGCCAACGGCCAGTTGAACGTATAAGGAATCCGTCGGGCGGGGGCAAAAAAGGAGCTTATATGTGGAAGACATTGGTTTTGATAACTATGGGCAGCCTGCTTTTTTCAGGCCCAGCCGCAGTGGTTGACGGAAGCGAGAAGGCCGGCGCACCTGTCGGCACTGTGAAATCGCGAACATTCAATGTTCTGAACTACGGCGCGCTGGGCGATGACAAGACGGATAACACCGAAGCGTTTTCGGCCTGCCTGAAGGCGATGATCGCTGCCGGCGGCGGAAAAATGTTTATCCCTGACGGGATCTACCGCGGTAGGATTATCATTCCCGGAACAAAAGAGTGGATCACCGTGGAGATCGCGGGCGAGAGCGAACCGACCCCGGTCTTCGGGACGATCGGCTCGTTTGCGTTTCCGAAGAAAGGCACGATTGTCAAATGCCTGTCGGAATCTGGGGCGGCGGTCATCTCTGCGGCCAACGTCCCCGACAAATTATACATGCAGTTCTCGGGAGTCAAAGTGAGCCTGCGGAACCTGGACGTCCGCACCTACGACAATCCCGGCATCGGCGGGATCGATCTGCTGAACGCGGTGCAATGCAAACTCGAGAACGTCTTCGTCAATACCGATCGCTACAATGTGCAGGCGTCCAAACCCGCCCACGGCAAGGCCGGCATCAGCACGCCGGCCTGCAACAACGGGGCCCTCACGATCCTGCGCAATGTAGTCGTGACCGGCTATCACACCGGCATCCAAGTTAACGAGCACACCGACGGGGATAACATCGTGGTGGCCTCCAACATCAACGGTCTGGAGTTTCCTTTCGCCCATCATGCCTCCCGTTTTGGGCGGGTGGGCACCTACCGCAACACCCATCACATCACTGTTTCTGGCAAGCACGGGTTTTCGATCGAACAGATGAACACGGAACAACCGGGGCCGGGACAAACGGATATCAATAATGCCTGGCAGGCGCTCGTCAGTGATATTAACGACCCGAAGAATCTGGGCGTTGCTGACATCAACTACTGGGTTGTAGAGGGGAATGTGGGAGCGGTCGAGAAGTTTAACCGCAATGGCGGCGCCTTGATCCGCGCCCGACGGACCGGCTCTGCTCCCGTCGGAAACAAGTAACAAGGAACAAAAATGAAAAAGAACCACATCACACGTAGATCGTTTGCTCTGTCATGCATCACGCTCATTGCGCTCGCGCTCACGGCGATTGTTGGTTGCTTAAAGAATGATTCACTTCCTACGGAGTTCAAACTCACGCAAGTGTTACATCAAAAGAAAGTATCACAGTTGATGGGACCAGGAGGGGGGAATCATTCCTTTACTGTCTACGAACTCCCAAAGGAAGTCTCTGCAACGATTGCAGATCAAGGTCTAACCTACCTGAATTCCCTGCCCTCAGCGCTGGGGAAGAAAGCTCCCGACAAGACAGCATTCAGTGGACCTTTTGTTAATTGGCAAGCGACACCCGTCTCTAGGGCGGCGAGATGGTTGCGACATGAAGACGAGCAACGATTCGAGAAGAGGGGGTGGGCACCTTCCATCGCAACTTTTTATAAATCTTACGAAAATGATGATGGCAAGGATGAATTTATCTCATCGATATCACCTGAATATGCTGACTCCTTTCAAACGGCTATTTCCACGCCCGGCAATTATTATGCTTACGGTTCTTACCGTGGTATGTGCCTTGTCGTTGTTTCACCAAAGATAGGCAAAGCGTTCTATTTGTTTAGAGACTGAAAACGCAAATAACACCCAGATAACAAAGTACCGCCCTCATTCGCACGCGGGTTCCGCACGTTCTGATTGCCATTCAATGCAGTTTGGCCTGGGTTTCCATAATTCTGCGAGTTTCATTAGCTTTAACCGAAAGTACGTTAAACCTCACTCAACAAAAGAACCATTGAAACTGAACTCATCCAACAGAATGGAAAGCGATATCAATATACCGACACAAATGGTGCATGATAGCTTAACATGGTGTTTAGAAAAGAGGTTATAACGCAGCAAGGCCTCGAACGGTACTAGTGGATAAATTGACACACCTAAAGCACTAACTTACAATTTGGCACAAAGCTGCGAATAAGTTGAGTGGAAAGAAACTGTTTTATCAATGAGGAACAGACAATGAGGCGATTCTATACTTTGATGGTTTTCTGGATTGTGAGCGCCAGTGCGACATTAATTGCTGAAGAGCGAACTGTGCGTGAGAAACAACTCGCCGATGCCGAGTTTAGGCTAAAATCTATCTACGAAAAACGGACCTTCACACCGGCGACATTTCCCGGGAAATGGCTTGCAGATAGCTCCGACTACTGGATGTTAGAACCTGCCAAACCGGGTGCTGAACCCGAAGTTGTTAAGTATGATGCGAAAAGCGGGAAACGAATCAACTTTTTCAGTGAGAGCCAACTGATTGTGCCCGGCACAAAGGATCGACTGGTTGTTCAACGGTTCTTGCAGACGCCACTCGCCAACAAATTTTATCTACAAACGCAAACCGGAAACTGGCTCTTCGACTCGAAATCGGGGGAACTGAGAAAGCTTCCCAATGAGGCACCACAACCATCGGCGGCCAACTCGTTTTCTCCCAAAGTCGATCGCATCATTTTTAGGCGTGGCCATAATCTTGCTGTGGCCGATCTCGCGAATGGACGCGTGACACAACTGACCAACGACGATCATAAAGACCTCGACAACGGTGGCAACATCAGTTGGAGCCCAGATGGTCGTCGGATTGCGTACATTCAAACGGATTCGTCGAAAGTGCGTCGACGACCCGTTGTTCATCCGACCGATCCGACTTATCCCGAGGTGACGCTCGAACGCTTTGCACGCGTTGGTACGCCGATTCCCACACTTCGTGTCGGCGTTGTGGATAGTGAAGGTGGTGCAACACAATGGGTGAAATTACCAAGTGATCCGGGCACGTTTTACATTAATAGCGTAAGTTGGGCCGGGAACTCCAAGGAACTGCTGATTGAAATGCTCAGCCGCTCACGCGATAACCGCAAGTTCTTGCTCGCCAACATCGAGAAGGGCGAGATCGCAACCGCATACGAGGAAACCGATCCAGCTTGGATTGACGCAAGCTATTCCGCCAATGCAGGGCTGGAGTGGATTCACGATGGCAAAGAGTTTGTCTTAATCAGTGAGCGAGGCGGTTGGCGGCAAGCATATGTGATTTCGCGAGATGGTAAACAGCGTAGGCTTCTAACTAAAGATAAATCAGACATCATTGCTCGAGGGCCGGTCGATAAATCAGGCGGGTGGTTTTATTACATCGCATCGCCGAAAAACGCCACCCAACGCTACTTGTATCGCATCCGCTTGGATGGCAAAAGCGACCCCGAGCGTGTTACACCAGATGACCAACCTGGAACACACAGCTACGAATTCTCACCGGATTGCAAGTGGGCGTTTCACACATATTCAACATTCGACAAGCCACCAGTCGTAGACCTGGTTGAACTCTCCGGCCATCGCTCAGTGCGCATCTTGGAAGCGAACGATCAAGTTCGCAAACATGCCAGCAGTCTAATTTACAAACCGACCGAGTTCTTGAAAATCAACATCGGGAATGGTATTGAGATGGACGCGTGGATGATCAAACCGCGGGACTTCGATGAGACAAAGAAGTACCCGGTTTTCTTCTTCATTTACGGTGAACCACACGGCCAGACTGTGCTCGATGACTGGGCAGGGGGACAGAACCATTCAATGTTTCACCGAATGATCTCAGATCTCGGATACCTCGTAGTGTCGATGGACAATCGCGGCACACCGGCTCCGAAGGGGGCCGAATGGCGACGGGCAGTCTACGGAAGCCTCGGCCCGCTATCGACCGAAGAACAAGCGGCTGGCGTCATCGAGTTAGCACGCATGCGATCGTATGTGGACCCATCGCGAGTGGGTATCTGGGGCTGGAGCGGTGGTGGCTCAAACACATTGAACGCGATGTTCCGTAGGCCGGATGTTTATCATGTCGGTATTGCTGTTGCGCCGAAGCCTCGCCCGGAATTGTACAACGCCTGGTTCCAAGAAATCTTTATGCGAACCCCAGAGGTAAACCCTGAAGGCTACCGCAAGGCAGCGGCTATCAACTACGCAGAAGGTCTGCGCGGAGATCTCTTGATCGTGCATGGGACGGGAGAAACGAACACGCACTTACAAATCACCGAAAGCCTAGTAGATCGACTGATCGAGCTGGGCAAAAAATTCGACTACATGTCCTACCCTAACCGCGACCACGGCTTACGAGAGGGTAAAGGCACCCCTGTCCACCTACGAATGCTGATGACTAGATACTTGCTCGAACATCTTCCTCCCGGGCCGCGGTAATTTTTGACCCGATGATCGTCGGCTTGCTTTACGCCACCAGTCGGAAAGCTTCTACCCACTCTGGCCTTTAATTGGCTGCCATGCAAGAACTCGGGAAGGATGTGCCGGGGTGGAAGACATGACAGAAGCACCGGATGGAAAACTATATCTATCAATAGTTGAAGATACGGATAGTCGCTGATGACGAGTTATGCAATGTCAACTCGAACAAGCAACTACAAGCGTCAAAGAATCCCTTAAAGAAAAGAAGGTACCCAAAAAATCCATTCGGATGAAAGTAGTCAATATCGAAGCAAGGTGTACCAACAAAAATTAAAAAAAGACCAGCGATTTGTTTCTGAACTAGTATCCCGTCTATAATACAAATTAGCGTCTGAAAATTCTCCAACCGAGACTGCGAGTAACACATGTCGAACCGATCCGCTTCTATCATTCAATTCGGAAAAACGATGATAAATAATTCCAAGTATCTGCCTCTGATGGTCGTTTCCCTCTTAATCCTAGGGGGAGAGCAAGCGTGCCGGGCTGAGACGCCAGAGGAGGCTTCGACTATCGGCCGCAAACTCGGCAGCATCGAGAAAGCCAGTACCTTTGTGAAGCTGTTGAAAGATACCGACGCAGCCAAAAACTTACTTTTCAGCAGCAACGGCACGACGACCGTATTTGTGCCAACCAACAAAGCCTTCGAGAAACTCTCCAAGGAACGCCTGCAGGCTCTAATCGACCCAGCGAACAAGCAGTATTTAGAGCGCGTTCTCACCTACCACGCCGCTCACAACACGCGAATCGACCGCTATGTGCTCCGAAGGATTGGCTTCCTTCGCAGCGGCTTAGGGCAGTACCTGAAGATCAACCCCGACCGCACCGGCGATGTGATCACAGTGGATGGGGCAACGATCGAGGAGTATGATCTGGCTTGCTCCAACGGAGTCGTCCACTTCATCGACACGGTTCTCGACCCCATCGAGCTAGACCTATTCGAGTACCTTGAAAAAGATGGGCGTTTCGCCATCCTCACGAAACTGATCAAGCGCAGCGGGCAAACCAAACTGTTCCAAAACCGGCACGACGTTTACACCGTGTTTGCCCCGACAGACGAGGCATTTGCAAGCCTTCCCAAGGGCACGGTAGACGCTCTGCTTCTGCCTGAAAAACTCGACCTGCTTTCGGATGTAATCAAGACGCACATCGCTTTGGGAACCTGGACCGTCGCGAAAATCCCTGATGTGCCCCCGCTTGGCACACCCGGAATCGATGTCGCCAATCAATATGGGCAGGAACTGGTCTACCGCACTGCAAACGGTCGCGGCACAATCGACAACATTGCGATAAGTACTGCCGATCTTGTTACCCGCAACGGATTCATCCATGTCATTGATCGCCCGCTTTTGCCTAAGAGAGACAGCATCATCACGGCACTCGAGCGGAACGGTGGTTTCGGGGAGTTTCTTAACTTGGCACGGGATGCCGGCATCTACAATGTGCTTGGCCAGTTTCAGTTGCAAGTGACCGTGTTCGCCCCGACGGACGCAGCACTGAAGTCGGACGCGCTCAAAGAACGCCTCAAGATGCTCAAGGATCCTGCCAACCGCGAGCGCCTTCGTGCCGTGCTGTTGAGGCACGTCGTTTCGGGGCGCATTCTTACCACTAATTCAATCGATTTCCGGCGGTTCACTTCGCAGATTGACGCACGCGTCGATCTCGTTCGCGAAGGGGCGAAACGTACGATTCAGGGCGTTCAGATTGTCGAAACCGATATTCTGGCGCGAAACGGCGTCGCTCACGGAATCAACGGCATTATCGACGAAGCGATGGAAGCGCCAGATACCGATCAGACTTGGCAGAGTTTTGTCGGCTATGTAAAAGACACGATTCGCAGCGGGAACGAGCTTTACACAGCCGGCAAGTACTCGGAGGCCAGTGACTACTTTGCCCGCCGCGGGTACGAGTTGAAGGCTCGCTTCGCTGCCAACATCAGCCGTTTCTACGGCATTAACGTCCAAATCATTCTGAACAACGATGTTTACCGAAACCGAGATTACGACTTCGCCTCTACAGCGTGGTCGCAACGTAACAAGTTTCTCGAGTTGCAGCGCACTCTCGAGACGAAAACCCCGCTTCAGATCGATGAGATTGAATTGCGAATCCCCGCAAAAAATCAATGAGTTAGCGATAACGAACTAACCCACTCTAGGCACACATGAAAGCCCTGAACCTGATTCGATCAGCGGCCATCACCCTGCTACTGTTCGCAACAGCCTCCGCACTTGCGGAACAGGCAGTAGGTAGATTGTTCGAGTAGGTTTGATAAAAAGGCGTTGTTTAAAACAAACAAACTAGCCCTTATTAACTCAGGAACCCAATATAAAATCGGGTTCCTTTTTTATTCAACTATGCTCTGCTCTTTGTTGCCAAACCTGCCAAGCTTTTAATCTTTGGCGTTAAAGCGGGAATAATCGATACGGACTTAACTTAGAGTCTAAAAAACTTGGCTCAGTCTATATCATAATTAGCATGTTAATTTTCTGTTGCAGGGGTGATGCCATGTTTAAGCAGTACATGATTTTGGTGGTCCTGTTTTTTCTAGTTGTAAATAATCAAGCCAGTTCAATTCAGATCAGCCAGCCATCGATTTCCGAAATGATTAAAGCATTAGGGGATTCCTCGTTTAAAGTTCGGGAAAAAGCAGAAAAGGATTTGGGATTAGCGGGTGAACCAGCTCTTGAGCAATTACGAAAAGAAAGAAAAAGCGAAGACCCTGAAATCAAGCGAAGGGTTGAGGCTCTGATCAAGAAAATTGAGACAGAATCTTATAATAAGATGTTGATTGATCCCAAAAAAATTACCATGAAGCATGTGGATGCCCCTGTACCAGAAGTGATAGCAGATTTGGTGAAGCTATCTGGGTATCGAATTATATTGGAAGATAAAAGCCGTGCGTTAGAAACAAAAAAGATCAGCGTGGAAATGAAGGGAGTTCCTTTTTGGGAGGCGCTTGAAACAATAGCGATGAAGGCAAACTTATTGGAAGTAGCAGGCATTCAGGGAGCAGTGGGATATCCAATTAGGTTTGAATTCCCGAAGCCGAAGGTATTTCCGAGAGCCGTACCAAAACAGGTGCCTCCAGCAGTGCCTCCAAAACAAGTGGAGGAGCCAAAGAAGGGTGTAAAAAATGAAGTGGCGCCGCAGGATATCCGGGTTTCATTTGTACCTCAGGAAAACGCCCAGCAAATTGTGCCTCCCCCAGTTTTACCCCAACCTTTATTGCCTCCAGGAATTGGGCAGATTGCAATAGGGATGGACCAAGCACCTGCCGCACTCATTAAAGAAAAAGTGATCATACTTAAAGAAGGAAAATTTGATTTATTACTAACAGATAACCGATCCGCTTACAGGATTCGCTTGTTAAAAACTCCTGAAACAGTGTTTGGGAAACCTGACGATAAGAACATCCTTATTGGTTTGGAA
>Ga0255094_1000818_pt1 | contig 15328 bp, 15 predicted proteins | sample Colum_Law_RepB_8_2_FD_188434 | JGI IMG/M metagenome (GOLD analysis project Ga0255094, IMG submission 188434) | Freshwater microbial communities from Columbia River, Oregon, United States - Colum_Law_RepB_8d | ecosystem: Environmental > Aquatic > Freshwater > River | place: USA: Oregon...
TTGGGGGATTTGAAGTTCGAAAGACGCGAAAAGTTGTCAGTTGTCAGTTGTCAGTTGTCAGTTGTCAGTTGTCAGTTGTCAGTTGTCAGTTGTCAGTGGTCAGTGGGCGGTGGGCGGTGGTGACGACGAGGACAGTAGAGCCGTTTTCCTGTCGCGTGGGGTGCAAGCGAATTGGGGGTGTTGGGAGGGTGTTTTTTCGCCACGGTAGAACTCGGAATGACACGGAAAATCGCCGGAGTGATGGCGGGGGGAGTTTTCAACCACGAATGACACGAATCACACGAATGAAGGCGAAGGTGATTTGGGGGATTTGAAGTCCGAAAGATCCGAAACAGGGACGATTCGGGGCGGGGAAGTGAGAAGTGAGAGGGATGTTGCGGTGTTGGGTTGGGGTGAGACACTTTTGGTGCGGAATGCGGGGCCGAGGCTGCGATTTTGTTTGACTTTGGAGTTTTGAATTTGGTGAACATTCCGGGGACTCCTTCGCTGGTGTTTTTGTTTTACGTCCTTGTGTTGCTGCCCTGGATGGCGTATCGCAGCAGTGGTCGACTGCGGCGGCAACCGGGTTTACTGGCTGACGGTCGAATGCGACGGCGGGTCTGGAGGTCAACGCTGCTGATGCTGTTGCTGCTGTTGTGGCTGGCAACAGTTACGGGACGTGGCTTTGGGTATGATGTTTTTGAGGCACCGCAGGATTTGCGTGGGACGGTCTGGCGATCGGCGCTGTGTCTGGTTGTCAGTCTGTTGCTGATGGTGTGCTCATCGTTGCTGAGGACTGCCGAGCAGCGGCGGGAAATGTTCGTGTATCGTCTGGTGCCGGGTGATAGCGGCGAGTGGGCGCTAAAGCTGCTTGTGGCGATGGTGGCCGGAGTGGCGGAGGAGGCAGTGTATCGAGGGGTTCTGCTGCAGATTCTGTGGTATTCGCTGGGCAGCTTTGTAGCTGCGGTGGCAATCTCAGCGATCGCCTTTGCGCTGGCACATCGTCAGCAGGGGTGGCAGAGTATGGTCTTGATTGTGGCGATTGCGCTGCTGATGCACTGGCTGGTGCAGGCGACGGGGTCGCTGCTGGGGGCTATGGCAGCGCATACTCTGTATGATGTCGTGGCCATGTTCTGGATTTCAAAGCAGGCGCAGCGGGACTCAGTCAGTGCGGAGACTGTCGGGTAGCAGCCAGTTTGTCAGCCATGCGTGGGGACGAAATACAGTTCAGAATACCGGCCACTGTGAATCGTTGAGGCTTTCCGGTGTTCAGTCGTGCCGTCCGCGCATATGCTGGATGAAGCGATAGATGCCCAGCCAGATACCGCTGGTGAAGATGCCGAAAACCAGTCCCGCGAATGCTCCGACTGCACCACCGCCGAACCATGGCAGGTTCCACGATGGATTCAGTGCAGCCGAAGCAGCGCCGACTGGCGTCAGGACCAGCACTGAGATGCCGACGAAGACAGCCTGGAATCTGTTGTCGCTCCACCGCACGTTGACTCCGGTGACGGTGTCCGTCACTACGTTGTACGCTTTTCGGCCGTCGCCAACTGTTGTCTGTTCCTCAGTTGCATAGGGGGATGGTGACGAATCCGCCGGGGAATTGGAACGGGTTGCTGGTGACTGGTCTGGTGTGGCCAAGGGGATTCTCCATGAGGTCTGCGGCGGTGATCAATGCACACTGGCGGACGAGTGCAGTTGCAGGGCTTTGGTTGCAGTCAGGTTTTGGGGGTAATCACAACGGCAGTGCCACTGGCTGACACCATCAGCATACCATTGGCCTGTCCAAGCACTTCGTAATCGAGATCGACGCCGATGACTGCGTTAGCGCCGAGGGCGCGGGCTTTCTGCTGCATTTCTTCGAGGGCCAGTTCACGAGCGTTCTGCAGTTCGCGTTCGTAGGTCCCCGAACGACCTCCGACGAGGTCCCGAAGTCCGGCGAATATGTCCTTGAAGAGGTTCGCACCGAGTACAGCTTCACCGGCCACAATGCCGCAGTAATGCTGTACGGTGTGGCCTTCGACGCTGGAAGTGGTGGTCGTTATCATGTTGAAATCCTCTGAGGCAAATCCGGAAATTGTCTGGTACCTGTGAGGCGGTTATTCGTGCGGGCTGTGAATATCCTGGCGGATTCTGAAAAAAAATCGCAGGTGGTCAGAAAGTAGCCTCGGCGGCCAAAACGGCTGAGTTTGCAGTGCGGACTGAATAGCCGGTCTTTTCCAGTCTGGATTTATCGCTTGGCGAAGTGTTGGCGGTGAGTTCGAGGTGTGAGGTGCCTTCGGAGTGGATTCGCGGGGCAGCGAAGGCTTCGTCAAGGCTGTTCTGGTGGGCGAGCCACGGTCGCAGCACGCTGAAGATACCGTTGGGAATTCTGCGGCCACCAGCTCCGCCGATGGCAAAGACGGGTTTTGAGTCCTGGCAGGCGATGAGAGGAACCATGTTATGGAGCGGTTTTTTGCCTGGGCCGGGACTGTTCGGGTGCGTGGGGCGTGGATCGAAACGCGACATTCCGTGTCCGAGGGTGAGTCCGAGGCCTGCCGCCGTCACGCAGGCTCCGAACGGATTTCCGTGCGTCAGTGTCAGTGCGATCAGGTGGCCTTCGTCATCTGCCGCGCTGATGTGAATTGTGCCGCCATGTCCAGTGGCCTGCACCGGGTGCTGAATGATTTTTCCGCTGGTGACAGCAGTTGCGATTTGCTCAGCACATTCATTCGCGTACTCGGGGGACAGCAGCCGTGAGGCGGGAACATCGCCTGCTGTTGGATCTCCCAGCAGTGTCAGTCGGTCACGCCACGCCAATCGCATGGTTTCTGCCATGCAGTGTGGCTGACTGTCAGCCGTATTTCGCAGTTCGGCTGGCAGGGCCAGCCACGTGCTGAGCATCTGCAGGACACTGAGGCCCCCGGCGGTCAGAGGTGGGGTGCAGACACAGCGATTGCCGTGCTGCAGAACGAGCGGGGCTGCTGTGCTGGCCTGATATGCGGCGAGGTCAGCGGCGGTGACAAGTCCGTGATTGCGAGCGAAAGCGTCTGCCAGTTGGCGGGCGATGCCGCCGCGATAGAAGTCATCGACGCTGTTGTTGTTGGCCAGTGTCTGGAGCAGTTCGGCCAGTTCCGGATTGCGAAATATTTCGCCGGCGGCCAGCGGGGCGCCATTCCGGAAGTACAGCTTTCGTGAGCCGGGGTCGGTGGCGAAGATGGGTTTTGCTGCGATTGCTGTGGCGTAGCCGGCAGGCCACGGAAAGCCTTCCCGTGCAATTTTCAGTGCCGGCTGCAGCAGTGTGTTGAGTTTCAGTTTGCCGAAGCGGTCGATCAGGAGCTGCAGTCCGGCAAGCACTCCGGGGACGCCTGCAGCGAGCCAGCCCACATCGTTGACGCGACGTGGCACTGATCCATCCGGACCCGGCTGGAAAATTTCACGCGTCAGACTTCGGGGTGCGGTGGAGTTGGCGTCGACGGCGATGATCTGCTGTCCTCCGTCGGTCGCGACGATGGCAGACAGACCGTATCCGCCGATGCCGGTTTGGCTGGGTGCCTGCACGGCGGCGATCAGTGCGGTGGCCACCGCGGCGTCAATTGCGTTGCCTTCGGGAATGGGGAAGAAGCTGATCCGGGCATCCGTGGTTTTGCCGAGGACTTTGGGTTTGCGAGAGTTGGAGTGTCGGCGTGGTTCGACGCTGTGTGTGGTTGAGTTGAGGCCGGCGAATGTGGTCTGTGCGGCAAGTGTGTTCAGCAGAAATCGTCGCCGGCTGGGGCTGGTTGTACGGCGGTCGGCAGTCATGTGCGGTGTGCCCTGAGCAGGCGGGGTGAATTTGAGGGACAGCGGTCCGCGTTGTGCAGACGTGGCAGAGTGTCAGGCAAAGTTTTTGGAATTTTAACAGAGCCTGTTTGTAGTGAAGGCTGGGGAGTTTGTCCACACGGGGGGCTGACCGATGTTTTCCTGTCCACGCTGGCTGCGGGGCCGGCGATCGTTAATGCGTCTGATGTGTGCACTTGCTGTTATCGAGCTTGCCTGCGTGATATACGGAGTCTGGTGGGCTCGGTCCTGTGGAATGCATGCCGCTGTTCGGTTTGCAGAGCGACTAGCGCGCGGGACTGAGGAATCCGGGCTGACTCCGCCGAGTCCGAATCGTGAGCAGACGACTGCTGCTGCGAAAGTTGCAGCGGGAATTTATGTGGATGAAATTGGTGACGTATCGATTCGGGAACTCAGTTGTCGGGTGGGTTTCAGTATCTGGTTTCGGTGGCCGGAAGCCGCTGGCCTGACGGCGGAAGATCTGCTGGCATTCACGGTATTGAACGGTCGCGTGGAATCAAGTCAGGTGGAACATCAGTTTGTTTCTGAGGGGCAGCGGTACCTGCGGTGTCGTGTGCTGGCGGAATTGTCTGTTCGCTGGGAATTGGACCGATTTCCTCTCGACGACCAGCAGATTGTGCTGTCGATTGAGCATCCGCGGCTGTCCGCGACGGAATTGAGTTTTGCAGCAGACGAAGAAGGCAGTCGAATCAGTTCGAGAGTGGCTGTTCCGATGTGGGAAGTCACTGGCTTTTCGGTCCTTGACAAACCGCATGCGTGGCAGACGGGGCGGGGTGATCCTCGGAAAGCCACCGCGGCGCCGGTCAACTGGTCTCAGTTGCGGGCGGTCATCAGTCTCAGCCCGCGCAGCTGGGGTTTCCATCTGAAACTTTTCCAGTGCGTGTATGTTGCAGTTGCGATTGCTGCGATAGCTCTGCTGATCCCTGCCAATTGTCTGGATCCGAGATTCGGCCTTGGCGTGGGAGGCTTATTCGCGGCGGTGGCGAATTCGTGGATGACCAGTGAATTGATCCCGGACACGGGGTTGATGACGCTGGCGGATGTCATCAATGGTGTGAGCATTCTGACGATACTGATTACGGTGCTGGAAAGTACGCTGTCACTGCACCTGTATGAAACCTGTGGAATGAGGGACCTTTCACGTTTTCTGGACAAGGGCTGTTTTGTGCTGCTCAGTGTGGGCTACGTTGTATTTCAGGTGTCCATCGCAGTGGCAGCCAGTTGAGGACGATCACTGTTCTGAGGCCTGTCGGCACCATGCCATGCGACGGGCAAAATCCTGCTGGAAGTCGGCTCGCCAGCGACTGACTTCAGTCCGTGGATCGTAACCTGCGGCGAATGGTGGATCGCGATACCAGCCGTCGCTTTCGCGGACGAAGCGTCCACCCCAGCCTGGCTGTTCCGGGCGGTTCGGATCATTTCCGCCACGAGGCAGAAAGAAAAACCAGGATGGTGTATCGCCTTCCTTGAGGCAGCCGTTCGGGTTGGGAGCAGTCCACGTGCTGGTTGGATAGAGGGCTCCCAGCGGACCGGTACTGCGAACATTCTGTTCCACCCAGTCACGGCTGGTGCTGGACACATCACCTGTCAGATACATGCCTCGATAGATACCATCGCGACGGTCGCGTCCCGGAGGTTTGGAGGCGAGTATGTAGAACAGTCCGGGAAATTCACCTCGGATCCAGTCAGCGAGGCTGTCCTGATCATTGATATCGTAGACTCGAAAACTGCGGCAGAACTGCTGAAAATCGCTGTCATTCATGCTTTGTCTGGCACGCCAGAGGGCCTGGGCGAAGTCCGTTTGTCCGCCCCAGATGCTGATATTGAGCGGATGTTCGGGACTGGAGGTGTTAATTTCCTGCAGCAGCCGGCGTGAGGCGTCGGTGTCGAATTGTTCACCGATTGCCATGCGGCCGCGGAGTCGATTACCGGAGCAGATGCGGGAACGAAGTTCTGCAACTGTCGGCCAGCCCTCAGCGTGCTGCAGCAGGTGCGGGCGGACCTGTCCGAATGCATCGACAATTTCACGGATCAGTTCGGGGCGTGTCACGGCCTCCCTGAGTTCTCCGACGGTGCCAGCTGCAGAAGCAATCAGCAGACGGATATCCAGTTCATTGGAGTAGAGCAGCAGTCGGATGAGGGATTGCTGATCGTCCGGGTCGCCACCGATGTCAGTGAGCACCGCCAGTCTGGGGAGCTGCTGCTGTTGCTGAGCGACGGCGACAGGAGCAACCCAGACAGTCAGGAGCAGCGGGAGCAGCATTTTGTGGAGCATGGATTTGGTTCCAGCGGTGGTTTACCGAGTCAGCATTTGCCTGTCAGCCAGCAAAAAACCGCAGAAGGACTGGCTTCAGCCGTTGGATTTCAGTGGAATTTGCGGTTACGGAGGAGGTGAGTGACCGTGGACCGGGTGAAAAGTCTGCAGGGGAATTCTAATGTCGCTGGCGGCAATTTCAGGTGTGATCGAGCGGCGGATACTGGCGAATTATCGGATTGATGCCGAGGCGGTATCACGGGTGCTGCCGGCACCGTTTCGACCGAAACTGGTGTCCGGTTTTGCGATTGGTGGGATCTGTCTGATCCGACTGGGCCAGATGCGGCCTGCGTGGTTCCCGGCTGGCTGGGGTCTGCGCAGCGAGAACGCAGCGCATCGGATTGCTGTGGAATGGCAGGATGGGGAAGTGTTGCGACAGGGCGTGTATATTCCTCGCCGGCACACCAATTCGCGGCTGAACGTGCTGGCTGGGGGACTGGTATTTCCGGTGGTGCAGCAGCTGGCGCGGTTTGACGTGCAGGAAACGGCGGAGCGAGTGTCGGTGCATGTGAACAGCTTCGATGATAAAACATCAATTCATGTTGCGGGAAGGGTTAGTGCTGAGTGGCCGGGGGGCTCGGTTTTCACAGACCTGCAGTCGGCATCGGACTTTTTTCGCGGCGGCTCGCTGGGTTATTCTGCTGATGCGCACGGTCGGCGGTATTATGGCATTGAACTGGACTGTGAAAAGTGGCAGGTCGAGGTGTTGGCGGTAGAGCGGATGGAATCCAGTTTTTTCGAAGACGCCTCTGTGTTTCCTCGAGGGGCAGTGCAGTTGGATTGTGCTTTGCTGATGCGGGGAATCAGCCATCGCTGGAACAATCGGGGTCCGCTGTGCTGTGGTTGAAAAGGTTTTGGTGCGGTGGGGGCCTGCGATGATGTGGCAATTAGTGATATTCTGGGTGTTCGCGGGGGGGCTGGCCGGCGGTTTTGCAGTCTGCATGCTGAACTGGATGGTTCGACGGGTGCGCAGGATGTCAGCGAAGCGCATCGCGGAATCGATACCGGATGCGACAGCAATTCTGACGCAGGACAGCGGAGCGAATTTCTTTGGCCTTGAGTCATTGGGTGGGATGCAGTTGCGGGGGAATGGCGGTCTGGTGCTGACCGCGCGTGGTCTGAGTTTTTTTATGCTGTTTCCGCGGCGTGAGATGTTGATTCCGCTGGAGGAGATTGAAGAGACGAGTCTGGTGCGTAGTCATTGTGGGAAGTCAGTGTTCCGGGATTTGCTGAAGGTGACATATCGGGCGGAGCATGGCGGAGTGCGTGGCCGGGAGAGTGCAGCGTGGTACGTGCGGGATGCTGCGGGCTGGAAGCGGGCGATCGATGCAGCGCGGGGTGGGGTAGACCACTGAGTTTTTTCGCCACGGATTGACAGGGATGCAGAGTTGTTTTCCGTAGCTCGGGCTTTAGCCCGAGATCGGTGCTGCTGGGTGTTTGCAGCTTCATTTCCGTCTTGCCCGGAGACATTCCACGACTGTTTGTCTCAGGCGAAGCCGCGAGGGCAAAGTCACGGCGGAAGTATGCTTATACCGTGTGATTGCGGTAACGGTGTGGATCTGGTAATTTACAGCACAAGCAAGTTTTGTAAACGCCAGTTCGCCACTGGGCTGGCGAGGCTGCCGCCGAGCCGCTGAATCTGGCTCAGCAGGAAATTCGCCTTCCCGCCTGGGCAGATGCCAGCAGGGCACGAGGAGTTTTGCTGGTGTAGCAGGCCACGAATACAGAACTGCGGTTCGATCTTCGCGCATGTCGTACATGCGGCTATCGTGTCGTCTTTTCGCTTGTGGGGGGACTGTTTCGTGCCCGACTGCCGTAGCCTGCCAGTTCGTGGCGGGGGATCAATTCTGATGGGGAGTTGTTACACCCATCTGCTCACGATGGGGTATCCTGCATCGCCGATTGTGGGCAATTGATGCTGCATTAAGTGAAATGCGGACAACATCAGCGATGGAACTGACATATTGGCCGACAGACGAGTTGACGTACACTTGGGGGAGTTCCTCTCGCGTGAGCCAGTGTCCGGCTGTCTCCCGGAGAGCCGCAGAACGACGAGGTTGACAAAGTTTCCTGCCGATCGCGGAGCCAGGTTGTGCCACTGGATGCATCAATGCAATTTTTTCTTGGTGGTCGTGACCTTGAAATGCAGGCGATTGGCGAACTTTTGGCGATTCATGACTGTGTTGTGTTTGACCGACACCTCGATTGGGGAGCGTTGGCCTCAGCCTATGCTGACGAAATTTACTCGTGTTTGAGGCAGCAGTGCACAGCAGTGCTGGTCGAACTCAAGGATGACCTGCAGCTGGCGGATGTGGCTGAGCGCGGTGCTGTGATCTTTGTGGATCACCACGGAGAACGGGCCGGTCTCACGCAGCCCACTTCGATCGAGCAGATTTTCGCACTACTGCAGCTGCCAGAATCAGCCTGGTCCCGAGATTTGGATCTGGTGGCGGCCAATGATCGCGGGTCAGTGCAGGGTATGCTGCGGCTGACGCCGCCGGCAACGAGGCTGGAGTTGCTGCAGATTCGCGCTGCGGACAGGCGGGCACAGGGAATCTCTGCAGAACAGGAAGAGTCAGGAAGACTGGCTGCTAATGATGCACAAGTGTGCCTCGGCGGCAAACTGACAACTGTCAGCCTGTCTCACAACCGCACGGCAACAGTCACTGACGTTCTGGATGCAAATCTTGGTGGTTCGGGATATCAGAACCTGTTGATCCGCAGCCCGCAGGAAATTTGCTTCCTGGGGTATGGGAGTGTTATCGACCAGCTGAGAAAGGCCGTGCACAACAGCTGGTGGGGCGGGGAATTGCCACTGAGTGGCTACTGGGGCTGCGGTGATGTCTCAGACTACGAAGCAATACTGGCCCTGATCCTAACAGTACTCCAGCGATCGGTTACGACTTCAGGTATTCCAGTTCCAGCTGCGTCCAGTTGTCAGGGGACTTGCGGAATCGAAATTTGAGCAACTGGCCTTCTTTTGGATTCTTGATCTTTTGCATGTCGAACCCGCGAATGACGATTTCCTGGGTTGATCCCTCTACAACTGCAAGCCAGTTTCCGCTGCTGGTCTTTGCCGTAAGTTTCACCGAAATTGAATGCCCCTCGCGAAACTGTTTAGCATTCAGCCTGGCTGTAAGCGGCTTGACGGTCTGCCCGTCAGGCTGTGATGGTATCGCAGTGGCAGCTGGTGCCTGAGCGGTTCCCACCACCTCACTTTTGTCGAAAGCCAGCAGGCCGTAGCCGGCATTCGGTTTTGCACCAATGCCCCAGCCGACCGTCGTGAGTCCAAACTTCAGCAATTGTTCTGCATGTTTCAGCCAGATGTCGGGTAATCGCGGATCTCTTTTTGAGACGGCAAGCATAAATTTAGCCTGAACTGCGAGGAAACTGACAGGAATCGGGCTGTCAAAATCCGTGGCAGGTACGATGTTTTCGTCTGAGCTGGTATTCCACGCGGAATGGTGCGGGGTCAGGACGTCTTCAAGCAGCTTAATCGACTCAGGCTTAGGCAGGCCGTCGTGGAATTGAACCAGTCCACCGGCGCTCTCAGCATGTTCTGACGACGAGCTGCCGAACAGAACAGCGTGCTTTTCACCTCCAATCCGCCACGCTTCGTCGTTACTACCCCAGATCTGGTGAGCCACATGTGCAGCCAGCCCCTTCAGCGCAGAGCCGGGCAGCCACGGAACACCATAGGTCCGATGCAGTGCCAGCCCGGCTTCCAGCACGTTCTGGCTTCCGAGGCCAACGATCAGTTTGGATGCCGGGTCGTATTTGAAATGCAACAACAGGCTGCCGGGCACCATCGCAGCTTTGATACGTTCCCACGCAGCCTTGTAGAACGTCCGCAGTTCGGTGCTGTTCATGGCCCGAACAGCGTGACGATACACGTCGGCTTTGCTGTGGCCTTTGTCGTCCGCAATTGCAGGATATCGGTCAAGGATCAAACCCGGGTGGTGAGCTTCCGAGGGGTCGGGCAGATGAGATCGGCGAGCTTCAGTCATGCGTCCACACGCTCCTCGTCGCTGGGCTGGCTGGCTGTCACTGCCAAAGCCTCAGCGTATCGTTTAATCCATCCCGCGCTTTCCAATGCAAGGCGGCTAATGCGGATGTATTCTGAAACGTCCCTCGTTTCCCGAGCCACGCTGCTGAAGTTGTCGGGGTTCAGGCTCGGCTCGGCTGCAGAGATTACGGTAGCGAGATCGTTGAGCACCTTTGGCTGGATGCCTTTTCGTGACGAGGCAAATGCAGCAGCCTGAGCGAGGCCGCAGGTGTGAATCAGGGTTGGGAAGCTACGGGCGAAACTGAGATATTCATCGAAGCCATCTTCCCTGAACCTCTGTTCAACACACTGAAAGGCCTGCGACGCGAGGACCTGTTTTCGCAAACTGACGGTCATTGTGCACCTCCGTCCCGAAACAGCAGACGCAACTGGCCTTTTCCGGTAGTGGCTTTGCCCCCCATTTGCACTGTTCGATCATCGTTGAGCAGTCGTAGCACATCAGCGCGGCAGGCATTGCTTTTGCCGTACGGCCCCGCACAGCTGACAACACCTGAAAGTATGCTTTCCGCGGGCAGACTTTCCTCGTACCACAACGCACCCCTGGCAACTCTTTTATAGTCCGGATCGATCCGTACATGGGCCTGAACTTCAGTGCCGGTCTCTGCCAAAAACGAAAACACGTCATCCGGCAGTACGAGGAACCGTTCTTTAAAGAGCTGGCACCAGGCCGCGTCGTTCTTAAAGACTTGACCCGAGATCACGTCGGCAAACTGCGAGGCGGGCCCGGACTGCTGCACTGACAACTGCAGATCCTCGAGAAAGATGCTGCCGTTCCGCTGGAGTACAGTTGGTGTGTCAGGCACCAGCGCCTGCCCCGCGATCACGCAAGGGGCAGGCAGATTTGTGGCACTGATCTGGGACAGATCCCGCCGCAGTCGAGCGAGGATCAAGGGACAGGTGCACCAGGCGAATGTTCCGTACAGACTGCGAACGGGCAGGCAAACCAGACGGGCATCTGTGAACATGAGCGAGCCGGCGTTGGCATCGTTATCACCACCCGTCCCAAAGGCCGCCTGCAGCTCCGGTCGGTACTCGGGTTTGTTCGGATTCCGAGCATCATCGGTTGCGCGCAGATCATCGGCAAACACGCCCTTCGTGGACGAGCCCGGGACAAAGGGATAGCCGGTCACCTTTTCCCGGATCAGCGGGAGGTCGATATATCCGTTTCCCTTGCCCGCACCGACATGCAATGGCGTCAGCGCATGGAGCCAATACAACCGGTCAGCAACTGCCATGGAAAACATTCCCTGTAAAACTGAGCGAAAGCCTATTGATCCTGCAAACCCCACAGGGCCAGCCCAAAACCGTCCCGTCGATCCTGCACTTCATCGCAGACTGACTGCAGCCACAGATTTGACCAGTTCAGCGATTCACAGGACAGCACTTCGAAAAAATACACTGCGCCGGCTGGCACCAGTCGACGGACCTTTTTGGGGCCTCGTGTCTCATACGACCATCCTGACACAGCCTCCCATCGCTGGTTGGCTGTTGCCAGGAGACGGACCTTCAATATGCCAGTGCCATCCGGTACCGGGACAACCCCGACACGGCCACTGTCTGAATTGAGCCATCCCGGCCGCCATCCGGCCGAAAACAAGGCCGGAGCAGCGAGGACCATCCGGATACGATTGCCCGGTCGCACGTTGGCCATGCGGGTGCCAATCGCCGCGGGACACTGCAGGTGGGAAGAGTCCGCACCCTCCGCAGCACGGAACCGGATTGTCCGTCGCTCGCCACCGACAGGCACCAGCGCGTCAAGACAGTCAAGGATCCGCCGATAATCAGGATCCATGCTGTCCACTCGACACACCAATTCGGCCGGGTGTGATTTGCCGGAAGAATCGAGGAGGCGGTCGATGACGATTCCCTGAGTGGAGAACAGTTTCTGTTTTTCGGCAGCCAGAGACTTTGGATCGATCCGGACGTGAGTCCTCTCATCCACTGTGGCTGCCATCCGGAAACGCTCAGCGTTTCCGAGCCATCCGGCGCCAGGCTGACCGCACAGCCATTCCACAATGCTTTCCAAAGACCACCACGCCGGAACCGCGCGGTACTTTTGCAGGCCACAATCCTGCGGTGGAAGAACCGGCATTAACCCGGCCGGCAGGTCCGTGCCGCAACCCTGTGGCAGAGCAGCCGGCTGCAGTCTGACGCACCGTCCGTCGGCAGTCGCGAGAGCATCACCGGGAGCAGGCAGAAACAACTGACCCTCGCTGACAGGAAAAGGGCCGTGAATGGATACGGATTTCAGGCCTTCAATCGTGTCTGCATCGAAGGACTGACCTGCTTTTCTGCCCAGCAAAGTACGCACGGCACCCGCCAGTGTTCCAGGCAGCAGCCACGGCAGAGCATGCTGACGTGTGACACCGGGGCCACCAAACGGGCGACCATCACGAGCAATCACGGGGTCTCGAGGCAGTAACTGCAGTATGTGACTCATCGCGCAGTCTCCCCGTCGTTGCCCTCGCTGACCACACCCACAGGTCCGCGTGCCAGTTCCACCGCAGCGCGAACATGCCCGGCAACAATAATCGTGTTGGCGAGGTTCTCAAGGTCCCGAACCTGAGCCATCGCGGGAATCAGAGGCTCTATCGCAGCGGCCGTGAGACTGCCGTCCTTGAGCGAGAGCATGCGAATTGTGTCAGCCCGCATGGCGGCTGCTCGAGCCGCCCAGTCTGCCAGCCGAGGCTGGTCGGGCAACCCGGAATGCCGCGGTCGATACAGATCCACCAGCTGCTTCAGATCATAGGCGACACCGCTGGAACTGCTCACCAGTTCAACCCAGCCGGCGAACAGTGCCGCAGGGTCCAGATCCCAGCTGTAGCAGAAGTCGATCGCACTTCCGGATCGCGTCTGGTAACGGACCGCCAGTGCATTCTTGCGTGGCTGCAATTTGGCCCTCGCTTCCATCAGTCGCGCTGAGGCCAGCAGGTCTTCCATACTTTCCAAAAAATGCCCAATGGCGACGCCCACGGACAATGTCACCGGCTGGGACTGTTCAACAGCACCCAGCGTTTCAGTGAACTGTCGCCGGAGGGCGTCAGCACAGGCAACAGCCTGATCGAGCGGCAGAAATGCCGTGAGATCATCGCCGGCGGCAAAGACGAGGGTCCCCTGATGCTGCTGGATGATGCCACGCACGGAACCCGCAAAGTCAGACAGTCGTCGCGACAGTTCACGATGTTCGTCGGCAGACTTCGACTGCAGTATGCGCTGTCCTACCCGGTCACCGTCGGCAACGAGAATGGCGTAACAGGTTCCCGGTTCTCCGTGCTGCCGGTACAGCGAACTCAGTGCACTGGTCAAGGTCGACCACGTGCTGTCCGTGGCACCGTCACACCCAGCCTCCTCGCGGAAATCCTGATGCCGCGACTGATACAGAACCGCCCCTTCATACCGAAAAGCACGGTACTGCGGATAGGTCGGAACGTTGCCTGAATCCACCGGGATCCGCCCCAGCAGCGGACCATCACCAGAATCGCGGCCGGCCAGCTCTTCGCAGGCATTCAGGAAGCTGTCGGGGAAGGATCCCGCAATGCCGCGTATCCACGGGTCCGCCGCGATCCGGGCAGTGGAAGGATAGCCGGCTTTTCCCTGTCCAATTCGCTTCGTGACCCCAAGGGCGTCCAGCTGCTCATTTCCCAGCAGTCGCAGGCGGCGAAAACGCGTCCGTTGTGACTGCTCGCGAAGCACCGTCTCACGACGTCCATCCAGCGACGACTTGGGCAGGTTGTCTCGCCAGGTACCGGTTGCTTCAGGTGCAGGCGAGAAATTTCGGCTCTGGGTGCGTCCGAACAGCAAACGCCGCACGTGGGTGAGACAGGCCTGGTAATCGGCCGTAAGTTCCACCCACGCGGCACAGACATCAACCGTTTCGCCGGCGGAGTCGGACGGAATTTGCGGTTGAGTCTGGAGATTCCACTGATCGTCGCGGACAAGTGAACCTGCTCGTGTACGAGCATCATTGGCGAAGATCAGCCACTGTTCATGAGCCGCGTCGCGAGCGTTGGCAGCCACAACAGCCGGATCGACACCGTCAGGGACGAGGACCAGCAGTTCGTCGCCCACGAGGAAATCCGCAGAATCCAGTTGCTCGAGCGATTGAGGGGCCGGAGCAATAAGTGCGGTGGCCTGTCCGCCACAGTCGCGGATCACACTGCGGGCCACCGCTTTGCCAATCTCTGACAGCATCCATGAACCGAACCAGAGGTCACGAGTTTTCCGGGCGGCAGCAATGATTTGTAGGACAGGTCCCAGCTCGATGGCCAGCAGGCAGGTCATGTGGCAGGACTCCATTCGCGGAAGACTGGCAACTGTTTTTCCTGTCCGTCGCGACCCCTCTTAAGAAACTCGATGAGGGCTGCGATGGCGTGGGGAGTTCCAGTCAGCGGGGTTTTTTCGCTGAGGCCGGCTACCGACGGCCCGGCAATCTGCGGAGGCGAGACATCAATTTCCATCTTCCCGGGCCGCCGAAGTTGAGCGTCCCAACGGGCCGGACCAGAGGTGTCCTTCAGGGTGCAGTTCATAGCAAGCGCATGCTGGAATGGCAAAATCAGAACAGCACTTTTCCACTGGCCGTGCATGAACACGGCTTTTGTGATCACAGGACTGGCCATGCGATCCTTGCCTGCGGGCACCAGTGTGACGCGAGCGGGGTCTTTGTCCGGACTGGCTTCGTTCCTGGGGCCGGATTTGAACTGAAAGCCGATCGGCAGCCCGAGCACAGCGCGGGGGAAGAGCGGCTGATCGAGAGGAAACATGGGTATGCGGTGGTCAGGGTCGGAGCACCCTGTGAGCATGCGAATTGAATCAGGTTCGGGCCAGCGGGAGCGCCCCGGAAACCTGTTGTTGCCAGTGGGCGGGCGACGAAACAACTGACGAAAGCTGCGATACATCTCAACGGCCGTGTTCCAGGCCTTCATGGCGTTCCAGGCAGCATCGGATTGCGGGGGAGAATACAGAAACAGGCGACAGCCGGGGGGCGGTGCCGTGGCAGCTGCAATGTCCATTTCCGCGGGCCACTTGACACAATGCAGCGAACCGACGCCGCGACGCGTTCTGGCCCCGAGGCCGCCCCATGTCAGCCATGCCAGCACTGCGTGCTGAATTTCGTCAGTGGGGTCCTGAATGGTGGGCGGGAGCGGGGGCAG
>Ga0255094_1000823_pt1 | contig 15285 bp, 13 predicted proteins | sample Colum_Law_RepB_8_2_FD_188434 | JGI IMG/M metagenome (GOLD analysis project Ga0255094, IMG submission 188434) | Freshwater microbial communities from Columbia River, Oregon, United States - Colum_Law_RepB_8d | ecosystem: Environmental > Aquatic > Freshwater > River | place: USA: Oregon...
TACCATCAAATCCTTGTTCAGCGACACCGGCTAACGAATACTCGCGTAAAGATTCATACATACCACCTTGCACAATTCCAAACAAAGCATTACCGGTATTTAGTTCTCGGAAACGTTTAAGGGAGCGCTCACCCCAACGCAACGATAGCTCAAGCGATTGCCGTACAGTTTCTTTGGGGGTGGGTTTACCTTGAGATTCATACGGGGTACATTCATCAAACTGCATGGCAATATCGCTATTGAGAGTCGCTTGAATCTCCATGGATACCTCGGGCGACATAAATAATTTATCGCCGTTAATGGGCGAGGAGAAGGTCACGCCCTCCTCGTTAATTTTGCGTAAGGCACCAAGACTAAATACCTGAAAGCCACCCGAGTCAGTCAGGATAGGCTTCTGCCAAGCCATAAAGCGATGTAACCCCCCATGTTTGCGGATGACATCTAAGCCAGGACGCAACCAAAGATGAAAGGTATTGCCCAAAATAATTTGGGCTTGCATATCTCCCAGATCACGGGGGGTAACTGCTTTGACGGTTCCATAGGTGCCAACGGGCATAAAGATGGGTGTTGATACTTCACCATGCGGGAGCCTCATCAGTCCAAGGCGCGCATGACTGTCTTGATCTTGCTGAAGGAGAGTAAACAGAGGCGCTTTCATACAAGCATTGTCTCAGGTTCGCCGCAGAAACATGGCATCGCCATAGCTAAAGAAGCGATATCGCTCTTGAATAGCATGTTGGTAGGCGTGGCGAATTTGTTCTACTCCAGAAAAAGCGCTTACCAACATCAGTAACGTTGATTTGGGTAAATGAAAGTTGGTAATCAGCGCATCAACTAGTTGAAACTGGAATCCAGGGGTGATAAATAAATTAGTCTCACCCTCTAATTGGTGAGTGATGGCATAACTTTCTAAACTACGAATACTTGTTGTTCCCACTGCAATAATCTTGCCGCCCCGTTCTTTAGTTTCTTGGATTGCTTGAAGCGTCTTTTGGGGAATGGAATACCACTCATGGTGCATTTGATGTAAGGCGAGATCTTCGTTACGAACCGGAGTAAAGGTCCCCGCGCCTACATGTAAAGTAATCGCAGCTTGGCCGACACCGCGCTCGCGTAAGTTATTTAAGATGAGCTCGTCAAAATGCAGACCTGCAGTTGGCGCAGCAACTGCCCCTGGATTTTTGGCCATGACCGTTTGATAGCGCTTGGCATCCTCCTCGTTAGGAGCATGACTGATGTAGGGGGGCAGGGGGAGCTCTCCATAGGTCTCCAATACTGACATTGCATTTTCGGAAAAGGTAATTTCATAAAAATCATGACTGCCTCCAAGACCAGCTCGACCCAGAACAGTAACGGTGATGGGCGCATCATTGGATTGGGCGGTATTTAATCTGGAGCGTAGGATGATTTGACCCCCTGGCTTTGGGACCTTAGATGCCCTTAACTGGGCAAGCGCCTGATTTGGACCTGTGATTCGTTCAATTAAAAGCTCAACGTGCCCGCCTGTTTCTTTTTGACCAAATAGCCGCGCGGGGATGACCCGTGTATCGTTAAAGACTAAAAGATCCTGCTTACCAATTAGTTGCACAATATCGTTAAATGAACGATCTAAGCAGCGCAGTTTTCCATCGTCGGTTTGAGTTAGCTCTAATAGCCGACTGGCAGAGCGTTCGGCTAAAGGGTGCTGGGCGATGAGCTCAGCGGGAAGGTCGTAATTGAAGTCAGATAGTTGCATGGTATTACCATCGGTGTTGGGATTCTAACCATGAGCACAAAACCCTTGTCAAAATCAAGCAAAACACCGACTCGGATAGGGTCTCATGCCCTCCTTGCCAAGTTTGGGTTGGGGACCCCTGCCGCGTTAGCCTTACACCTCCCCATGCGCTATGAGGATGAGACCCAGCTTTGGACAATTGCAGAAGCCTTGGCTCAGTCGGGCGAGGGCGCAGTACAAACTCAAGGAGTGGTCACTCGTAGTCAAGTGCTATACCGACCCCGCCGACAGTTATTGGTCACGATTACAGACAACGGTGATGAACTTAATCTACGTTGGCTTCATTTTTATCCGAGTCAGCAAAAACAAATGGCCCTTGGGGCTCACTTACGGGTTCGTGGAGAGATTCGGGATGGTTATTTGGGTGCGGAGATGGTGCACCCAACAGTCCGAGCAGTTCCAGCCAATGCGCCCTTGCCCAAAAGTCTAACGCCAGTGTATTCAGTCACAGCAGGGATCAGTCAAACAATGATTCGTAAAGCAGTCCTAGGGGCCTTGAATCATCCAAGCATGCAAATGGTTTTAGCTGAAATTATTCCTCCGGTAATTTTAGAAAGTGCCGAGAAGGCAGCGATGCAATTTAGTTTGCGTGATGCAGTAATGTATTTACATCAACCTCCTGCTGATGCGAATACGAATACCTTGATGGAGCGAACACATCCTGCTTGGCGTCGAGTACAGATCGAAGAGTTGCTTGCCCAACAACTATCACTCAAACAAGCTCACGAGCTCCGTAAAAGCCGGGCATCACCTCCCAAGATCGTGTCAAATGAATTAGCAAAAGCTATCCCCTCATTAGATGCAAAATCCCTTGCATCGCGATTATGCGAAGCCCTTTCCTTTGAATTAACTACAGCACAGCAGAGAGTATGGACACAGATAGGTAAGGATTTACAGGCAAGCTATCCCATGAATCGCTTATTGCAAGGTGATGTAGGAAGTGGCAAGACCATCGTCGCTGCTTTAGCCGCTGCACACATGGTGGAGCGTTCTTATCAGGTTGCCATTATGGCGCCCACCGAAATTTTGGCTGAGCAACACTACTTAAAGTTTAAGGAGTGGTTTGAGCCTTTGGGGGCCTCAGTTATCTGGTTGGCAGGAGGGATGAAGGCCAAGGAAAAGAAGCAAGCTCAGGAGTCCATTCAGTCTGGTCAGGCACAAATTGTGGTGGGCACGCATGCCTTGATTCAGGATGCAGTGCATTTTGCTGCCTTAGGGTTGGCGGTGATTGATGAGCAACATCGTTTTGGAGTTCGGCAACGTCTAGAAATCTCGCAGCGAATTGGCTCAGTCACTTATTACTGCCATCAACTCATGATGTCTGCCACACCGATACCGCGTACTTTGGCAATGACCTATTACGCTGATCTAGATGTATCTGTGATTGATGAGCTTCCTCCAGGACGCCAACCAATCACAACCAAACTCGTAAAAGATGGTCGACGTCAGGAGCTCATTGCCGGGCTTGAGCAGTGGTTACAAAAGGGCTTACAGGCTTATTGGGTATGTCCTTTGATTGAGGAGTCTGAGGTACTGCAGCTTCAAACAGCAGTTGATAGTCATGCTGAGTTATCTAGTGTTCTAAGTCATTATCAGATTGGCTTGATTCATGGACGTCAAAAGGCTGAGGAGAAGGCGGCCATCATGGCAGACTTTAAGTCTGGCAAAACCAAGATCTTGGTTTCGACTACAGTTATTGAGGTCGGGGTTGACGTACCCAATGCTGCTTTAATGGTCATTGAGCATGCAGAGCGGTTTGGCTATGCCCAAATCCATCAGTTACGCGGACGAGTGGGTAGGGGATCTGCGGAGTCAAGTTGTATCTTGATGTACTCAGAGCCTTTATCCTTGGCTGCCAAAGAACGCTTACAGACACTGCGCGAGGTATCCGATGGCTTTGTGATTGCAGAACGGGACTTAGCATTACGAGGTCCCGGTGAGCTCTTGGGCGCTAAGCAATCAGGCGATGCGATGCTGCGTTTTGTTGATCTGCAGCGGGATGCATGGTTAATCCAGATTGCTCAATGCCTAGCCGACCGATTATTAAAACAACACCCAGATTTAGTGAAGGCTCTTTTAGGCCGTTGGATCGGTGCACGCACAGAATTTCTAAAGGCTTGATAATCGTTTTATGACCTTAACTGAACTTCGTTATATCGTGGCTGTTGCAAGGGAACGCCATTTTGGGCGTGCTGCCGAGGCCTGTCACGTTTCTCAGCCTACCCTATCGGTTGCCATTAAAAAGTTAGAAGAAGAGCTGCAGACCCAAATTTTTGAACGCACTAGCTCGGATGTTGCTCTTACCACGCTAGGGGCAGTTATTATTCAGCAAGCCCAACGCGTACTGGAAGAGGCAAACGCACTTAAACATTTAGCAAAGCACGGACAAGACCCACTATCTGGGCCCTTGCGTTTAGGAGCCATCTATACCGTTGCCCCTTACTTATTGCCAAGCTTAGTTCGTGTTGCGCGTGATACTTTACCCAAAGCCCCTTTATTTTTGGAAGAAAACTTTACGGTTCGTTTAATCGAAATGCTACGCCAAGGCGAACTGGATTGCGCTATTTTGGCCGATCCATTTCCGAGTGCTGGATTAGATTTCCTTGATCTGTATGAAGAGCCGTTTTTGGTCGCTATTCCAAAGGGGCATGAATGGTCAGACCGGCAAACAATTGGTCAAAAGGAACTCAAAGAGCAAAATACCTTATTGCTAGGAGCCGGTCATTGTTTTAGAGATCACGTCTTGGGAGTTTGCCCCGAGTTAAACCGTTTTGGTTCCGGCCTTACTTTAGGGGAGCATCGTAGTTTTGAGGGCTCTTCCTTAGAAACTATTCGTCAAATGGTAGCCGGTGGAATTGGCATTACTGTTTTACCGCGTACCTCAGTAATCAATCCAAATGATCGCGATGGCTTAATTATTTATATCCCTTTTAATGATCCCGAGCCTACTCGACGCGTAAGTCTGGTGTGGCGTAAGGGCTACCCCCGAATAGAAGCCATGAAAGCTTTAGTGCGTACGATTCGGGCTTGTGATTTACCTGGAGCGAGGTTGCTCTGATCCCCAAGCGTTTGCAGTCCTACATTGCGCTGGTGCGCTTAGATAAGCCCATCGGTATTTTGTTATTGCTATGGCCTACGCTTTGGGGTTTATTGATTGCCAGCGATGGATGGCCTAGCATTCAAATAGTTGTAATTTTTTGTTTGGGCACCGTGCTCATGCGGAGTGCTGGATGCGCAATCAATGATTATGCAGATCGAGACTTTGATAAGCACGTGCTACGAACGAAAGAACGTCCTCTAACCAGTGGCAAGATCAGTAAAAAAGAAGCTATATCTATTGCGGTGGGCCTTGCACTGATAGCTTTTTTGTTGATACAGCCCTTAAACACACTCACAAAACAGTTATCCGTTTTTGCTGTGGTGATTGCTGGCATATACCCGTTTACGAAACGCTTCTTTTCAATGCCGCAAGCGGTACTGGGTGCTGCCTTTGGTTTTGGGATACCGATAGCATTTGCAGCCATTCAAAATGGGATCCCCATCGAAGCTTGGATTTTATTCATCGGTAATGTGTTTTGGGTAATTGCCTATGACACGGCTTATGCCATGGTTGACCGAGATGACGATATTCGTTTGGGTTTAAAGACTTCCGCCATTACATTTGGTCGATTTGATGTCACTGCAGTCTCAATTTGTTATGGCGTATTGTTTGCTTCTCAAATCTGGGTCGCTGAGTTAGCCCAGCTCAGTAAATGGTTCTATCTGGGCTGGAGCGCTGCTCTGGGGTGTGCAATTTATGAGCTACGCTTAATCACTACGCGCAAGCGTGATGCCTGCTTTAAGGCTTTCTTACACAATAATTGGCTGGGAGCCAGTTTATTTATAGGAATCTTGTTGGGCTTGCTATTGAAGTAAGAAATTGTTTAAGTGCTACCTAGTTCTTTGGCCATTTGTACGCCACGCTCTTTGGCTGCAGCTAGGGCTTCTTCCAAAATACCTTGCCACTGTTTTTGCTCTAAGACTCCTAGGGCTGCTGCCGTAGTGCCCCCCTTGGAAGTTACTTTCTGTCGCAAAGTTGATGGAGTCTCGTTAGACTGCATCGCTAGGGCAGCTGCGCCTACAACAGTTTGGTAGGCTAATTGCCGAGCCGTTTCAGCAGGTAGCCCCAACCGTTCACCACCAGACTGCAGGGCCTCTAAGAATGCAAACACATACGCAGGCCCGCTTCCTGAAACTGCAGTAACCGCATCCATCAAAGACTCATCATCAATCCACACCGTTTGACCAACGGATGAACAAATGATTTCAGCATGCTTGCGTTGCACTTCACTCACAGTTGCAGGCGCAAATAGGCCTGTCATACCTTGATTAATCAAGGCAGGCGTATTGGGCATTGCACGAACGCAGCACCCATAGTGCAACCAGTGCGCCATACTTGCAGTCGGTATCCCTGCGGCAATACTAAGAACAAGAGGGCGCTCACCTGGGCAATTTTTGATGAGGTGAGACAACTTAAGAGCAATAGACTTAAAGTCTTGTGGCTTTACTGCAATGATGACAACCTGTGCCGCATTTAATTGCTCTTGCGCATTTACCAGGGTCGATAAAACATCAATGGAGAAGTCATGCACAAGATGTGCTGCGATTTGAGGGTCGGTTTCAACGGTGGAAATAGACTTCGGATCAAACCCTTTTTTTAGAAGGCCGCCAATGAGGGCGCGACCCATATTGCCGCCCCCAATAAAAAGAGTATTCATCGAATTCGATCTAGTCATGCCTCTATCTTAGCGCTTGGTGGACGTTGTCCAAAAATAGCACTTCCCACCCGAACCATGGTGGCGCCTTCCGCAATAGCCGCTTCTAAATCATCTGACATGCCCATCGAGAGGGTATCAAAATTATGAAAACCCGCACTCATTTCTTTTTGCATCCGAATGGACTCAAATAGCCACGAACTGCTGCAAAGGATTTACGCTGCTCATCTGGATTTTTAGAAGGTGCTGGGGTAAGACCACGCAGGGGAGCAATTTGTTCGCACAAAGTAAGCACTTCAGAGGGATTTACTCCCGACTTACTCTCTTCGTCACTAATGTTCACTTGCACACAGACCTGAAGTGGGCCAAGACGAGCATGTGGCTCACGCTGTATCGAAAGACGTTCTGCAATCTTAAGGCGATCCAGTGTGTGCATCCAATCAAAGTATTCTGCAATATCAGCAGTTTTATTGCTTTGCAGAGGCCCAATGAAGTGCCATTCGAGCCAAGGTCGCAATTTATCAAGTTGCTTAATTTTTTCTACGGCCTCTTGAACGTAGTTTTCACCAAAAGCGGTTTGTCCGGCATGCATCGCTTCTTCAATCGCAGCGCTAGGGAACGTTTTACTCACCGCAATAATCTGAATTGTTTCTGGATCACGACCATACTCTTCCGCAGCAGCATCCACACGATGCTGCAGGGCCATGAGTTGATTAGTAATACGCCCCATTATGGTTTATACAAAAGTTGATCGATGATCTCAACCCAGTGGCGCACTGGTAGATGATCTTGGTGAAGATGGCTAATACAGCCCACATTACCGGAGACTACCGTCTTCGCACCTGAGCTCGCGCAGGCCGTTTCAAGATTATGGATCTTTTGCTGACGTAATTGTTCAGAGAGTATTGGTTGTAATACGGAGTAGGTACCTGCAGAGCCACAACATAAATGACTATCAGCGCATAGGTTTACACCAATACCTAAACTTTCCAGAAGTCCCTCAACCTTACCTCTAATTTGTTGGCCATGCTGTAAGGTACAAGGCGGGTGATAAACAACCCCCGCTTTTTTATCCCGTCCAATTTTTTGAACCAGTTGCTCCTGAAATTGCGGCATGATTTCCGATAAATCTTTACAAAGTTCAGAAACACACTTTGCCTTACTGGCATAGAGTGGATCATCGTGTAATAGATGCCCATAGTCCTTGACCATCACCCCGCAGCCCGAGGCATTCATCACAATGGCCTCGACAGAGTCTTTACCATTTTCAATGGATGGCCACCAAGCATCAATATTACGTTTAGCATCGGCAAGACCACCATTTTGATCGTTAAGGTGATAGCGCAGTGCCCCACAGCATCCCGCTTTATTACTGCTGATAAGCTCAATACTTAAGGCATCAAAAACACGTATCGTCGCATTATTAATATTAGGCAGCATACCGGGCTGAACACAGCCCTCAAGAATCAACATCTTACGGGTATGGTGTCTTTGAGGGCGCTTTCCAGCAGGTAGACCTTGCGGAACCTTTCGTTTCAAAGTCTCTGGCATCAGTGGGCGCATTAGTCGCCCCATCATCATGGCTGTATTAAAGAGTGTTGGACTTGTTAAACCCTCTTTAAGTAGCCACCGTGTAATCCGCTCCGCACTAGGGCGCGGCGCAGTTTTTTCTTCAGCCCATTTCCGTCCGATATCAACAAGCTTGCCGTATTCGACTCCGCTGGGGCAGGTGCTTTCACAATTGCGGCAAGTGAGGCAACGATCTAAGTGCCCACGAGTCTTCTCGGTCGGTAACTGACCCTCAGCAATTTGCTTAATGAGATAAATGCGACCACGCGGCCCATCTAACTCATCACCTAATAATTGATAGGTTGGGCAGGTTGCTGTACAAAATCCACAATGAACGCATTTTCCTAAAATACGTTTTGCTTCAATGCCGTCTGCAGTGTTAACAAATTGCGGTGCTAATTTAGTTTCCATAATTACGGTAGACGACCTGTTGTAAAGACACCGAAGGGATCAAAGGAGTGACGTAAGCGCTTTTGTACTAGCTCTAGACCAGCAGTCAAGGGATTTGATTGCAAGTTGGTGAAGCGTTCAAACTGCTCAGAACTATTGTTTCTAAAACAGCTGGCATGACCACCATGCTTTTGGGCAAGAGCCATAAGGGTGCTTGCTGTATTTTGATTGGCTGGTCCTTGAAGCCAACGTTGTTGGCCGTGCCACTCCACGATACCGACGGGATTAAAACCAGGTGGCATGGGTATAGTTTGGCAATCCGCTGGGAGTGATAATCGCCAAAGCGCATGACCCGGAGCGAGCTCCTTGAACCAAGCAATGGTTTGCTCACGCAATTGTTTCCAGAAAGATTCTGCATCCGCAGGATCCAATAATGTGGCGTTTAGTTCCGTACACATCATTTGATTTGCTGTGTTAACTGCTGCATTAGCGCCTGCTAAGCGTACCGTGAGCGTGCCTTCATCACTCGCATTACCAATCCAGACACTGGCATTTAGCGGTAAGGGTTGACCAGCCCATTCATTTAAAACCCGTAAGGCACGATCCTGAGAGATCACACAACGCAAGCTTGCTGTAGCAGCTGGTTTGGGTAAGACTTTGACCGATGCTTCAAGCAGAAGAGCAAGCGTACCTAGCGAGCCTGGAATAAGCCTTGAAACATCATAGCCAGCAACGTTTTTCATTACCTTACCGCCAAAGGAAAGATCCTCACCGCGACCATCCATGAGGCGAGTTCCCAAAACAAAATCTCGTAGGTTGCCAGTACTAATACGTGCTGGGCCCGCAAGTCCTGCAGCAATTATTCCGCCAAAAGTAGCTTGCTGTCCGAAGTGAGGTGGTTCAAAGGGAAGCATCTGATTTTTTTGTGTAAGCGCATCCTCAATCTCAGCAATTGGTGTGCCTGCACATGCTGTGATGACCAATTCTTCGGCCTGATAATCCAAGATCCCTTGATACGATTTAGTACTTAAGGTATGGGGTGATGTTGGATTACCAAACCAATCCTTGCTGGCACCGCCCTCAATCGATAAGGTTGTATTTTGTTTACCTGCCTCGATAACTTGTTCCCGAAACTGCGAGAGAGCTGCTTCACGCATATCTAGAAGCGCTCCAATTCGGGATGAGGCAAAACACCACCGCTAATCCGCATTTTGCCGAACTCAGCACAGCGATTAAGGGTTGGAATTGCTTTGTCAGGATTTAGTAAGCGATCCGGATCAAAGGCGGCTTTAACACCCCAAAAGAGTTCGCGCTCTTGATCGCTAAATTGCACACACATGGAATTAATTTTTTCAATACCGACACCGTGCTCTCCGGTGATCGTGCCGCCCAACTCAATACAGGTTTCTAGAATCTCAGTACCAAATTCTTCAGCGCGATGCCATTCATCGGGATCGGCGCCATTAAAAAGAATCAGGGGATGCATATTACCGTCACCCGCATGAAATACATTTAGACAGCCTAAGCGATATTTTTCCTCCATGCCCTTAATACGACGTAGGAGGGTTGCAATATGGCGTCTCGGAATCGTACCGTCCATGCAGTAATAGTCTGCTGCAATGCGACCGGCTGCTGGGAAGGCATTCTTGCGACCACTCCAAAAACGTAGGCGTTCAGCCTCACTTTGAGAGACCTGAATACGGCTTGCTCCTTGGTGTTCTAGGACAGCGTTCATGCGCGCAATTTCTTCCTCTACCTCTTCGGGTGTGCCATCTGATTCGCATAGCAGGATCGCTTCCGCATCGAGGTCATACCCTGCATGCACAAAGTCTTCAACGGCTCGAGTAGTAGCTCGGTCCATCATTTCAAGTCCAGCGGGAATGATGCCTGCAGCAATAATGGCGGCGACGGCGTTACCACCTTTTTCAATATCATCAAAACTCGCCATAATGACTCGAGCAAGTCTAGGCTTGGGCACCAGCTTTACAGTAATCTCGGTCACAATCCCCAGCATTCCCTCGCTACCAATTAGCACTGCAAGCAGATCGAGTCCGGGCGCATCAGGTGCCATGCCACCAAATTCAACAATGTCACCATTCATTAGTACCGTACGAACTCGTAATACATTGTGCAGTGTCAATCCATACTTCAGGCAGTGAACGCCACCGGAGTTCTCATTAACATTCCCTCCAATTGAGCAAGCAATTTGGGAAGACGGGTCTGGTGCGTAGTACAAACCATGCTTAGCAACTGCCTCTGAAATTGCTAAATTACGCACACCGGGTTGCACTACAGCAGTGCGTGTGAACGGATCAATCTTCACAATCTTTTTCAGTTTAGCTAAGGATAAGACAAGGCCTTGCTCGATGGGCATCGCACCGCCCGATAAACCCGTTCCCGCACCTCTGGGAACAATCGGAATTTGTAAGCTATGACAGGCCTTAAGAATGCGCACTACTTGATCTTCATTTTCTGGAAGAGCTACCGCTAAAGGCATTTTTCGGTAAGCCGCTAAACCATCACATTCATAGGGGATAGTGTCTTCTGGTTGCCAAAGAAGGGCATCTTCGGCCAAGATTGGCCTGAGTGCTGACACCAAAAGTGCCTGTTTTGCTTGAATTGCTAGGATTTCAGGGGGAGCGTAGGGAGCATTCATATGCCCATTTTAGCCACTTACCTATAATCGGTGCATGGGAAATAGACTTTCAAAAATAGCAACGCGGACCGGCGATGCCGGAATGACCGGGTTAGGAGATGGTAGCCGGGTTGAAAAGGATCATTTACGCATCTGCGCCATGGGCGATGTCGACGAGCTGAACTCTCAAATTGGGGTGTTAATGACTGAAGAGTTTCCGGAGTCGATTGCGAGCGATCTTAGCAAACTTTTACTGCGGGTCCAACACGATTTATTTGATTTGGGGGGGGAACTTTGCATCCCCAACTACACCTTACTTAAGATCGAACAGGTGGAGCAATTGGATGTTTGGTTAAATCATTACAACGCTAATTTGCCACCACTAAAAGAATTTATCCTGCCAGGTGGCACGCGCGCTGCAGCTCAAGCACACATTTGTCGAACAGTGTGTCGTCGTGCTGAACGCTCGATTGTGAAGCTTGGGTGGGCAGACCCCATTCATGATTCTCCGCGCCAGTATGTCAACCGATTATCTGATCTACTTTTTGTTCTAGCTCGCGTACTTAATCGCGCTGCTGGGGGGCAAGATGTTTTGTGGAAAAACCAAAACAAAGTCGACGGGTCCTACTAAAAGAAAAAAGCGGACCTAAGTCCGCATCGTATTAGTGAGATTAAGTGCGTCGACGTTTACGAACAGCGCCTGCTAATCGCTCGAGAACTTGTACGGAGTCATCCCAATTAATGCAAGCATCTGTAATGCTCTTACCATACTCTAAATTTTTTGGATCATCTTTACCGGGAGTAAATTTTTGCGCACCCGCATGAAGATGACTTTCAATCATCACACCAAAAATATGGTTTGAGCCACCCTCAATTTGTTTGGCAATATCATCGGCTACATCAATTTGTCGTTGATGTTGCTTGCTTGAGTTTGCATGCGATAGATCAATCATCAATCGAGCTGGAAGTTTTGCAGCCTCTAGTTCAGCACAAGCGGCCTGCACATATTTCGCTTCATAGTTTGGCTCCTTACCGCCTCGTAAGATTACATGACAGTCCTTATTGCCTTTGGTTTCCACAATGGCAACCTGCCCGTTCTTATGAACCGAAAGGAAATGATGGGGTCGATGTGCCGCTTGAATGGCATCAGTCGCGATCTTGATGTTGCCATCGGTGCCATTTTTAAAGCCAATCGGCGCAGACAATCCGGAGCTTAGCTCACGGTGCACCTGACTTTCTGTCGTGCGCGCACCAATTGCGCCCCACGAGATTAGATCGGCAATATATTGGGGGGAGATGACATCAAGGAACTCACTTCCCGCAGGCATTCCAAGGCGGTTAATTTCCATCAAGACCTGACGAGCAATTCGTAGGCCTTCTTCGATCTTAAAACTTTCATCCAGGTAAGGATCATTAATTAAACCCTTCCAGCCAACCGTAGTGCGTGGCTTTTCAAAATAGACACGCATCACGATTTCAAGGTCAGCACTAAGTCGGCTACGTTCTTTCAAAAGACGTTGACAATATTCAACGGCAGCAGAGGGATCATGAATAGAGCAAGGACCAATGATGACTAATAAGCGATCATCTTTGCCATGAATCAAATTGCGGATTTTCTCGCGGGTGCGGCCAATTAATTTTTCAGTAGGGGTTCCTGAAATAGGAAAAAACCGGATTAAATGCTCCGGAGGCGGAAGCACAGTAATGTTGTTAACGCGTTGATCGTCGGTCGCAGAGGTCTTATCGATACTCGCGTACCAGCTTTCTTGGGGGTTTTGGGGTTTAGTACTCATGACTTATATTCTAAAGCCTGATTACAAAGACTGCCTTTTAAGCGGTACCACCCACCGTCATTTGATCAATTCGTAAGGTAGGTTGACCAACGCCCACGGGCACGCTCTGACCCTCTTTTCCACAGACGCCGACCCCGCTATCCAAACGTAAATCATTACCAATCATGCTGACCTGTTTGAGGGATTCGGGGCCGTTACCAATAATCGTTGCGCCTTTGACCGGATACTGAATCTTGCCGTTTTCAACCCAATAGGCCACTGAGGCGGAGAACACAAATTTACCGCTTGTGATGTCTACTTGGCCACCGCCAAAGTTGACCGCATATAGACCGCGATCAATACTCGCTACGATTTCTTGGGGATCGTATTGGCCTGCCAGCATATATGTATTGGTCATGCGGGGGAGTGGGAGAGAGGCAAAACTTTCGCGTCGGCCATTACCTGTTAAGGGCATTTTCATAAGACGCGCATTTAAACTATCTTGAATGTAGCCCTTCAGTACTCCATCCTCAATTAGGGTGGTGCATTGTGTGGGCGTTCCTTCATCATCGATATTGAGTGACCCACGGCGACCACTTAAGGTGCCGTCATCAACAACCGTCACTCCCTTTGCGGCAACACGTTCACCGATACGCCCTGAGAATGCGGATGAGCCCTTACGATTGAAGTCGCCTTCAAGACCATGCCCAATTGCTTCGTGTAATAGAACCCCTGGCCAACCCGGACCCATGACCACAGTCATTGGTCCAGCTGGTGCGGGTCGAGAATCAAGGTTGAGTAGGGCGTTATCGACTGCTTCATCCACCCATTGATGAATGCGTTCGGCATTAAAGAAACCATAGTCTGTTCGAGCGCCACCACCAGCAGAGCCGGATTCACGGCGACCGTTCTGTTCAGCAATCACGTGCACAGATACGCGGACTAGTGGACGAATATCAGCTGCCATTAATCCGTTAGCCCGCGCTACCAAAACAACATCAAATTCCCCCGCAAGACTTGCCATCACTTGAATGATGCGTGGATCACGCGCTCTAGCGCGATGCTCAATTTGCTCCAAGAGCGCAATTTTTTCTGGGGGGCTTAAGGAGTCTAGTGGGTTGAGGTGAGAATATAAGGAGGTACTTAAATGACTTTGTGTTTTCATCAAGCTTGGCAGTTTTAGTTTCCCGCCTTTTGGTCCAATGACACGAGTGGCATGAGCAGCTTTTAACAAGGCTTCTGGGCTAATAACATCCGAGTGGGCAAAGGCTGTTTTATCTCCTGAGATAGCACGCACTCCCACCCCTTGATCAATATTGAAGCTGCCCGACTTCACAATGCCTTCTTCTAGACTCCACTGCTCGCTACGGGTATGTTGAAAGTAAATATCGGCGTCATCCAAGCGATGGGCATGCATCACACCAAATAGACGATCTAGGTCAGAAACACTAAGTCCATTTGGTTTTAGTAAAAAGGAATTAGCTAGATCGAAGGCTTGATGATCCTTGAGGGTTGTAGATAGATGATGCAGTGGAAGATCGGAGATGTTCATAACGATAGCTTACGATGTTTTAGAGCAGGAAGTTTAGAGCGAACCCCCTCAAGGGTTTCTTGGTGGATTTGACCAATCACAAAGCCTTCGCCGGTAGCAAGTTCTTGCATGATTTGGCCCCAGGGATCAATGAGCATTGATTGCCCCCAAGTTTGCCGTTGGTTTTGGTGCATACCCCCCTGAGCCGATGCTAAGAAATAACATTGATTTTCAATAGCACGGGCCCGCAACAGAATCTCCCAGTGGTCTTTGCCGGTTGTATGGGTAAATGCTGCCGGTATGACTTGGCAGTCTACCGGTTCATGCTGGCGGTAAAGTTCTGGAAAGCGTAGATCGTAGCAAATGCTTAAGCCAAAAACCCAGTTGTTACCTTGATCGTGGATCCGTACTGTACTAATTTGATTACCAGCCTCAATAGTTTCTGATTCTTGATAGCGCTCTTTTTCAGTCTGAAAGCCAAACAAATGCATCTTGTCATAGCGTGCGATGCAAAGGCCCTGTGGATTAAAGACAAGGGTCGTATTAAGAACTTTTTGTCGATCGCTGGCTTCAAGGGGAATTGTCCCTGCGATTAGATGTACCTGATGCTGCTGGGCAAGTTCCTGCATTGCCGTTTGTATAGGACCGTTCCCATAGGCTTCTCGTATGGCAACTTTGTCCGTATCTTTGAGTCCCATAAGACAAAAATACTCGGGCAGCGCAATCACCTTAGCGCCCGCATCAGCGGCCTCGCTAATAAGGCGCGTCGCAACCCCAAGATTTTCCGCCAAAGAGGCAGACGAGATCATTTGAATCGCAGCAACAGTCAGAGATGGAGGCATATAGCTCAATACTAATAC
>Ga0255094_1000825_pt1 | contig 15200 bp, 12 predicted proteins | sample Colum_Law_RepB_8_2_FD_188434 | JGI IMG/M metagenome (GOLD analysis project Ga0255094, IMG submission 188434) | Freshwater microbial communities from Columbia River, Oregon, United States - Colum_Law_RepB_8d | ecosystem: Environmental > Aquatic > Freshwater > River | place: USA: Oregon...
TCCGAAGGGTTGGCCGGCTCGGCGGGAGCCTCGCCCTCCCAGGGTTGGCCGGCTCGGCAGGAGCCTCGCCCTCCCAAGGGTTGGCCGGCTCGGCAGGAGCCTCGCCCTCCCAAGGGTTGGCCGGCTCGGCGGGAGCCTCGCCTTCCCAAGGGTTGGCCGGCTCGGCAGGAGTCTCGCCCTCCCAAGGGTTGGCCGGCTCGGCAGGAGCCTCGCCTTCCCAAGGGTTGGCCGGCTCGGCAGGAGCCTCGCCTTCCGAAGGGTTGGCCGGCTCGGCAGGAGCCTCGCCTTCCCAAGGGTTGGCCGGCTCGGCGGGAGCCTCGCCCTCCCAAGGGGTTGACGGCTCGGATGTCTCAAAGAGCTCCGGTGTTGAGGGTGGACATAAGATTAGTTTTTGCGGGTGGGGCACGGTCTGACGATTGTCTGGTCGATCGGCAGGTTGCAAAAAATCGGCAAATCTCACACCTCGTGCAGATGGTGTGGTGGACCTGTGATTCTGCCTTTGGAAATCGTCCAGTCGTCTTCCCCCATCCGGCGGTGCTGTGTAGGATGCGATCGACTTCCCAACCCTGTCGCCTGAATCTGGCGACAGCCGTCGCAGACAGTCAGATCTCGTGGAGTCCCGCACCGTGCGTCAGCCTCTTTCCTGTGGATTTTTGATCTTGCGGGGCCAACCGGTGGATTCGTTCCTGCTGATGAAGCATCCGCGACGCTGGGACCTGCCCAAGGGGCATCTGGACGAGGGCGAAACTGAACTGCAGTGTGCCCTGCGTGAACTTCAGGAAGAGACGGGAATTCCGGCGGATGCCGTGCAGATTGACTCGCAGTTTCAGTTTGAAAACCGCTACATGGTCAATCAGAAACGGTATGGAGGCAAGGGGCTGATTGAAAAGCGGTTGCTGGTATTTCTGGGCTTGCTGCTGAAACCTGTCGACATTGTCGTGACCGAGCACGACGATTATCGTTGGTTCGACTGGAGTCCTCCGCATCGCATCCAGGAATGGACGATTGATCCGCTGTTGTCTGCAGTGCAGCGGCACCTGCAGTCCAACGGCGGACTACGGTAGTGGCCATTCCGGATGCCGAGGGACAAAAGTCCGTCTGGGGTGGCAGGGCAGGTTGTGTTGGTTGAAAAGAGCAATATCTTTCGAGGATGGGGCGGGGCAGTACAGCCCATGCCGCATTTTTGAATCAGGGTGTCACGGTGGAATTCGGTTGCGGCACAGTCAGCCCACTGTGCTGAGAAACTGCAGGTCCCCGGAAGTCAGATCATACACCAGCCCGATGACTCGAACTTCACCGGCTTCCACCAGCGCACGTACCGCTTCGCTGCGTTCCAGCAGCACATCCACAGTATGGCAGACATTTCGGCGGATGGCATTGTTCAGCAGATCACCAGCCTGCCCCTGAGCCTGCTCGACAGCAGGACGGATTTCTTCAATCAGTCGACCGATGGCGCCGGGAATTGCTGTCCCACCGAGAGCTGCCTTGACCGCCCCGCACTGTTCATGCCCCATTACCAGTACCAGTCGCACACCCAGATTCTGCACGGCATATTCGAGACTGGCCTGCTCAAAATCGCCCAGCACATTCCCCGCCACGCGGACGACAAACAAATCGCCCTGCCCCTGATCGAAAATCACCTCCGGTGAGACGCGGGAATCAGCACAGCCCAGTATCGCCGCGAAGGGATACTGACCTTCCGAGTGCCGCTGACGATCTTCATGCGTCAACACGATCTGCTGACGCTCGTTCTGCAGATAACGCCAGTGTCCGTCGAGGATACGACGGAATGCCTGCTCGCGATTCAGCCCCTGACCAGGCTGATCACGTCGTTCCGTGGGTTGCTCCCAGGGGGCTGGATGATGCATAGCACGGGACCTTCGCTGAGCGTGGCACTATTCGACCGAAACACCCTCGTCCGGATCCTTCTGTGGCGGCTCACTCTTGTCCCACTTGACGGCTTTCTCTTCAGCAGATGGTTCCGTCAGCGGCCGCACTACGCGGAATCCGACTCCCAGGGCGTCCGTGAAATACCAGATGCTCTGAGGAATCTGGGGATCCTGCTGTTTCCAGTCAAGGTTGGAGCCTTCGCGGACGGCGCTGCGAAGCATGTTCGGAGCATCATCCCAGCCACCACCTCGCACAACTCGCGGATACTCCGTCAATGGCACGACCAAAGGATCCAGCAGCAATTCCTTACGCTGCCCGTAAGTCTCAGCGGCATACTGGTCCAGCACCCACTCAGCCACATTTCCATGCATGTCGTGCAATCCCCACGGATTGGGTTTTTTCTTCCCGACCGGCTGATACTTACCGTCACTGTTGGCTTCATACCATGCGTATTCGCCGAGTGTCGCCGGGTCATCACCAAATGAGTACGCAGTCGTGGTTCCGGCCCGGCAGGCGTACTCCCACTCGGCTTCCGTTGGCAGTCGATAGTATCGTCCGGTTTTCGCTGACAGCCACGTGCAGTACATTCGCGCAGAATGCTGCGTCATGCAGATGGCGGGATTATTTTCCCGTCCCATCCCGAAACTCATGTCGGTGTAGGGAGGCGTCGGTCGCGTGACCGAGTCTGCCACTTTGTCCCGCGGTGTCGACGGCTTGTTATAGGCCGCTCTGCGCAGCGAATCCACTCGGTCGCCCCAGACCTCATACTGGTTCCATGTGATCTCGTATTTGCTCATCCAGAAGGGTGAGATCTGTACTTCATGCTGAGGACCTTCGTCCTCGCCCCGCTCCGCTTCGCCCTCAGCACTGCCGAGGACAAATCTGCCGCCGCGGATCGGCACCATTTCCAGCTTGAAAGTGGTGTGTTCCAGCGGCTCCGTGTAAGGCTTCATGTCGGCTTCCGTCGTTGCCACTGCGTCCGGAACCTTCAGGGGTTCGGGCCGGGCCACCTGGGCAGACAGCGGAGCAGCCATGCCGGCTGAAAGAACGACTGCCGTCAGCACTGCAGCAGACCGCACACACAACAGACGAATCCGAAACATGGAATCAACCGGATCAGAGGCCAGAAAAATGGTCCAGGCAGAAGCGCCTGAGCCGAATCAATTGTCCACCAGCATCAACCCTTTGACTGCTCCCTTGCCCACGAGTCCTTCAGCGTGACTGTCCGGTTGAACACCGGGTGGCCAGGCTTTGAATCCGCATCCACGCAGAAGTATCCCAGTCGCTCGAACTGAAAGCGCGAATGCACCGGTGCTGCCCCCAGCGATGGTTCCAGTCGAGCATTCTGTACAATGACCAGCGAGGCGGGGTTCAGGTTCGACTTCCAGTCCAGTGCCGGATCTGCCACTTCATCAGGATCCTCGCAGCGAAACAGGTGATCGTACAACCGCACCTCTGCCGTGACGGCATGTGCTGCCGAGACCCAGTGCAGCGTGGCTTTGACTTTGCGACCATCGGGAGCATCGCCGCCCTTCGTGGCCGGGTCATAAGTGCAGTGAATCTCGGTGATCCTGCCATCCGTATCCTTCACGATGCCCGTGCAGGTGATGAAGTAGGCCCAGCGGAGCCGCACTTCACGGCCCGGCGACAGGCGGAAGAATTTCTTCGGAGGATCCTCCATGAAGTCTTCCCGCTCAATCCACAACTCTCGGCTGAAAGGTACGAGGCGGGATCCGGCTGCCGCGTCCTCGGGATTGTTCACCGCCGGTAACTCTTCGCTTTGACCTTCAGGATAATTTGTGATGACCACTTTGACCGGGTCCAGTACTGCCATCCGACGTTCGGCCCGACGGTTCAGGTCCTCACGAATATGATTCTCCAGGACCCCCATGTCCATTGTGGCGTTGTGCTTGGTCACGCCGACGTAAGCGCAGAAGGCACGGATGGACTCAGGAGTATATCCGCGGCGACGCAGCCCCCTCAGAGTCGGGATTCGTGGATCGTCCCAGCCAGTGACGTAACCGCCCTTCACCAGTTCCAGCAGCCGCCGCTTGCTCATCATGGTGTATGTCAGGTTAAGCCGGTTGAATTCGATCTGCTGCGGGTGATGAATCCCAATTGCCTGACAGTACCAGTCATACAGGGGACGATGATTTTCGAATTCCAGCGTGCAGATGGAATGCGTGATGCGTTCGATCGAGTCAGACTGGCCATGAGCATAATCGTAGGTGGGATAAATGCACCACGCACTGCCTGTGCGATGGTGTTCCGCATGGCGAATGCGATACATGATCGGATCCCGCAGCAGCATGTGCGGATGAGCCATGTCGATTCTGGCCCGCAGCACATGAGCGCCGTCGCCGAATTCGCCGGCACGCATGCGACGGAACAGATCGAGATTTTCCTCCACGCTGCGATCTCGGTACGGACTGGCAACCCCGGGGATCACCGGAGTCCCACGACCGGCGCGAATCTCTTCCAGTGACAGACTGCAGACATACGCGTGTCCATTTCGAATCAACTGTTCCGCCCACTGGTACAGCTGCTCGAAATAGTCCGACGCGTAATACAGCCGATCGTCCCAGTCGAAACCCAGCCAGCGCACATCTTCCATGATCGATTCGACATATTCCGTGTCCTCCTTCTCAGGATTCGTGTCGTCGAACCGCAGGTTGCACTTTCCACCGTACTGCGCGGCAATGCCGAAGTTGAGGCAGATACTTTTGGCATGACCGATGTGCAGATAGCCATTGGGTTCCGGGGGAAATCGAGTCTGTACTCGGCCGTCCCATTTGCCGGTACGCAGATCGTCTTCCACGATCTGGCGTACAAAGTCCCGATGCGTATCCGCTGAATCGTTCATATCGCGTCACCTGACTGCCATTGTAAAATGTGTCACCGATTTGTGGCCGGTCGCGAAAATTGCGAGCCGGCCTGCAATGTCCCGCCCGGTTTCAGGGCAGGTCGGTGGCACCCATGAGGAATCGGTCAACTTCGCGAGCCGCTCCGCGGCCTTCGTTGATGGCCCAGACCACAAGGCTTTGTCCGCGACGACAGTCGCCGGCGACAAACACCTTCTCGTTGCTGGTCCGATACTTCTCGTGCTCGCCCTCGTACCAACTCATGCCACCACGAGCCTCGCGGGTTTTTACGCCCAGCTGGTCAGCCACCGGGTGCTCAGGGCCCAGGAAACCGAGTGCCAGAAAGACCAGATCCGCCGGATATTCGCGTTCTGTACCCGGAATCGGAACAAACGGAGGACCGCCTTCGGTCATCGTCTGCCAGTCCACATCGATGGTCTTCACCGCTTTCACATGGCCGTGCCCATCATCCACGAACTCGACTGTCTGCACACAGAATTCGCGAGGATCCTCACCGAATTTTGCTGCGGCCTCCTCATGGCCGTAATCCACCCGGAACACGCGCGGCCACTGCGGCCACGGATTGTTCGAAGAACGCTGCATCGGGGGCTGCTCGACAATCTCAAAATTCACCAGCGAACGGCAGCCATGACGCATCGATGTGCCAAGACAGTCGTTGCCCGTGTCACCACCGCCGATGACCACGACATGCTTGTCCTTGGCACTGATGTGCCGACCGTCACGCAGACCACTGTCCAGCAGGCTGCGAGTATTCGGGCGGAGAAAGTCCATGGCAAAGTGCACACCCTGCAACTGACGGCCCGGTACCGGAAGGTCGCGCGGTCGAGTCGAACCTGTCGCCAGCACGACTGCATCGAAGTCTTCCAGCAGCTGACTGCCCGGCACGTCCGTACCCACAGACATGCCGGTGAAGAACGTGATACCCTCCTGCTCCATGATCCGCACGCGACGATCCACCACCTGCTTCTTGTCCAGCTTCATGTTGGGAATGCCGTACATCAGCAGTCCGCCCACGCGGTCATCGCGTTCGTAGACCGTGACAAAGTGACCGGCTTTGTTCAGTTGAGCGGCGGCCGCCAGACCGGCCGGGCCGGATCCAACCACCGCGACTTTTTTCCCCGTTCGCTGCTGCGGAGGCTCGGGGACCACCCAGCCCATTTCAAAACCGTGATCGATAATTGCACACTCGATGGTCTTGATGGCGACCGGAGGATCCGTGACACCAAGGCAGCAGGATCCCTCACACGGAGCCGGGCAGACACGCCCGGTAAATTCCGGGAAGTTGTTGGTGCGGTGCAGCCGGTCCAGAGCTTCACGCCACCGCCCCTGGTAAACCAGATCGTTCCATTCGGGGATCAGGTTGTTGATGGGACAGCCTGATGCCATGTTGGCCATCATATCCCCGGTGTGGCAGAACGGCACGCCACAATCCATACACCGCGCGCCCTGAATTTTCAGGTCCACTTCCGGAAGATGCTCGTGAAATTCCTTCCAGTCCAGAATCCGCAGCATTGGCTCACGGTCCGCCGGCACCTTGCGTGAAAACTCTTTGAAGCCCGTTGGCTTGCCCATCTCTCAACTGTCTCCGCTCGGAGCTGTGCTCCGAAAATATCCTGTCTGCAAAACTGATATGCCCGCGAGTCCCTGCCGCACTGTGTGCACGGCAAAGCCCGCCGGAATCATAAATGCAAACGGCGTTCACAATGAAGCATTCCCGGCAACTGGGAATGAAATCGGGGGATTTTCATGAATCAGAAAGCCGGCTGTTCCCGCAAACCGCCTGTTTTCCAGTCGCGTTTGCCGGAAAATTCGACACGCCTTGAATTCCTGGCACCGGCTGGCGGATAATTCACCTCTGCCAGTCCGTTTTTCAGTCGCGTCCCTTCACATTTCTCAGTAACGCACAGCGCATGACACTGCCACCCGGAAAGTCACTGCAGCCCTGGTTTCAGACTGTCGGTGATGTCGGTCCCGTCATTGACTGGTCCACACTGTTTGAAAAAGATCAGCCAGTCGAGATTGATATTGGTTCAGGTCGCGGCTTGTTTCTGCTGACCGCCGCTCTGCAGCACCCGGACCGCAATTTTGCCGGTCTGGAAATTGACTTCACCGAAGGACGACGGGCCGCAGAACGCCTGCTGAAACGCAGCCTGCCAAATGCCCGCGTGATCGGTGGCGATGCCAACCGCATGCTGGCGGAAATGATTCCGCCTGCCAGCGTCGATTCAGCCCATGTCTATTTCCCCGACCCGTGGTGGAAAACTCGACATCACAAACGCCGCATCTTCAACCCGGCGTTCACCCAGCTGCTGGCGCGAGTGGTCAAACCCGGAGGCTTTGTGCACCACTGGACAGACGTTGCCGATTACTTCCAGATGGTCCGCGGCCTCATGGACGTGCATCCGGAATTTCTGACCTGCACCCCGCCCGCAGAACGCGACGCCAGCAATGACATGGATTACCAGACCAGCTTTGAACGCAAAAAGCGAAAACTGGGATTTCCTATCTACCGAGCCCTCTGGCAGAGACGTTGACAACCGCCGACTGCGGCAGGCACAGCAGGGCTTCCGCCATCAGGGCGACAATCATCAGCAGCAGAAAGGCACGCCACACTTCAGCCGCGAGTGAGTCGGCACTGCCGGCTGAATCACGAATCACCGTAAAATTCAGTCCGCTGAGCGTCTGCTGCAACTCCTCCTCCCGCAGTCGCTCAACATCGTCCTCCTGCAGCGGTCGATTCAATGCCAGCAACCGGTCCTCAGACTGCCACACTCCGGGAACCAGTGGGCGATTGACCGACAGCACCGGTGCAGCCTCTGCATCCAGCGCCACCCAGTCGGCAGCGGCTGCCGATTCGGGCACACCGCAATTGTACTGGCGCGCATTTCCCTGGCCCTGCAGTCCCGCAGCCAGAGCCCGCTGCACCAGCACGTAAAACACAATCCCGTTGCTGGCAAATCCTGAATGCTGAGGTCCCGGCAGCGTGGCACAGAACCAGACACTGCCGGAATCCACCTGCGCCCTGACAAGCAGTGGCAACCCGTTTCCCAGACCCGCCAGCTCTGCCGCAGGCTCGCCCGCGATCCCGCAAACCTGAAACACCGGAATCTGCCCCACCGGCAGCGGGGCACCGCTGCGAGTATTGGCGAGCAGGCCGGAGTCTGTTCGCCAGCCACTGATGGCGAATCGCTCACCCTGCTGAGGAGCCACCCAACCGGACCAACTGAGCCCAAACGCCGTGGCCGATGACGGTGTCGGAGGCGGGAAGCAGATCAAAGCCCCACCACGACGCACCCACGACTGCAACTGCTGCAGAATGCTGCCTGAAGGTAACTCAGCCTGCCACAGAATCAGGGCGGTGGTCTGCCAATCAATCGTTTCGGCGGCCGAGACCGGTACGACCGCAGCCTCCGCCGCAACACCCCGCTCCGACGGAACTGCCGCCGCCAGTCGCAACAGCCTTGCTGACGATTCATCATCCGACACAATCACCGTTTTCTGCACCGGTGGTTCCGCATACACAAAGTTCCACACGTTGTCCTGCGGATTGCCATCCCGCGGCAGCTCCAGACGCCCCCAGCCGCGAATCGCTTCGCGATCCACCGGAATCGCATGGCCACTCAGGCCCGCCGAACCAGCTGACAACTCCACTTCAAACGTGGAACGCGCGCCGTTGATGACCAGAGACAGCGGAATCCTGCGAGTCTGCTGGGAAACGACTCCGGATGTCTGCTGTACGTCAATGTCCATCAGCAGTTCTGCGGCGACTTCCGTTTCACGCCGCTGGACCTGACTGACCCGCACCGCGAAATTCTCCGGGCCGTCATCACCATACAGCAACAGATACAGACGCAGACCCTGACGCTGAGACAACTGTTGACGAACGTCATTCCAGCGTCCACTGGTGGGCTGCCAGCCACTGCGCTGCAGATCTGAACAAACCCAGACGTCCGTCCGCCCCGCTTCACTGGTGGCGATGAATTCCGCGGCCGACTGCATGATCGATGACAGATCCGCAGCAGTCGCAGTGGTCGAAGTTTCGGCCAGTTGTGCGAGGGATGTTGCATCCGTCAGATCCACTCGTCGCCCGGTCGCCGTATCAAACAGTACAGTTCTGGAATTGCGGCCCAGATCGCGGAACAACCCGGAGACTTTCTGCAGAGCTGTGTCGCGACGCGACAGACCACTTTGCGGATCCTGCAGCTCCATGCTGGCGGAACGGTCGAGAATAATCACTGTGAGTTCCGGAGGCCCGCCACCAGCCAGCCCCAGCCAGCCACCCGACATGGGGCGACTGAGCGCCATCAGCAGTCCGGCAATGGCCAGCATGCGAGCAATCAGGATCAGAACGTAACGCAGGCGAGCCATTCCCCGGACCATGCGTTTTGCCCGCAGCAAAAACATGGTCGCCGCCCACTGCACCGTTTTGTGTCGATTCTGATTGATCAGATGGATCACAATCGGCAGCAGAATCAGCGGCAGGGCATACAGGATGGAAGACTGCAGAAAGGTCATGGATCAGGAACCCGCGGCGAGGGCTGGCAAACGGCCTGCGACAGGGATAGAGAATATCGGTCGGTGACCGGGAAGTACAGCGTTTTATCAACGGGGCTGGGGGCTTTTTTTCACCACGGAAGAGCACGGAAGAACGCGGAAAAGGTTTTCGGTTTTCGGTTTTCGGTTTTCGGTTTTCGGTTGTCGGTTTTCAGTTTTCAGTTTTCAGTTGGCAGAGGTCGGATTTCGGAGGAGATTCATTCGCAGCAGGAAATCTTGTTGCGAAGGGCAATGTGACTGCCGACGCGTACTCGATCGATGGTGACAGTCGGTGTTCCGCTGATCGCTGCATTCAGAATCGCGCAGGATGTGAGTCGGATTTGCAGACTCATTTTCGAGTACGGGTGCGATTGCTGTTGAGGGCATCGGTCACTCAGTGGTTGACGGTTGCCAGCTCTCTTTCAGAGGTCGCAGGTTCGGGCTGTCGACCGCCATGATCGGCACTGACACTGCCAGTAGCCTGCGGCAGCCGAACGGTGACCACCGTCCCGTGGCCGGGCTGGCTGGTCAGAGAAATTTCACCGTGGTGAGCCCTGATGATGCTTTGAGCAATCGACAGGCCAAGCCCGGCGCCGCCGCCGCTGCGAGACTCGTCGGCCCGGAAGAAACGATCGAAGACCCGCGGCAGATGTTCAGCCGAAATTCCTACACCATCGTCCGCAACCTCAACCACCGTGCGATTGCCGTCCGGACGACAGGACACGCGGATATGACCACCCGGCCGGGAATACTTAATGGCATTTTCAATCAGGTTGGAACAGACCATCCCCAGCCGGAACTCGTCGCCCCGAACCTCACCACATTGTCCGGCGATCAGTTCGAGTGTCAGTCCGCGTTGTTCGGCCAGCACCTGCAGATGTTCAACCGTGTCCTGCAGAATGGCTGCCAGCGATATCGGCCGCAGCTGCCGCTGTACGGCACCGGCATCCGTGCGGGATAAATCCAGCAACTGATCCGCGAGGCGGCCCAGTCGCGACGCCTCGTCCACAATGATCTGCAGCGCCTGCTGGTATTCCAGCGGAGTCCGTACTCGCAGCAGTGCCAGATCCGCTTCTGCTCGCAAGGCTGCCAGCGGAGTCCTGATTTCGTGCGAAGCGTCGGCGGTGAAACGACGGATTTCCTGCACCGCGGTCTCCAGTCGTGCCAGCAGCAGATTCAGAGTCTCCGCCAGTCGTCCGATTTCATCATGGGGATTTTCCACATGGATGCGCTGGTCAAGGCTGTCGATGGACAGCGCTCGAGCCGCCTCGGCAAGTTCCCGGACCGGACGCAGCACGCGCCCGGCCAGCCAATAGCCGCAGAACAGAGCGCCGGCCAGCGAAGCCGGCAGGATCATTGCCACTGTGGACTCCAGTGTTACCAGTTCACGATTGAATGGCTCCGTTGAAGTTGCAGCGGCCACCAGCAGTGGGCCAAAGGATGATGACCTGAGCCAGCCCGATACCAGCATTTCGCGTCCATCCCGAAGCACACACTTGCGCAATCGAATCTGCTCGTCAAAGGCCTGGACCTGCAATTCCTCCGGACGCACACCCTGCAACCCGGCACTGCGAAAAACAGGTCGGCCGTCAACAGTAAAAATGGCGAATTCATAGATGTTGTGGTAGAAAAACCGAGCCTCAGCGGCACGTCGAAATGCTGCTTCATCTCCGTCAATCTCAAGCTCTACGGAAATCTCTCTGAGTTCCTCTGACAGTGCGTCGTGTGCGCGAGTCAGGAGCAGGTGCCGGGCGGACAGAACCATTGCTGCTCCGGTCAGCAGCAGCACCGCTGAGACCGTCATGCCGATCCAGACCGTCAGTCGCCAGCGAATGGACAGCCGCTTCACGCCTCACTCCCAATCCGGTAGCCTCGACCACGCACCGTGTGCAGTACCGGTGGCAGGCCTTCCAGGTGCAGTTTCTTCCGCAGTTGATTCACCTGCACCTCGATCACGTTGGTCCACGTGGCCGAACTTTCCTTCCAGACATGTTCGGCAATCATCTGACGCGACACCGTTTCACCCGGATGCTTCATCAGGTAGGCCAGCAGTTCAAACTGCCGCTGCGGCAGATCCAGCTGCACCGCATCCCGCCGGACGGTCCGTGCCAGCAGGTCGAGGGTCATGTCATCCACCGTCAGGGTTGTGGCCTGTTGCCGCATGTCGCGACGCAGCAGGGCTCGTACGCGAGCCAGCAGTTCGTTCAGCGCAAATGGCTTTACCATGTAGTCGTCGGCGCCCGTTTCAAGACCCACAATGCGGTCGTCAACGGAATCCCGAGCGGTCAGCATCAGCACAAGTGTGCTGTTGCCCTCAGCACGGAGACCGCGGAGCCACTCAAGGCCACTGCCGTCCGGGAGCATCACATCGAGAATCAGCAGGTCAACGCCGGTACGCAGAGCCGAAGTGGCTTCGGCCAGAGTACCAGCAGCAAGTGACTGGAAACCCGCCTCAGACAAGGCCTGAGCCACACTGCGAAGCAGGTTTGGTTGATCCTCAACTACCAGGACTTTTGACATCTTTCAGTTGCCTTCGCCGTGGAGCCAGCGGAGAGCCTTGACAATGCAGGTAATTCCGCAGTGTAGGTCGTCGCGCCGGGTCTCAGCGATGGAACCCGGTCAGATAAGGCGAAATTCATCCGTCAGGATGCGGTAAAGATATCAGAATCGGGCCAATGAACGGCAATATCGATCAATTCGCTGCAGACGGATCAATCAGTCTGCGGACGGCCCACGAGACCGCAGCCATGGCAAAGGAGGCCGTAATGAACGATGCCGTGCCGTAAATCCTTCGCCGCTTCTCACAGGCATGCGGCGAATCCTCGCGATGCGGACAAATGCACTGAAAGCCGGTCTCATGGTCCCATTCCGGAACAGCCGGTTCCCGCACTTCTTCTTCCGAATACACCACGGGAATGCCCGCCGGACCTGTGCTGCCAATGCCCCGCCGAGATAACTCCTTGCGCAGCACACGCGCCAACGGGTCCACCTTTGTCTGTGTCAGGTCGGCAATCCGCACCTGAGTCGGGTCCATTCGAGCCCCCGCGCCAGTGACACTGATCACCGGAATGCCCCGCCCCAGACAGGTCTCCAGCAGCAGCACCTTGGATGTTACATTGTCGATGGCATCAATCACCAGATCCGGCTGCGGACTGAGCAGCAGATCCGAGGTCGTCAGGTCATAAAACGCCTGCACCGGATCCACCCACGCCTCCGGATGAATCGCACGCACTCGCTCTGCCAGCAAAGCAGCCTTCGACTGCCCCACCGTACCCGGCATCGCCTGCAACTGCCGGTTAATGTTCGTTACACAGACGTCGTCGAAATCCACCAGCGTCAGTCGACCCACTGCGGAACGAGCCAGCGATTCGACCGCATAACTGCCCACACCGCCGAGGCCGAATACCGCCACATGCGAACCCAGCAACCGATGCAGCCCGGCATCACCCACCAATCGCACCAGACGATCCCAGCGACGATGAATCCGCTCCGGGGGTGGCGGCAGCTCATGCGCCTCGGGACGCACCAGCTGCGTCACATGCTCCCATGCCCGCACCCTCGTCTGACGAGGCAATCCGGCGGCCAGTTCGGGCGATGCCGTACCTTGACCGTCCGGAACATGCGATCCCGCCGTCTGCCGATTGTCAGCCACACGGTCCTGATCGGAATGTTCGCAATCAGTGAGGTGCTGGCAGTCCGCCACGTCAGCCGCGTCCGCACCGTGACAGCAGTTCGACTCAGTCATGATAACCCCAGCACGTCCGCCATCGAATACAGGCCGGCCGGACGTGAGACCACATATTTGGCCGCTGCCAGCGCCCCATAGGCGTAACTGTCGCGGGTATGACCACGGACCGTCAGATCGATCGTCTCACCCAGCATCCCGAACACAATCGTGTGCTCGCCGACGTTGTCGCCGGTTCGCACCGCATGGTAGCCGATTTCTCCCAGCGGACGCTTGCCCGTACGGCCCTCACGACCATGCACGTGACGCTCCTGCCCCATCTGCTCGGCCACAATGCGACCGAACTGCAGCGCTGTGCCACTGGGAGCATCCTCTTTGTAGCGATGATGCCGCTCAATGATCTCCACATCCACTCCGTCCGCATTGTTCCGCAGCACGGCGGCCGCCTCGGCAACCAGTTTCATCACAAGATTCACCGCCATGCTCATACTGGGAGCCATCACGATGGGTGTCGTCTGCGCCGCCTCGAAAACCGCCTGACGCTGCTCGCCCGTCAGTCCGGTCGTGGCCACCACCAGCGGAATCCGCCGCGATTCACACAACTGCAGGACAGAATGCAGGCCTTCAGGAGTCGAAAAGTCGATGATCGCATCCACCGAAGTTTCCAGTGAACTGCTGATCTGCACATTGGCTCGGCCCGCACCTGCCAGTTCACCCGCATCCTGCCCCAGAAATGGGCACGCGGAATGTTCCAATGCGGCGGTCAGGCTGAGTTCCTGATCCTGCATCGTCAAAGCCACAACCCGCCGCCCCATCCGGCCACCGGCACCGTTCACACCGATCTTCAACGACATCCGGAACTCCTGTCAGTTCGCAGTGCACTGCAAACTGCAAACTGAAAACTAACCACGTTTTTCGAGTGGAACATAGTCGCGGATTGTGGCGCCGGTGTAGACCTGTCGAGGCCGGTAGATGCGGGCGGAATCGTCGTCACGCTGCTCACGCCAGTGAGACAGCCAGCCCGGCAGGCGACCCAGGGCAAACATCACGGTGAACATATTCGTCGGAATGCCCATCGCGCGATACAGAATGCCACTGTAGAAGTCCACGTTCGGATACAGCTTGCGGCTGACAAAATAGTCGTCTTCGAGCGCCACTTTTTCCAGATTTCGAGCGATCTCGAGGAGCGGGTCGTTGATCCCCAGCTCGTTCAGCACCTGCTCGGCCATCTTTCGCAGAATCGTGGCCCGCGGATCAAAATTCTTGTACACCCGATGACCAAAGCCCATCAGCCGGAAGTCGCTGGTTTTGTCCTTCGCCAGCATCACATACTTCTTGTAGTCATCCCCATCCTGGTGAATCATTTCCAGCATCTCAAGTACCGCCTGGTTGGCACCACCATGCAGCGGGCCCCACAGCGCACAGATACCTGCGGAAATGGAGGCAAAAATATTGGCCTTGCTGCTGGCCACAATCCGCACCGTGGACGTGCTGCAGTTCTGCTCGTGATCCGCATGCAGGATCAACAGCATGTTCAGCGCTTTTACCAGCACCGGATTCACATGATATTCCTCGGCCGGCACCGCAAACATCATGTGCAGAAAATTGGCACAGTAGGACAGGTCGTTCTTGGGGTAAATCGTCGGCTGACCGATTGACTTCTTGTACGCATAAGCCGCAATCGTGCGGACCTTCGCCAGCAATCGCACAATGTTCACATCCGAGTGGTCGTCTTCCGTGCCCGGATAGTACGTCGACAGTGAAGCCACCATCGCCGACAAAATGGCCATCGGATGAGCACCCGGGGGAAAGCCTTCAAAAAACTTCTTCATGTCCTCGTGGATCATGCTGTGATACGTCAGCTGGGCCCGGAACCCCTTCAACTGCTCGGCCGTCGGCAACTGACCATACAACAGTAACCATGCCGTTTCCACAAAATCCGAACGCTCAGCCAGTTGCTCAATCGGGTACCCCCGGTACCGCAGAATTCCCTTGTCACCGTCGATAAAGGTGATGCCACTGCGACAGGCGCCCGTGCTGTTGAAGCCGGGGTCCATCGTGATCGCACCCGATTGCCCCAACAACTTCGTAATATCAATCGCCGTTTCATCTTCCGTCCCGCGGATCACCGGCAAGTCGTACGATTTTCCATCCAGTGTTAAGCTGGCAGTGGTCATGTGTTCAGTGTTCCTGGCAGGGAGTAATCATGA
>Ga0255094_1000835_pt1 | contig 15056 bp, 10 predicted proteins | sample Colum_Law_RepB_8_2_FD_188434 | JGI IMG/M metagenome (GOLD analysis project Ga0255094, IMG submission 188434) | Freshwater microbial communities from Columbia River, Oregon, United States - Colum_Law_RepB_8d | ecosystem: Environmental > Aquatic > Freshwater > River | place: USA: Oregon...
ATCTGGCGCAGCCGCGTGAGCGCGGCGAGGACGTGCATCTTGCTCTTGGCGAGGCCCTTTTCCTTGACGGCCTGCATGACCTGTTCGCGGGAGCGGCGCAGCTCGGCGAGGTAGAGTTTGCGGTGTTCCTCGCCGAGTTCGCAGTCGCGGCGTTGTTCGATCCGGTCGGGCAAATCCTTCGCGACCTGTTTCTTGAGGCGGCGCAGGAGCAGCGGGCGGAGCTTCGCGGAAAGGCGGCGGCGCGCGATGCGTTGCAGGGAGATGGCCTCCTCCGTCTCCGCGCCGGACTTCGGATCGTAGGTTTCGTGGAAGTGCTCCTGAGTGCCGAGGTAGCCGGGCTGGATGAAGTCGCAAATGCTCCAGAGGTCGAGCAGGCGGTTCTCCAGCGGCGTGCCGGTGAGGGCGACGCGGTGGTCGGCCTTGAGCTGCTTGACGCTCTGGGTGACCTGCGCGGTCGGGTTCTTGATGAACTGGGCCTCGTCGAGGACGAGCACGCCGAAGTCGAACTTGTTCAGCTCCTCAAGGTCGCGCCGGAGCAGGGCGTAGTTGGTCACGATGATGTCGTGCTGCGGGATCAGCTTGCGCATCGTGTGCCGGCCGGCCCCGCTCTGGAGGACGAGCACCTTCAAATGCGGCACGAACTTCTCCGCCTCGCGCCGCCAGTTGTGCAGCACGGAGGCGGGGCAGATGACCAAGGCCGGCTTATGGGCATGGCCGTTGCGGGCCTTGTGCCAGGCGAGCCAGCTCAAGGTCTGGAGGGTTTTGCCCAGGCCCATGTCGTCGGCCAGGATGCCGCCCAGACGCAGGGAGGTGAGGTGGCACAGGAAGTCGAAACCCTCCTTTTGATAAGGGCGCAGTTCGGCGTTGAGGCCTTTGGGTAGGTCGGTGGGCGCGATGCCCTCGAAGTTGGCCAGCCGCTTGCGCAGCACCTTGGCGTGCTCGCTGTCCCCGAACTTCTCCAAGCCCTTCTCGTCCAGATGGGCCGCCTGTTCGATGGGCACCTGCTGGGCGATGGGGCTGAGCCCTTCCAGCCCGAGATCCGCGAGCGCCTCGTGGGCGTTTTGCACGGCCTTGGTGTCGAGCTCCACCCAACCCGAGTCGGGGAGCTTGACGAAGCGGCCGGTGGCGCTGGCGAGCCGTTGGAGGTCGGCCTTGGTGAGCTTCATGCCCTCGCTCTCCCATTCGGCGGAGACGCTGAACCAGTCGATGCCGCTGCCCTTGACGATCAGGTTGGGCTTGAGCTTGCGCGGGGTCAGGAAGAGCCGCTGGAAGGCGGCGTTGCCCAGGAATTCCGCGTCCGCCGGGCGGGTGGCCCAGTTGGTGGACAGGATGTTGAAGAAGTTTTCCGCCGCATCGCCCACCCAGAGTCCGGGCTCGGGCGTGAAGCAATTGAGCCGGCGCAGCCAGTCGATGGCGGGCTCCAGGCGGAGGTCGTCGAGGATCTCCGGCTTGCCGTTGCGCGCCCGGCCGGGCTCATCCGGCACCCACTCGTGGCCGTTCCAATGCCAGATGGACTGATCCCGCTCGCTGCGGGCCAGCAGCCGGATGCGGATGACCTCGTCCACCAGCTCGAAGGTGAACTGGGGCAGGGCAGGGTGGGCGGTGCAAAGCTGGTCCCAGTCCACGCCGTTGTCGAAGTGCGCGCGACGGAGGTTGGTCAGGAACCGGTGGCTGAGCTTGCGCACCGGCAGCGAGGGGGTGCGGGCTATGGACTCCAGCAGCGTTCCCGGCGGGGCGTTCCGCAACAGGTAAAACGTGTCGTCCACGAAGGCCAGCGGCGGCTGCCCGCCGAACCAGATGGCCTCCGAAAGCGGCCGGATCTGGCCGTTCGACAGCTTGATGCGCTGGGTGAAGGAGAGTTCTTGATCGCCGTTTTGCAGATGCGGCGTCAGTTCCGCCACCTGCCCGTGATAAACCACCGGCTTGGTCCCGCACTCCATCAACAACCGGCCATGGTGCCCCCAGCGGGCGATCCACTGGAGCAGCTCCAGGCCTTGCAGCAGGAACGGGCCTTCCTTGTCCTCCCGGTGGCGGTAGTTCTCCACCACCCACTGGATGAACTCCCAGTCCATCGGCGGAAAGAGCTCCTGTTCATGCGCCGCCCGGGTGTTCAGGTCGATCAAGTCCTCCAAGGTCTTCTCCTTCTCCCCGGTGCGGGGGCGGAAGAGATGAAACGCGATCCGCAACTGGTGCAGGGAGGCGTCCGGGCCGGCCGGGACCGGCTTGCAGATGATGCGCAATCCGGCGCGCGGCGAGTCCAGATGCACCGGGGCGGGCGGGAAGAGCCAGTGCTCCAGCTCCTGGACCAGCCGGCCTTCCTGCTCGGCCTGCTCGATCTCCGCAAACCGGGAGTAGTTGGCGTGGGGTTGCAGCTCCTGCGGCAGCGACCGGCCGGCACGGAGGAAGAGAATGGCCAGCTCCTCCAGCCGGGCCTTGCTCCGGGCTTCGGCCATGCGGGGCCACCACTCGTTCGCGCCGAAATCCTTGCGGGAGAGGTTGAGCTTCTCGAAGTAATCCTCCAGCAGCAGCCACGAGCGCTGGGAGTCCGCGCAGGTGGCGAACAGGTTCAGGAGGTTGGTGCGCTCGGCGATCTTCTCCTTTGAGTCGGCCAGTTCGGCGCGGAGGTCCGCGAGGGCGCCGTAAGTCTGCTTGAGAACGGTATGGTGGGCATCGTATTTGGCGGTGTTCGCGCCGATGCGGGGCGCGCGGCCGGGCTTCGCTACCTTAGGCATTTTCCAAACTCAAGATTTCGCAATTAACCGATAAAAAACGGAGCGTCATTGGCTCATAGAATCACGCGGCTGGTCAATCGCAAAAGCTGGCTTTCTGGCACAGTGAGGCCATGCGGCCCTCCTTGGAATGGCGCTATGATCCAGGCGGATCTGCCCGTGGGCGTTGGGGAAGATTTTTTCGTGGCGCTCCGTGATCCCCATTGCGGGAGACAGAGGCCGGTCGGCTGACCAAAAGGTCAGGTCACCGCGTCCATCGCAGCGAGCTTTTGCGAAGCCGTCTCCCATTCCGCGTTGAGGGAATCGAGCTCGTGCTGCACGCCCATGAGCTCCCGGTTCAGGTGCATGGCCGCGCCCGCCTTGGCGTAGGTTTCCGGCTTCTCCAGCTCGACGGCCAGATCGGCCTGCCGCGTTTCGCACTGGGCGATCCGCTGCTCCAGGCGGGTGACGAGTTCCTGCTGGGCCTTGCGCGCGTTTGAGCGGGCTTGCCGGGTGGCCGCTTCGAGGCGCTTCTGCTCCTTGCGGTCCGCACCGGAAACCGGCGCGCTGCGGACCGGTTCGCGCTGTCCGGGCCGGCCATCGCTCAGGCCGGCGGTCAAGGCCACGCGGGCGGAACTCGCCTTGGTCTTGTCCAGGTAATACTGGTAGTTGCCCGCGTAGGGCGTGAGGACGCCGGCGTTGACGTGCAGAACCTTGTTGGCCAGCGCGCGGATGAAATACACGTCGTGGCTGATGAAGATGAGCGTGCCGGTGTATTCCTTCAGCGCCTTGACCAGCGCGTCAATGCTCGCCATGTCGAGGTGCGTGGTCGGCTCGTCCATGAGCAGGAGGTTCGGCGGGTCCAGCAACAGCTTCACCAGCGCGAGGCGGCTCTTCTCACCACCGCTGAGAACGTTAACCTTCTTGAACACATCGTCGCCGCGAAAGAGGAAGCTGCCCAGCACCGTGCGGATGTATTGCTCCGTCACGCGCTGCGGCGTGTCGGACGCCTCGTCCAGCACCGTGCGCGACATGTCCAAGGTCTCGGTGCGATACTGCGAGAAGTAGCCGGACTGGACGTTGTGACCGAGCACACACTCGCCGGCCTGCGGGGTGAGGACCCCCGCCAGCAGCTTGAGCAAGGTGGATTTGCCCGCGCCGTTCGGGCCGACGAGCACGGTGCGTTCGTCGCGCTCGGCCTGGAACTCCAGGTTCCGATAGACCGGCTTCTCGCCGTAGCTGAAGTCCACGCCCTTGAGCGAAACGACTTTCAGGCCGCTGCGCTGCGGCTGCGGGAAGCTGAAGCCGACCGTGGCGTCGTCGGCCACGGGGGCCTCGATCTTCTCCATGCGCTCGATTTGCTTGAGCTTGGACTGCGCCTGCGCGGCTTTGCTGGCCTTGGCGCGGAAGCGGTCGGCGAACTCCTGGAGGTGCGCGATTTCCTTCTGCTGGTTCTTGTAGGCGGCGAGCTGCTGGGCGTCCTTGGCGGCGCGCTGGAGGAGGTAATCGTCATAGTTGCCGCGGTAGCGCGTGAGCTTGCCGTGGCGGATGTCGATGATGGTGTCCACGAGCTGGTTGAGGAACTCGCGGTCGTGGGAGATCATCAGAATGGCGCCGGGATAACCCTTCAAATACTCCTGAAACCAGAGCAGTGCCTCGAGATCAAGGTGGTTCGTGGGCTCGTCCAGCATGAGGAGGTCCGGTTCCTGCGTGAGCAACCGTGCGAGATGCGCGCGCATCACCCATCCGCCGGACATCTCGCGCGCAGGCCGGTCGAAGTCCGAGTCGCGGAAGCTCAGGCCCTTGAGAATGTTCTTTGCCTTGGCCTCGATCTGGTAGCCGCCGAGGTCGTTGAAGCGCGAATGCACATCGTCATGCGGATCGATGTCGTCCGGGTGCGTCGTGTCCCAGGCCTTGAGTTTGCGGCTCAGCTCGATGAAGTCCGGCGTGATGGCGGTGGCGAGCTCGACCACGGTTTCGTCACCGGCCGGGGCGCTCTCCTGCGGCAGGAAGCCCAGCGTGGTTCCGCGCTCGAAGCTCACGTCGCCGTCATCCGGCGTGTCCTCCTGGAGGATGAGCGAGAAGAGCGTGGATTTACCGGCTCCATTGGGCCCGACGAGGCCGATTCGGTCACCGCGGTTCACCTGCAACGACACATCGCTGAACAGCGTGCGTCCGCCGAAGGACTTGGAGATTTCAGACAGTGTAAGCATCCAGAGCGGCGGATGGTGCGGATCCCGGGCGCGGGGCGCAAGAGGGAGTATTCAGCGGCCAGTGTTCAGCAATCAGTCATGAAGCGCGTCCCAAACGAGCCAAGCTCAATACTGAACTCTGAAGACTGAACACGGATTACTCCCCCCTCAAAACACCTCCGGCACACCTTCATCAAGAATCCGCACTTGGTGGGCGGTGCCGTTCTTCCGCGATAGATCGCGCAGCCAGCGCGGCGGTTCGTCCATTTCCTCGAAGGACAACTTGAACGTGCCGTAGTGCATGGGGACGAACCACTTGGCCTTCACGTCGTGGAACACCTCCATTGCCTCGTCGGGGCCCATGTGGACGTTGCGGAAACTCTCAGGGTAGTAAGCGCCAATCGGCAGCAGCGCGATCTCCGGGGCGAGCCGCTTGCCAATCTCCTTGAACCCATCGAAATAGGCGCTGTCACCGGCGTGATAGACCGTGCGGCCCTGGTGCTCCAGCACGAAGCCGCCGTAGCCGCGGTGGTGGTCGTGCAGCGTGCGGGCCCCCCAGTGCTTGCAGGGGGTGAGCGTCACCTTCCAGTCGCCATGGCTGAAACTCTCCCACCAATGCAGCTCGATGATGCGGCTGAAACCCAGCCCCTTGGCCAGCTCGCCCATGCCCCAGGGCATGACCCCGATCTTGGGGTGCGGCAGCTTGCGGATGGACGGTTTGTGGAAGTGGTCGAAGTGCGCGTGCGTGAGCAGGACGAGGTCGATGGGCGGGAGATCGGCCAGCTTGAGTCCGGAGCGCCGCAGCCGCTTCAGGAGAAACAGCCAGTTGGCGAAGTTCGGGTCAATCAACACGTTCAGATCGTTGAACTGCACCAGGAACGAGGCGTGGCCGATCCAGGTCAACGCCAGCTTGCCGGTCTCCAGTTTGGGAAAGCTCGGGGGCTGATGTTCGCCAGCCCGGCGGGTGACCAGCGCCTTCCAGACCATCTCGCGGAAAAAGGTGCGCGGATTGAAGGCCTTGGTGGGGGTGAGCTCTTTGAACGATCTGGGCAGCTTGCGGCGCGGGGCGCGTCCGGCTTCGGAATGTTCAGTGGCGCTGTTCATACGAAGGCTTATGCCGCAGACCACCTACGCCCAAAACCGTCCGGCACCAAGCCCAATTTTGGCAAAAACTGGCGGTGGACTGCGTCTTTTGCCTTGCACCTGAGGGTCTGCGCTCTTTCATCCCTCCATGACTTTGGAACAACGACTCGACACCTTCCTCCGCAACAAGCCCGTCCTTGGCAACGGGGTGTATCTCGCCAAGACCGCCGTGGTCCTGGGGGACGTCACCCTCGGAGACAATGCCAGCGTTTGGTATGGCGCGGTGCTGCGGGGGGACATCAACCGCATCGTGGTCGGAGCCAATTCCAACATCCAGGACAACGCAGTCGTTCACCTCGCGGACGATTTCCCCTGCCTCATTGGTGAATGGGTGACGGTGGGCCACTCGGCCATTGTCCATGCCTGCACGGTGGGCGACGAGTGCCTCATCGGCATGGGGGCGACGATCCTTGATGGCGCGGAGATTGGCGCGCAGAGCATCGTCGGCGCGAACGCCCTGGTCACGGGGGGAATGAAGGTGCCGCCCGGCTCGCTGGTGCTGGGCTCTCCAGCCAAGGTGGTGCGGTCCCTCACGCCCGAGGAGCGCGCCGGCTTGAAATACTGGGCGGAGAAATACGTGGTCAACGGCGCCTTCTGCCGGAAGCACGGGATCAACATCGGCGCGCCGCTGGAGACGTGAAGGAAGGCTGGGCACGCGAAGGCGGCGCTTACTTCCGCTCGTGGGCGAGGAGCCACTCGTAGAGCTTCGGGTTGTTGTAAGTCGCCGTCCACGAGTCGTGCTGCGCCTCGGGGTAAACCGTGAGCTGCACGTCCTTCACGCCGGCCTTCTTCAGCGCCTCGACCATCCGTTCCGACTCCACGAGCGGGACGACCGGATCCTTGCCTCCGTGAAACGCCCACACGGGGAGTGACTTCAGGGCGGCAGCCCGCTCGCGCGCGGCCAGCAGGATGTCAATGCGCTCACCCCCACCGCAGATGGGGGCCACGGCGGCGAAGCGCTCGGGGAACTTCGCCAGCAAAGCCCACGAACCATAGCCGCCCATGCTCAAACCGGTGAGATAGACCCGGGCCGCATCCACCTTGTGGCGGGCCAGCACGCTGTCGAGCAGGGCAATGATCGTCTCGCTCTCCCAGCGCTGTCCCGTGGGGCATTGCGGCGACACGATGATAAATTTCTCCTTCAGCAACTGCGTGGCGACCTCGCGTTCCTTTCGAGCGGCTTCGGTCTCAGTTTTCGGCGCGGGCGGATTCTTCTTCACCAGCTTGGGCGGCCCATGGGCGGAAACTTGCGCGAGGTTCGTGCCGCGCTCGCCCGCGCCGTGGAGGAAGAGGATGAGCGGCCACTGCTTCGCCGCCTTCGCATCGTAGCCCGGCGGCAGGTAAAGCAGGTAGCCGAGTTCAACCTGCTTGCTGAGCTGGGTTTGGAACTTCTCGCGGGTTTGCATGAGGTCGGAATCAAGATTCTGCGCGGAAAGCACTGCGGCCGTGGCGAGCAGTGAACACGCGGCACACAACCAAAGTGAACGGACAGTTGGGGATTGCATAGGCAGGACGGACTATTCCTGACGTGGTCAGCGGAGGCAAGCCGCGCACCCGCAAAAGTCTTGTGACCCCGAAACGCACCGGGCTACGGTCATCGCACATGAGTGATGCGTCGGAAGCCGCGCCGGCTTGGTTTTGCGTGCGGTCGCAAATCAAACACGAGCACATCGCCGCCGGCCACTTGAAGCAGTTGCCGGGAGTGAACGTGTTCTGCCCGCGTGTGCGTTTCCAGCGCGCCACCCGGCGGGGCAAGGTTTGGTTCAATGAGGCAATGTTCCCGAACTACCTCTTTGCCCGGTTCGATCTGCGCGATCTGCGCATTATCAAGGCCGCGCACGGGGTCGCCGGGGTCGTCCACTTTGGCGACTACTTCGCTCCCGTGCCGGACGAAGTCATCACCGACCTGCGCACGCGGCTGGATGAAACCGATCTCAAGGTGTTTCCGGACGCGGTGCAACCAGGTGACGAGGTGGTCATCGCGGACGGCACCTTCATGGGCATCACGGCCGTGGTGCAACGGCTGCTGCCCGCCAAGGACCGCGTGCGGGTGTTGCTGGAGTTTCTGGGCCGCCCCGTGGAAACCGAACTGGCCCAGACCAGCCTCGTCAAAACCGGCGTCAACCCGCGCCTCGACTGAACCCGCTTTATGGCTGTTCCCCTGTTCGACACTAAAATCCAGAACAACGCCCTGGCCGCCGACCTGCAAGCCGCCTTCGCTCGGGTGCTGGCCTCGGGCATGTTCATCCTCGGCCCCGAGGTGCAGAGCTTCGAGCGCCAGTGCGCTGATTATCTCGGCGTGCGGCACGCGCTGGGAATCTCCTCCGGCACTGATGCCATCCTGCTCGCGCTGATGGCGTTGGACATCGGACCGGGCGATGAAGTGCTTTGCCCGAGCTTCACGTTCTTTGCCACCGCCGGCTGTGTCGCACGCACGGGCGCAAAGCCGGTCTTCTGCGACGTGCGGGCGGACACGTTCAACCTTGATGTGACCGATGCCGCGCGCCGCATCACCCCGCGCACCAAGGCCATCCTGCCCGTGCATCTCTACGGTCAGGCGGCAGAGATGGAGTCTGTGAACGCCCTGGCCCGTCAGCACGGGATCAAGGTCATCGAGGACGCCGCGCAGGCGGTCGGCGCGACGCAAGGGGGCCGGCGTGCCGGAAGCTTCGGTGACTTTGGTGCGTTCAGTTTCTTCCCCACCAAGAACCTCGGCGCGTTTGGCGACGCTGGCCTGCTCACGACGAATGACGACGTCTTGGCCGAGCGTGCCACGCTCCTGCGGAACCACGGCGCGCACCCGAAGTATTTCCACAAGTTCGTGGGTGGAAACTTCCGCCTCGATGCCGTGCAAGCCGCGCTGCTCGCAGTGAAGCTTCCACATCTGGACGGCTACGCGCAGCTACGGGCGGCAAACGCGGCGCGTTACACCGAGCACTTTGCCAAGCTCCCCGGCCTTGGCACGAAGCTGATTCTCCCGACCGCCCAACCGGGCAACGGCCACATCTGGAACCAATACACGCTGCGGCTGCCCGGCGCGGGCCGACGCGAGGCGTTGCGGACCTGGCTCACCGCCCGGCAAATCGGCACGGAGATTTACTACCCGGTGCCGCTCCACGCGCAGGAGTGTTTTGCTGTCTTGGGCCAAACGGACGCGGACTTGCCGGTGTCCGCGCAACTCGCGGGTGAAGTCATGAGCCTCCCCATCTTCCCCGAGCTGACGCGCGCGCAGCAAGACGAGGTCATCGCGGCGGTCAGCGAGTTCGTGGTGGCGGGAAAGTAGCGTTTCTGGAGCGCGGGCTTCAGCCCGCTCCAACGCAAGAACTACCGTGCAGCTTCGTTTGGAATAACGCTCAGGAACTTCGTCGGGTGAGCGGACTGAAGTCCGCGTTCCGCACCGACAAATTCGTGTCCATTCGTCTCCATTCGTGGTTAAATCCCTCGCGTTCACCATGCGCATTCTCCTCTTCGGCTCCAGCGGACAAATCGGCACGAACCTCGCGCTGCGTCTGCTCGCGGACGGGCATGAAGTCTTCGGCGTGGACAAGCGCGCGAACACTTGGACCGACCGCTTCCCCACGCTGCTGCAAGACCTCAGCGGTAATTATCCCGCCTCGTCCGCCGGCATCGGCGACGCGGAGTATCCGAAGAGCGACGTGGTCGTTCACCTCGCGGCGAACGCGAAGGTCCACCAGCTCGTGAAGGAGCCGCATCGCGCGCTGGAGAACATCACCGTCACCTTCAACGTGCTGGAATACTGCCGGCTCTCGCGCACGCCCCTCGTCTTCTCCAGTAGCCGCGAGGTCTATGGGGACATCCACCGCTTCGCGACGGCGGAGGCGAGCGCGGACTTCGCCTACACGGAGAGCACCTACTCGGCGAGCAAGATTGCCGGCGAGGCGCTCATTTATTCTTACGCGCGTTGCTACGGGCTGCCCTACCTCGTTTTCCGCTTCAGCAATGTCTATGGCCGGTTCGACAACGACATCGGGCGCATGGAGCGGGTGATTCCGCTCTTCATCCGGCGCATCGCGGCGGATCAGCCCATCACGATCTTCGGCGCGGATAAGGTGCTCGATTTCACCTACGTGGATGATTGCGTGGATGGCATCGCGCGCGGGGTGGCGGCGCTGGCGGCAGGCAAGGTGAAGAACGAGACCATCAATCTCGCGTGTGGCCAAGGCAACACGCTGGTCCGCATGGCGGAGCTGGTCGGGCAGACCCTGGGCAAGACGCCGCAAATCACGCTGGCCCCGACGCAGCTCGGCGAAGTCACGCGCTATGTGGCGGACATCTCGAAGGCCAAGGAACTCCTCGGCTATGTGCCACAGGTGCTGCTGGAGCAGGGCATCCCGCGTGCCGTGGCGTGGTGCCGGGCGTGGGATGCTGGGAAGCCGACCTGACTGCGCCGAATTCCTTGCTGACGCCCGCCGTCCATTGCGCCTAACTTTCCCCCACATAAATCATGTTCATCCTCGACGCCCACCTCGATCTCGCCATGAACGCGCTGGAATGGAACCGCGACCTCACGTGGTCCATCGAGCGCATCCGCCGCTGGGAACTCGGGAAGAAGGACAAGGTGGACCGGGTCAATGGCACCGTGAGCTTTCCGGAGATGCGCCGCAGTGAGATCGGCTTGTGCGTGGCCACCCAGATCGCCCGGCACTCGCCCTACTTCCACCGGCTGCCCGGCTGGAACTCGCCGCATCAGGCCTGGGCGCAGACCCAGGGCCAGCTCGCGTGGTATCGCGCGATGGAGGAGGCCGGCGAGCTCGTGTCCATCCGCACGCGGGCGCAGCTCGAAGCGCACTTCAAGCTCTGGCAGAAACTCCCGCCGCCCGACCAGAAAGCCTACAACGTTGAATCCCGCCGGACCGCCGCCCGGCCGCCCATCGGCTACGTCCTAAGCCTCGAAGGCGCTGACTCGCTCATCACGCTGAAGCATCTCGAACGCAGCTATGCCGATGGGCTCCGCGCCCTTGGCCCCGCGCACTACGGCCCCGGAGTTTACGCCCACGGAACTGATTCGGTGGAGCCCATGCCGGCCCGCGGCAAGGAGCTGCTCAAGGAAATGGACCGCCTCGGCATGATCCTGGACACCACCCACCTCAACGACGCCAACTTCTGGGAGGCGCTGGATGTCTTCCAAGGCCCGCTTTGGGCCAGCCACCAGAACTGCCGCGTGCTCGCCCCGTGGAACCGCCAGTTCGCCGATGACCAGATCAAGGCGGTCATTGAGCGCGGCGGCGTGCTGGGCATGGCGTTCGACGGGATCATGATGGTGCCCGGTTGGGTGCATCACCGCAGCAAAGCCGCCGACTTCCAGCTCAAGATCGAGCGCATCTGCGACCACATCGACCACATCTGCCAGCTCGCCGGCAACGCCAGACACGTGGGCATCGGCACCGATCTAGATGGCGGCTTTGGCACCGAGCAGACGCCGATGGATATGGACACGATTTACGACCTCCAGAAAATCCCCGCGCTCCTCAAGAAGCGGGGTTACAAGCCGGCGGAGATTGCGGGCATCATGTCCGGCAACTTCCTGAACTTCCTGCGGAAGCATCTCCCGGCCTGAAGCGCAGTGCCTGCAGCTGCTGCCATGCAAACTTAGTCGGTGGCAACCGGCTGCCTGCATTCACGGCATAGCATCAGCCGTTCAGCGTGTTCTTCCGTGCCCAGACATCGGCGGCGATGATTTGCTCCAAGCTCGGGTGTTCCACGACTTGATGCGCCTCCATCGCACGGGCGACGGCGATGGAGATTTCCGTGAACTTGATCTGGCGGTTACAGAAGGCCTCCACGGCGACTTCGTTCGCGGCGTTGAGCACGGCGGGGAGGGTGCCGCCGACTTCGACGGCGCGGCGGGCGAGGTTAAGCGAGGGAAAGCGGTCGGTGTCCGGCTCCTCGAAGGTGAGGGTGCCAATCTTGGCGAAGTTCGTCTGCACGCGGTCGCTGCCCACGCGCTCCGGGTAGGTGAGGGCGTATTGGATGGGCAGGCACATGTCGGGCGTGCTGAGTTGCGCGATGATGGAGCCGTCCACGAACTCAACCATCGAGTGGACGACGCTCTGCGGATGCACGACGACCTTCACGCGGTCCATGCCGATGTCGAAGAGCCAGCGAGCCTCGATCATCTCCAGGCCCTTGTTGAAGAGGGTGGCGGAATCAATCGTGATCTTGCGGCCCATGACCCAGCTCGGGTGCTTCAGCGCGCGCTCGACAGTGATGTCGGCGAAGGATTCCTTCGGGTGCAGCGCCTTGTCGCGGAAAGGGCCGCCGCTGGCGGTGAGCCAGAGGCTGCGGACGGAGGAGCTGGGTTTGCCGTCGAGGCATTGGAAGATGGCGGAGTGCTCGCTGTCCACGGCGAGGACTTTCACGCCGTGCTTGCGCGCCTCGTTCATCACGGTCTCGCCGGCCATGACGAGGATTTCCTTCGAGGCGACGGCGATGTCCTTGCCCGCGCGGATGGCGGCGAGGGCGGGTTGGAGCCCGGCAGTGCCCACGATGGCGATGAGGACGATGTCGGCCTCGGGCATCGTGGCGAGCTTGAGGAGGCCTTCGTTGCCGGCGTGGACCGTGACCTTAGTTCCGAGGCTGGCCTGGAGTTCGTTGGCCTTGGCTGGATCGGTGATGGAGATGGCGGCCGGCTGATACTTGAGGGTTTGTTCGAGGAGCAGTTCGGAGTTGCCGCCGGCCGCCATGCCGACGATGCGCAGGCGGTCAGGCAGGTCATCAGCGACCTTGAGCGTGCTGGTGCCGATGGAGCCGGTGGAGCCGAGGAGAACGACGTTTTTCACAAGTCAAAAGTAAAAAGGTAAAAGGCAAACCCGCTGCCGCCGCCCGGCTTTTTTGCCTTTCACCTTTTGCCTTTTACTTTGGCTCACCGAGTAAGCACATGCCGCAGATACAGATACATCAGCGGCGCATTGAACAGCAGGCTGTCCAGCAAGTCCAGAATCCCGCCGATGCCGGGGAAGTAGCCGCCGGAGTCTTTCACGCCGGCTTCACGCTTGAAGAGTGATTCGATCAAGTCGCCGATGACCGCCGAGACGCTCAGGACCACGCCCAGGATCACTGCGTGCGTGAGGTTCATGCCGTAGAGCTTGGCTCCCGCGAAGTGTGCGAACGCCACGCTCGCGCCCGTGGAAATCACCACCGCGCCGCCGAAGCCTTCCCACGTCTTGCCCGGGCTGATGCGCGGGATCATCTTGTGCTTGCCGATGAGCGACCCCGTGCAATACGCCCCCACGTCGCTGAACTTGGTGACGAGGATGAAGTAGAGAACATAGAACGTCCCGGCGTCTGCCGCCGCGCCGGTGGGAAAGCGGAAGAACTCGATCTTCTGGATGAAGTTCAGCAGCCACGGCACATACATCAGGCCCAGCAGCGTCGTCGCCATGGCCACGATGCCATGCGGGTTGTCCTTGGCGATGAACTGTCGGATGCAAAGACCGAGGACGAACAGGATGAGGAAGATCGTCTCGAAGTCGTTCACGCGTGCCGGAGAGTCGTGGATGCCCAGCTTGCCCGCGCAATGCAGGAACGTTCCTGCCACCATGAGCAGCCCCGCCGCCATGCCAAACTTGCGGAAGCACACCAAGCCGCGCGCCCGCACCATCCCGTAAAACTCGAACATCCCGCACGCCGCCAGCAGCAGCATGATGAGGATGAACACCACGTCCGAGACCAGCTTGTTTCCGCAGAAGAGCGCGCCGAGCACGACGGTCCACAGCGCGACCGAGCTGGCCAGTCGGCGGAGGAAGACCTTGCCCTTGGACGGAGCTGGGGACGGCGACGGCGCAGCCGGCGGAGTCGGTTCGTTGGTCATGCGCGGCGCAGCGTAATGGGCAGCGGATGGGGTTGGAAGAAAGTTCAACCCGCGTTTTGGAATTTCCTTCCCGCGCTCGCGTCCGATTCGTAGCTTGCCGTGACATCGCCCGTTTCCATGCGCTCACCCAGCACCGCCCTAGTAATCGCCCTCCGTTCAGCGTTGCTGGTGGGCCTGCTGGCGGCGGCTGGAGCTGCGCGCGGGGCCGAGAAGGTGGACTACCTCACGCAAATCAAGCCGATCCTCCGCGAGCGTTGTTACGCCTGCCACGGCGCGCTCAAGCAGAATAACGGCCTGCGCCTCGACACAGCTGACTTGATGAAGCGCGGCGGCAAGGACGGTCCGATCGTGGTCTCCCGGAAGCCTGATCAAAGCCGGTTGCTGGCGAAAGTCTCCGCCACCGACCTCTCCGAACGCATGCCGCCCGAAGGCGACGCGCTCAAGCCGGAGCAAATCGAATTGCTTCGTCGCTGGATCGCCGCCGGCGCGCTGGCACCGAAGGACGAGAAGCCGGAGCCGAGCCCGAGTGATCATTGGGCGTTCAAGCCCGTCGTCCGCCCAGCGGTGCCGAAGCTCAGTGTTCAGTCAGGCCGAGGGCGTTCGTCCGCCCCACTGAATACTGAACACTCGAAACTGAATACTTCCTCCACAAACCCTATAGACGCGTTCATCTCCGCCTCGCTCGCCGCCGCGAAGCTCACGCCGCTCCCACCCGCCGAAAAGCCCGTCCTCCTCCGCCGTGTATACTTGGACCTCATCGGCCTGCCGCCCACGCGCGAGGAACTCCACGCCTTCCTCGCCGACCCTTCGCCCGATGCCTACGAGCGCGTGGTGGTCCGGTTGCTCAACTCCCCGCAGCACGGTGAACGCTGGGCGCGGCACTGGATGGACGTGTGGCGTTACAGCGACTGGTTCGGTCGTCGTATGGTGCCGGACGTGTGGAACTCCGCGCCGCAAATCTGGCGCTGGCGCGACTGGATTGTGAAGTCGCTCAACACGGACAAGGGCTACGACCGCATGGTGAAGGAAATGCTCGCCGCAGACGAACTTGCGCCGCTCGACGACGACACCGCCGTCGCCACGGGCTACCTCGTCCGCAACTGGTATGCGCTCAACCCCAACGAGTGGATGCGCGCCAACGTCGAGCACACCGGCAAGGCCTTCCTCGGTCTCACCTTCAAC
>Ga0255094_1000846_pt1 | contig 14848 bp, 12 predicted proteins | sample Colum_Law_RepB_8_2_FD_188434 | JGI IMG/M metagenome (GOLD analysis project Ga0255094, IMG submission 188434) | Freshwater microbial communities from Columbia River, Oregon, United States - Colum_Law_RepB_8d | ecosystem: Environmental > Aquatic > Freshwater > River | place: USA: Oregon...
GGTTTTCACGGACCCGCAGATCGCGAGCGTGGGCCTGACCGAAGCGGCGGCACGCGCGCAAGGCCGGGAGTTTATCGCGGCGAGCTACCCGTTCAACGACCACGGGAAATCCCTGTTGATGGAGGCAAAGGACGGCTTTGTGAAGCTGCTCGCCGACCCGCGCACGGGCGAAATCCTCGGCGGCACATGCGTCGGACCAAGCGGCGGCGAACTCATCCACGAGATCGTCGCCGCCATGGCGAAGCGCACGACGGCCGGCGAACTGGCGGCGATGCCGCACTATCATCCCACGCTGGCGGAAATCTGGACCTACCCGGCGGAGGAACTCGCCGCGCAAATCTCGAACTGAGCTTGCGGTTGACTTCAGCTCGAAAGCGGTTACTGAACCACCTGTTGGCCAGCCATTGGCCACATGAACCAACTAAAACTGACTATGGAACAAACTGCGCAGCGACTGATATCCGTGGGCATGGATGTGCCCGATTTCACCATGGAAACTTACGAACCTGCCGAAGGCGTCTTCGGCAAGTTCGCCCTGGCTGAGCAAAGGGCTCAAGGCAAGTGGACCGTGCTGGTGTTTTATCCGGCTGACTTCACGTTCGTCTGCCCCACCGAGTTGGCGGATCTCGCGGCCCATCAGGCGGAGATTGAGTCGCTGGGGGTGAAGATTGTGTCCGTGTCGGCGGACACCAAGTTCGCTCATCTCGCTTGGCGCAATTCCGAGAAGCTCCTTGAAGGCGTGAAATACACCATGGCTGCCGACCCCACCGGCAAAGTGAGCCGCATGTTCGGAGTTTATGATGAAATGTCCGGCCTCGCACTGCGTGGCACGTTCCTCATCAGTCCGGCCGGCAAACTCGTCACGTCCGAGGTCAACTTTTACAATGTGGGTCGCGACATGGGCGAGCTGCTCCGCAAGCTCAAGGCCAATACTTACCTCGACACGCATCCCGCTGAAGCCTGCCCTGCTCGCTGGCAGCCGGGACAAAAGACGCTCAAGCCCTCTGAGAAGATGGTGGGCAAGGTCTTCGAGGCGCTGAACCCGTAGCGTCCGTCGCCGCTATTTTTCAAAATGCGCAAAGCGCGGGTCACATGGCCCGCGCTTTCCTCATTTCAGACCTTCTCGACGGTCACCCGCATGTTGTAATCCGGCACGCCGCCGCCGGCATCCACGATGCCACGCGGGATGAGGTGGTTCGCCTCCGGCCAGTGGACCTGCAGGTTGCCGCTCGCGATGGGCGCGAGGTGAACGCGGGCAGCGTAGGTGCCGAGCTCGTTGCGCAACGTGACGCGGTCACCGTGGATAAGCAGCAGCTCCGCGGCGTCCTCGGCACTCATCAGGACTGCATCGCGAGGCGCACCGTTGAGCGGGTCCACCTCGGCGTAGATGAGCGAGTTAAACTGCTTGCCGCGCCGCGTCGAGACCAGGAATTGCCGACTGCCGACTGCCGATTGCCGATTGCGGAAAGTCGTGCCGCCGGACGACTTCACCGGTTCAGCAGGAAGGGCGATGGCTTTGAAATGCGCCTTGCCATCAGCTGTGGGGAATTTGCCGTCCGCGCAGAGGTGCGGACCGCCGTATTGGAAGGCTTCGCCAGTCTGGTTCAGGTGCTGCACGCCGTCGTAGAAGGGAACCACGCGTGCGATTTCCTCGCGCATCTGCCAGCCGGTTTCGCAGCCGAGCTGGGCGGCGCGGTCGGGATAAGTCGCTGCAGCCATCTCACGCAGAATCTTCCACTCCGCCTTGGCCTCGCCGACCTGGCGCGGAATCTCCGGGCTGAACGCCACGCGCCGCTCCGTCGTGGTTTCGTGGCCACCATCATCCTGCTCGTAGCGTGTCTTCGCGGGGAGAAGCAGCACGGCTTCCTTCGCCGGAATGAACATCTGGTCGGTGAGGATGATGTCCTGATGCACACGGAGCGGGACATTCGCCATCGCGGTGCGGACGTGTTCTGGTTCGGGCAACGTGCGGAGAAAATTCCCGCCGAGGCAGTAGAGCAAATCCAGTTCACCGCGCGCCGCAGCCTCGACCATTTCCACCGACGTGATGCCGGGCCAGTCGGGGACGGGGAAGCCGTATTGCTCGGAGAGTCTCTTCGCGTTCTCGGCGTTGACCGGTTTGCCGCCGGGGAAGGCCGTGGAGTAAGCGCCCATCTCCGCGCCGCCCTGCACGCTGCTGTGGCCACGGATGGGCATGAGCCCGCACTTGTCGCGGCCCACCCAGCCCTTCAGCAAGCCGAGGTTCAGCACCATGCTCACGCCGTCCGCGCCGTAATTGTGCTGCGTGATGCCCATGCTCCAGACGAGCACGGCGTTCTTCGCATCGCGAATGAGTTCGGCAAACTCCTCCATGCTGCGCCACGGCAGGCCCGCGTGTTTCTCCAGCGTGGCCCAATCCAACTTCGCGCACGCGGCCTTGAGCGACTCAAACTCAGCCGTGTGCTCGCGGATGAACGCCTCGTCCACCCAGCCCTTCTCCAGCAGAATCTTGATGACGCCGTAGAGGAACGCGATGTCGCCACCTTGCGTGACGGGGAACCAGTAATCCGCGATGTCCGTGCCGAAGAGCGCGCTGCTCGCGGTGCTGGGCACCCAGTAGCGCTTCATGCCCGGCTCGAGATACGGGTTCACCATCACGACCTTCGTGCCGAGCAGCTTGGCCTCGTGGAGATACTTCGTGGTGACGGGTTGGTCGTTCGCCGGGTTCGCGCCAAAGAAGATGATGAGGTCGGTGCCATACCAGTCCTTGTAGGAACAGGTCGTGGCCGCGACGCCGACGGCGTGCTTCATCGCGCTGGTGCTGGGCGCGTGGCAAAGCCGCGCGGCGTTGTCCACGTTGTTGGTGCCGAGGAAGCGCGCGGCCTTCTGCGCCATGTAATAAATCTCATTGGTCACCCCGCGCGCGGTCACGAACATCGCCCAGCGCTTCGGGGTGGTGGCGCGAAGTTTCTTGGCCATCAACGCGTAGGCTTCGTCCCAAGTAATGCGCTTGAAGCCCGGCGCGTTGCCCTCGCGCAACATCGGATAGGGAAGCCGGCCCAGCTCGCGGAGCTGCGCGTTGTCGAGCGACTTGAGGTTCGCGATGTTCTCCAACTGCTTCACGTCCAGCGCCGGCATCGTGTTCAGCCGGAGGAGATTCAGCCGCGTCATGCACAGGTGCGTGCCCTTGATGGTCCAGTCGTGCAGGCCCGCCACGCCCAGCGCGCAGCCGTCGCACACGCCCTTGGTCAGCACCTTGTAGGCGTAGCCGAGGTTGTCGCGGTTCCGCCAGATGATGCCCAGCATGTCGCGGAAATGCTTGGGCTTGGTGACGCCGATGCCGAAAGGCAGGACGCGCGCGAGGCGGTCCTTCCAAGTCTTCTCGATGCGATGCGACGACATGGTTTGCTCTGGTGCGTCGAGTTTGCGCCAACGGCGTGATGCCCGTCAAAGGCTCTCGGCTTAGAAGTGCGGTTTGCCGGGATTCACATTTCCCGCAGCATCCGGGCGAGAAAGTGGGCGAACACGTCCACATTTCGAGTCATCGCGAAGCGAAGCGCTTTGCCGGCATTGCAGCGCACGTCCAGCCAGGCAGGACAGGCGTCGAAGTCCTCCACGAGGTGCAACCCGATTTTGGTGTGGTGTTCGCGCCCTGCCAGCCAGAGATGCCGATTCGTCAGATAAACCTCGCCGGTATCCAAGATCTTGAGGGCTTCATCCACCGTTCCAACCTCAGGATTCCAGAACGCATCAGAGGACAATTTGGCTTTCCGTTCCTCGCGGTTCAGGACGGGGCCGCTGGCAGCGGGCAGGGTCAGGAAAGTGGCCGGATGACGGCAGCAGCACCACTCGCCGGGCGGAAGCTTGAGCGGAATGCTCACGGGCTCCAGCTTCGGCGCGTGCTTGATCACCCAGACCAAGCGGGCACGCTGGTAGGCGGCGCGGTCCTCCTCCGTGAGGGACAGGGATTTCCCCAATTGCGTTTGCAGCAAGCGAAGCTGCTCCACTTCCTGGTCGGTGAGCTGCCCGTCGTCTTTCGCCACGTCGAACGCGTCGTGCAGCATCATCTGCGCGCGCGTGTCGAAGGCGAGATTGCGCAGGTCGGCTGGCAGGTCCAGATACTCGCCCAATTGCGTGAGAAACTGCTTTTCCGCCGCACTCACCGCGAAGTCAGACATCACTTCGTCCACCGAGCGGAGATAAGTTTCCGTGGCGACCCGGCGGTATATTTGGGTGTGCTGCTCATCCGAGATGTCGAACAGCCATTTAAGGTGCCAGACAGCATTGACCTCGTCCTGCGTGAACTGCTTGTCCGCCAGGCAGGCGGCAAGGAATTCGGCGTAAAGTTCACCGATCCGTCCGGGATAGTCTCGGGTGAAGCTGATCTGGAACCTGGCTTCCAGCGCCGCGAGCTCATCCCGACCCACATCCGTCACGGCCGCAGCTTCAGCGAGTCGGTTGGTTAAGGCCACGGCCGGCTCATCATTCAGCGGATCCCAGCCGTGGTCGGCGTCGAGCGTGGTTGGTTCAAACGGGTGTGCCATCGGACAAGGGGGATGGTGTCGAATCAGCCCATGAAACGCAAACGCCTCCTGCCGGGGAGCCGACAAGAGGCGTGCGGTGCTGCAATAGGGGGCTACTTCTTTCCCTTCTTCGGCCCGCGACCGGGGAACGTCAGTTCGGCGATGCCGGACTTGTCGAGTTCGCCGAGGCCGACTTTCACCATCTTGCTGTATTGCTTGGTGGTGGCTTCGGCGAGCGGAAGGTTGAGCTTCTTCTCCTTGGCGAGGCTCAGGGCGATGCCGCTGTCCTTGGCCGCATGGGCGGCGCTGAAGAAGCAGGAGTGGTCCCGGTTCATCATGTCCTCGCCGTCGGTGACGAGCACGCGGCTGTTCGCGCCGGTCTGGCTGAAGACTTCCATGACGGTCTTGAGGTCGAGGCCGAGCGAGCTAGCGAGGCCGAGGCCCTCGGCGAGCCCGGCGGTGTTGATGTTCATCACCATGTTGACCAGCGCCTTGACCTGCGCGGCCTTGCCGGCGGTGCCGATGTAGCGGAGCAGCTTGCCCTCGTCGGAGAGCTTCACGAGGAGCGGCTTCACCTGGTTGAACGTCGCTTCCTCGCCGCCGCACATGAGGTAGAGCGTGCCGGCGCGCGCCTGGTTGATGCTGGAGGCCATGCAGGCTTCGAGCGTGGCGGCCTTGGCCTTCTTGGCAAGCTTGGCGACCTCGACGTGGACCTTGGGCGAAATGGTGGCGCAGTTGATGAAGACCTTGCCGGCGGCGCCCTGGAGCAGGTTGTCCTTCTTGTTGGTGTAGATGTTGAGCATCGCAGCATCGTCGGTAACGACGGTGATGACGACATCGGACAGCGCCGTCACCCGGGCGAGGGAGACGCAGGCCTCGCAGCCGATTTCCTGCGCGACGGCCTGGGCGGAGGCGGCGCGCATGTCATAGACAGCGGTGACGGGATACCCGACTTCCTTGAGGCGACGGGCCATGTTGGCGCCCATCCGACCGACTCCGACAATGCCAATTTTCTCTGCCATAAACGAGTTGAGTTGAGGTTCGTGGCCGCGTGTGCGGCGAGTGAGTTTGCTAACGGGGGGTGACTGTAGAGAAAGCGGTTTTGCCTCCAAGTCCAAAGTTCGCCGGCTCAGGCCACAAACCGGGGCGGAAACACCGGGTCCGGCAGGTGCTTGCGGAGCAGCTCGACGAACCTGGCGATGCCGCGCTTCTCGTCCGCACCGAGATGGTAGTGGATGTGCCAGCCGAGGTAGTCGCGGCGGAAGTCGAGGTCGAATTCCGGGCGCGAGCTAATGAGGTAGTCCAGCGTGTCGAGGCCGAAGTCACGCGCCTCACGAAGCTGGCGGCGGAGGCGCTCATTGTCCTTGCTCCGGCGCAGGGCCCAGATGGCATACACAAACGGCAGCCTGGTCAGTTCATACCACGCCGTGCCCAAGTCCCAGATTTCGTGCGAGTGCGCCGTCCGACGGAATTCGATGGCGGGGTTACCAATGAGCAGGACAGCGTCGTGCTGGCCGGCCTCGGCGTAGGCGGGCAGCGGTTTGAACTCCGGCTTCAGCCCGCGCTCGGCGAGCAGGACGCGCAGCAGGTTCACGCTCGTGAGCGATGCGGTGTCGCAGAAGACTTCCGTGACCTGCTCCAGCGGCACGCGATGGGCGAGGAAGACGCTGAACACCTCGCCCAGCGAAGCGACTGCTATGCCATCAAGCACGTCGTAACCGTCGTGAAAGAGCACTTCCGTGATGCTGACCAACGCGGCATCCAGATCACCGCGACGGAGCTTCTCCGCGAGCTGCGCGGGCGGAATGAACTCAATCTGCCTCTCCAAGCCCCGCGTGAGCGGCACGGCGTTCAGATACGGCACGGAGCCGACGCGGAAGGGTGCGAGCGAGTTTTCGAGTTCGCTCTCGCGCTGCACGTTCGCGCTGCGCTGCTCGCGCTCGACGCGGTGGGCAAGGTCGTCCGCCGACTCGACGGGGGCGAGGCGGAGTTCGGGGAGTGGGTCGGAAGAATTCATCCGCGACGCCTAGCTGCGCTTCTTGGTGCGTCCGGATGAAAGCTTTTTGGCTCCCGCCAGTTCCTGCTTCACCGACAACAAGAGCTTCTCGCGCTCAACAGCGTCAAACTGGCGGGCATGGCGCTGTTCCTGCGCCAACAGTTTGATGGCCTCCTCCAAGTCGCGCACCCGGGCCTCCACTTGGCGGACGGTGGAGCGGTGCTCCTGCAACTCACGCGCCATGTTCAACGTGGAGAGCAGCCAATCAGTGAGCAGCTTCCACATGATCAGGCCCCGTGAAGGATGGCTTTCACTTCGGACAGCAAATTGGGGCGCTCAACACGGCAGCGTTCCTCCCGTTGTCGCTCCGTGGCAAGCTGACGGAGAATGCGCTTGGTCTCGGCGAGGTAACGCTCTGCCTGCGCCTTGTGGCGGGCCTCCTCCTGATCGAGGGCTGCTGCTTTGCTCATGGCGTGAAGATAGCCATCGGACTACAAGCGGTCAACGCGCGGCTCCCGATGGTTCCGTTTGGCGGGCTTTGGCCGGCCATTCCTTCACCGCCTCGTAAAACGTGTTCCGCTGCACGGGAATTCTCCCCACCTCGCGGATGGCCTTCACCATCTCCACCTCGGTCTGGAGCTGCGGGGACTTCGCGCCGGCCATGTGGAAGATGTGCTCCTCGACGATGGTGCCGTGCAGGTCGTCCGCGCCGTAGCTGAGGGCGACCTGCGCGAGCTTGAGGCCCATGCCGACCCAGTAGGCGGTGATGTGGTCGAAGTTGTCGAGGTAGAGCCGGCTCACGGCGATGGTGCGGAGCTGGTCGAAACCCGTGGGCGGCACGCGCACCGGGATGTCGTTGTTCTCCGGCTGATACGGCAGCGGCACAAAGCCAGTAAAGCCGTGCGTCTCGTCCTGCAACGCCCGCAGGAGGCTCAAGTGATGCACGCGGTCTTCAAGCTTTTCGATGTGGCCGTAAAGCATCGTGCAGGTGCTGCGCCCGCCCAGCCGGTGCCAGGTGCGGTGGACGTCCAGGTATTCCTCGGCGCTTTCCTTGCCGCGCGCGATGGCATGGCGGACTTCCTTGCGAAAGATTTCCGCGCCGCCGCCGGTGAGGGATTCAAGGCCGGCGGACTTGAGTTCGGTGAGCGTCTGCTCGACGGACTTCTTCGCCAGCCACGCGAGGTGGAGGATTTCAATCGCGGTGAAGCACTTGAGTTGCAAGCGCGCGTCGAGGGCCTTGAGCGCCTTGAGGAAGTCCACGTAGTAGCTGAATGGCAGCGAGGGGTGCAGCCCGCCGACGATGTGCAGCTCCGTGATGCCCAGCGCGAGCGCCTCGCGGGCCTTTTGCACCATCTGCTCAATGGTTAGCTCGAAACCGTCCTTGTCGCGCTTCTTGCGGGCGAAGGAGCAGAACTGGCAGGAGAGGATGCAGTAGTTCGAGTAGTTGAGGTAGCGGTTGAGGATGTAGCTGGCGCGGTTGCCGACCTTCCGCTGCCGCGCGAAGTCCGCGATGGCCCCGACAGCGTTGATGTCCTTGCTCTCGAAGAGGCGCAGGGCATCCGCGTCGGAAAGGCGCTCGCCGGCGACGACCTTGTCGTAAAGGTCGCGCAGGTCGCTGTGTTGAATGGCAAAAGTCATTCCCAAGGAGTTTCGCCGGAAAGTGACCGACTGCAAACCAAAGCGGAACTGCTCCCGCCCATGCCCCCGTCCACCTTGCGCTCTTGTCCTCCGCCAAGAATGCAGAATTAAATGCTAACAGCTACCAATGAACCCCATCGATATGATGCACGAGACGCTGGGGTTCAGGTTGGTATGCAACCGCAGTTTGTGTCTCGCCACACGTGACAGCAAGTTCGATCCCATCGAGAAACCGCCGACGGCTACTCAAAGCAAGTCTAGCCGCCACACATGCCTCCGCTAGACGTGAGGCGTCGTCTCCACACAAAGTGGAAACCAGAGCCTGTGAAGCTGGACCATGCTCCGCCGCGTCAACCTCCACATGCCGGCGCAGGTAATAGTGAAACATTGGGGCAGCATTCTCATTGATGGACAGTTTGTCCAAAAACCCACGAAACATCATAGGAATTACCTTCTCCCGACCGTAGCAAAAGGCTGCGGCAACAGTATGAAGGCGGCGTGTTCTAAGCTGGTAGAATGTATCGTTGACAAACTCGCGGGCGGGCGGCGGGACTTGCGCGCCAGCCAGTGCCAGCTGGACCCCCCGCCAATTGACCAACTCCAAGAACCGCTCAATGGCACCTGTGTCTGCGCCAACTTCCCGCATGGCGGCGATGTAAATTTCGAAGTGACTGGCGTGGCCGCCCAATCCGCACAATTGTGCGGGCAACTTGTCGCATTCCTCCGCCAACAGAATTTCGTTTATCAAGCGGACCAACTCCGGGTGTTTTTGGGGGCGCCATGGCCAATGAGCGGGGGCCAAACCCGCCTGAAGGGCTTTGACCAGCGACATGAAGTCCCACACAGCAAAAACGTGATGCTCCATGAAAATGCGCAGCGCGCCAATTGTCTGGACCTTGCCAAACAAAGGGTGCTCCGAGATTGCGGACAATTCGGCCTCTAAATCGCTAAGTGCGGTAGGCATTATGCTGGTCGGGTGGTTTGCGGGCATAGACGGCGAGGCTGCAATTGAGAGACAGTGAGTAACCGGCGATGCAGAATGGAGCGTAACGATGTGCGGTTGTTGACCATTCGAAGGGAGGGCTCAAATCACATGGAACGACACGCCCTCAGCGGCTTCCTTGCATGCCACCGCACCACGCGGGCTCGGCTCATCTGTAGAACGGGTTAACAACTCGGCCACCCGGTTTAGAAACAAATCCGCCTCAAACGGCTTGGGCAAGAAGCCCACAACACCCGAAGGTGACGCGACAAGGGCATCCCCTGGCACTCCGGAACCACTCATCAGAAGAAATCGGACCGATCGTCGGATAGCCTGTAATGCGCGCAGGGTTGAGATGCCATCCATGTAGGGCATTCGTGCATCACATATCACCAAGTCGTAGGGTGATGACGATTTGGTGAATGCTGCGATGGCTTCCGCCCCATCGGCTGTAGTGTCCACCACGTATCCTTGCTTTCGAAGCAACGTGGCGAGTGATTCGAGTATGAAGGGATCGTCGTCACAGATCAGCAGTGACTCGCCCCGCCCGCTAAACCCTGGTTTTGGCACTACCTGCTTGGCCATTTTACGGCATGGCAGAATGACCTTGGCCACGATTTCGCCGGGTGTGCCGCAGTCCATCTCCAAACCGAATCCCATATCCGAGAGCCGCGTTCTGAGCTCGCACAAAACCTCCCCAGGAATGCGCGCGGCGGAATACGACGTTGTGGCGGATTGACCCACCGCATGGAAGTTGCTCGACGCCTCCAAAGTGAGCTGGATGGCTGCCTGCGGCGCTGCGGCATCAGCAGAACGTGTCCAAATGCTTTCAGCTTTCAGCCTCAGCATTCCTTCCATTTCCATTGGCTCGGTCAACCAAATACACAGGGTGAGCAGGGCGCAAAGAAGCGCACGGGGATCGGCACATATCTCCGGCAGCTCCCCCGGCAAATCGGATTTGATCTGGATGGATTTGGGAAGACTGCTGGCAACTGCGCCCTTGAGGCTGCTCAGGAACGCGCGGGTTGCAAGAGGCACGGAACCAGAAGGGGAGGTGCTGGCGAGCATGTTCATCTGCCCCAACACCGCCCCGCTCCGGCGGACTGCTGACAACAACAGTCGAACAGATTGATCGCAGGAAAGCCCTGCGGTCTGGGATTCAAGCACGGCCACGGCGGCGAGGACAGACGTCATCGAGCCGTTCAACTCGTTAATGAACCCGGGCAGGATTGCTCCCAGGAACCAATTCTCAGGGACGGGCTCAGATCCCATCGGCACGCCTGCGGATTTGATCCGGCGCGCAATGGCCAGCACATGTTCCCGCTCATTGAACCAGCACTTAAGAAAACAAAGCTGCCGCCAGCCAACGCGCTGCAGAGCGATCGGGGTTTCCAGCCTTGAAGCATCCGCCGCGGCAAATCCGCGCCAAGCTGCCGCTGCCGAAGGCTGGAACTTGAGCCAATCTGCACCGGCTGGGCAAAGTTTGCGGGCTATCTCATTGGCGTGAAAGACCACACCGTTGCTGTCCAGCAGCCAGATTTCATCCGTGGCGCGCTCCAACACCTCGGCCATCCAGAGTCCCGAGCGGGCGTCCTCCGCCAAAACTCTCCATGCGCGGTGAAAAACCTCGGTCTCTCTGACCGTTGGCTTGTCCTTTGTGCTTGCCCACGCCGCGCCTCGAGAGAGTTGCCCGGTTTGTCTCACCGATGGCCCGGTCGGAGGGATCTGAGCGGGTTCTGGTTTCATGGGCTGGAACGCCGGCTCAGGGTGAAAAACTACTGGTGCTGGACGCTCAATGACTCAGCAGCGGCTGGTTTCACCAATGGAATCTCAAGCGTCACGGTGACGCCCTTGCCTAAATCGTTGTTTTTGACGGAGAAAGCACCGCCTGCCTGCCAAACTTGCAAGGCAATGGAGGACAACCCCAGCCCCATCCCCATTACTGAACCGGTAATTAATTTTTCCGCTTGAAAGTGTGGCAACCATACCTTGTTCAGGTGCTCTGGCGGGATGTGTGTGCCGGCATCCGAAAAGCGCAGGATGGCCGTGTCTTTGCCGCTGGATTCAATTCGGAGGGTGATCTGCGGTGGGCCGACCAGGCTAAACTTCCGGCTGTTCGTAGTAAGTTCGACAAGAATAGCCGTCAGACTGATTTCGGAAATCGCCAAAGCGCGCTGTAAAAGCCGGGCGTCCAAATCACAGACAGCCATCCGGATGCCAGCCAATGACCAAATTTCGCTGCAGAGCGCGTTGATGCCCTGCAGTGCAAAGACCCCGGTGCTGCCTGTGGTGCCGTTCAATTCGATGTAGTCCACCACCTTTTGACAATCAGCCAACAAGCGCCCGCAGGACAGCAGCGCAATTTGGAGGGCCTCCAGCTCAGCTTGGTCTAGTTTGCCTACCGCAGTGTCTTCCAGCATTTGCAAGCCTGCTTTCAGGCCCGTAAGTGGAGTGAATAGTTTGTGGGCAACGTGATAGTGAAAGTTCCAACGGAGCGTTTGCGCATGGGCCTCGGCTGTGCTGTCCAGCAACCGCACCAATATGGATGTGCGGTTTTGGTCATGCTGCACGTGGGTGCGCATGACGAGTGTCTTGCCTGGCCGGGCCGTGGTGGCTGGCAGCATCAGATGCAGACCTTGGCTGCTTTTTGCCAATGGTTCGGACAGCCACGCATCCCACAAGCCACGCGGCTCCGCGTTATAGTCACAGACGACCGTTTGAAAATTGACCAGCTCACCGATGCCAATGGGCTGGCTCAGGCTGAAGAGGGCAGCCGCCTGATGATTCGCATATTGAATGGCGAGCTGCTCATCGAGAATCAGAAACGCCTCTGTCGCGTTATCCAGCAACCACTGCGTGCGCAGGCGCTCATTCTGCAATCGTCGGTATCGGTTGACCTGCAGGAGGTTTCTAAGTCTTAAACTCATCTCCAACTCGTCGAACGGCTTGGTGAGAAAATCATCGGCTCCCTCCATTATGCACTTAAGGCGCGTATCCTGACCACTCAAGGCCGTAAGAATGATGATGGGAATGTCGTTGAGGAGCGGATGCGCTCGCAGGTTGGAACAGACTGTAAGTCCATCCATGCCCGGCATCATCACATCAAGCAGAATCAGGTCCGGGGAGCATTCCAACGCCCGGGTCATTCCTTCTTGACCATTGTAGGCTGAATGAAGCTCATATCTGTTTGCGGTGAGGTTATGCAAGCGCTCGTGGGCCAGGCGATCATCATCTACGAGCAGAATCTTGGGCTTGGTATCGTTCATCATGGCTTTATTGTGCGTTTGGGAACCAATTTTTCGAGGGCGGCGGCGAGTTCGCGCAGTTTCAGAGGCTTTGGGAAGTAGTCATCCACTCCGGCCGCCAGACAACGTGCTTTGTCTTCAGGCATGGCCAAGGCGGTGACCGCCAAGACCGGGATTGCGGAGGTCAAAGGAACTGATTTCAGCCGACGGATGGTTTCCCAGCCATCCATTTTCGGCATCTGGATGTCCATGAGGATGGCGTCCGGGCACTCTTTGGAAGCAAATGCTAGGGCGTCCGCTCCGCTTTCCGCATGAATTACGCGGTAGCCTACTGCGAGCAGGAAGGTCTTTAGCATTTCAGCGTTGGGCAAGTTGTCCTCCACCAAGAGCAGGAGCGGGTTGCGGTCCCGCCGGATGGGCACGGGTCTGATAGCCTCATGAGACGTGTCTTCCAGAGTGGAAATCGCAAAAACATCAGGAAACATCGGGTTCAGCTTCAGATCGGGCAAAACCACTGTAAATCGGGAGCCAAAACCTGACCTGCTCTCCAATTTCACCTCGCCGCCCAGCAACTGGCTCAGCCGTTGCACGAGGGCCAACCCCAACCCCGTGCCCTCGTAGCGGCGGGCCAAACCGGTATCCAACTGCACAAACGGGTGGAAGAGCCGTTCCTGCTCGTCTGGGGGAATCCCAATGCCTTCATCCCATACTGTGATGAGGATTTGAGCGGGTGTTTCTGTGCGTTGCACTTCCAGTCCCACGGCACGTCCCTCAGGGGTGAACTTGACCGCGTTGTCCAACAGATTGACCAGAATCTGCTTGAGCCGGCGTTCATCCGTGCTGAGCAGGGGCAGATTTTCAGGAATTTTAAAGATCAGCCGCAGTTGCTTGTTGGCGGCAGCTTCCCGGATCATGACGCGGACGCTTTCAACCATTTTGGCCAGGTCAAAGACGTGCTTTTTCAGCTCGATCTTGCCGGCCTCAATCTTGGCGAGATCCAAAACGTCGTTGATGAGGTCAAGCAGGTGTCTGGCACTGCTTGTAATCGTCTCCACCGGGCGGTGTTGATGTGGTGCCAGTTCGCCATAAACCTGCATCTGGAGGGATTCAGCCATGCCGATAATGGAATTTAATGGGGTCCGCAGCTCGTGGCTCATGTTGGCGAACACCTCATCCTTGAAGCGCGCGGCTTGTTGCAACGCGGCGTTCGCCAACTGCAGCGACTCCAAGGCGTTTAAGCGTTCAGAATTATCCATGCAAACACAGATAATCCGCCCCTCGGGTAGAATGGTCAGCGACACCACCTGGGGGATGTCCGTTCCGTCTTTCTTCATGCCGGTGGGAAAGCCATGCCAATAGCCATCCTGCGCGAGCTTTGGAAACACATTCCTCTCGAACTCCTGAGCAACCTGCGGCCGGTAGAGAGTCTGCCAAGTTTTCCCCAACAATTCGCTAGGGCTCGCATACCCAAACAGGTGTGCATGGGCCGGATTCATGTAAAGGTAGCGGCCATCCGTGTCTACGATGGCAATCCCTTCCATAGCGGCATCAATGGCGGCCCCCAAAATACGCATTTGGAGCAAGTCGAGGTGGCGTTTGACGCCAAGGCAGAGCGAGGCGCAAATGGCCTGAAATTGCGCGTCATTCCACGTAAGGCATTTGTCCGCTGCGCAAACGACAAGATACCCGACTGAAAAACCATCTGAACAAAGAGCATAGCACCGCCTGTCGGGATATTGTGCAGCCGGCGCCCAGTCCTGGACCAATTCGGCCAATACCCCGGGGGCATCTTTCGCATGGATTCTTTCAGGCAGGTCCGCAACTCCCGCCGTAGCAGCGCCGGCCTCGAAGATGAGGTATTGCACTTCGGGCTTGAAGCGATACAGGCCCGCCACTGTTCCGGGTTGGGCTACTTGGATTGACTGCAAAGTGGCGGTGAAAATCTCCCTGAAGGTTCCCGGCTGGCTCATGGCCATCGCGAGCTGTGCCAAAAACGATCTGAACCGGACTTCGGATTTCAGAGTCTCTTCGGCGGATTTTTGGGCGGAAATGTCCCGAACAAACGCGTTAAAGTGCACGTTTGAACCGGCCCGGATCACCGAGATGGATAATTCAACCGGCAGCCGCGAGCCGTCCTTCCGCACCGCGATCGATTCAACCCTTCGTCGCTGAAGTATTCCTGATTCCCCGGTTGCGAGAAATCTTGCCAAGCCACGCCGGTGCGCCTCGTGGTGCTCTGAAGGAATGAACAACTCTGTCAGAGGCCGCCCCATGGCCTCCGCCTTGCACCAGCCAAACAGCCGCATCGCCTCTGGATTCCATTCGATTACGCGACCTTGGGAGTCAAGGCAGATGATGCCGTCCTGAGCTGAGTTTATGATGTGTCGCAACCGCAACTCCGATTCCAGCAACTTGGCTTCAGTGACACGCTGCGGCGTGACCTCCTCGAATTCCCATAAGTGCCCCCACCTCCACCTGGGAGCGT
>Ga0255094_1000847_pt1 | contig 14847 bp, 13 predicted proteins | sample Colum_Law_RepB_8_2_FD_188434 | JGI IMG/M metagenome (GOLD analysis project Ga0255094, IMG submission 188434) | Freshwater microbial communities from Columbia River, Oregon, United States - Colum_Law_RepB_8d | ecosystem: Environmental > Aquatic > Freshwater > River | place: USA: Oregon...
TTGCCCAACCCTTGGCTTAATGTTTCTTTTAACTGCAATGTTGAAACCTCTGCTGTTTGAAACAGCACTTCGCCCTTCAACCCGAAGTTATCAGGCTGAACCACCAAAATCTGCGATTCCTTTTCAACTCCATTCACCAACTCTAATTCTTTTTGATCCCTGACTTTCACATAAATAAACTTGCCTAGAAACTCACTCGACCAAGCAATAGCGGATATCTTTTTTTCAAGTTCCAAGGCATCACCGTTTGCAGCCGGATTAAAAATTACAAGTGGTTGTTTGTCACACCCAGCAACATTTAAAGCCAAACGCAAATCAGCAACATACGGAACAGCAGAAATCTTTTCGACCTCTGCCGCAACACCAGGGTACTGCAACGTAACTTCAGCCATGTTTTTAGCCATGTTTTTAGGATTCCCATAAACTTGATTGGTGCCTCGGGAAGCACGAGAAAGCCGCTGCTTGGCATCGGGCGAGAGTATACAGAAAACGGTATTTTCCACATCGCCATTGCGGCCCACATTGAAGGTTTTTAAAAACGCAGCTTCCTCCTTGTTTTCGTAGCTAAGAAGGCGGATACAGACAAATTTTCTAGAAGCAGCAATTACATCGGGATCAGACAAGAAACTCTTGTCCATCTCGGATTTCCCTGGTCACCAAGTGCCAGAAACACCAGCACAATGAGGCGCAGCGGAAAGAAGCAAAATGGGTAGGCCGGTTCTTTGGGCTTCTTTCAAGCCTCCATCCAGAGAAGCATACCATTGGATTTGAGCAGGCTTTTGCAGTTTGGAATCCATATTAGGCCTAGGCTGGGAACTCTTTTTATCGGGGGCCGCACCATCCTTACCTTTATCACTGCCGTCTTTACCCTTGCCATCTTTGCCTTTGCCTTCTTTACCATCCATTTTGCCAAGGCCTTTAGATGATTCTGCTTTTTTGACTTGGCCGGCGGTGAGAATCTTGGTGAGCTTAGCTTTGACTTCTTTTTCAAGGTCAGCAATTTGTTTTAATTGATCTTCTGAAAGTTCAAGAGTGTCTGCAATGTGAGGAGGCAAAACCTTGCCAATCTCGAATCCCATGGGTGGACCTTTTTTATCACCACCAGGGCCTTTTTTAAAATCTTTGCCGGCGTCTTTTCCGGGCCCGCCCTTGCCATCCTGAGGTTGGGACCAAACACTTAATCCCATGAAACAAATCAATCCAAGGGTAGCGATCCCAGCAAGGTATTTCTGCATGACAGGCCTCTAAAATTTACGAAATAATCAAATTGTAGATAGCATTATAATCTAAGTAAGGTTAAGAGAGCATTAAGATGGGGATAAATTCTAGGATATTCAAAAAAATGCCCCTGACTGGATTCGAACCAGTGACCGACGGATTAGAAATCCGTTGCTCTATCCAACTGAGCTACAAGGGCATTAAAAAATCATTATATTCAATATACGGCAGTTGCCCAAGGTGTTCCTTTAGATCATTTTAAGATTCTCTTTACCGTCCCAATGCCAAGTAAGGGATTGGATATTCTGAGTAGCCAAAAAAGCCGCAGCCCCCATGAATCCCATGCCCGGTTCAAGATGTAAAACAGTCCAACGACCAGCTTCGTTGGGGCAGCCATCAACTAATCGAATTCTAGGGGTTTCATTGCGCCCCAATGAGACCTCAACGCGATCTAGCCCAAACCCTAGTCCATGACCATTAGCCTTTAAAAATGCTTCTTTTCGAGTCCAAGCCTGAAAGAAGATGGATTGCATCTCCGGGCCTGGTTGTTGGGAAAGGGTATGGGATTCCCAAGGGGAAAAGAATCGTTCAGCAAGAAATAAGCTATTCTCGATCAACCTGACTTTTTCGACATCTACGCCAATTTCAACAGAATTCGAAAAGGCGATCAATCCTAGTCCATGAGAATGAGAAAGATTAAAAAAAAGTCCCTGCTGGCTTGCAAGAATGGGCTTACCCATGCCTGTACTTGCAAAAATGATGGCTTGGGGCTCGCAACCCAAATACCCAGCAAGAAAAATTCGAAGCACTGCCCTGCCAACAATCGCCTGCTCGCGAACTTCGAGCGAACGCATACGCATGGCACGATTTATTTCGTCTTTATGCAATAGCTTTGATAATAATTCGACTTCTTTAGAAGGTCTGGAGGTATGAAAAGACCAAATATGAACAGTGCCCGGCTCAAGGGGTGTCAAACTATTGCTGATAGGCCAAGTAGGCTTAACGGGATTAGGCAAAGTAAGCCCCTTTTAAATCATTCAGCTTTTGCTCGAACAACCCTGCGTGCGCCAACCCGAACGATTAGTTCGCCCTCAATAGTGATGACCTGATTTGGATCAGTAATTTTAGTTTTATCAGGGCCAATAGTAACGCCACCGCCTTGGATTAATCTTCGTGCATCATTATTGCTTTTGGCAAAATCAAGGAATACAAGCAACTTGGTTACGGTGCACCCTGCAAGCTGTGTAGCATTCAAAACAACCACTGGGATATCGGTAGGGTCTTGCCGTTGCGAAAAGCGTTTAACCCATTCCTCAGCAGCTTCGTTGGCAACACTATCGCCATGATAAAAGCCAACAATATTCTTGCCCAGAGTTTTCTTGGCTTCAAGCGGATGGGTTTTGGAAGCATCAAGAAGATCGTTAATTTGAAGAGAAGAAAGGTTGGTAAGCAGTGCAAACCATTCCTTCATAAGCTCATCAGGGATGCTCATGATCTTGGCAAATTGATCGTAGGAAGAATCACCCACGCCAACATAGTTACCAAGGCTTTTGCCCATACGTTTGATGCCATCCAAACCGCGAAGGATGGGAAGAGTGATACAAACTTGTGGCTCTTGCCCCGCATTTTTTTGAAGATCACGTGCAGCCATGAGGCTAAAAAGTTGTTCGCTGCCCCCGAGTTCAACATCGGCCCGAACCTCGACACTATCGTGGCCTTGCATGAGGGGGTAAAGGCATTCATGAAGATAAATAGGGGTGCCTGCTTTATAGCGCTTGGTGAAGTCATCCCGCTCAAGCATTCGTTGAATCGTGGTAGTGCCCGCAAGAGAAAGAACATCTAGGAACCGATATTTCGAAAACCATTCGCCATTATAACGAACTTCAGTTTTGGAAAGATCAATGACCTTCCCAACTTGTACTAGATAATCGAGAGCATTTTTAGCAACCTGCTCTTCGGTTAGCCGTTGCCTAGCCTGATCTCTACCACTGGGGTCGCCAACCAGTGCAGTGTAATTTCCAATGATAAGCACAGCTTGGTGTCCGAGATCTTGGAAGAGTTTTAATTTTCGAAGCGGAACAGTATGGCCGAGGTGAACATCAATTCCAGTGGGATCAATGCCATACTTAACACGAAGAGGCTTATTGAGTGAGATAGAGCGGTCGAGTTTGCGTAGGAATTCATCGGCAGGAGTAATTTGGTCGGTGCCGTTTTTGATCAATTCAAGTTGTTGTGCAGAGGATTTCAAAAAGGCCTCTTAAGTTAAATAGACAAGGATTCAGGAAATAAACTCGAAGGCATTTTCATGATGGGCTAAATCAGGAGTTGATGAGTTTTTTTTCCAAGCGACTGCAATGACATCAAACCTGAAAGAATTACCCTGAAGCTTAAAAGACCTAATAAAAGCCGCTGCTGCTCTCGAAAGCTTGATTTGCTTATCCCGACCAACCGACTCTGCAGCAATGACAGTATGATCGCAAGATTTGGATCGAACTTCAACAAAAACTACGGTATCTTTAAAACGGGCAACAATATCGAGTTCGCCTAACTTGCAACTCCAGTTTCTTGCCAGGATAATGTATCCCTTAGAAACAAGAACCTTGGCAGCAATACCCTCGGACTTATTACCGAGCCATTTCCGCCAAGGTAACATCCATTCTAGAAATCGCATGGGCATGCGAACTACCATGAACGAGAATTACTTGGTTTTAGCTTTAGGAACATGGGGCTTGCGTTCTTTAAGGCGGGTAGCCTTACCAACCCTATCGCGCATGTAGTAAAGTTTCGCTCTGCGAACCTTGCCAGTTTTCTTAACTTCAACCTTGGCAACCCGTGGTGAAACTACAGGGAAAGTTCGTTCAACACCTTCGCCTTGAACGATTCTGCGAACGGTGAACATTTCACCCATGCCATAGCCTCGCTGGCTGATGACAAGACCGCTGAAAACTTGGATGCGTTCTTTTTGACCTTCCAAAATTCGGAAGTGAACATCAACGGTATCACCGACTTCAAAAGCTGGCATAGATCGTTTGAAATCTGATTTTTCAGAAAGATCTGCGACATGCTTTTTTGCCATGTCTTCGACGATCTGGAGGAGGCGGTTTTTCATGATAAAATTCCTTCGCAAACAAAGTTTTATTGAACCAAACCCTGACTTCGTAACCTAGACTGTTCAGCGCGCCAAGAAGCAATTGCGGCATGGTTGCCACCCAACAAAACTTCTGGCACTTCAGCGCCCCTGAAAACCCGAGGGCGGGTATACTGGGGGTATTCGACTACACCTGGATCGTTATGAGTTTCTTCGGTAAGGCTATCAGGATCACCCAAAACGCCAGGCACCAAACGAATCACACTATCGATCAAAACCATTGCGGGGACTTCACCGCCATTGCATATGAAGTCGCCTATCGAAATTTCGCGAGGCTTCAGGCCAATCCTGATTCTTTCATCGAAACCTTCGTATCTGCCACATAACAGCAAAATCCTGCTATGCCCAGAAAGCTCTTCCACAAGTTTTTGGTTAAGCTTTTCTCCAGCAGGAGTAAGCATCACCAATAAACCAGAATCATCAACGACCTTCGAGCGCACCTCTTCGACACAATCAAAAATCGGCTCGGGCATCATGACCATTCCGGGTCCGCCACCAAAAGGCCTGTCATCCACTTTTGAATGTTTGCCCTTGGCCCAATCTCTAATATTCCAAAGGTTGATGGAAACCTTTTCCGTCTGGATCGCCAATTTCAAAAGGCTCTGAGACAGATATCCTTGAAATAAATCAGGAAACAAGGTCAGCACATCAAACCGCATGGTTATTAGGAACCAGAACTTGCTGCTGCCTCAGCCTTCTCGAATTTTTCCATGTACTTTTCGAGAAAGATTGCAACATGATCAGAAGGCTGTGCGCCAACGCTAAGCCAATACTTAATTCTTGTAGCTTTAAGGATAACCCGGGATTCCTTGATTTTAACGGAAGGATCGTAGGTGCCTAAAATTTCCAGAACATCGCCATCGCGTGCTCTGCGTTTATCAATGGCAACAATGCGGTAAAAATGCCTGCCATGTCTGCCAAACTGTTTCATTCTAATGCTAACTGCCATGCTTCTTCCTTTCCAAAGGTATGCCAATTTTTTATTTTATGAAAGATTGAGGCAGAAACCCACTACCTTTCTTCATTCATTTTAAGAAACTAGCGTTTTTTATTATTTTTTCTCTCTTTGGCGCGTTCCTTAGGTGTTTTTCTATGACCTGTATCGCCCTTTGTCTTAAGTTTTGCGCCGGGCTGAAAAGCACCCATCTTACCCATCCCCGAAACCATCTTAATTCTTTCCCAAACACTCATCTTCGACATGGCCCGCATTAAGTTGCGAACTTGCTCGAATTGATTCAGAAACTGTTTCACGTCATGGGGTTGCGTCCCGCTACCCGCAGCAACTCTACGCCTTCGATTTTGGTCTAATACATCCGGATTGGCCCGTTCTTCCCGGGTCATGGAATCCAACATTCCTTTGATTCTTCGGAACGCAGCTTCAGGGTCTTCCCCCGCGGGAACCATATCTGACATACCTGGCATGGAACCGATCAGGTCCTTCATCGACCCCATTTTGGCAATTTGTTCAAATTGTTTTCTAAAATCGTTTAGATTGAAGTCGCCTTCGCGCAATTTCTTCTGTTGCTCTTCCAATTCTTCCTTGGAAATATCCGACTGGACTTTGCTGACTTTTTCAACCAAAGACATGATATCGCCTTGGCCCAAGATCCGCTGCGCCATACCTTCAGGCCGAAACTCTTCCAACTTATCAAGCTTTTCACCAACCCCGATAAACTTGATCGGGACCTTGGTGACCTCCTTGATGGATAAGGCTGCGCCGCCGCGGGCATCGCCATCCAGTTTGGTAAGGATCACGCCATTTAATTCTAAAGCCTCGTTGAATGCTGCTGCACTATTGACTGCATCTTGACCAGTCATGGCATCGCATACAAGATAAACTTGATCTGGTTTAGCGAGTTTATCAATCTGCTTAAGTTCATCCATGGGCATTTCAGCGATATGCAAACGGCCTGCAGTATCGAGAATTACCGTATCAATAAGGGTTCGCTTGGCGTAGGCGATTGCATTAACGCAAACTTCGACAGGAGTAGGAACAGGCTTGCCTGGTTCTGCAACTTCGGAATAAACAGGAACCTGAATCTGCTCTCCTAAAACGCGTAATTGCTCGACAGCGGCAGGCCTTTGCAAATCTGCTGCAACCAATAAAGGCTTGCGCCCTTTGCCTTTAAGTGTCAGCGCTAGTTTGCCTGCGGTAGTGGTTTTCCCCTGCCCTTGAAGGCCACAAAGCATGATAATCGTGGGCCGATCCTTGGCAAAAGGAATAGCGGTATCCACAGGACCCATCAGCAAAACAAGTTCATCGTAAACGAATTTTACAATTTGCTCGCTAGGGTCTAAACTTCGAAGAACTTCTTGGCCGATTGATTTTTCGGTGATGCGATTAATAAAGTTTTCGGCAGCGGTAAAGTTCACATCGGCATCGAGAAGAACGATGCGAATAGCTTCCATGGCCTCGCGGATGTTCGCCTCAGAAAGACGCCCTTTTCCACGCAGGGTTTTTAAAGCTGCGGCCAACCCTTTTCGTAAACCATCAAACATAGCAGTCCCAATAAAAATCGAATGCGCCTAAATTGCGCTAGAACACTATCTTTTATTATAAAAGAATGCACTGCAGGTGCAACCTATCGTTTGAAAACTCGCCCTTAATAAATATTATCCTTACGTTTCAATCTAGATTGATTGTATCAATTATTATGCATACATGAACAAAAGTACATATGATAATCGTCGCATTATTTTTTTAAATCATTGACAGAACAAGCTCCAAAAGTTTATCTTATATCCTTGGCCTCTTCTCTGTTCCGGCCCCGCTAACGCAGTCAAATGTATTAGCGGGGTTTTTTTATTCCCCTTATTTACCTCCAAAGCTTTCTAACTTAAACTACATTGCGTCTTTATCCTCAATCACACGCACCACTCATAATGACAAACCTGCACCGAATTTTAGAACCCGAAGTGATGGACACCCTCGAGGAAGCCTTCGAATACGACTCCATGGATCACAGCCAAGTGAACGAAGTCTTTTGCAACGATTTTTTTGCTGCAAGGAATCTAACCGATGGCGTTCAGATTCTTGATGTTGGCACAGGCACCGCCCAAATCCCCATAGCAATGTGCAAACGCAACAGTGGCCTAAAGATTACCGCAATCGACCTCGCAGAATCAATGCTGACACTAGGAAATAAAAATATTCAAACTGCACTATTAGAAGATTGCATCACCCTAGTTCAAGTTGATTCAAAAAAAATGCACTACTCTGATGAATCTTTTGACCAAGTTATTTCCAACAGCATCATCCATCACATTCCAAATCCTGTTGAATGCTTTAAGGAAATGATCCGGGTCACAAAAAAAGACGGGTTATTATTTATCCGTGATTTACTTCGCCCCGATTCTATTGCTGAACTTCAAAACATAGTCAATCTGCATGCAGGCGATGCCACGCCTAAACAAAAACAACTGTTTACAGATTCGCTTCACGCTTCGTTATCTCTCACCGAAGTTCGTGAAATGGTAAAACTATTTGGCTTTGAGGCCTTCACCGTAATTCAGTCTTCCAACAGGCACTGGACCTTTACCGCCAGGAAATCTTGAAAGGCTTGAAATGAATACTCTGATACAAATAGGCCACGGGATAATGTTTACCTTGGAAGCAGTTTATCAACTTCCGTTTGCGATCAAAACTCCGCAGGAATTAATTCGCCAAACTTACAAAACCTTGATTGGCGCCCTTCCCTTGGCGATTATTGCAGGGCTGGCAATCGGGGTCGTAGTTTGGATTCATTTGCGCGATGCATTGGTAAATGTCGCAGGTCCATCTGCAATGACATACCTGCCCCAAGCCTTGGCACTGGCAGTGGTAGTTGAATTTGCGCCATTATGTTCGGCACTGATTCTTGCAGGAAGATCGGGCTCAAGCCTTGCTGCGGAAATTGGCTCAATGAAACAAACAGAACAAATTGACGCACTTACGCTTTTGGGAATAAGGCCGATGCAGGCGTTGATAGCCCCCAGAATTTTAGCATGCGTTATCTCACTTCCAATCCTTACAGTATTCACCGCATACTTGGCGATTTACTCAGGATTTCTAACGGAATCCCTTACCGGCTCGATGAGTTTTTCTCAATATCAAAACGAAGTGCTAAGAGTGCTAACCTTACGAGAATCACTGCCCGCCTTGGGGAAAACCTTCGTTTTCGGACTCGCAATTGGAATCTCGGGTTGCTACTACGGCATGGAAACCGAAGGCGGAACCGAAGGGGTTGGCAAAGCTGCAACCCAAGGCGTTGTCAGCTCCATCATTTCGGTTCTTATTCTGAATGTGTTTCTCGTCAAAACCATCCAGTTCTTTTTTAACTAGTGATTTCCAACAATCACAAAGTCCAACCTTTTCGATATTCCCTGAATAAGAATTTATCTGCGTCTTTGTTCCCAGTAGTGCCTTTGGCATCGTCCCAACTTATTTTCGCACCACTACGAAGCGAGACATTACCCAGCAAAACAGTTTCTGCAAGCGCACCACTGTAATCAAAATTACAAGTGGTCACTTTCTTATTTTTTATGGCATCAACCCATTCCTGATGATGGCCTATTGAATTAGGAATGGTGGCAGGTGGCGCGGTAAATCCCTTAAACTTATCTTCGGGCATAAGTTTATACTTCGAGTAATCTGCGATCAACTGGCCTTTGGTTCCTTCGAAAAGAATTCCTGAAGCAAAACCATGGTAAGGTACTACATGATCCCAACCCGGCCCTTTTACGCCATTATACCAAGTAAGATGCACTGCAGGCTTTTTACCCCTCATAGGATAGTTATAATCCGCTTTAACAAGATCTGGAACAGTTTGATCGCCTGTTTGAATCCTTTTCGAAATTGCCTCAACGGTTAGGGGCTTTCGCAAATCAAGAGACCAATGCACAAGATCCATGTAATGGCATGCCATGTCTGCAAACACTCCGCCACCAAACTCCCAGAAATATCTCCAGTTGAAGTGCGTAAAGGCAGGATCATAAGGCCGATGGGCAACGGGCCCAAGCCAAAGATCGTAATCAAAACCGGCAGGCACTGTTACTGGGGTCTTGGAAAGGGTTCGAATATTCGGAAGAGAATTGACCCATACCTGAACTCTACTAATTTCACCCAATACGCCTGCTTGTATAATTTCAACAACTCTGCGGTAATTATTCCCCGCATGAATTTGCGTTCCCATTTGGGTGACTAGCCCTTTTTCGTTTGCGGTTTTCACCATCTTTCGAACCTCTAGCACCGAATGGGCCAAAGGTTTTTCGCAATAAACAGGTCTGCCAGATTGCATAACTGCAATGGCTTGCACGGCATGCACATGGTCTGGAGTGCTAACCACGATAGCGTCAAGTTCCTTGAGGTCGATTAATTTCCGATAGTCTTGGAAAAACTTAGCCTTAGGATGAGCGCTTCTTGCCTTGGCGGCGTTGTTTTCATCTACATCGCAAAGGGCAACGATATTTTCACTTAAAACCCCCGCCAGATTCGATGCCCCTTTCCCAGATAACCCGATCAATCCGATGTTAAGCTTTGGCTTATTTTCTTGGGCTCTGATGATTCCCGGAGCAACCATCAAGCCTGCTGCAAGTGTAGAACTTTTCTTAATAAAACTGCGGCGCTGTTCTCGGATATTCATTATTAACTCCTGCAAATCATCAGGAAAGAAGGCGGGTAACAAACACTCATTTGTCTACATTCGCACAGATTTCCGATCCAGTCAACCGGGTAATTGGAACCAAAATTTGGTAAATGTATCCCAATAACACCCAGAAAGCTTGCATGAATCAAGTTTTAACCCTATTATAACCTCTAACTATGAATCGAAAATTACTACTTCTTGAGCTTCTCCTTATTCTTCCCTTCAAGGGATGAACCGGGGATTTTTCTCGAAATTGATTACAACCTAAACGAGAATGATAACCCCGGAGCCAAAAGGTTCCGGTTTTTTTTTGTCGGGAGTTTTTTATGAGCCAGGATAAGATCATCATTTTTGACACCACTCTTCGCGATGGCGAGCAATCACCAGGCGCTAGCATGAACCTCGCTGAGAAACTTGAAGTGGGAATGGCTCTTCGCGACCTAGGCGTCGATGTAATCGAAGCTGGGTTCCCGATTGCATCTCCTGGGGATTTCGAATCCGTCCGGGAAATCGCCAGGCAGATTCATGGCCCGATTATCTGCGGCCTCGCCCGTTGCAATAACCCTGATATCGATCGCGCTTGGGAAGCCCTCAAAGACAACCCCAAACCTCGCATCCATGTTTTCCTTGCAACCAGTGCCATTCATCGCGAATTCAAACTACGCATGGCCAAAGAAGAAATCGTACGCAGGGCTGTCGATGGTATTAAAAGAGCTAAAAGCTACTTGAATGATGTAGAATTTAGCCCCGAAGACGCTGCTCGTACCGAACTCGATTTCCTTACGGAAGTGGTTGAAAAAGCAATCGAGGCCGGCGCTACAACGATTAATATTCCCGATACCGTGGGCTATGCCATGCCCGAACAATACGCCAAGGTGATAGCTCACCTGAAAAAAAATGTCCGGGGGATTGAAAAAGCTATTCTGAGCGTGCATTGCCATGATGATCTTGGCCTTGCCGTTGCGAATAGCCTTGCGGCAGTTTTAGAAGGTGCCCGACAAATCGAATGCACCATCAATGGCATCGGTGAACGAGCTGGAAACTGCGCACTTGAAGAAGTTGTGATGGCTATTAAAACCCGTCAGGACTACTTCAAGCTGGAAACCAACATCAACACCAAAAAAATATTCTCCACCAGTAAGCTTGTCTCCCATGTCACGGGAATTCAAGTACAACGCAACAAAGCAATCGTTGGACAAAACGCATTCGCCCATGAGGCAGGCATTCATCAAGATGGCATGCTCAAAGAAAGATCCACCTACGAAATCATGAACCCAGTTGATATCGGCTTGGCTCAAACCGATCTGGTACTTGGCAAACATAGTGGCAGGCACGCCTTAAAGCAAAGAGTACAAGAGTTGGGCTATCACCTTGATGAAGCTCAGTTCCAAAGGCTCTTCGACGATTTCAAAATTCTCGCTGACCGTAAAAAAGTCATCTATGATGCAGATATCGAAGCACTTGCCGAAGCGAAAATTCATTCCGATCCTACCATTTGGACTTTGGAAGCCGTTACTTGCAATGCGGGCACTGGAACCATTCCTTCCGCTGTTGTTGCCCTTTGGCATAAAGATGGCCATATTGTTCGAGATGCTTGCATTGGGGACGGCCCTGTGGACGCAGTTTTCAAAGTTATTTCAAAACTTACAGGTGTGAATGTTACCCTGAAAGATTATCGCCTGAGAAATGTCACCGTCGGGGAAGATGCCCAAGGCGAAGCTCAAATCGAAGCATTATTTGAAGGCAAGGTACTTAATGGCAGGGCTGTCAGTACCGATGTTATTGAAGCCAGTGCTGTTGCATTTCTTCAGGTAATCAATCGGGTACTGATGAGGCAGGCGCATGGCGACCGCATCAAACCAACCGAAAATCTCCCCCAGTAAAAAATTACTGCAGTGGGACCAGCTTTAAACTGAAAGGTACTTCAACAGCGATTGGAGTTCCTCCTTCGTATACGATTTTAAAAGGCGCATTCGAGATTGCGGGATAGGTGACATTTATACTTCGCTTGGTGCCACCTGGGCCAACCTGCATGCTGGTGGAAGAAGAATTGGGGGTCAAAGCTTTGCCCTCTGCATCAAGGATTTTAAACCCGCCCAAATTTGCAGGGCCTGCACCGCCAACCATATTAAATTGACCATTCTGAATAATAATATTGTTCTGCACCCCAATGTTTCCAAATTGGATCCGATTATTTTGAGCATTTGCAGCAACCGCATCCGCCGGGATATCATATTCAATGCGCAGAGAGTGAAAGCCTTTAGCATCTTTTCTGCACTCGTTAATTTTAATCCATGCACCTGATTTTCCTTCGATCTTTTTTCCCACTTCCTTCTCGATATTCGTTATTTCAAGGATAGGTTTTGAATCGTCCAACACTTGCAAAATAAGCTTTCCTTCAAGCATCTGAATGCTCTTGGAATCTTTTTGTGCCTTAAGAAAATGAATCGGCACTTTAGAATCAACCGCACCTGCTTTTCCTTCTTGACCTAGTGCTTGAATAGGCCTTGCTATAATCCTACCTGGCATAGGCGGGGCAAGTATATCATTGCGCGAAATATTGGTATCTTGCTCTAATATCTGACCAGATTCATCAACTGCTTTTGTGACTTTTACTCCTGTGATTTCCTGCAATTTAAACCGGGGTTCGGGAGTAACTTCCAACCCAATAAGGTTATGCTTGTCATCAGGTTTTCCAAATACTGTTTCAGGAGTTTTCAACAAGCGAATCCTGTAAGCAGACCGGTTATCTGTTGGTAATAGATCGAATTTTCCTTCTTTAAGAATGATCACATTTTCTTTGCCCCTTCCGGCAGGTGCTTGGTCCATCCCAATTGCAATCTGCCCAAAGACTTGCCCAAGCCCAATTCCTGGAGGCAATAAAGGTTGGGGCAAAACTGCGGGGGGAGGGGCAGTGGGCTGGGCTTTTTCCTGAGGTACAAATAAAACCCGGATAGCTTGTGGCCCCCCATCATTTTTTACGCCCTTCTTTGGCTCTTCAACTTCTTTTGGGGGCACTGGTGGAGGCACCAGTTTTGGTACGGCTCTTGGAAATACATTCGGCTTAGGAAATTCAACCCTAATAGGATTCCCCGCTACCCCTTGCAGGCCTGCTACTTCTACCAAATTTGCCTTCATTGATATTGTTTCAAGCGCCTCCCAAAAAGGAACTCCCTTCAATTCTACGCTGATCTTTTTTGTTTCCAACGCACGGCTCTTATCTTCCAAAATAATTCGATACCCCGATTGCTTCACCAAATCTGCTATCACTTCTGTAACGGGGGCATCCAAATGCTTCATGGTAATTTTCTTTGGATCAATCAGCTTTTTGTTATCCGATTCCAGCTCAATTTTCTTGATCAGAGACTCAACTCTTCGCCTGATTTCAGGGTCTTCACTTTTTCTTTCCTTGCGTAATTGCTCTAACGCTGGTTCGCCTGCTAATCCCAAATCTTTTTCTGCTTTTTCACGAACTTCAAACGAGGAATCCCCTAATGATTTAATCATTTCGGAAATCGCTGGCTGAGTGATCTGAATTGAACTGGCTTGATTATTTACAACTACAAAAAACAGGCCCACCAAAATCATGTATCGCTTAAACATGGCTTCACCCCGCAACAGAAAATTAACATACTAATTATGATCGCATAAAACCAAACATGCGTCCATATTTTGCATCTTGATTACTTTGCTCTATCTAAAGGCAATAAAAAAACCCCCAGGGATTAGCTGGGGGTCTTTGGTTTAAATTCCAATTAAGCAAGCAATTTATCCACAACGGTTCCTTCGCGGAACAACTGGATTGGCCTGCCTGTTGAGGAATTAAGCTCGGTCTTGGGATCGATTCCAAGGTTAGCAAAAATCGTCGATGAAACATCATCAGGAAGGCAAGGGTCGGTTGCAGCAGCCATGCCTTGGCCATCGGTGGTTCCATGAGCATAACCACGCTTGAATCCGCCACCTGCAAGAACCACAGCCATAGATCTGGCCCAGTGATCACGGCCAACATTTTTGTTAACCTTAGGGGTACGGCCGAATTCGCCCGCACAATAAACCATGGTTCGGTCCAGCATTCCACGATCAGAAAGATCGGAAATAAGCGCCGAGAGGGTGTTATCTAAGGTAGGTTGCAACTTCTTCGAATGCGATTCGAAGGTTTTATTGTGGGTATCCCAACCGCCAATGCTAATGGTTACAAAGCGAACACCAGATTCTACAAGTCGCCTTGCAGCAAGTGCGCTTTGGCCAAAGTTATCAGCACCATAACGAGCCCTGGTTTCAGGTTTTTCCTGAGTCAGATCAAAAGCCTTGCGGGTTTTGTCGGAACGAAGGATATCAAGAGCTTGTTGATGGAAAGCATCAAAGCCTTGGATAAGGTCAGCTTTTTTATCCACTTCGCGGAAGGTGGAATCAAAACCAGCAAGCAATTTGTCGCGGTTGTTCAATTCTTCCAAGGTGAAGTCGGTAGGAAGTTGAATGCCACGAACTTTAAGGGACCCTTTGCTTCCTTTACCATCAGCAGAACCTGCGTTACCTTCAACAAGGAAGGGATTATAAGCGGTGCCTAGGTAGCCAGAGGAACCAGCGGTGCCTCCGCGGATATCCGAGAATGAAACATAAGAGGGCACGCCTTCTTCACCTTTTACCAGCTTGCTAACCAGCGAACCCATTGCAGGGTACTGAAGAGCTGGGGTTGGCTTGTTTCCGGTAGTCATGAACACCGTTGCAGGTCCATGGGAAGGGATGGAGTGATAGATGGAGCGAACGATGGTGGTTTTATCTGCGATTTTCGCCATCTTGGGCAAATGTTCGCTGATTTGAATACCAGCGGCAGAGGTATTAATTGGCTTGAATTCG
>Ga0255094_1000858_pt1 | contig 14711 bp, 12 predicted proteins | sample Colum_Law_RepB_8_2_FD_188434 | JGI IMG/M metagenome (GOLD analysis project Ga0255094, IMG submission 188434) | Freshwater microbial communities from Columbia River, Oregon, United States - Colum_Law_RepB_8d | ecosystem: Environmental > Aquatic > Freshwater > River | place: USA: Oregon...
GTGTAATCGTTAAAACCAAGCCTTGGAACGCCATGCAGAAACGCCCAAGCTGGACCTTCTTAAATTCAAGACCTCGATATCTGACATAACATAACACAAAAGCGAGCCAAAAGATATGTTTTTTCCAACACTCGCAGTGATTTTCGATTTTTATCGCAAATGTCATAAAATTCTGAGACGAATTCATCAGCAAGCACTCATCAGCAAACAAAACGGCCAAAAAATGCACTTTTGATCACCTCGTGACAGCATTTCAGGAATTCGCTAGAATTTAGCCTGCTGCAGGGAAACGCAGCGAGGCACTTTTTTTCTCTCGGTCACTGCCCGGCCACGGAAGGCTTATGTCAGTCTCGGTACCCATCCACCAATCACCAGCAACAGCCACTGCTCGCTGTTTATTGCTGGGAATCTGCGGTGCCGGGATGAACAACCTGTGCCAGTTGCTGCTGAACCGTGGTCAGCAGGTCACCGGCAGCGATACGGATTCAACCAGACTGCAGGCGTTTGCCATTGCGGCAGGTTCGTCGCAGCGACAGCTCGCAACCGTTGACTGGACACGGCTGCAAAGCCTTGATTTTCGCAATTATTCTCATGTCATCCGATCACTGGCGGTCCCGGCCGACCTGCCGATTTTTCGGGCTGCCGTGCAGGCCGGCTGCCGGATCCAGACACTTCCGGAAGCTCTGGCGGACTGCTGCCGCGACGCGCCCCGGTTCTGTGTTGCGGGGACTCATGGCAAAACCACCACGTCAGGGATGCTTTGGTGGTTGCTGCAGCACAATGGTCGGCGGACTGGTCGTTACATCGGCGGCGATTTTCAGTTGCCGCGACAGCCTGACCATGCAATTGGTCCGGCAGAAATGGTCGTGGAGAGCTGTGAGTACCGGGATTCCTTTCTGACACTTTCGCCGGATCTGGCAATCCTGACCGGAATTGAACCGGATCACCTCGACTGGTTTACCGACCCGCTTTCCATGCTGGGTTCCTACACCCGTTTTCTGTCAGGAATGTCTGATCGAGGAACGGTGATTGTGAACGCGGACTGCAGCACTGCCTGTGCAGCGGTACGCGGAGCAAATCGGCGGGCTGTGGCAGTGGTGCCACGGCATTCAGGCAGCGGGGCGGGATTTGCGGAATTCTGGGAGTATTCGCTGATCAGTAGTCGCAGTCTTTCTGCTCGTACGGTAACTGGCTTGCCGGGTCAACAGGTTCTGCTGCGGCACAGCAGTGGTGAGGAATTGCTGCTGGATCTGACTGTACCGGGGCGTCACAACATGCTGAATGCAGCCATGGCGCTGGCGGCAGGCTGTGAACTGGGGCTGTCCCCTTTTGCCGCAGCCCGTGCTCTCGCGGATTTTCCAGGTATGCAGAGACGGCTGGAATTCCGAGGAACGTGGCGTGGTACCGATCTGTTCGACGACTACGCCCATCATCCGACCGCTGTGTCAGCGGTCCTGTCGACTCTGGCATCCTGTTTTCCGGGGCGTCGGGTTATCGGTGTCTTTGAGCCTCATCAGTGCAGCAGGCTGCGAGGCCTGATGGCGGAATTCTCTGAGTCTCTGCGATTGGCGGACGAGCTGTATGTGCTGCCGGCGCTGCGAATCCGTGAATCGGCCTCGACTGAGGAGGCCACAGCCCTGTCCGGGGAACTGGTGCAGCTGATAAGAAATCTGGGCGGACGAGCAAAGCTGGTGTCGGACCTTGACCGTGTGGCAGGCATATTAGACGATGCAGTTCGTCCGGGGGACATCGTGATTACCATGGGAGCAGGCAGGACAAACACAATACATGACCAGATCAATCGAAGAATTCAGCGAGATTCTGCAGCATGAAGCTTCTCTGGCGCCATTCACGTGGCTGCGAGTTGGGGGCCCGGCTCAGTACCTGCTGACTCCGCGCAGTGAGACGGAGCTTCTGGAAGTGCTGCAGACCTGTCGGACTCAGGGTGTTCCTGTACACATTCTGGGTTCCGGCTCAAATCTGCTGGTGCGGGATGCCGGCGTGCGTGGCGCTGTGGTGCGGGTCACCGAGCCGGTGCTGGCAGAAATCACCATCGATGAGACTCAGGTAACCGCCGGTGGCGGGACTCTGCTGTCGCGACTGGTGACAGAATCGGCGCGTGCGGGCCTGGGCGGGGTGGAGCATCTGGTGGGGATCCCCGGAACGGTCGGTGGTGCTGTTGTCGGCAACAGTGGCGGCCGCCAGGGTGATATCGGGCAGCTGGTGCAGTCCATCCGAGTGCTCGACCAGGACGGCGCGGTTGCCGTTCGTCGTGGTGACGAGCTTTCATTTGCGTATCGCCGCAGTGGTATTCAGGACCTGCTGGTACTCTCAGTCACACTGCAGTTGCAGCGTGATGATTCGGAAGAGCTCACGCGCAGGATGCGAAAAAACTGGATCATGAAACGATCCACTCAGCCCCTGGCCGATCAGTCTGCAGGCTGTATTTTTCGCAACCCTCGAGGTCTGAGTGCGGGTGCACTGATTGAACAGAGCGGACTGAAGAACGCGTCCGTCGGCAAGGCGCGGGTCAGTGAACGTCATGCCAATTTCATAGTCACGGAGCCGGGTGCAGCCGCCACGGATGTTGAACAACTGATTGAACGCATCCGCACCACTGTTGCTCAGAAGTATTCCATCGATCTGGAACTGGAAATCCGTGTGTGGTAAGGGCACCACTCAGCATTCTGGTCCTGTGTGGAGGTGATTCGGCAGAGCGAGCCGTCAGCCTTGAAAGCGGACGCTGCACTGCCGACAGCCTGCAGGAGTCGGGTCATCGCGTGCGGCTGCTGGATCCTGCAGACACCTGCACCGACGCCGATCTGCTGCAGCCCGATATTGTGGTTCCCATGCTGCATGGAATGGGTGGTGAGGATGGCAGCCTGCAGCGGCGGCTGCAGCGTCTGGGCACTCCGTGGCTGGGAAGTTCTCCGGAGGCCAGTGCGCTGACCTTCAGCAAGATTCGGACGCGGCAGCTGCTGCAGGCACACAATCTTCCGGTGGCTGCCGGCACAATTCTCCATCGCAGTTGTCCTGAGCAGCAGATGCTGCAGGCAGCGACTGAGATCGGCTTTCCGCTGGTGGTGAAACCCGACGAGCAGGGTTCCAGCATCGGGATTACGCTGGTCACTGACGCACAACAGCTTGGGTCGGCGATACAGGAAGCCTTTCGCTGGGGCGACAGGTGTGTTCTGGAGTCGTTTGTTGCGGGTCGCGAGATCACTGTTTCGCTGGCTGGTGACCGACTGCTGCCCCTGGTGGAAATCAGACCCTCTGGAAGCTGGTACGATTACACGGCCAAGTACCAGTCCGCAGCGACTCAGTACAGCGTGCATCCGGCCGGAATCCCGGCTGCACTGCCGGCCGCAGCGATGCAGGCAGTGCGGGCTGCCGGTACATCTGACCTGACTCGTACCGACATTCGCCTGCGTCCGGACGGCAGTTTTGTGATTCTTGAAATCAACACGATTCCAGGCATGACGACACACAGTCTCGTACCGCTGGCGGCGGCGGCCGCTGGCCTGACCATTGGTCAGTTGCTGGAACCGCTGCTGCGACAGAAACTCGGATCAGACAGATCAGCAGCCTGAACTGAGTGACCTGCGGAGGGAGCGACAATGCGTGACGGCTGGAAACTGAGTCTGCGGCATGTTTGCGAATACTGCGTGTTCCGCGTGCTGTTGTTCGTGGTGCAGTGCCTGCCGATTCGCATGGCTTTTGCACTTGCAGACACTGCGGCATGGCTGATCTGCCGATTACCGCCACGCTGGAACCGCTACAACACTGCCGCCGAAAACCTGCGAACGGCCTTTGGTACGGATCTGCCGGAGGCTGAGGTACAGCGGCTGTTTCGCGGCATGTGGCGTCACCTGTTCCGGATGGTCTGCGAGATGGTGCAGTTGCCCCGGCAATTCAGTCTTGCCACCTGCACGGAAGTGCTGAGTTTTGAAGGTCGCGAACAGTGTGTCCGGGCAATTCTGGCGGACCGCCCGGTCCTGTTTCTCGGCGGGCATTTCGGCAACTGGGAAATCAGTGTGGCAACGTTCGGGCACTTCGGCTTCCCGTCGGCCGTAGTTGCCCGTGATCTGGACAATCCGTGGCTGCAGAACTGGTTTCGCAGATTCCGCGAGTCAACTGGCAATCAACTGGTATCCAAAGCGGGCGCTGGAGCACAGGTATCAGAGATCCTGCAGCGCGGCGGTATGGCTTCTCTGCTGTGTGATCAGGACGCCGGGCGCAGCGGGGTGTTTGTGGACTTCTTCGGACGTCCTGCTTCGACCTTCAAGTCCATCGCTCTGCTGGCGCTGCAGTACAACGCGCTGGTTGTGGTCGGAGGAGCGTGGCGACTGCCATTGGAGCAGCAGCAGGGGGCCCGCTGGGTCCGCTTCTGCCTGACTACGGAAGCTGTACTGGATGCACAAAACTACCAGGACGCCAATGCAGTCGAACAACTGACTCAGGACTTCACCTCAGCACTGGAACGTCTGATTCGCAGAGCTCCGGAACAGTACTTCTGGGTCCACCGTCGCTGGAAAACTGCTCCGGGGGCACGTCGCCGCAAAGCGGCCTGAATCCGGATCTCCGGCAGATCATGGCCTGCCGGTCGGCCACATGACCTGTCCGTTCACTGGATCTACCTGCAGTTGCAGATCTTCATGCTGGTCCACAAAAAACACAAATCCATTGAACATCTCATCCACCGTCTGCAGCCCGTACCCGACTGCTCGGGAAGGATCAGGATTGAAGGGATTGAAGACTGAGTTATCGAAATGCGCGACCGCTTTGATTTCAGTGCCGGCCGGCAGTTTGCGTGATCCCGGAGTCAGCTCATACCCCAATTGCCACTCAAAATTGTAGTTTGGTATCTGCAGCAGCATTTCGGAGGGCTGCCCGGGTATTGTCGCCAGAAACGTCATGTCGCGGCCGCGAACGTGCATGTGTGTAAACATCCCCAGCAGATCGATGTCCCGATCCAGTCTGCGGGCTGCCTGCACTTCATAGGCGGGCTCGTATGGCGGAATCTTCCAGCGTCGCGGATCCAGCAGGACATGGCGCAGTTGCCTGCGAACTGCGGTCCGGGGGAAACGCAGACCGACCTGTATCCGACACTGCTCGCGACGCCCTGTCGTCGTGTAGTGAATCTGCAGCCCCAACCCTGAACCCGCTGGAATACGAAAAGCCGTACCATTCCCGAATCGCCCCAGATCCATCGGCTGCCCACCTGGCACATACCCCGTGATGAATGTGTCCTCACCGACCCCGGCACCGGACACGTAGGCCATATTGCAGTGATGCACAACAGCAGGATTCAGCGGACGAATCTCAATCGCTTCCACCCACGTCTCCTGCAGAAACAGCCATGGCAGAACCGTGTAGCGATAAGGCACGAATCCGGATGCGGGGATTGTATGCTGCCCCAGCATACTGATCACCATGTCGGGCCTGCCGATCCGCCAGTCTGACTGAGGTGCTGGTGGAGGCTCCGGGGCCTGTGCCGGATCACCCGCAGGACTGTCCGCCGCAACCCACGCCAGCAGCGATTGTTTCTCGCCGTCGGTCAATGAGCAGTCGTTCTGAAACTGACCATGAGCGCCCGCTGCGTACCACGGAGGCATCGTTTCATTTGTCACCACTTCCGCAATCATCTGACGATGGGCAACTGCGTCGTCATAACTGAGCAGCGAAAAGGGAGCCGCCGAATTCGGACGATGACAGCCGGCACACTTCCGATGCACCAGCTCTCCGATACCCTCCGCCCAGGTGGCAGACGGGCCCGGTGCTGGTGGTGGACTCAGCAGACAGCCATCGACGGCAGTTTCAGAAACCTCCACGGACTGGCCCTGCAGTACCTGCTGCAGGGCCAGTTCGAGGTCATTTCTGGAGGCCACCGGTCGAGTTCCTCCGAGACGCTGCTGATCATCAATCCTGCCGCGATATCGCAGTACACCGGTGCCGTCAATCACGCAGACCTGCGGAGTCCTGGTGATCCCGAGGGTCCGGGCCACGGACAGATCCGCGTCTCGAACAAAGTAGAAAGGCACATTCAGCTCCAGGGCCTGCGCGGCCATCCTGCGAATTGTATCCGTCGCCCCGATATTCACTGCTGCAAACACGACTCCCTGATCACGATACTTCCGGTACAGTTCCGTCAGTTGCGGCAGAGTCCGTCGGGCCAGCGGACAGGTGGTGGAGGTAAAGGTCAGCACCAAACTGCGATACTGGCCAAAATCCACGAGCTCCCGCTGCAGTCCCCGAATGTCAGTGAACCGCAGTTGCGGTACGGTGTCTCCGATGGCAATACCTGTCCCGGCGGCCAAAAACGCATCACCCGCCTTCGCCACAACGGGGAAACAGCACAGCAGACCCGCCAGCAGGACTGTTCTGACTCTGATCATCGGATCACTCCGGTTCGCCGCCCAACACTGCAAATCCAGCATCGATCACTGGCTATCTGCCACGACTTTTCAGAGACTACCGCGATTCTTCAGGCCAGGCAAGGCAGAGCATCAGCAGGGGTTCACACTGTGACCGGAAATTTGGCAGTCAGACTGCATGCCGTCACTAAAACTTTCGGCAGCACGCTGGCTGTCAGCAATCTGGACCTTGAGATTCCGACGGGTTCCGTCTACGGGTTCATCGGCCCGAATGGCTCGGGTAAAACAACCACCATTCGCATGATTCTGCGAATATTTCAACCCGATTCAGGCACGGTGGAAGTCCTGGGCGCCGACCAGGGTGACTGTGCCGACAACCGTGTCGGATATCTGCCGGAAGAACGTGGCCTGTATCGTCGCATGAAGGTTCGCGAACTACTGCGGTATTACGCCCGCCTGAAGGGATTCCGCAACTGTGACCCGGAAATTGATTTCTGGCTGAAGCGTCTGGGAGCGACAGACTGGTCGGAGCGAAGAATTGAATCACTGTCCAAAGGCATGTCGCAGAAAATCCAGTTCATTGCCGCCGTTGTGGCCAGACCACAACTGCTGATTCTGGACGAACCCTTCAGCGGACTGGACCCGGTCAATCTGGAACTGCTGCGGGATGCCATTCTTGAGATTCGTGCACGTGGCACCACCATCATTTTTTCAACTCATGAAATGGATGTGGCGGAACGCATGTGCGAACGAGTCTTCATGATTCACGGGGGCCGCAAGGTACTGGATGGTACACTGGATCAGATTCGCAGCATGCACCCTGCGAATGAGCTGCGACTGCGAATGTCGGCCGCAACACCACACCTGCCGGAACTCCCGGAAGCTGTGCATACGGAACAGCGAGGCCAGTTCATTCACTGCACGGTGGCTGCACCGTCACACAGTCAGCAGATCCTGCATCGGCTGCTGGCCTGCGGACAGGTGGAACACTTTGAGCTGCTGCGTCCGTCGCTGCACGACATCTTTGTCCGGATTGCACTCGAGGGAGCTCATTCATGAACAAGATCCTCACAATTGCCTGGCGCGAATACCAGGCCATGGTGGCGACTCGAGCATTCCTGATTGCCCTGCTGCTGATGCCTGTCCTGATGCTGGGTGGAGCGTGGCTGCCGGCGCTGCTGCGGGGGCTGGAAACACCCGAACTGCGGAAGATCGCAGTGCTGGACAGTACCAGCCTGCTGTTCAATCGCTTCGATGAAGCCGTAAAACAGCGGAACCGGCAACTGCAGTCAAAACAGACTCCTGAAACGGACAAAACACCCGGGCTCGCCGCACCGGCGGATGCCGGCAAATCGGCGCGCAGCGATTCAGATGCCCTCATCAGCACGGTCCGCAGTCAGCAGAAGGCTGATTCCCGGGGCGAAGAACTGGGACTGCAGGATATCCACCTGTACGAACTGGAAGAGATCCCGGCCGAAGATTTTGGCGATGAACAGCGACTTGCTCTGTCCGAAAGAATTCGCCGGGGCGAGTTGTACGCATTCATTGAAGTCCCGGCGGATGTGCTGGAACCTCGCCCGTTCTCACCCGAAAACCTGAAAAAACCCACACCCGATCTTGTGCAATTGCCCGCCATGAAATGGGTGGCTGAAGATGCGGCACTGTCGGATGCTCGGCGCTGGTCTGAAGCAGCCATGAATCAGCTGATTCGCAGCCAGCGACTTTCCTCCAGTGTCTCACCCATTGTCCTGCCCACAGTTCTGCTGGAACTGGAACGCAGATCACCGATGGAAGGTGGCGGACTGTATGCTCGTGATGAATCCGGGCGGATTGTCAGTGAGTCCAAACCGGATGAGATCACCAGTCTGCTGTTGCCCATGATCATCATGATGCTGATGTTCATGGTCATCATGATGTCAGCACAACCGATGCTGGAAAGTGTTCTCGAAGAGAAAACTCTGCGAATTGCCGAAGTGCTGCTGGGCGCTGCCAGCGCCCGTGAACTGATGGCCGGCAAACTGCTGGGCAACGTCGGCGGATCGCTGACTGTCTTCATCGTGTACGGCAGTGGCGGCACCTTTATGGCATTTCAGCAGGGCTACGCTGACCGTATCCCGCTGCACATCATTCCGTGGTTCGTCATCTACCAGATTCTGGCCGTGCTGCTTTACAGTTCTGTTTTCATGGCCATTGCAGCATCCGTCACACAGTTGCGGGAGGCCCAGACGCTGCTGCTGCCGGTCTGGATGGTCGTGCTGCTGCCCATGTTTGTCTGGTTCAACATCGTGCGTGAACCCAACAGTGCACTGGCCACCAGCATCAGCATGTTCCCCCCGGCAACTCCCATGGTGATGACTCTGCGGATGGCTACAGGTGCCACCATTCCACTCTGGCAGAATCTGCTCAGCCTCGTGCTCACCATCGGCTGTACATACTTTGGCGTGATCGGAGCAGCCCGCATCTACCGTCAGGGAATCCTGCGACAGGGCAAGCCACCTCGCATCCTCGAAATGCTGACATGGATCTTCAGCCAGCGCCACCGGACTCCACAGTCTCAAACTGAACCGGGTCCATGATCAGCTGACCATCCCGCAGCGCAGCAAACAGAATGCCGGCCGTTATGTCAGCCGTTGTACCGGGATTCCGCCGATTGCCATCACCTCGCAAAAATCCGTCCAGTTCCGCCATTGCCAGCAGTGCGGCCCTGCTGGCCGGCCAGCCCGCAGCCAGCACCCGCCCGGCCAGCCTCGCAGCCTGTTCCGAAAAGCCTGGACCACACTTGCGAGCAATCAGCGAATCACCAAACTCCGCCAGCAGCCGCAGTGCCAGCTCAACGACCTGCTGCCGCTGATCTGAAGTCCTGCCCGCTGCCTCACGCAACCACTCACGCCCAACCCCCAGCACCTCCCGAAAGCCACCCGCATACTGCGCCGCAATCAGGTCTCGATCAGCAGCCAGTCGCATACATTCCCGCAGTGGCTGACTGGGTTCCGCAGTCACATCCTGCTCCGCAGCACGGCCCAGTCCTCCCGGAGCCGCCAGACGAATGGCCGCATAAACATCACAACTGTCACGCACCGTCAGTCCCGCCAGGACGGACTCAATCCCCTGCTCAAGGGACTGCCCCGACGGCACAGCCGCCAGCGGTGCAATCAGCAGGATGATCCCCAGATTGGTATTGTGACTGACGACCTGACGCACAGCCCGTACAGCACTGAGCACCGTCCGCCCCACAGACTGTTCACCAGCCCCACTGATCGCTGTGGCAGCAGCCTCGGCAGACAACAGAAAGTCACGAGCACAGGCATCGGCGAAATCCCGACCGGGACTGACATTGCCCGGCTTCGGACTCAGAACTTCCATCCGACAGGCCTGCAGCCACCACAGCCTGAGACGCGAAACATCCGCATTCACGTGGCTGCCCCCGCACAGATCACCTGCACTCGACCGGTCCCGGTTCGCTCCAGCTGCAGACACACGTCACCCAGCAGCACAGCATCTTCCTGATCGTGCGTTACGTGCAGCACCGTAACACCAGTCTGGCGATTCAGATTCTTCAGCATCCGACGAGCCGAACTTCGTGTCTCAGCGTCCAGAGCACTGATTGGCTCATCCAGCAGCAGCAGGGCAGGGCGGGCTGCCAGGGCACGCCCCAGTGCCACACGCTGAGCTTCCCCGCCACTCAGACACCGGACGCCACGCGGCAGCAAATGCCCAATCTCCAGCAACTCAGCCAGCTCCCCCACACGGGCGGCCATGACAGTCTGCGATGCCCGCTGCAGCCTCTGAGCAAACTCCAGATGCTGCCGCACCGTCATCGTCGGAAACAAAGCCAGATCCTGCGGCATGTAACCTATACGACGGTCACCCGGACTCCAGCCTGTCACATTCACACCACCCAGCAGAACTCGCCCCCGCAGCACTCGACGCAGACCGCAGATCGCCTCCAGCAACGTCGTCTTGCCAATACCCGTACGTCCCATCAGCACAGCATACGTACCGGCCTTTACCTGCAGGGATATCCCCTCAAGCAGGTATTCGCCCGACCTGACCGATACATCCGCCAGCTCAATCACGTGGACATCCCCGCTCCCAGCCACCGCAGGAACAACAGCACAGCAACAGCCATCAGCACCATCATCAGCGACACCGCCACCGCAGCATCCAGCTGACCAACACTCAGCTCCAGAAACACCGACGTGGAAAGCACCTCCGTACGAAAACGCGTGGCCCCCGCAAAAACCAGAATCGGACCAAATTCACCCAGCGCACGAGCCCAGGAAATTGTGCCCGCTGTCAGGATTCCACGCCACGCCTGAGGCAATGCCACCTGCAGAAAGGCCTGACCTCGAGTGCACCCCAGCGTTCTCGCAACATCCTCAGCTCGCGGATTGATCTGATCGAAAGTCACACGCATCGTCCGCACAGCAAAGGCACACGAAACCGCAAACTGGGCCAGCACGACAGCCGGCCAGCGATAGGTCACCGGAATCCCCGCAGACTCCTCCAGCCAGTCCTCGAGAATCCAACCCGCAGGCCGACCGGTTGCAGCGCCGACTGCCCCGACCCCTGCAGCTTCTGTGTCCGCCAACCCCAACCACCGCGTCAGCGGAAATGGCTGATGAAACAGAATCAGCAGACTCAGCCCCAGCACCAGCGGTGGCAGCACAATCGGGATGTCCACAATCACATCCACAATGCGACTGCCCGGAAATCGAAATCGCGACAGCAGATAACCCAGCGGAGTCGCCACCCAGACAGACAGCACTGCTGCCAGTGTACAGGTCAGCATCGTCAGGCGAAATGCCGCCTGAATCTCCGGCTTGCGCAGCGCCGCAGCAAAAGCCGTCGGCGAGGTAAAACTGAGATCCGCAGCCAGCAACAGCACAATCAACAGCACAAAACACGAAGACAATCCACCCAGAACCAGAAAGAACACCGCGTCCCGCAACGGACCACGACGCCCATTCGAAACCATCGGATACTGCTGCTTACCAGAGGCACTCATGTCACAGCCTCACGGTTTCGCCGGACTCTCGGACAACTGCCAGCGAAATCCCTCCGCCGCAAAAATCTCCTGACTTTCAGCCGAACGGATCCGCTCAAACAGGCGGTCCGCCAGTCGCGGATACCGGGACTGCCGCAGCACCGCCCACGGCTGTGTCGCCACCGAACACGGTATCCCCTGAATCTGCACCGCATCCAGATACTCCGCCGAGCCGGCCGCGTTGCTGAGATACGCCACAGCAGCATCCAGGGATCCCGTACGCAGCTGGTTCACCAGCATGTCACCGGTCGGAGTCTGCACAGTGACGTTCTCCATGATCTTTGTTGTCAGCCCGCTCTCCGCAAATGTCCGCTGAGTAATCCAGCCCATCGCACACTGCTTCTCATGGCCAATCCCCACTCGCAGATCGGACTGGGTCAGATCCTGCAGGCCGGCAATCTGACGAGGATTGCCTTTGGGAACCAGAATCACCAGCTCGTTCTGCGAAACGTCCGTCGCTGGTCCAAACAGATCGGCCACCTGCTTCATGAATTCCACATCACAGGCGAAATAAGCATCAGGATGCTGACCGCTATGCATCTGCGCAACCAGAATGCCACAACCGTTGTAAGATCGCGAAACCCGCACACCTTCGCGTTGTTCAAACGCTGTAATCGTGTCTTCAATCGCCGGTCGCAGCATCGATCCAGCGTACACCGCAAGCTCAGGAACATCCGCCCACACATCGCCACGTTCTGCTGCAAAACCCTGCCGACGATACTCCTCAAGACCTCGATCCTCGGCACTGACATAGCGTGCAAAATGCAGCGCGGCTGCCGTCTGACTGCAGGCTGTCGTCACACCAATGCTGACCTGTGAAGTTGCACCCTGCAACTCCGGCACGTCCACAAACTCCAGGTCCGCCCGACCGTACAACACCACGTCATAAACAATCCCCGCATCCGCCGCACCCACCGCAACATCATTCGCCACGTCATTCACGGTCGTGCGAAATCCGTCCGTTGCGGCGTTCACCGAATCCCACATGCCCTGCTTCGTAAGCACTTGACGAGCCAGTTTGCCGACCGCCGCAGCATCCGGGTTTGCCTGCACCAGCCTGACACCATCACGCAGCAGATCCGCCACACTGCGAATTCCCAGCGGATTACCGCGCCTCACCACCAGCCCACACCGCATCACCCCGACCGGCAGGACCTCAGCCACCAGACCGGATTCCCGCGCGATCCTCAGAAAACTGTCGTCCGCCGGCAGAAACAAATCGGCCACACCCGCCACCTGCAATTGCGACAACAGGGTCTGCGAAGCACCATACTGAATCTGCACCCGATGCCCCGTCTCGCGTTCGTAACGCTCACGAATTGGCTCCAGCACCGATCGATTGCTGGCCGCACAGAACAATGACAACTCCGCTGATGCCCCAGCCGATGTCAAAGCCTCACCCGCCTGCGGTTGCCTGACACGCGGACGATCCGCCTGCACCAGCAGCAACACCATGCCCGCCATCACCAGCAGGGATATCGGAATTACAACTGCCGTCTTTCCCATGGACCGCTCCCGAACAATCCGTCCGATTCAGGCATTCACAATCAGTCATCAAATAATGTCGGCGGCTTCTTCCTGACCAGTCTTCTCCTGCGAGTCCGTTCAGGCTGCGCCGACTGTTCCGCTTCTCCCGGCTGCTCTGGCGGCCGGGCAGCCTGACGTCGCCCTGCTGCTGTCGTCGGAGCACTGGTGAGGGGATTGGCCGGCCCCACCAGAGCATCCCCCGGACTTGCCGCAGACAGACGCTTCGACCCTGCTTCCGCGTACTGCTGAGACAACTCACAGCCCAGCACCCGCCGCCCCAGTTTGCGTGCCGTCACCAGAGTCGAAGCACTGCCCGAAAACGGATCCAGCACCAGATCGCCCTCCACGGAACTGGTCCGAATGATCCTCGCCAGCAACTGTTCCGGCATCTGACAACCATGAAATCCGGCACGTTCTGAAAACGTTCCCGCCACCCGCGCGAAATACCACGTGTCCTCCTCGGCCGTAAAGGACTCAGGACAGTCCTGAGGTCGCAGAATCCACGTATCATCCGGCAGCCGGCCCACACTGTTTGCCCGCTGATCTCCGTACACCAACTGACGCGCCGAAGGCACCCGGATCTGGTCATGGTTGAACGTGAAGGCAAACTGATCCTTCACAAAGTGAAACAGATGAGCATGCGATCGCGTGAACTTGTATTTGCAGTTCACACCAAACGTGTAATACCAGATCACCCAACTGCGACAGGCAAATCCCAGCTTCTTCGCCTCGATCTTCAGTTCCGCCGCATACTCATCACCAATCGCCAGCCAGAATGTACCCGTCGACACCAGCACCCGGTGTACTTCCGCCATCCAGCGACTGCTCCACTCCAGATACCGGGACTCCTCCAGACGATCATCGTACTCGTCGTAGTCGTAACCAATATTGAACGGGGGATCGGCAAACACCAGATGCACACTGGCCGCCGGCAGCCTCTGCATCGTCTCGATGCAGTCACCCTGATGAATCCGGTCCACCCAGCCGTCTTCCAGTGGCACAGCCGCTGTCATTGGAGCAGTTACAACTTTGGGTCTGTTTGCCATGGCTTCTCCCGAATCGCAAACATCTCAGACCGGATCAATCACGACCAGCAGATCGCCGGTCTCCACGCGATTCCCCGGCTGCACGAGGACATCGCGTATCTTTCCGTCCAGTTCCGCATTGATCGCCGTTTCCATCTTCATTGCTTCCAGGCTGAGCAGTTTCTGGCCTTTGCGAATCCGCTCACCTGGCTTCACTGCTACCGTAACAACCATGCCCGGCATCGTTGCACCCACCTGACCGGCAATGGCCGGATCCGCCTTCACTTTTGTCGGAGCAATGGATTCCACCGCCGCATCCGCAACAGTGATTTCGCGCGGTTGACCGTTGAGCTCAAAGAATACCGTGCGAGTTCCATCGGCATGCGGATCACTGACCGTCTGCAGACGGATAATCAGTGTCTTGCCGGGCTCAATATCCACGGCAATCTCTTCACCAGCTTCCAGGCCAAAGAAGAAGTGCGGAGTCGGCAGGATGCTGACGTCCGAGTAGCTGTCCTGGTGCGCTGCAAATTCCTCATACACCCGCTCGTACAGCACCCACGAAATCACCTCCTGACCCGCAGGCTCCCGGCCCAGCATCGCTGCAACGCGTTCGCGAGCAGCATCCATGTCGGTCGGTGGCAGAGTTTCCCCGGGCCGCCCCAGAAACTCCTGCTTGCCCAGCAGAATGCGATTCCGCACAGCCTCGGGAAAACCACCCGGAGGCTGTGCGGAATC